>JAAUXT010094723.1_pt1 | contig 10805 bp, 7 predicted proteins | sample 7278171 | NCBI WGS metagenome assembly JAAUXT01 (sample SAMN14350112, study PRJNA611818) | marine sediment metagenome | isolation source: surface marine sediment (1.8m) | place: French Polynesia: Moorea | collected 2018-08 | reverse complement strand
GTCGCGGGCAGGTAGCGCTTAACGTGATCGAGGACCAGTTCTGGGTCTTCTTCGCCGATCCTGACAGCGATCTGTTGAGCCTGGACAACAGTTTCCTGGACAGCATGGCGGAGTATCTGCAGCTTCCCGCCGATCGCGGCAATACCCTCAACATCTTGAGTGTCTGGACGGACTACTGGAAACGCCAGAAACGCTACATGGCCGCCCAGAATGAGTACTTCAAGCAGATTCATGCGACGGACATCGATAATGCCATGGGGTATATCTGGGACGGAGACGGTAATAACCCCAATGCGGCCTTGACCGTGTTCAGGCATTTCGACAGCGCCTCGGTCACCTGGGGTCTGGTAGGAGATTACCCGGAGACCGCCTGGATAATCAACTACCCCCTGTTCGAGCGGATTCACTATCTGCTGGTGGCAGGTTTCGACGTTTACGGCAACGTGGGCCATCAGCTCAACACGCGGCTGTTCATGGATTTCCTGCGCATGGAAGGGGAGGATTACTTCCTGGCGTTTCTGCCCGTCAGTCACCGCAAGGCCATCCGGGACTCCTGGTATGTGGGAATACGCGGCGCAGTGGCCAGGGAGTTCCAGGCCCCCATGGATTGGCTCAGCGTAGAATCGGTCATCGGCTACCGGACTGATGATCCGCAACGGGAGCTCTATAAACATCTGGAGCAACGCCTCGGGCCCATGACCGGTCCTCCCGATTACCTTAACCGCTGCGTCACCGCCCCTTGCAGTGATCCCAACGCCGATGCCACCGAAGCCCGGCTTGATACCCAGATGCAGCGCATTGCGCAGCAGCGTGGTCCTCGCCTGGAGGTTTTTCCGGATGTGACTTTTGTTCGGGTGAGGCTCGATGACGAAAGCAACCGTAATTTCACTTACACCATCATGGTCAACAAGGGCTACCTGAATATAACGTCCATATTCGAAGACGAGGATCGGCGTGACAAGAATAAGGATACGCTTACGGTGATGAAGACCCTGGAAGGTTCGTATCCAAACTTTTTTCTCGAGGTTGATCATGGCGATCTGGAGGGTTTTGTTGAGCGGTTCGTCGACATTCAGACCTTCGAGGACTACCTGGCCTTCGTGGAGTCCTACGGTATCCGGCGAACCAATCCCGAGTTCTGGGCCAGTGCCGACTGGTACCAGGCCGAGTACCTGCGGCAAGCTCCGCTGCGGGCGGGCCTTTTCGATCTCAACCGCTACCATAACCGGTAATCGGCTGCCTTAAAGGGCTGCCCCTGGTATAGTCGGAGGTGTCGGTGGACAATCGGTGTTTTTGTCGGGTGTCCGTTAGAGCGTTGCCGACATTAGCACCTCCCAAGCGGCCGCCGTCGTGGGCCGACGGCGGTTTTCTTGGCCCTGATGGGCATTGGTTTGGATGGGGTGGACCGTAGCTTAGCCACCTGCTAGCGCGTTATGCTTTTTTTCCATCTGTCGGGGGTTGCAGTGTCTTCCGCAGACGCGATAAATCAAAACCCTGTGCCGCTATTCGTGATTGCAGCTCTGCATAGAGGGCATCATCCATGGTCGGGGTACGGCTGAGTATCCACAGATAGTCCCGGTCCGGCACCCCTACGACGGCCCACTTGTAATTCTCGTCGAGATCGATGATCCAGTAGTCGCCCTTGAAGGGCGGAAAGAACGAGACCGAGAGTTTGGCATTGGTGACCGTATCAACCACTTGCGCGCGTCCCTTGGACTCCGACTCCGGTCCATTGATATTACCCTTGCGGCAGCGGTTGATGACCTGGATGTCACCGTCAGGCCGCAGGGAGTATTCCGCCGTAACGGCCGTACAGCCCCGTGTGAACCAGGCCGGATAGCTGGCGATCTCATACCATTTACCCAGGTAGCGCTCGAGATCGACGGATTGCACCGTAGTGGGGGGTGTCTGATCGGCCACCGTGTTGGTGCAGCCGGCTAATGAAGCAAGAGTAAGGCCCAGGAGAATTGTCAATGGTTTCATGTTTGTTCTACCCGATAACGATGTTGATGGCGGTACTTTGCCAGTGGGCTGGATAGAGTGACATCGGTCAAAGGGGAGATTGTGTCAGCTTTGGGTAGCTATATCCAAGGGTAGAAATATACTTCTAAGTAGTAGCGACTATCCCATGCGGACGAAACAAGAACAGTTGAAATTCAGATACAGAACGTCTTATGGAGCAACTCAATGCGGTATGGAGGGCAAAAACCAAGGAGAGAGGATACCGAATATTGGTGCCGAGGAGAGGACTTGAACCTCCACGGGGTTTCCCCCACTAGCACCTGAAGCTAGCGCGTCTACCAATTTCGCCACCTCGGCGTGGCTGCCACCGAAATATCGGCAGCTTTGTTGAGTGAATCGGAACTATACGGATCACTCCTGGTTGTGTCAATCTTCGTCATGAAAGCTTTTTGAGATTTTTTCGCGCAACCAGCCAATAGGGGAATATCAAAAAATGGTTAAAAAAGCGCGTAGACGCTCCTGGCAAAAACTCGATCCCTTTTTCGAGCGCGAGCAGGAGCGGTATGGCCGGGCCATCCCTAGTCGGGAGTTTATCGTCCAGTACCTGGAAGAGCGGGGGATGCCCATTACCTGGGAAGAGTTGTGCAGCGAGTGGTCGGTGACGGATGAAGTCGAGGGGGAAGCGGTGCGGCGGCGCTTGAGGGCGATGGTCCGAGACGGACAGCTTGTCCGTAATCGGCGTCGAGGTTATGGAGTAATGTCGAAAATGGACTTGGTGAAAGGGCGTGTGATGGGGCATCCGGACGGTTACGGTTTCATGATTCCGGACGAGGGCGGTGAGGATCTCTACCTTGCACCCCGGGAGATGCGGCAGCTGTTCCATGGCGATCGTGTGATCATGCGTGTGGCCGGCATTGATCGTCGGGGGCGCCGGGAGGGGGCGCTGGTGGAGATTCTGGAACGCAACACCCGCCAGGTGGTGGGGCGTTTCTTTCGCGAACGCGGGCTTGGGTTCGTCGTTCCCGATAATAAGCGCATCAGCCAGGATATCGTGGTACCGGCGGAATTTCAGGGACCAGCGCAACCGGGCCAGATCGTCATCGTGGAACTGGTCGAGCAACCCACCGCTCACAATCAACCCATCGGGCGGGTGAAGGAGGTCCTCGGCGATCATATGGCGCCCGGTATGGAGGTCAAGATCGCGGTTTTCAGCCATGATATCCCGACCGAATGGCCCGATGCGGTGTTGGAGGAAGCGGCACAATTCATTCCCGAAGTGCCCGCGCAGGCAAAGGCCGGACGCTTGGATTTGCGTGAATTACCTTTGGTGACCATCGATGGCATTACCGCGCGGGATTTCGACGATGCTGTCTACTGCGAACGGCGGGGCCGGAACTGGCGGTTGATCGTGGCCATCGCCGATGTGTCCTGGTACGCCCGGCCGGGGACGGCGTTGGATGCGGAGGCACGGCGGCGTGGCAACTCGGTCTATTTCCCGGATCGGGTGGTGCCGATGCTGCCGGAAATTCTGTCCAACGAGTTGTGCTCTCTTAATCCCCAAGTGGAGCGGTTGTGCTTGGCCTGTGAGATGACCATCAACGCCGAGGGGCGTATCGTCCGCTCCCGGTTCTTCGAGGCGCTCATGCGCTCGGCCGCACGTCTGACCTACGACGCCGTGGCCGCCATGGTGGTGGAGCGGGACGAGCGGGTAGGGCGGCAATACCGCGATCTGCTACCGCATCTGGAGAATCTGTACCGCTTGTACCAGGTTTTCCGACATGCGCGCCAGCAGCGGGGTGCCATCGATTTCGATACCCAGGAGACGGCCATCGAATACGGCCCCGATCACAAGATCGAACGCATTCTCCCGACCCGGCGCAATGATGCCCACCGGATTATCGAGGAGTGCATGATCGCCGCCAATGTGGCGGCGGCTCGTTTTCTGCAGCGCCACCGTGTTCCCGGCCTTTACCGCATTCACGAGGGCCCGTCTCTGGAAAAATTGGAGAAATTACGGGGTTTCCTTGGGGAACTGGGCCTGGGGCTGGGCGGCGGAGACAAACCTTCCACCAAGGATTATGCGCTGCTGCTGCAGCGGGCACGGGAAAGGCCCGATGCCCATCTGATCCAGACCGTCATGCTGCGTTCCCTGTCCCAGGCGGTCTACAGTCCCAAGTGCGTTGGCCATTTCGGCCTGTCCCATGAGGTTTATACCCATTTCACCTCGCCGATCCGGCGCTATCCCGATCTGTTGGTCCATCGCGCCATTCGCCATATTTTACAGACTGGCAAGGCCAAGGATTTTGCCTATAGTTCCATGGATATGGCGTCTTTGGGCGAGCAGTGCTCCATGACCGAGCGGCGCGCCGATGACGCCACGCGCGATGTTATCGAATGGCTCAAGTGTGAATTCATGCAGGACAAGGTGGGTGATGTCTTCGACGGGATTGTGACCGCAGTGACTTCGTTCGGTTTGTTCGTGGAGCTACGGGAGGTATTTGTGGAAGGGCTGGTTCATGTTACCGCGCTGCCCAACGATTATTATCATTTCGATCCGGTCGGCCATCGACTGCAGGGCGATCACAGTGGTCGCACCTACCGCTTGGGTGATTGTGTCCGGATTCGGGTGGTGCGCGTTGACCTGGATGAGCGTAAGATTGATTTCGAGCTGGAAAAATTGGACGAATCCCAACGTCGCCGGAAACGTGGTCATTTGCGGCGCCGGAAATAGGTCGACTAACCATGCCCCACGAAGAACTGCTTTTCGGTTTGCATGCCGTGGCTGCCGCCCTGAAACGTGAGCCTGGCAATCTGGACGTGATATGGGTCGAGCGCCGACGCCGGGACCTGCGTATGCGGGCGTTGCTGGAGGAGGCCAAGCGCCGGGGCGTCACCATTCATCCCCTGGAGCGTCCCGAGTTGGACCAGATGAGCCAGGGGGGGCGACACCAGGGGGTCGTGGCCCGGCGGACTGCAACCTCGCCCGTACACTCCGAGGCTGATTTGGCGGACATTCTCGCCGCTGCGCAGGGGCCTGCGTTGGTGCTGGTTTTGGATGGCGTTCAGGACCCCCATAACCTGGGCGCCTGCCTGCGCAGTGCCGACGCCGCCGGCGTCCAGGCCGTCGTCACACCGGTGGACCGAGCGGTAGGGCTGACCGCCACGGTGCGCAAGGTCGCCTGTGGGGCGGCGGAGATGGTGCCGGTCGTCAGGGTGACGAATTTGGCCCGGGCCCTGCGTTACCTGCAGCAGCAGGGGTTGTGGATCGTCGGTGCCGATGGGGAGGCGGAAGCCAGCCTTTACGATATCGACCTGACCGGCCCGGTAGCGATCGTGTTGGGCGCCGAAGGCAAGGGCTTGCGTCGGCTGACGCGGGAGCTCTGTGATCGACTGGCGGCGGTCCCCATGGCCGGTACTACGGAAAGCCTCAATGTATCCGTAGCCACCGGCGTGTTCCTGTTTGAAGCCCGGCGGCAGCGGATAGGTAAACGTTTATAGCTCTGCAAGCTATTCTCAAGACACGCCGTCAATACATCCCTGTAGGCTCGACCGCGGCATCCCTGCCGCAGACGGTCTTGATAACAGCTTCCAGAGCTTTAGCTCCCTCGCCCCCTTGAGGGGGAGAGGGTTGGGGTGAGGGGGTGTTTAGCGGGGAATATACACGGCCAACACGTCGCAGGTGGCCCCGTGCATGACGGTATTGGGGGTGGAATCGTGCCACAGCAGGGACAATCCATGGCGGCCGTGACTGCCGACCACGATGAGATCGACCCCGCGCTCCTGGGCCACGTGGCGAATCTGTTTGCCGCGGGAATTGGACGTCACGATCACCTGTTCGGCTTCCCCCATGCCCAGCTGCTCGGCCAGCGCAGCGAGCCGCCGCCGCATCTCCTGCACCAGCGGGCCATCGGTTTCTCCCGGTATCGGTGTGGTGGCCTCGAGCCCGGCGCCGACGTCTTTTTCCTGCACCACGTGGAGCAGGGTCAATTTGGCATTATTACGACGCACCACATCGATGGCGCGCTGCCCCACGGGCAGCGCGTAATCGCTCAGATCGGTGGCGTAGAGAATATGCTGATACTCAGCCATCGTTATACTCCCACGGTGTAGTCATCGAGATTAAGCATCGGAGATCATTCCCCCGTCCGGGATTCGGTCAGTTGGCGATGCGCCTCTTCCCGGGATTCGTAGATATGGGGCGCAACGTCACGTTGTGCGAGGGCATCGCCCAGCTTCATCCGCAGGAAAGTGCTGGTGGTGTAGCGGGTGACATCGGAGTAGAAACGCTCCACCACCTCCTTGACCATCTGGGTATAATCCGCCATCAATTCGGGCACGATGGAAAAGTTGTCATAGTTGACGATGGCAAATACCTTCTTGCCGAGGGGCTGGAGGCGTGATTCCACCAGTTGTTGAATATCCTCGATGTCCTGCTTGCTGCGGACCTCGAAACCCTCGAAATTGACGAAGAACAGGTTCTCCTCCGGGTGATACGTGAGTCGTTCCTCCAGGGGCAGGCGCAGCAGATCGTCCCGCATACCCATGGGCTCAGGGCGGAAAATGCGTTCATCCATGGGGCGCGGATCGTTGATGATCGGCTTGAAATCCATGTGGGCCAGGATGTCTTTTTCCAGCTCCACCCCCGGCGCGATCTCCGTCAACTCCAGGCCCTCCTCGGTCAGGCGGAACACGCAGCGCTCGGTGACGTAGAGCACCGGCTGGCCAATGCTGCTGGCATAGGCGCCACTGAAGGTGCGGTGCTCTACGCTCTCGATGAACTTACGGGTGGTGCCATCCTGGAGGATGCGCAGTTGGCCTTTCTCCAGGGCGATCTTGAGCTTGCCCGCATTGAAGGTGCCCACGAACACCAGCTCTTTGGCGTTCTGGCTGATGTTGATAAAACCTCCGGCGCCTGCAAGTTTGGGTCCGAACTTACTGACATTGATGTTGCCCTCCCGGTCCGCTTGGGCCAGGCCCAGAAAGGCGAGATCCAGGCCGCCGCCGTCGTAGAAATCGAACTGAGAGGGCTGATCGATAACGGCCTGGGTATTGCTGGCGGCGCCGAAGTCGAGACCGCTGGCGGGCAGTCCCCCGATAACCCCGGGCTCCGCCGTCATGGTGATGAAATCCAGGACCTGCTCCTCGTTGGCCACGTTGGCGATCCCTTCGGGCATGCCGATACCCAGATTGACCACGCTGTTGGGGCGCAGCTCGAAGGCGGCGCGGCGCGCGATGATCTTGCGCGGGCTCATCTCCATGGCGGCGATATCCTGCATCGGCACCTGGATCTCGGCGCTGTAGCCGGGGTTGTATAGGGTGGCGAAGGTCTGCCAGTGATTCTCCGGTTTCGCCACCACGACGCAGTCCACCAGTATCCCGGGAATCTTGACATGGCGGGGATTCAAGGTCCCGCGCTCGGCGATGCGTTCCACCTGCACGATGACGATACCCCCGGAGTTGCGGGCGGCGGTGGCAATGGCCTGTACTTCCAGGGTGAGGGCCTCCTTCTCCATGGTGATATTGCCGTCGGGATCGGCGGTGGTGCCGCGCACGATGGCCGCATGAATCGGATGGGTCTTGTAGAACAGGTATTCCTTGCCGTGGATGGGCATCAACTCCACCACGTCCTCGGTGGAGATGGCATTGATCTTACCGCCGCCGAGCCGAGGGTCGACGAAGGTACCGAGCCCCACCGTGGTCAGCAGCCCCGGTTTGTGGGCCGCGGTGTCGCGGAACAGGTGAGAGATAACGCCTTGGGGCAAATTGTAGGCCTCGATCTTATTGCCGATGGCCAGTTTCTGCAGGGTCGGCGCCAGCCCCCAGTGGCCGCCGATGACCCGCTTTACCAGGCCCTCATGGCCGAAGTGATTGAGTCCCTTGTTCTTGCTGTCACCTTGGCCGGCGGCGTAGATCAGGGTCAAGCCCTGGGGCTTACCCGTTTCCAGGAAGTGTTGCTCGAGGGCAATGGCAATCTCCTCGGCAAAGCCGGTACCGATGAAACCGCCGGTGGCGATGGTATCGCCGTCGCGAATCAATCGTACGGCCTCCTCGGCCGAGACGATCTTGCTGCGCTTGGTCTCGGGGCGAGAGGCAAGCATCGGATGGTTGGGTTGATTGGCCATGAATTTTTCTCCGGAATCAGCTGGCTGAATGCGGTTGTTCCGACAGTGGCGTGTGGGTGCTCAGAAGGATCCGAACAGGGTGCCCAGGGTGATGACCGTGACAAGGGCCACAATGGGAATCGCCACGGCCGTCATGAAGATATCCGCATAGGAGTCCTTGTGGGTCAGGCGACAGATGGCCAGCAGGGTGATGACGGCGCCGTTGTGGGGCAGGGCGTCGAAGCCGCCGCAGGAGAGCGTTGCCACCCGGTGCAGCAGCGATGGATCGATCCCGGCGGCGTTGGCCATCTCCAGGTAAGTGGAGCCCAGGGTGTTGAGGGCAATGCTCATACCGCCCGAAGCCGAGTCGGTGATACCGGCTAGGACGTTGACCGCCACGGCCTCCGAGATGAGGGGATTGTTGGGGGAGATACCCACCACGGCATCGCGAATGATGACGAAGGAGGCCAGCGAGGCGATGACCGAGCCGTAGCCGACCTCCGAGGCGATGTTGAAGATCGGCAGCAGCGACCCCATGGTGCCTTTGTTGACCGAGTCCTTGAGATCGACCCATTTGTTCCAGTGCAGCGCTATCAGGGCCAGGATCGCGATCACCAGGGCGCTGATGATGGCCCAGATGCCCTTGACCGCATCGATATTGGTCTCGCCGTACTTCGGCTCGGCCAAGAATGCTGTATCCCAGGTGGGGATCCACTTGGTGTACACGTAGTTGAGACCAATGACCAGGATGATCGGCAGTAGCGCGACGCCGATGGTGGGGCCTTGCTCCGCCCCGACCTGATCCGTGCGCTCTTCCACGTGGTCGCCGTAGCCCTCGCCTCGGGCGCGGGCGCGTCTGGAGCGCATATTCAACCAGAAGACGCCCCCCAGGAACATGATGAGCCCGCCGATGATGCCAAGGCCCGGTGCCGCGAACGGGGTGGTGCCGAAGAAGGGCATGGGGATGGCGTTCTGAATCTGGGGTGTTCCCGGTAGCGCGGTCATGGTGAAGGTGAACGAGCCCAGGGCGATGGCACCCGGGATCAGGCGTTTGGGCACATTGGCTTCGCGGAACAGGGCGGCGGCGATGGGATAGACGGCAAAGGCGACCACGAACAGGGAAATACCCCCATAGGTCAGGATAGCGCAGGACAGCACGATGGCCAGGATAGCCCGCTCCTGGCCCAATTTGGTTACCACCCAGTGGGCGATGGAGCGGGCGGATCCCGAGTCGTCCATGAGCTTTCCGAAAATAGCCCCCAGCATGAACAGTGGGAAGTATTTGATCAGGTAACCACCCAGGCTCTGCATGAAGACCTGGGTGTAAGTGCCGAGCAGCGGCGCGCTCTCCCCGCCGAAACCTTGGAACAGCACGGCTAGCAGTGTATGGACCGGAGACATAGGTAACAGATGTTCGGAGACATAGGTAACAGATGTTCGGAGACATAGGTAACAAATGTTCGGAGACATAGGTAAAAGGCGGAGTAGCGTGGTAGGCATTTTCCCCAAGGAGAATGCCCATGTCGCGCACGATCATTTTGCCTCTGGCAGTACGTGAAGAATTTGTTAGGTTGGCGGAACAAAGACAAGTGCCAATGAAACGGCTGTGTCAGCGTTACGGCATCACGGCGAAAACCGGCTACCAATGGCTGCGGCGCTTCCGCGAAGGTGGGCGGGAAGCCCTGAGAGCGCACAGCCGACGCCCTCGGCATTCGCCCTGCCAAACCGCGCCTGCCGTTGAACAGGCCGTGCTCGCCGTACGCGATGCCCATCCGGCCTGGGGTGGACGGAAAATCCATGTCTACCTGCCCGCCCATGGGGCCTGCGCGGTGCCCAGTCCCAGTACTATCACCGCGATTTTGCACCGTCACGAGCGCATCGATCCGAGCACGGCAGCGGTGCATCGAGCGTGGCAGCGCTTCGAGCAGGTGGCGCCCAACCAATTGTGGCAAATGGACTTCAAAGGCCATGTTGCCATCGCCCACGGGCGCTGCCAGCCGCTGACGGTGTTGGATGACCATTCGCGCTTTGCGCTGTGTCTGCGCGCCGGCGCCGATGAGCAGGGCACGACGGTACAACAGGCCTTGACCGACACCTTCCGCCGCTATGGGTTGCCCGCCCGCCTGTTGATGGATAACGGTCCCCCTTGGGGGCATACCGCCGCGCAGCCGCTGACGACCCTGACGGTGTGGTTGATCCACTTGGGCATCGGCATCACCCACAGCCGCCCGTATCATCCGCAAACCCAAGGCAAAGAGGAGCGTTTTCACCGGACGTTGAACGCGGAAGTGCTGCGCGATCAATGTTTCCTCTCGCTCGAAGGTTGTCAGCGGGCGTTTGACCGCTGGCGTCAGGTGTATAATTTGGAGCGCCCCCATCAGGCGTTGAATATGGCACCGCCCATCAGCCGCTACCAACCCAGCCCTGTCGCGTTTCCGGAGATCCTGCCGAACATTGAGTACGGGCCTGATGACAGCGTACGCAAGGTCCAGGATAAGGGGGAAGTGCACTTCCACGGTCGCCTGTACACCCTCAGTGCCGCCTTGCATGGATACCCGATAGCGTTTCGGCCCGCAACAAAAGATGGCGAATTCGACATCTACTTCTGTCGCTACCGGATCAAGCGCATTGATCTTCGAGAACCCGGATGAGCCACCTTGTCGCCTATTACCCATGTCTCCGAACGTTTGTTACCCATGTCTCCGAACATCTGTTACCTATGTCTCCGAACATCTGTTACCT
>JAAUXT010080371.1_pt1 | contig 10806 bp, 12 predicted proteins | sample 7278171 | NCBI WGS metagenome assembly JAAUXT01 (sample SAMN14350112, study PRJNA611818) | marine sediment metagenome | isolation source: surface marine sediment (1.8m) | place: French Polynesia: Moorea | collected 2018-08 | reverse complement strand
ATGAGGTGCGAGGGGGGGCGTCATGAGGTGCGAGGGGGGCGTCATGAGGTGCGAGGGGGGCGTCATGAGGTGCGAGGGGGGCGTCATGAGGTGCGTCCCGGTGCGTCACGTGGGCGTTGTGCGCCGACACGCGTCAAAGGGCGTTGCGTCGTCAAACTGGACGCTGCGTCTCTGTACTTACGCAAGTACATGCATGGGCGCTGCATCTGTGCAGCACACTGACTCCAACACACACACGAGTGTGCACGCAGGTCGCGTCACAAGTTGCAAGCCAGTGCGGAAGTATTGGCGCTGCGTCAATGTCCCTGTTACGCAAGCCGCTGCATGTCAAAGACACGAGATCCGTGTGGAGGTCAAGGGGCGCTGCGTTGCACAAGAGCACAACGTGTTGCTCCACAAGTCAAAGCGTGGAGCGAGTAGCTTGAGACGCGAGACGTGCGCAGTGACGTCACGTGTGACGCAAAACACGCAGGACGCATCACGTGTCGCGTCCCTATCGTCTCGTGTGAACCCGACTGAAGAAATTGCGCACTCAAAATTCTGACACAAATGGCAGTTTTGGCGCCATAAGAAAAGGCGGTAATGGTCTTACATCAGCGCAGACCTCGGGTGTAAATCACAGTGCGCATGCTCGCACAAAGGAGAGCGTTTCTGGGGTTACCGTGCGCAGTGGGGTGAGGCTGGGGTCACTCACGCTGGTTGCGTCACGCGTGGCATCCCGGCACAAGTGAAAGGGCGCTGTATGGCAAGGTGTACGGTACAGGACGCAATGCATGACGGAGATACACAAAGTTTGTTGCACACAGGGGGCACAGCGCCCGACACACGCAGCGTGACCCACGTCACGTGTTTTGTAGTCCAGCAGCGATGCAACGACGCGTGACGTCATCAACATCGACTGGGACGCAACGCGTGACGTACCCACTGTGCCCCCCCCCCCACCGGCCTGCACGGCTTTTTTGCATGACCTCGGGGTACGTGAGTCGACGTCAATGAAAAAAGGCCCCTTGCAATGGGCGCACCCGGCCACTAAATCAGAGCGTCTCGCGTGGTGCTAATTCTGAGCCCAGGTCCCCCAGGTAGCACCACAGTGGGGACCCCGGGGGATCCAGGGGGACGCGACCCCTGACCCTGATATTTTCCCTTCCCATCCTGGGGTCGGACGCCGGTGCAGACTTTAGGTCGCCCCCCCCCCGGCCACCTCCATCCTGGATCCATCAGAGGGGGCCCGATGCCTGGCGCCCAAAGGTCCCAAAACTTCATCTGCCCCCCTTACTTTTGAGCTTCCGAGGGTGGGACGTCGCTCGAGACCTTGGTCGCCCCCCGTCAGTCCCCCCGGATCCGCTGCTTGGTGAACATGTTCCAACGCATGTGACAGGCACCTGGCTTCAATCCTCCGTCCCTTAATTGGAAAATGTTGACCTTTGCAACACAAAAGGTTTCGAGCCTTTTTACACGAGTCCGTACACACTGTGTCTCCCATTGTGTTCAGCGCGTTGCAGGCCAGATTGCAGCGTTTCACTCGCGTTGTGAAACGTGAAGAGAGAAGAGAGTCGCGCTTTTGTGAACCAGGTGCGAAAGGCATTGATTTTGCCCAGGGCTTTTGCAATTACAATGGGCTGTACTTTTCTGTGAGTTTCTTCAAGTCGGTTAAATGTTGGACGTCGTCCACGTGGACGTCCGTCCCTGGCCACCTCAGAGCCCTGTGAAGGCAGCTTGCACGCCCCCTAGTGTGAGTGTGACAGTCCCCCATATTTTTTTGGCCCTTGAAGGGCCTTCAGCCAGGGTTTTGTCTGAAGCTTTGAACCCCGTCCCTCATAGTTCTGCCCACAACAAACCCAGCGGGTTTCGGAGAACAAGGTTTTGTTTCTCAAGGGTGGGCTGCGGGTTGTTGTGAATTCAGGTTCACCTTTCCCCTAAATTCTCCGTACAAGTGGCCCATGGGGTCAAAAATTTGGGATCAAGACAACCCGGGTCTTGTAACCCAAAGCAACCCCAGCGCGTTCGTAAATACACTCACACTCAGACCACCACGGACTTTGGATCCTTACAAACAGAACTGGTCAAATACTCCACAACAATCACACGCACCATAAAGATCCAGGTACTGAGATAACAAGAACCACACGTGTACCCAATAATCCTGTCCACAGTCACGTATTGGAGAAATACTTCTCCCATGCGCAATTTCTGCGTGATAGATTGGGCCCATAAACACCATTGAAATCGAGACCTCATTCCAATAGACGTCATTGTAAAATCGGTTGAGGTCACACACTCACTGCAAAAGTGCGTTGACCCCCAATACGCGTTTCTGACGTCATTATGAACGCGGCGTCTCAAAATGACGCGACAAGTGACGTCGCTATGACGACGTGTTTGCAGCGTGTAACGTCGCCCCTATGCAGCGTCCGCAGGTCGGAATTACAGGTTTGATCGGCGCTTCGTTATTTTTGAAGCGCCGCCGGTTGAAACAGGTCCGGGACGCATCGATTCGTCGCGCAAAAATCAACTCGGAACGATCGGTCGCCCGACGAGAAAATCGTTGGCTGCAGCGAGCATTGCCTGGGGCGGGTTCATACTCGACGCGTCATCCATTGCGTCTCCGTGTACAAATCAGTGGGTGCGTCACGCGTCGTTCAAGTCGACGGCACCATACTCATTGACCTGCACAGTGACGTCACGTTTCAGTCCAAAAGATCCGTGACGTGTTTCCACACTGGGTGACGCACGGTCGTTTTTGGGGCTGACGTCAACTGTTCTACCATTGAGTTCAACGTTAAATTTTGACGCCGACGTCAAAAAACGGCCACGCGTCACGCAATGTGAAAACCACTACGCTGACGTCTTGTCTGTGAGCGTGAATGACGCACACTCATGTGACTCAGTGAGACTGGACGCACAACGCGTTGCGTCAACATGGGCGTGGAACGCCCACTGAATTGTACAGGGGACAAGCGACGTCAGACGCGTCCAGGGTCAAGAGAGAAACGTTGTGCACTTACTGACGCCGCTTACTTCGTCGCCATGGTAACGACTCGGTGTCTATCAAAACTCCAAACTTACCTGGAAAGAGAAAATAGAAACAAACATAAACGACGCGTCAAGAGGAATGAGGTGTGTGTGTGTGTGTGTGTGTGTGTGTGCGTCTGTGTGTGTGTGTGTCTGTGCGTGTGTGTGTGTGTGTGTGTGTGCGTGTGTCACGCGTTGGGTGCCTGTCTGTCTGTCAATAGCCATTTTGACTCGACCAAACATGAAGCAGATGCGTGAAGGGACGCGTCCCTGTGCTTTCATCTGACTAAAGAGCACTGTGCGTCGCATCCAATGTGCGGGTCGCATCCAGTGTGCACCTCGCCTTCCAGAGGCATCGCATCTCGACGCGTGAGTCAATACGCAGCGAGAAAAACAAGGTTTCGACGCGACCTTGTGTCTATTGATGTCTCGAGCGTGCTTCACACCGGATGTCACCAGCATCGTGCGATCGGCGACGTAGCGTCACGACGCCTGACGCACCCAACGTCAAAGCGTGCGACTGGCTTCTTGCAACACCTCAACGCAAACGCGACACCCTTGGCTACGGACGGCCACGCGTTTGCGTTGACCGGAAGTCTCGAGACTTCGCTTGAACTGTCTGGTGCTGTATCGCAAGCGCGACGCAGCGTCGATTGACATGCGCAGAGACACGACGCCCACTGACATGCGCAGAGACGCGACGCCCACTGACATGCGCAGAGACGCGACGCCCACTGACATGCGCAGAGACGCGACGCCCACTGACATGCGCAGAGATGCGACGCCCACTGACATGCGCACCCACTGACATGCGCAGAGATGCGACGCCCACTGACATGCGCACCCACTGACATGCGCAGAGATGCGACGCCCACTGACATGCGCAGAGACGTGACGCCTCCAGTGAGAACGAGGCTTGTACCACGTGGTGGGTGGGAAAGAGGCGCCATGGTGCCAGCATGAGACACACACAGCTAAATTAATTCACAAGAGGCAAATATTGGCTGCTACATGAAACCAAATAGTGTGTGGAGTGTGTTGTTGTGTGAGTGTGACTCCGAGGCCTGTGTGAGAGGAGAGGCGGGAGCGCACGAGAAGTGACACCCAGTGTGGAGTTGTACGTATTCCGACAGCCCCGTAACGGCGTTGGTTCCGTCTCCTACAATATTGCCCACAGGGTTCAACACAGTCTTCAGGGGGGGGGGGGGGAATTTCAGCATGTGTCAGTGCCAAGAGTTAATTTCTCTGATAATGGGTTCTCTGTTTTTCGTGGATCAAGTTTCGTTGTCAATTGTGTTGTGCAACTGTTCCCGACATTGCTCTACTCCGCAGGAGGGTCCAGGGCCCAGTGCACCGCGGGCAGAGCCCAGCGAGGCTCACAACGGCCAGCACCGGCGCACACACACGCACACATGCGTACTACGTACACACCAACTCTCTCAGAAAATGCACACACACGACACACATCATATATCACACACCACACACACAAATTTCAAACTGCGCACCATTTCTGGTGCACGCACACACAGAAGCAGCCGATGCACAGACCAGCGGACTAATTCTATATCCCGGCACACACACACACACACACACACACACACACACACACACACACACACACACCAAATCACACTCACTCATTCTCTCTCTCTCGCTCTCTCTCTGCCTATCACTGTCACCCACACCCACACACACACACACACGCGCGCGCGCGCGCGCGCGCGCAGCAGCAGCAACAGCGGCAGCAGCACCCCGTGTGTACGAGGTGGTATCCACATATTCGTATCGCTGTCATGATGCCTCTGATCATGACAGCGATACGAATATGTGGATACCACCTCGTATCAGCTCAGCCTCCCCCTCCACCCGGGGCTGTCGCATTCGGGGCGTCCCCGAAGAAATCCGTCACTCCGCACTGACAGATTCAATTTCAATCTGCGCGCTGCCACCGCTTAATTCAGCGGGAGAAGTGGAGCTGTGGAGCTGAGCGGGACCACGAGGCACACAACACTGAAGCGCCGTCATTGTGTGTGTGTGTGTGTGTGTGTGTGTGTGTGCGTGCGTGTATGTGTGTGTGCGAGTATGTGTGTGCGTGTGTGTCTGTTTGCGTTATGTTTGCATGTGTGTGTCTGTGTGTGTGTGTGTGTGTGTGTGTGTGTGTCAGCGCGCGTCTGTGTGCGTTGTGTTTGCGTGTGTGTGTCTGTTTGCGTTGTGTTTGCATGTGTGTGTGCATGTGTGTGTGTACGTGTGTGCGTGCGTGTCTTTGAAGATCCGAACAACGCACACACACGCACGCACAAACAACTTACACACTGACACGCAAATGGTAGAAGTGTCTATCAAAACACAGCATTCAGCGCACACCCGAACACACACACACACACACACACACACACACACACACACACACACACAATCACACGAAAGGCCCACATTTTCAGCCACATTTACACCCTTCAGTCCTGAGTACAACAACTCTCCCACCTAACCCTTGCACTTCAACAACACACGTCTTGGGTGCAAAGTCAAACCAAGTGAAATCTCCACACACAGCAGAGGCCAGACACACAAAGACTGTGTCACTTGGCACGCACCGTGGGATCTTTCAAAAAGTCATACGTTTTTTAGTGGCAAGTGTTGTTTTGGCGCCAAAATGAGTCTCTGGAGAGGAGACACGTGGCCCCTGGGAGATAATAGGAGCCACGTGGCCCCTGGGCGATAATAGCCTCAGTCTCCGTCTGGGGATGCGTCCCCCGTGGATTCCCATTATGAGCCCAGCGCACAAAGGAAATGTGATCCCAGTGTCACTGTCCATGGCTTCGTGCTGCGAGTAGAGAGAGTTGAGTACCGCAAAATCCCGCGTATAAGACCCCTTCGCGCATAAGAACCCCCCCCCCCCTTTCAGCCACAAAATCAGGTCAAAGCCATTTTTTACATTTGCAAGAAAATTATTCATACATGCAAATTTAAAGTTTTTCTAAATCAAAACCCTGGAAATTTTTCTTGAAATTACTTTCTCCAAATATTTATTTTCTGAATAGTAGCAAGAATTCTTATTCCAAAAGCTATAAATACTATACTTTTGGGCAATTTTTTGATAAATTTCCCTTTTTTTTTTTGTTCAACTTTAATACTCCCTAAACTTATCCCATTCTCTTTTGATACTTTGAAAAACTTGCTCATTTCTACTCTTCACTTTGATACAAAAAGTCAAATCCTCACATATAAGACCACCCCCCATTTTTTACATAAATTTTTGAGCATCAAAAGGGGTTCTTATACGCGGGATTTTACGGTACTTTTTGTGAGTGAACTTGGGCTTCGGATCAGGCTTCGGAGACAACTTGTGCCACGGCGACCAACCTCAGTCTTTTGCCACCATCCAACTCATGGAGGCTCAAAACCAGAAGAGCAATTTTATATTGGGGGGAGGAAGGTGCTGGATCCGCCAGACAAACGCACCGGCGGAACCCCATCCCACCGAGGTTTTCCACAATTTGAAATCTCGCACTGACGAGAAAAACTTCACCCGCAATGAAATTACATTCCAAATTAAACTCCTTCAAATTCAATTGAGGGGGAAAAATTGAAACTTTCACAATTTTTGCACACACAATGGCTTCGCGGTGGAGTCTCTCCCTGAGGCATTATTTCCATCCAGCTTCCTCCATACGATTCGGCTCCTTCTGCACCGGAGACACAACGCCCACAAAACTCCATTGCTCCAGTTCTATTCTGAGGCCAGGTTCACACTCCATGCGTCACGCGTCGCTTTGGGGACGCGGCACGTTTTGACTTGTTCAGGGACGCTACAGAACGCAGCGAGTCTAGTTTTCTTTGCACAGGATGCAACATGCACGACTCCAGTCTTTGGACGCTGCGTCGTTGCTTGCGACGCAACGTCCAACCTGGGACGCAACGCGCGCGACGCAGCGTCCTTTCATGACGGCGTTGTCACACACGACGCAATCAGCCGCGTGGAGAAGCGATCGTGCGGCCTATCCAGGGCTCCTGTTTGTGGATGGCAAAAAGCACTGCACAGATTTCAAAAATCCCACAGCTCAAGTTTCGCATTTCTTGTCTTTTCAACAAAGAGACATTGGGGATACCAACACACGTTCACACGCACGCACGCACACACGCACACACACACACACACACACACACACACACACACACACACACACACACACACACCGTTTATCATCTGTCCAACTGCACATTTGTTGAGAAACACCCTCGCTCACAGAAGCACCAAGCTCCTCCCTCGTCGGGATTTTATTCAAACCACCACGTTTGGTGCTTGAACACTGGAAAGCAAGGACGTAACGCGTGCCGTTCACACTGTGCATCAGGCCTGAGATACCAGCGTGTGCAGATAGAGCCTCCCTCCCCGAGCAGCGTTCGCCTGGTGCAGCAGCAGCAGTGGTGGGGCTCGGTTTGAGTTGCGGTTTGTTTGAACTGAGGTAATTGGAAATGGAAAGGGAAGCCACGACTCGGGGAGAAGCGTTCTGCGGTCTTCCTCACACAGCGGAGTCACTCAGCACTCCGTCCGTCAAACAAGAACAGCCTGACTGTGATGACACTTGTCTCGGTTCATCGAGGCGGTTTCCCAAATTAAAGCGGCGCCATTCTGCATGATCTCAGTCCCTCCCCACCTTCCTGCTTCTTTCCCTCTTACCCCCTCTGGCTTGAAACAAGAACAGCACGGTCCTGAAGACGCGCTGTCAACACGAGTGTCATAAGGGTCCTTGCTTTGCATCCCACAAAACGTTCCCGTCAGGTCTCCACCCGCAAACTGGACGCCATATGAAGATTGCAATAGACTCACCGCTCAACTGACCATGCGTCAAAAAAATACCATTCCGGACAGGGTCCCCATGCACGCAGCATTAACGTCCTCATTATCGCCCATCTTTATTTATACACATCTGAGACGCCATAATTCGACATCACAGACGCGCCCGGGTGCGTCAGACCTTTGAAGCTCAACGGTTCCATATCCCGTGTCAATTCCTCCATGCAGTCTGTCGGGGCCGGGGAGGATTCAGGGGGGGGAGGTCACGGGGGACCAGAGCCCTCCAGTGGGGAGCAGAGAACCCAAGACCCAGACTGGATTATCTGGCACCAAGCCCACATCCCTCAATTATTGAACAGGGACCCACCCCCCTAAGCAAGAAGCTAGGGGCCTCCGGGGCAACGAGACCCCAAGGTGGGCGCCCCCGACCCAAACATTTTTTTTTGCGTTGGCACACAACAAAGACGTGTGCCTTGTGACAGGAGTACCACCCCTGGATCCACCCCAGGCGCTGCCATGCCCAATCACAGAAGTTTTTGTGAGGCTGTTGTGTGCTGCATATCTGGGTCATCATGACGCCACCAAAGATTAACGCGATGTGCTGGGGATCGCTGCTGACGACGCGACGACTGACGACGCCACGACTGACGACGCAGGCTGAAGGGAACAGGAACGTCTCGCTTGATGTACAGATGTTCAAGCGAGACATGTCTGCATGCACGCACACACACGCACATTGGCTTGCAGTTTCTGACTGCCTCACACGCTGGTCGCTGACACGCACACACACACACACACACACACACACACACACACACACACACACACACACAGAGCTCCTTGTTTACAACTCTGTCCCCACCTGCGCTATAAATAGCTCGGAGTGACCGTCTCGCACTCAGCGCGGACCACGCCCAGGATTAATCAGCCGCTGAGGCGGAAGCGACGCCGCGTCCTGTGTCGCGTCGCGCGACGTCAATTAGCGTCACGTCACGACGACGCCGACACCGGTTCACGCACGATGAGTCACGTCACGTGATGTGCGTCACGCAACTGTTGTGTGCGGTTCGGGTCCCGGGAGAACCCGTCCTCACAACTGCCGCTGCTTGCGGCACTGCGGTAGGGAGCAGCCTCGCCTCGGCCGGACTGCTGCAGTAGAGTCAAACTCAAGCGTACGCTTCAAACGTTTATTACACTCCTGTCTCAAGCAAGGTAGCTCTTAACAGACACAGGGTATCGTGGTTACGGCTTTAAGTAGGCAGTGTGAGCTGTGAGTCTGGTGCACAGCTTCAGCTTTGCACAGCTCCACTGAAGCAGCTTCATCGGTACTCAGCACCTCGTCCAAAAGCTGGATTGCACGCGTGGGAAGAGCCAACTCTTCCACACGACACAACGCTGCGCCGGACTGACACTCTGTGACAGCGTGAAACCGGGCCTGCTTCTTGCGTCACGTTGGGACCGCTGCACGTCATACGTAACAGCGCATGTGAATTGCGTATCACAAGGGAAAACGCATCTGTCTTGACACGAGCCCACTGTACACACGATGCGCCCTCTAAAGGATTTTAGAGACTCAATGCACGACGCACTCCGTGTGAACCCCTATCCCTCTCACGACGCAGAGTAGACAGCGTGTGACGCACTCCATGTGAACCCTGCCCAAAGTCACGCAGAGCTGCATGTGACGATGACGGTCACAGCCTGAGAAGACGACATCATCGACGCAGGGATCACCTTACTGAGGAGCCTTCATCTCCCTGAGATCTGGGTCCGTTCACAGGGGGTGCGTCCTGCACGTCGTCAGGGTAGCGCCATGTTGGGTACGTCACGGGACGCGTCCTGCGTGCGGTCCGGAACAGGGTCACGCCAGGCACTGGTGCGTCACGCGTTCTGGCGTCAATCTTTTGTCCGAAACTGAGGAGGCACCCTGGGGAGGATCCAAGGCTGCTGATCACAAACCCTTGACCACCAGGTCCCTACCCAAGGTTTCAAAATTGCTTGGTGCGAAAGGACACGTTGCGTGTTGTGCGCTTGCGCCACGCCCCTCTGGATCCTCTTTGTTCTTGGGGCTCCGCACAGGGTCAGGTTGTACAAAAGCTTCTGTGTCTCCCTTCATTACAAGACGCTGCACTCGTTGTTTTGTAAACTTTGCAAAGTGGAAGCGGTGAGAAACAAAGTTTGGATCGGGCCACACCCATCGCTTTGTGAAGCGACAATCAAGGGGCGTCAATTCAGTGGAGTAAAGCAAAGATCGGGTGTCTAAGAATGAGATATAGAGCGGCTCAAGGTCCTCACTGAGGTTCCATGCCCAGGCGTGAGAGGAACGCGTGGGACCCAACGTGTACCGTCGGACCACACGCACGCGTCATCGTGTCGACGTGGGTGGTTCCTACTGTGATGTGAGGTCTCGGTGGAGGGAGAGATTGAAACGACACGGAGTGACGAGATGGTGTGTGTGTGTGTGTGTGTGTGTGTGTGTGTGAGAGAGAGAGAGAGAGAGAGAGAGAGAGTGTGTGTGTGAAGTGCTACCAGACAGACAGAGACAGCACGCGCGCATGTGGGCGCGTCCCCCTTCGTGACAACGTGTAGTTTTGGAAGAACCACTTGTTCTCTGTCGACCGGCATCAGACCTATGGTCAGAGTTGTTTGTTTGTGCAGCGAGTGAAGAGAACAAACAGAGCGAGCACGTGTGCGTCAGGTTTGTTTGTACGGGCGGTGCGATCCCCCCGGGCTGTGTGCGGTAGAGCCACTCCCACGTCCACTTCATTCACGTTTCTGCGTCACTCAACCGTTGCACATGTGACCACAAGTTCACGTCAACAAGATGAACGTTTCGCGCGAATTGACGTGAGACGTGAGCGTCTGCGTGACAAACCACCTGCGTACGAGGGAAGTCCTATAATATGCGGTTTCTGTCCGGAAATTTGTACTTTTTCGGGAGCTTCTTTTTCTTGGACGGGTGCAGGAAGTCACAGGACGATCTTGTCCTTGTT
>JAAUXT010029620.1_pt1 | contig 10808 bp, 21 predicted proteins | sample 7278171 | NCBI WGS metagenome assembly JAAUXT01 (sample SAMN14350112, study PRJNA611818) | marine sediment metagenome | isolation source: surface marine sediment (1.8m) | place: French Polynesia: Moorea | collected 2018-08 | reverse complement strand
CCCCAGACCCTCCTCTCCCCAGACCCTCCTCTCCCCAGACCCTCCTCTCCCCAGACCCTCCTCTCCCCGGACCCTCCTCTCCCCCGGACTCTCCTCTCCAGCACTCTCGCGGGCACACAGGGGACACCCCAGGACCTCGAGGCCCAATCTTCTCACTCTGCGCCAATTTATCTTGAAAAATACGGTTGTCCCCTGTACCCGACACATTTCTTGCCCCTGAGCTCACCTGGCAGCCCAGCCCCTCCTCCCTGGATCCGCGGGTTCCACGCGCGCGCCAGTCTCCAAAGTTATGACGCAATGAACGGTCGGGATGGGTTGATGTACACACAAACGCACACGTCTCCACAGGACACATTTTTCATCTCATACACGTACTCTGGGCCTCATTTCACACTGCATGCGTCACGCGTCGCGCTCACCGTGGGCGCTGCGGCACTGTGTTGACGCAGCACGTGTTGACTCACACAGGGACGTGACGCACAACGCACGCAGTGTGAACGGAGCAGACAGAAACGGACGCGTGGCCTGGGGCGGGCGATAAAACACAAACACGGCCGCGCTATGAAAATTGACGTATTGTCTCCACAGACACGCAGAGGCGCGCGCAGTGTTCGCACGTGTTCTTCGCGCGCGCGGAGGCTCGGCTCACACTGCGCGCGCAGTGTTCGCGCGTGTTCTTCGCGCGCGCGGAGGCTCGGCTCACACTGCGCGCGCATCTCTGTGCACTGGATGCATCCTGCGTTCAACCCGTGTCGTGTCGCAAGCACACAGACGTAAACACACACACACACTCACTCACACACGCAGGCGTACACACGCGCCACCACACCGCATTCACCACTGCGGTATTCCACCCTCCGTATCTGACCCCCGGTCACCCAGCGCCCTCTGGTCGTGTTTGCAGCGGTAAGGGCGTCGTGGCGCCCTACAGGAACGCCGACCGTCAGAAGGCGGTGAACCGCGTCGCCTCCAAGTACGGCACCGGAACCGGAACCGCCTACAAGGACGGCGTCGCGGGCGCCGGCTCCGTCTACCTCCACAACTACGGCCAGTACGACAACCAGTGAGTGCCACTTCCGCCGACTACTTCCGGCTTTCAAGAACTTCCGGTTCTGGTTGAAGAAGCTTTGACCAGGTCTGTTTCGCGCCAAAGTCGCAGGTGTTGTACCCTGCACAAAGCAGAAGGTGCAGTGATCTCCCAACACGTAGACTTGCTTCTGATCCTTCTCAAAGGTTCACGACGTTGCTCAGTGCGGAAACAGTGTGGCTTTTATTGACCTGTGCGGTGTTGACCCAGGAGGGGTAGGAAGGTTCCCCCCAACCCTCTGATTCCGCTCCCAAGAGAACGTCTCTTGCACCGTGCCTCGGTTTTCTCCTCATGCCGAGCCCCACCCTCTTCCCTCCCCAGGCACTACGGGTACGGAGGACGCCGCGGGGGGTACGGAGGGTACAACGCCGGGTACAACAACGCCGGCTACGGGTACGGAGGGCGTCGTGGCGGATACGGAGGTGAGAGAAACAGCCGGAAGATGGCGCTTTTCACCGCGTGCTCCACTCATTATCGCTCAACGTGCAGAGGGACGCAGCACGTAGCGCGTCTCGTGTAGATCTGCGCGCTGACGCAGAGGATTGATTGAACGCACACCTCGCTCACACACGCACACTTTGCTCTTCAGGATACGGTGGTTACGCCAACCAGGACGGACACGCGACCCGCAGCGCCTACAAGTAAGTCGCCGCCAGGGGGAGTGAATGTAGCCACCAGAGGGCGACACGTCTGGTCGTGAGGAGGCGCCGAGGTTCCTTTATCGCGTGCACACGTGTGTCCTGTCCAGTTCAGCACCATGATGGGTTGGTGGAGTTGTGCTCGCACATCGATCGGAACAGGGAGTGGCAACCTCTGCCCCAGTCTCAAAACATCTGCTCCGTTCGACAGTCGTTTGACAAAAGGCAGAAGAGTTCAAGGAAAAAGACAAACTCGTAAGTGGCTGAAGCCGTATTTCTTTGTCTTTTCAGCCGCGGGAACTTTGGACCTGACAGTGAGTGAAACCTTTGTCAGCCTCGTTTCTTCGGGACCTCATTTTTTTTTATAAAAAAACAACCAATAGTACTAAAACCGCCTTGGCCAAAGCAAACTAGAACTTCTCACGGCGCGAATTCATCTGCACGCGCTCCCAAGATCCATGACTGAGGCCAAGGGTGCGAACTTCGGGTGGGTGGGCCTGTGCTCCAACACTGATACTTCAAATGCGTAAAAAAGCAAAGTTTTCGGGGCTCACGGTTGGGGCAGATCACGTGACTCCAGATCCGCTGGAGAGAACGCCTCCTGTCTCCCCTTGCAGGCTATGGATACGCTAACCGTGGATACGGGGGCGGATACGGTGGCCGTGGTTACGGCTACGGAGGAGGATATGGAGGTGGATACGGATACGGAGGTGGTTACGGAGGTGGATACGGAGGATACCAGAACGCCAACCGCTACGGTGGTGCCACCCGTGCCGCTTACCGTGCCCACTAAACGCGTACGTGTGTGTGCGTGTGTGTGTGCATCAGTGTGAGTGGGCATGTGTTTGTGTTCGCACTTCTGGTTTTTGTGTGTGAGTGGACGGTATGGATGCGTACGAGTTTTGAAGTGCGGGTGTGTGGCCATGTGTGTGCCCGTACGAGTTACCCTGTGTGTGTGTGTGTGTGTGTGTGTGTGTGTGTGTGCATGTGTGTGTGCATGTGTGTACAGTGGATGGTGTCCGTGCGTGTGTGTGCGCGTGTGTACTGACGTGTGAGTGAGGGGCACCACTCGATTCACACGTGGTGCAATGAATTCATCAACTTCGCGGCGCGACACCCATGGGCCGTCTTGCGTTCTCCGGATGACCAATAGAAAATCCAATTTCTCAATTTTCGCTCAATGTTGCACTTCTTTTTTCAGGAACGCAGCGAGGTGCCTCTTACCGTGTCAGTGTCATGTGATGTGTCATGTGATGTCCTTTTGTGTCCACGAGACTTTTTGTCCAGTGTGTACGTTTGTTTGTTGACAGAATAAAGTTATTCTCACACATTCCGGCTCACACATGAGTATTCTTGCTCAACACGTCAGGCGGGATTCACACTGGACGCGTCACGCGTTGCGTCGCTTCGCTGGTCGTGAAGGGTTGCATCACCGGCGTTGACGCAGCAAAAACGTGGCGACAAACGCTGTGGCCAAACCGACGCCACCGCCGTGGCTCCCCTTTCTGGGCCAGATTTGTGTTGGATGGGCGTATATTTTGAGGCACGGACTGAGTTATCCCTGCATTTGTCAGTCCAGGATCTGTGCTGCGGCTCCGATGAACCATCCCTTTGTGGACACGCAGAAAACCACACCAAAAGCCAAGGTGTTTTGTTGCCAAGAAAGCCGAGCTGGGTTGACACTGGGTGGTGTGTCATCCGATCACTCCTCTGCCATGCGATCCCTCCTCTATCTGAGTCAAAAAACACAGCGACTCGCTTTCCTGCCCAAACCTGGGATTGACTGCAGGTAGATCCAGGGGTGGATCTTGGGGAGTTCCAGCGGTGGAAGAGGTGCATCCAGGGGTGGAGCCAAGGGTGGAGCCAGGCGGTGGAGCCAGGGTTGAGCCAGGGCAGATCCGGGAAGAAATCCAAGGGTGGATCCAGGGGTCGATCCAGAGGATCAGCATGTGGTCTTGGGTGGAGAGCGACCTCAATGCCGATTTCAACTCTGACGAAAGTTTGTTGGCAAAGGCAAAGCACTGTGAACCTGAGGCACAAAATGAGGCAGGACCGCTATTCCAAGGCCTGGTGGCGCCCTCTGCTGTCTGCGGGCTCCAAACGTATGACTGATCAACAAATTTTTGCATCGATGCGTGGCACACACACCTTCCGTGCGGTGCCACACATCTGGATCAACCCTTCTGCACTAGGGGCCTGGTGACCACGCCTATACCCCCCCCCCCGACACACACCTCCCTTGACCACGTCCTGGATCTGCTCCAACCCGCACATTCGTGCAAAACTCAGTTCAAAGGGAGTCGTGTTCCATTGTTTCTCCGCTGAACAAAGCGTCTAAAAATAACAGTGGAGACCTCGGCTCGGAGATCGAAAATAGCTCGAGCCTGGGGAGGCGGGGTCAATGTGCCGCCATCGATTGAGCGGATTTACTCATCGATCGCTGCGAGCTTTGTTTCTCGACTTCCAAATCAAGCTTGAACAATGCAGAGGCGGGACCAGGGGGACCCAGCCACAAGGACCCAGGAAAAAAGGGGACCCAGAGGACCCAGAGGACCCAGAGGACCCATAGGACCCAGGGGACCCATGGACTTGGGATACTCAAGAGAGCTAGGGGACCCAGGGGGACAAGGGGAACCAGGAGACAAGGGGATCCAGGGGACCAAGGGGACCCAGGGACTCAGGGGACCCAGGGACTCAGGGGACCCAGGGACTTCGGACACTCAAGTGAGCCAGGGGACCCAAGAGGACAAGGGGATCTAGGCAGGGGACCCAGGGGATCCAGGGGACCCAGCAAACCCAGGGGGCAGAGGACCCAGGGGACCCAGCAGAACCAGGGGACCCAGGGGCCAGGGGAACCAAGGGGGCCAGGGGTCAGGAGTCCCAGGGGGTCCAGGGGATCCTGGAGCCTGAGAACACCCAGAGGAACACAGGGGATACGGAGCGTGGAACAGGATCGAAACCGCACCGCATTTGGTCAAAATTCCCTTCCGTCTCTTTCACACGCTGACGTTCATTCTATTTCTTCAGAAACGTGTTCTGCTGTTGAGACCTCCCTGAGGTATTCAGTCGGCCGTGTGCTCAAATCCTGGCTGTTGTGGCGCGCTGCCCTCTGGGTACGTCTTACATATCCACGTGGACGCTGCTGTGACGTCACAGGTATGTTAAGTCTGCAAGAGTTTCCATGCAGGAGCTGCGCGCGGACGGAGTCCGCGCACGGTGCTTGGGTCACACAACAGCGGCGTCGTTGTGGAGCTCGCTGGGGTCGCTTCCGCCACTCTCCTCTAATGGGATCTCTCAGCGGGTGTCGCTGCAGGGACACAGGCTGACGTGCACAACAGACCAGGAGTGGGTCCAGAGGCTCCCTAGTAAATCCTGGATCCGCCTCTGGTGCCAAAAACACAGGAGGCGTTGACCTGGGAAAGGGATTTGTCTCAAGAGCGACACCGACGTTTTCAGGTCAGAGGCACGAATTCGTGAGTTCTGTGTGAATTTGTTTGCGTCATGTTGAAATTCCCCATTGGCGCAAAACGAACCAGAGCATGGCCCCTCCGGACAGACCCGAACCAGAGCACGGCCCCTCCGGACAGACCCGAACCAGAGCACATACCCTCTGGACAGACCCGAGCTTGTGTGGCAGGGAAGCCCGACCCAATTCTGACAACAATCCGACTCCAGCATCAACTCAAAAACATTTTTTTTGTGGATGAAGAACCTCCAACAAAGTTCTGTCAATGCGTTTGGATGGCGGCTCTCAAACCTCCTAAATTTCCAGTTGACACCAGGTCTGCGAACGTGTTGGTCGGCATCCACAGCTTCCTGGGCAAAATAAACTGAGACGCGCGGAAGCCGGAGGCCACGAATACGCATGCGCGCACACACACACACACGCACACACACACGTACCTCCACGTCGGAGTAGCTGCTTCGTCTGCTTTCTACCTGTCCCATCGCCCCACGTCCCACACTGACGGACAGCGGCGCGACCGGAAGTGACGAACCGGAAGTGAAGGACCGGAAGTCGAGAACTGCAGGTCAAAGCCTGGCAGCAAAGGACCGGAAGTGACGAATCGGAAGTAGAGACCTCGGGAAGGTTTGTGAAGTTGGCGGAACCTGGAATTGAAACCAGAAACGTGCATTGCATCAGGAAGTTGAGGTAGTTTGTGCTGGTTTCCTGAAACAGCCGTTCTTTACACAATGGCGGCTTTCAGAGTCAGTGGATGGAAACGGCAGGAAATGGACGCGAGGACTTTGTCCATGACTGAAGTGAAGCTGAGACCAGACTTGAGAGTCAAGGGACCTTGCTTGGGTCTAGATTCAAGTTCGCTGGGGCTTGGAGGCTTGGGTGGGGCCTGGGTGGGGCCTGGGTGGGAGGTTTGGATGGGGCCTGGGTGGGAGGTTTGAATGTGGCCTGGATGGGCATTTCAGGTGGGGCCTGGGTGGGAGGTTTGGGTGGGGCCTGGATGGGAGGTTTGGGTGGGGCCTGGGTGTGGGTGGGCCTGGGCAGCAGGTCTTGGGGCGTACGAGGGACGTCTCGGTGGAGTTTGGTTGGCGCCTGAAAGGAGGTGCAGGTGAGTCCCAGGCAAGAGGGGTCCTGGGTCTGGATGGGGCCTTGGGTTGAACGTTTCCAGGACTGTTTGAGTCTGAATCAATCTGGACAGCCATCTCCACCAAATCTTTCTGTTGCTCTGTTCAACCAGAACACTGATCAAGAGACTCGCATGAACACGTGAAGAACATATGTACTGCGTCACCATGTATGAGGCCCCTATGTATGGTATGATTAACCTCGTGGAGACGATCAATGCTTCAAGGCTGCGCTCTGCTCCACGTCACGCTTTGAAGTCTAATTTCATCATTAGTGTGCGCAGGGCTGGAGGCGGTGCGCCTGCAGGTCTGTTCCGCACGGGATGCGTCAAGCGGTTTTCACATTGGGTAACGCGTCGTCGTTTTCTTGACGTCGGCGTCAAAATTTGACATTGAACCCAATGGTTGAATTTTTGACGTCAGCCCAGAAAACGACCGGGCGTCACCCAATGTGAAAACTGCTTCAAGGTATTATCACATTGGTGGCACACGGTCGTTCTTTGGGCTGACGTCAAACATTCCTCCATTGTTAGATCTAATGTTGACGCCGACATCAAAAACCAACCGCGCGTCACCCAATGTGAAAACCGCTTCACGCGTTGTCTCCCTGCACAAGTCAGGGAACAGAGCACAGAATACGCACCATGAGCACAAATGCACAGGTTGGTCATGTGATTCCACTGCGCAAGGATTCAGTGTTGTGCGGCTTCGCAACGGTGTTGGAAACTCAGCAGGTGTGGTGAATTTAGAAATCTACCCCCCTGATGGCTGTGCACGGAAGTGCAAGTTTCAGGGTGATGCACGCGTCCTCACACAGAGAAGTCAGTGGGTTGTATCAGAGGCCTGTTTACTGAACGAGTCCTGCGCGGCGTCCGGGAGTTGCGTGACCCCCAGTTCACACCGCGTGCACAACGTCGCTGAGACAGGTGCACCATGGGCCCAGGTACGTCGGACTCGCGTTAGATCAGTGGCAAGTTTCAGCAAAGCGCTCCACAACACGTACACGTAACACGTAGTTTGTTGATGCACCTCCCCTTATTTGGAAGAGTCCACAGACATGATGCAGATAAACCTGTATTATTCCTGAAACATAATTGTAGGTTTTGTGTGCTCAAGAAAAATCTTACTGCTTTACTGCTTTGTCCATGCAAGAGCAATACTTTAAGTGTCTGCTTCCAGAACTGTTTTGAAAAAAAACAATTGTGGACACTTCCACAATGTTCAGGGTTCACCAACGTGCTATGTGCACGTTTTGTGGCTGCGGAACGTTGAAACTCCCCACTGTGATGCTCTACGTGCTCATTGACGCCCACGGTGACGCTTCAGACGGGTCCAGGTCCAACCCGCAGAAGCCTTCAGTACTGCAGCCCCTGCATCTGCAGTGAGATCATTTCACTGAGCACTTCTGTGGGCGCTGAGCATTGAAAGAGAATGAGTCCTGCACCCTGATTGAGTCCTGCACCCTGACACTGGATCAGCTGACCCAGCCGTTCTCTGTGCGCCTCTCCCATCAATGGTGATTTGTTCATGCTGCATTGGGAAACACGTGATTGTTGGTGCATGATTGATCGATTGTTGTTTGTTGTGCTGTGTTTTTCATTAGCACGACCTCTGCTTCGTTTTTCACCTGGTTCCCGCATGCAGAGGTAAATTGATTGGATATTGTTTGCAGAGGCCGAAGTTCCGCAATTTCAATTTCCTCCTCCCGAGTCCTGCGCACAACACACCTGGGTTGTACTCCACAAACAGCATCACGCAGCTCCAGTGCAGGTGGGACCCTCCAGGGACCCCAGTTCCAGGGCCACCAGATTCTGTCATCATTCTGCAGTTCACCCATGGATGGAGGTGGGGTCAGTTTGAGACACGTCCAGACAAGCGACCCAGGGGCCCAAAATCTCTCCAGTGGGCACCTCAGGGGGTGAGTCCATGACCAGGTTCTGGCTCCGAGCCTGGCATCACTGTGACACTTGCCCTGTTCACTGCAGACCGCGCTCTCGGACACTTGTGGCCGGACCGGTAGGCATCCGGGGCCCACCGGAACAACAAGAGGAGTGTGAAAATACCCAGCATCCCTCATACTGGGGTCACCCCGGCCCCAGGGCTGGGGATTCCTGTGTACCCCAGGCGTTACGTTGCCAATTTCACGCGCAAGAACAGTGTCCGTTGATTGGACTCAACGCACGACACACGCACGCACCCAGAACACAGTCCGGGCAGTGCAACACAAAACCTCAGAAACAAACAATGTTGAACATGGAGAAGTCCTTGCGTTACTGCCCAGAAAAGCACGTGAAAAACTGACACGTGGAACACTAATTTCCATGCGTGCATATTCTGTGCGCGGTACCTCAAAACATCACAAACACAAACCGCGCCCGTGGCTGCGTCCCCCTGAGACTCTGTAGTATAACGCGTCTGAATTTCCTGACTGCGAAACACGATGCGAAGCACGAAGCTCACCTGAGTAGAGCTGCGCGCGCTGGAGACTGAGCAGCGGGTCGGAGCGGGACGGGGACCCGTCCAGAATCGATCCGGGGACCAGGCGAGAGGAGCGGTCCGCGCGGCAGCGGGACGGGGACCCGTCCAGAATCGATCCGGGGACCAGGCGAGAGGAGCGGCGGCGCGCGGCAGCGGGACGGGACAGGGACCCGGCCAGGGTCGATCGTGCGCACGCGCACGCCTCTCAAAGCGAGAACTCTGAAAATGGACGCGGCCTACGACGACCAGGGGCCAGTTTTCAACTTTGAAAAAAAATAACCGAAAATGTTGCACATGTGGCGTAAATTTGAATCAAGGGCAAAGCCGTTTGAAAGCTTTGTGCAAAGGGACCCCCCGGACACGGAAATACAACCCGCTGTGCACAGGGAGAACGCACCGATCTGTGCGCAGCCTGCACGGGGAACTTGCAGTGATTCGAGGTTGGAAGACTCTTCACTTCAAACCTGCTGACGTCATCAGCAACGCATTTCCGCAAGAACTGGGGCAATGAGAGAAGCTATCCGGGGGGCTGTGAAGATCCAGCCAGAGGCGAATCCAAGATGGGTGACACGCGGGGTTAGTTTGGGAGGCCCAGACTACAGGTGGGGAAACTCCAGCAGTGCAAAAACACGGACCAGATAGATTCCTGCAGAGCCAAGGTCCCAAGCCCCAGGCTCCGCTGGAGGAGAAACAGATTCGAAGTGAAGCACATGTCAAGAGAAACAGTGCTCAGGACAACTGCGGGTGCGATGTCCCTCCAACGCAGAAAGAATTGCAGCACAGGCGAAGTCGACTAGAAGTCCTGTCCCATTCACCATCACCCATGTTTACTCTCTGGCGTGGTTCATTGAGAGGGGGTGAACATGGGGGGGGGTGTTGAACACAGTGGGGTGAACATGGGGGGTGAACATGGGTTGGCACAGGGCATCTGGCCAAGCTTGCCTGAACCGCACTTCGAATTGACCTGTGCTCTGCCCAAAAGGAACTGCGTACAAAGAGCCCCAAACGAAGGTTTTCATAAACAATTGTTTTTCCCTCAGGCAGCAGGCCTTGGGTCCCAGATTATTGGGGGCTGCCACAACGTTTGGTCACTTCCGCGTTTGACCCCAGATCCACTTCAGGGAATCCCAGATTGAGGTTATGGAACCCAAAGCTTGGGAGTGGGACCCAAACTTCAATCTTGGATTGAATCAAATTCGAAGTTTTCAATCTTGACATTTGCGGCTGCACGCTGCGCAAATTTTAGTGAGTGTACGTGCGTGTGTGTGCGTGTGTGTGTGCGTGTGTCTGCAATTACTGTTGTTCAAGGACTGAGGGACCCCATTGGTCCGCTGCCGGAGATCATCGCACAGCGCGGTGAGAGCCTGTTGTGCGCCGCCTGTGCGGGGAGCACTTCCACTTGATTTGTGATGGCAGTAAAACTCGCTGGTTGTCGCGGGACTTGTCACCACCGAGACGACCGCCATATCCAAGGGAGAGGTGGAGTGGGGGGGGGGGGCGGACCCAGCATGTGGTCACGAAGGGAGGTCCAGCCGGAGGACTATGGGGGTCCGGGGGAGGGCTGAGGGATCCAGGGGAGGACTGGCGGGTCCAGGAGAGGGCTGGCAGGTCCAGGGGAGGACTGAAGGGTCCAGGGGAGGGCTGGCGGGTCCACGGGAGGGCTGGCGGGTCCAGGGAAGGGCTGGCGGGTCCACGGGAGGGCTGACGGGGTAAGGGGAGGGCCTGGAGATTGATTTCAACCTTCAACAAAGGCGAGGTTGGTGCATTTTTTGGTTGTCGTTGCGCCTCTGTCCGATCGATCTGCGGAGGGTTGAGGTCGGGACACGAACTGGGTCCCGCTCCACAAGGGGGCGCCAGGATCACCCGGACAGAAAGACTCGCGCCATGTCGCATTCATTCAACCACAGCTGAGATTCCAAGCGCGGGGGGGGGGGGGGGGGGTGGTGCCATGGGACCCACATGGTTGCCCCAAAGGGGGGTCCCCGCGGACGAAACCGGTGGGGGGGGCACAACAAAAATTT
>JAAUXT010000674.1_pt1 | contig 10811 bp, 15 predicted proteins | sample 7278171 | NCBI WGS metagenome assembly JAAUXT01 (sample SAMN14350112, study PRJNA611818) | marine sediment metagenome | isolation source: surface marine sediment (1.8m) | place: French Polynesia: Moorea | collected 2018-08 | reverse complement strand
GTTTCTTCTGCTTTTCTTGATTTCTTGAGGATTGCAAGTGATCTGGTCGATCCAAGCACATGCCAAAGCCCTGCCAGGTCAATTGGTACAGTAAATGATGCGACAGGCGAATCTTAGTTGGTTTTGTGCAGCGGTTTCTTTTGAAGACCCCCTCGTACAAAGCACAAGGTTCACGTTCCATCCAAAAATGTGGTCGGGGCAGGTTGGCAGATACCCTCCAGTGCGACGCCCTCACCTGCCCAGCCGAGGTTCTTGGCGATACCCATGAAGCTGGCGTTCTTGTCCTGGTTCAGTTTCGAGACGATGGTGTCGGCTGGATGCGACACAATGGCGCAGAAAACGCCCGCGATGTAACCGGCAACGAACGTGACGACCAGCTGCTCCCCTTTGCTGCACTCGGACCGAGGCTTCGGAACCACGAACCTGAAAATTGCGTGTTGTCAGTACAAATTGACGCATTCGTGTCGTTATGGCCCCAGACCATGAGACGTGCTGTCCGCTGTTGCTGGTGTTGATCTCAAGATTGCGGATGCAGCAACGCACTCGCTACAAAGCAATCCAACCTATCATCCCACACGTGTGGCTGAATGTTCAAGGCGTGACGTGACGCGATGCGATTCTGTGCCCCCAAAAGAAAGTCGGGCCCCGTTTTCAAGTTGCACTGCTGTGGCGATTGTCAGGCTTTGCTGCCTCAGTCTTCTCTTCTGACACTCACTTGTAGAGCGCCTCGACGGTTCTCTCGAAGCAGGCGAACTTCATCATCGTGTAGGGAATCTGCCGGCCCCACAGCGGCACGATACCTTTGTAGAAACTGTGCAGAACAGATTCGTAAAACATCATCAAGCGACTGTTGCACTATTTGGAGTCATGAATCTATGTTCTCTTTTCTGTGAGAACCTGTGCGATGACTCGGTCAAAACAGGTTGATGTCAAAACCAGACCCATGAAGCCAGGCGGCAACCAAAGAAACAAGGCGAACGGACGTACCCCATGATGCCCTCCTCGCCGTGCAGCTTGGGCATGCCCTCCCGCAGCGTGCGCGCCCAGCCTGGCTGCGTCTGGATGCGCACCTTCACAGCCTCGAACGGGCACAGCAGGATGTCCGCGAAAAACTCGGCCGACGCCGACGCAATCAGATACAGGGACGTCCGCCACTTGTAGGCGATTTCCTGCGAAACGGTGATCGTGGCATGAAATATATGTGAAACCACCGTGTGCAGTGACCTTTGATACGAAACCCGAGCCTAATATGTGCATCTGACCAGAATTTGACGAGTCCACAAAGTGCGCCAGTTGTCAGGGTTTATTCTGGCAGGGTGGACTCTCGGAGTCGGAACCTAAACTCAGGAGTACTTTGGCAGTCTGGTCAGTGCCAGCCAGATAACAAACGCCATTCAAAGAGTGCAACACTTACATCGCCCATCATGTTGGCGTACATGATCTTGAAAACCTCGTAGAACCCGAACTTTCCGAGGCCCTGGAAGGAGTAGCCGAAGAAGGTTGGGGCCCAGCCGCGGCCGAGCTCGCGGAAGCCGGCCTCTTGCAGCGTGACGCGGAACCCGTTCACGATGTTGCCGTACTTCTCCGGGTTCACCTGCAACCAAGACGCGTGCCGTGTGCAAAAGGTTCTTGCTCGCGCTGAATCAAAACTCAGGTCGCGGTCTGGTGGCTGCGGCTGTCGAACCCTGTGCACCACCTGCACCGACATTCGCGACAGGCTGTACTCTTCGCGCTCGAGTGAGAGCGTGCACGTGCGCGCGATGTGATCAGCACCTGAATTCGGCATTTGACGAGGTCGAGCGGCACGACGGCGGTGTGCGTGGTGCCGCAGCTGAGGATCCCGCCGAACCCGCACAGCGCGTAGTACTTCCCGCTGCCATACTCGCAGCTGTCCCCTTCTACAAGCACAAAGGACGAGCGCTCACCCCATCACTCGCGCACACGAGATCAAACGTCACCACACACACAGTATTCACGTTCACGCCACAACGCTTGCTTCTTGGTGCGAATGTCAGCAAACCTTTCTTCTCACACGGTGCGATGAAACTGAATGTTCGCAAACATGATCAGGAACAAGTCAAGTTTGGGACTCTTCACTTCAGTACCCAGGCACAGGTGGACACAGAACCTTGAGGAAACTTGGGATCGGCGACCAAATTCAAGGAAGAAGAAACTTACATCCCCAAAATACGGGTTGTATGAAGATACCTTCCTTTTTCAACACAGTGTTTTCACTCCGGTTTCACAATTCTGGCGAAGCATCACTTGAAATTTCCGCGGTGGGTGTTCACTTTGTTACTGTTTCAACAGCGAGCACTTGACCGCGAAGGAGAAACTTCAATCTGCACGGAAAAGGCACGGTGACACGATGTTTTGAACTTCAGAATATGTATTCACTTCTTTTCAAAAACACCTTCCATGGCATGGCTGCATCTGCCACGTTCAGACGTAACAACGCTCACCAGTTAAAAGCAGGGACGTGTTGCAGTGAACACAGCACTGCACCAGTCATCTGAACTATCGTTCAACCCATTTCCCGACGCGATGTTTGGTTTTGTTCAACTGGAAGTTGTCTTTTGTCACCAGTCATAGAGTTCTGTGTGTCCACCGCGTCGGGACCCAGACAGGCAACTGTGCGTCGCCATGTCTCGAAAAAAAAAAAAAAAATCCTCAATTAGTTGCCCCTTCGTCGAGACATTCGACAAATAATGTGCGTTTGCATCACGGTCCTTTCAGAACAATGAAAAAATACTGCAAAATGAACAGCAAAACAAATGACTCGAGTTTGTCAGAATGAAATACTTTGAAAACCGCACTTCACATGTTGTGTCACGAACAAAATAGACTAACGGTAGAAATTACAAATCTTGCAAGTTCGCGGCTTTGCAAGCAATTGACAAGCAAAGGAGAAAGGACTCCGACGTCCACAGTGCAGTAAGTCTCTTTGTTCCTTTCACAATTGCCTATCGTCACACTGCACAACGCGTGTCGTCGTCGCACTGGTGCTGCCCTCTACTGTTGCTGCTCAGCGAGCTTCTTCTTCAGTGACTCGGGCATTTCCGGAGGCGGCGGGCGCGGCAGACGGAAGTAGACCTGCAAACATGGACAGGTTACTGTCGCGTTGTACTGGACACGAAGTGTGTGGTCCAGGAACAGTCGTTCGCAAAAAAATGTCAACGAGACACACAAAGCATTCTGCGCCAAAGCCTCACCTTGACCGAGTCGTAGATGAACCACTGCAGCGCCGTCAGGGTTCCGATCATGATGATCCTCGGGAACAAGCCCTTCCACATTCCTGTAACATCAAAGTGAGCACATTGAACGGAAGGCACAACACAGCAGAGTCTTCTGTCCGTTCCCTGGCTCTCAACAGAGTAGCAATCGCAATTTTCCAGGTTGCGTTGTCTCACTCACCCCAGAAGCCGAGGTTGCGCGCTACTCCCATGAAGGTGGCCGTGTCGTCCTTGTTCAGCTTCGACACGATCGTGTCGGCCGGGTGCGACACCACTGCGCAAAAGACTCCCGCGATGTATCCCGCAATGAAGGTCACTACCAGTTGCTCAGGCTGGCAAAAAGAAAACGGACTTTGTCAACATGTTTTCAAACAAAATCCCTGAGAATCCGCGAAAATTAATTGGGTTGAGTCGTCAGTCACAAAATGTTTTCAGTTTCACCCCGCCACCCAACATCTCAGCATTTCTTGCTTGAACTTGTCAACCTCCTCACATTCCACGAACCTTGGTGCACTGTGACCTCGGCTTCGGCACCACGTATTTGTAGAGCGCCTCGACGGTTCTCTCGAAGCAGGCGAACTTCATCATCGTGTAGGGAATCTGCCGGCCCCACAGCGGCACGATGCCTTTGTACAGCCTGCAAATCAGGCAACAAATACGATTGGTAATCCGCAGGTGCGTGAACTGCCCGTCTGTGCAACGTCTGACTGCAGAATTACTTTACTTGCACACACATTTGACAAGCTCTGAACAGAACGTATCTTGTTGAAAGAAAAGCTCATTCGAGTCTCGGGGTGTCATGCATCTGCTCAGCATTCTCACAAGCCTCACCCGTAAACGCCCTCGTTTCTGTAGATGTGGGGCATCCCCTCGCGCATCGTGCTGGCGAACCCGGGCATCGTTTGTATCCGAACCTTCACCGCCTCGAAGGGACACAGCGCGATGTCTGCGAAGAACTCTGCGGAAGCGGACGCGGCGAGGTAGAGCGACGTGCGCCACAGGAACGCCTTCTCCTAAAGAGCGCGGAGCAACAACATGAAGTGTCATCAGGAGGTTCTGTTGGTCACACATGCAGGAGACCACTCGCCTCCCACAAATTCTTGTGACGTGTGCCAATCAAGAAAAAACAGTTCAGCCAAAAAGCAAAAGAATAGGTTCTCCGGAAAATAAATTACCTCTCCAAGCAGGTTGGAATAAAGCGCTTTGAAAACTTCATAGAAGCCGAACTTGCAGAGTCCCTGGGCGGAGTAGCCGAAGAACGTGGGTGCCCATCCACGCCCAAGCTCTCGGACACCCGATTCTTTCAGTGTCACTCGGAACCCGTTGACGATACCGCCATATTTTTCGGGATCCACCTGTGGAGAAAACGACGCTGCGTGAACCACAATGTCAAAACCACAAGACGTCACCAGCTATCGGAAAGGCAAACAATTTGTAGGCCTAAACCCCAAAACACTCCACCCCAACCCCAACCCCCAGCCCGCACCCCAAAGACCAACTACTCAAATTTGCACCCTGCAATGTTTTCCCGAAATGAACCATCTCTTCCACAAAACACAACTGGCACCAAGACAAGACACGATTCGATCACTTGCACGTCAGATTTAGTTTCTAACAGCTTTGCAATCAAATGAAGAGTTCCTTCGCATCACTTCAAGCCAAACGTCGGTCAGTCGAGAAAACAAGATTGATCTTGGGAAATACGTAGTGTCTTTCATCGAAGCACCCACCAACGTAAATGAGATTCTCACAAGCGCACTCTTACAATGAACTTGACACGGAGACTCGCGTTGACGCTCTGAAACCGTTCCAGCGCTTACAATAACATTTTGGCCGACTTTTTGGACAGCCCAAACTGCCAATGAAGCGGTTAAGCATGAGTTTTCAGCCTCTTCTCTCAGCCCTTGTCTTTATTCAGACCTGGATACGGCATTTGACCAGATCGAGTGGCACAACGGTAGTGTGTGTGGTGCCGCAGGACAGAATCCCTCCGAATCCACAGAGCAAGAAGAATTTGGGCGAGTTTAGCTCGCAGCTCGCTTCCTCCGTGCCTGGGAATGAAACACTCGGTCAGCAACACCAATGCCTTCAGTCTCTCGTCTCAAGGCCGGGGGTGAATTTTCCGCACAGCATTTGCAACGCTTCTTTGTCCTTCCCAACAACATTTTTGACGCCCAGTTGAAGGTTCCAGTTGATCAAAATGACCGTCAAGGGCCGACTTCAAGGGCGCGGTGGGAAGACCGCAGCGCTGCCAATCTTGTACAGAAAGATCACCCGTCCGACAACCGTCGCAATTTACCTGGATGCGGCATTTGACGAGATCGAGGGGCACGACAGCTGTGTGAGTCAAACCACAGCTCAATATGCCTCCGAAGCCGCACAACGCGAAGTACTTTGCACTTCCGAACTCACAACTATCTCCCTCTAGAAAAAGAGAATCGCTAAGTTAGTGTCACTTACATGAAACAATCCAGTCTGATTTCGTAACTTGTGAGCAAATGGAGAGAATCGGGCTTTCGTTCCACAGATAGACTTGGTGTTTTTTTGCCAAACAGTGAAACACCTGATTCACTGTGACATATTTCATCTGCGTCAATGTTCTGCAGGATTGTTGTTGTGGTCCTACGTCCTCAAATTGAAAATCGTCCGGTCGGAATGAGATTTGATTGAAACATTGTTTTGAACGGAGTTGATGTCGTATTTACACCATGCAATGCAGCCTGTGTCAAACCAAAAAGGCATTTTAATTGAATCAAAGTCTTAGCAAAAACGGCATAGATTGTGCTGGGGTCTACAGGAGCTCAATCCCGGGAAAAGAACACCCAGTTTTTCTTTGCCTCTTCCCTCGACTGGAACTACGAAAAATTTCACAGCACAAAAAATTGGCTGGCCAAGTCATGCAGACAGAAACAGCGAAACAACTATGCTGGCCAGGATCATTTCAAACAACACAAGGCCAAATGTCAAGTCTTGGTTACAGTTTTTCAGGATCCTGGCAGCATTCGACGCATTCCAAAATATCAAACCTACTGAAACTCAGCACATCTTAGGAGAGATTGTAGGTACCTTGTCCTCAATAAAAGTGAATCCCCTTCCACTTGAAAGAGCGCAGTTTTTGCTGCGAAATCTGACCGAAGAAAATGTGATCCAAACACAAGTGCCGGAATCGGGATGAATTGAAAAATGAAATGTGTGCTCTTTCCGGCGAATTTAATCAAGTGGGTTTCTTGATTGCTCACTGATCCCGAAAGAGAAGCAGTTTTTATCCCCCGAAGAACCCACCAGTAGATGTATGTTTTGCTTCAGAGACTGGTTTGCACTGCTCAGTGCCTTTCTTGCACTTTCAACCTTCCTGCATCAGACTTTCAAGGTCGTGTACTCTTGTTGCTCCCTGGGTGCAGTTACGTCACTCCATCCAAAAGTTCAACAAAGACACAACTCTGAAGGGGTCTCTTTGTGACACGTCGCAAGACCAATTCAATTTCAGCCACTCCACAGGAAAAACCATTTCCCGACATCACACAGAACCAGATCCAGATCAACGCAGATCTATTCACATCTGTTTGCGATCACAACAAACGTTTCGAGATCTGCATCATCAGTGGCGGTCTGCAGATCTTTCCTCGTTCAGAGAGACACCCTTAATTTTTCAGAACAGTGAAGGGACCGGGTGAGCAAAGATTGGAAGTCTCTGCCGACGTCTCGTAAACTCCACTGCAAATGTTAGTGACCTTGCCCTTGAATTTGCCAGGCAGGACCTCAAACCGGTGCAAAATTTCAGAATGAATTTCGAAGCAAAAAGTTCTCCTGAACTTATGCGAACACTCTAAGTCACTTGCTCACACACTAGATGAAATCTTGTCATTCATTGTCTCACCTTCCACGGACGCTGCAGCGATTTCTCCGCTTTTCGTCTCGCACTTGGCAGATTTGAATGGCCCGGTCAAGGGGCTGGTCTTGAACGTCTCCAGCAGTGACCTGTACATGGTTCCTCCTACAAAGCAGAAGGTACAACTTCCACTTCTCAGAATCCCTGGCGAAAAGACGGTCAAAGTCCAACAAATCTGCAGTAACACTGAAAACGAAAGCACTGTGTTCGACCTTGCTTACCAAGATGGCGCGGTCCCGGTGAGAGGACGTCGCGACGCGTTTTTATTGGCCGCGACTCGTGATGACGTCACAAGAAGCCAACTCCGCAGCGACTGGGACCCCCACCCCTGGAAAAGTTCGTGACGCATGTGAAATGTTTCTTCTTCTTGGACGGTCGAAGATGTTCAATTGTCAATTGAGCCGTACTGAGACAAACTGAAGGCGTTGAAATTGTGAAAATTTGGTGCATGTGTCACGTTGAGGCTTTTTCAGTGTTGGTCTCCTCAAAGTTGGAACAGCATTTTTGTGGATCCGGAATTAGGTCTTCAGCTGGAAAGATCCTGTTGGTGAACAGAACGCAATCCAACACAAAGTGGGTTGAGAATTTTCCTGTGGTGTTGATTTGGAATCTTTTGCTTCTTCGGTGGCACAATGTAGAGTCCAGAGTGATGAAGTGATAAGTTTGGTGCTTTCACAAGGAAATCATTGTGAGTTGAGAGCGGAGCTGTTGAGACGTCTGTTTCAAACACTGGACTTTCACATCGTCCAGAACCTCGATCTCCGGTTGAACCAGGAATCTGAATCAAAAGTGCCAAGTGTTGAGTTTCAAACTGAATTGTTGTGCAAGTTGGCATCGCTGATGTGACAGCAACTGGAAAATAAGTGCACATGTGGGTTTGCAGTTAGCGTTGCAGATAAAGGTGAATGAAATTCCCTGAACTTTTTAAGTTGTGTTGGGGGAGGGAACAGATTCAGGCCGGACGTCTGAACTTCACCCATTTCACACAAGCCGGAACGGGGTTGTGTAGAATCTATGGTTCTGGTGTTTGCTCAGTGTTGTGATGACGTAGACTGCCCATCCACCACCACTCACCCTCGGATGCTGGGACATTTAAACGGGGGGAGGGGCGTCACCTGACATTTATGAATCAAATGCTGGGTGCCAAAATCGACTCTGAAGCCTGCTGGCCGAACATTTGGGTGAGACTAAAACTCCAGGGTGTGTTCCATGCTGCCGGTGTGCTGGTTGAGAAGTTGGCTTGTGTCAGCAACAGACTTCACTGATTCACACTGACCTCGGAAGACGTTGTGGAGTGACATGAATTCCACTCACCTTAGGATTGGTGGTGGGCAAGATGGATGCCCAGAGCCAGTCAGATAACCACTGTCTGAAAACTGTGATTATACACAGGAGATCCAGCCAAAAAGTAGTTCATGACAGCGTTAATTACTTGCAGAGACAAAGGCTGAACTCCAAATTGCGTACTATAGAAATATATTTTTCGCTGAATTTGTTGCTTAACAAAATTCCAACATTCCAATTCTATGTGGTCCATTTTGGAGAGAGTCACAGTGAAAGAGAGGGAAAAACCCAGATCATGTGACCAGCTCCTGGGGGGAGGAATGCTGGGTAATTGCTAGCAAAAATAGCAGAATTTTGATATTACACATGTATTCCCTGCCTAATGTATATAATTATTGTAAAAATATTCAGAATATTAAAAATTGTAGAAATTGTAGTGGAACCCTCTGCCCCCCTGGTGGGGGAGGAGTGTGGTGTGACACACCAGCCATGAATTTAGAACCACTGCCTCACAGATGGCACCACTGTGTACTTAATAAATACGGAGGTTCCTGAGATACCAACCAGTGTGTTTGTGATATCACTACACGTGTCCCTGACAAAGTCAGTCTTCGCAGCTCTCTTCAGCTTCGTCTCGTTCTTACAGGGTCAAGCGCCTTGTGGTGCAATGGCGAGCATGGCCGAGATCCGCGAGGGCTTCCTCTGCCCAATCTGTATGAAGGACCTGGGCAACGTGGCCGACCTGCAGGACCACTTCGATGACGAGCACGCCGGGGAAGACAAAGCCGTGCTGAAGCAGTTCAGAGGTGCGGACACCAACAGGAAATCTTCCCATTGAAGCGAATGGGTCACTCCCGAGAATTTGACTGCCCACTTCCACGTGTTTGATGAAACAAAATGTTTTGGCAGGGTTGTTTGACAAGGCCAAGCGGAAGATCCTGGGTAAAGAGCTGCGCGAGGGCGAAGTTGGTGCCGCGGGCGGCGGCTTCGCGCAGACATACCCGGAGGAGATGCCCGTCGGAAGCCTCGCTTTCGACGCTGCTGGGATCGACCCCACCCTGTGGGAACCGCAGGAGCTCGGTAAATCAACAGCAGAAATTGAGGATTGCGACGTGGATCCAAACTCTGAACGCTCTCGATCCTGTCTTCACTGTGTCTTCACACGTCGCTGGTTTGTTATCAGGAGCTACGCGAAGCCACATCGACGCGTTCAAGCGTGTGCGAGACGCGCGCATCGACCGCTACGTGGTGGAAACGAACAAGCTGCTCATCCGCCTCGACAAACTGCTGAGTCCAGACGCGCCGACCGACCCGAGCAAGAGGAAAGGTGGGAGGCACAGGCAAAGAAAGGGTCGTGATGTCTCTCCGACGGAAAAAGATTGCATCCTTGTTCTGGCGGCCCTTTACATGATCGAAATTTCGGTGTGAGCAAGGAACTTACCTTTCTGTCAAACAGCGTACGAGAAAGCAGTGGTTCACTGGGCGCCGGATGGGGATGTGAACCTGTGCACGACATGTGGACGTGGCTTCAACCTGACTCGACGGCGCCACCACTGCAGGCTGTGCGGGGGAATCATCTGCAACCGCTGCTCTCAGTTCCTGCCCTTCACCTATGCAAGCAAGTGTGCTCTGCAGAACCAAAGACAGATCAAACTTGAACTTTGCACGTCATCGCGAGTCACCAATTCAGGCAAGTTACTCGGCGACACAGATTTTGTTCTCTATTCATTTGTGGCGGTTCATTTGCAGAGAAACTAACCAACCCTGCGTTCCACCACGAGGGCGAGGGTTTCCACCGGTCAAGCAGCAACAGCAGCCTCAACTCAATCATGTCCCCCGAGGGGGAGCCACACATTCGCACGTGCGTCGAGTGTCGCTCTCTGCTGGAGCGGCGCGACCAGCAGATAGAACAGCGCAACTACAAACCACCCATCGTTGTTTTGTACGAGGTGAGTATTATTTGAACCGAAATGGACTCGCATTTTTCCGAGCACACAAACATCCAGTGTTGTGTAATCGAATCATCGTTCTTCGAACCATCGTCACTCGGTTCGATTACACATGTTCTTTCCCGCTCTCCTCTGAAGCTGCACCTGTACCACAGCTTCAGACCCCGGTTATAAAACCACCTGTGATACTATTTTCTGGGCTTCTTACCCAAGGGGCTCAGGTAAGTGAAATAAACCTTTCCTGCAATACATGTACGTGTGGCTAGTTTATGCGACCCAGCCAACAGAGACGGGAGACCCAGCTCCCTTCTCTGGGTGAAAGCCGCGACAAGGCTCTGCCAGCCGATGGCTCTGGAACGCAGCTGGTATGAGCACACCCATACATAACATGGAGGTTCCACCGATCAACCTTGAATGAATGAGTGCTCACTAACATCATTAACATTATTACTGTTC
>JAAUXT010106851.1_pt1 | contig 10812 bp, 8 predicted proteins | sample 7278171 | NCBI WGS metagenome assembly JAAUXT01 (sample SAMN14350112, study PRJNA611818) | marine sediment metagenome | isolation source: surface marine sediment (1.8m) | place: French Polynesia: Moorea | collected 2018-08 | reverse complement strand
GTGCTGCTGACATACTTTTGGAAGAGGCTGCCTATAGGTGCTTTGATTTGGCTCGCACCGATTTGGCTCATCAGCCCAAATCGTGCAACCCACCTCAAATCACCTAAAAACAACCCAAATGGGTGACCCGAACAAATCACCGGGAGGCCCATGGACCAATTTTCGTCATTTCAGAACGAAAGCGCGCACCTTTGTCTGAATTTGGGTCCTATGTAATACTGGACCCCCCGCTTCCTCCCACAAGGCGAGCCAGCAACTCGTCAGCAGAATAACGAGTACACGGGTCATCACTGGAAGCTTCTCACAACAGCCTCGTGATGTCACCTGGCTGTTGCTGTCGGTTCTGACCTGCGGAACCACGACCACCCACCGAGGATGGCACAGAAAAATGAGTCGCTGCCTGTCCTTGGAACCTTGGGAAACTGGAAGTTTCGGTTCTCAGGAACAGACCTTGATCATATGACTCTCAGATCCTTGCATTCTTGCTTTGCCGCAAAGTTGTTTGAAACATCGGTCGACCTTCCCGTGCTTGACAACACCCCCGTTCTACGTAACGGCACAAAGCAGGATGTCATTTCGTGTAACAGAAACCGGACCCACACCAATAGAACTGGACCTGGATTCAGGGAATTTTGACTCAAAGCTGTGGAAGCAGACCCGTGGAACTGGACCAGTGGAACTGGGCCATTGGAACTGGACCCGTGGAACCAGACAAGCAGTACCAAAATCAGCAGAATTGGACAAATGGAACTGAACCAGTGGAACTGGTTGCGCTGGTCCGGCTGCACTGGTCCAGTAAAACCAGACCAGCACAAGTGGATCAGTTTAACTGGCTTGACACAACTAGACCAGAGCAATCAGGCTATAAAAATATACAATTCCAGTCCGTTCCCGCCAGGCGGTCTCAAGTACACGTCGAATCTAGCACAATGGCCACAGGACTGGAAAACGTTCAGCACTTTGTTCATCTTGTATGCTGCACAGGTTTCTTGTTGACGTCAAGTGATTTTCCTGTTGTCAACTGCCACGTACTTGAAGTATTTCCGGCGCAGATACTTGTTTGTATGGAAAAGCACAACCAACATTCCCCGAAGGCAGCTTGAATGGCGGTTTGGCGAGATCAACTGAACGAGAGAACAGGCATTTGTGCGCCATTTCTGCAAATGGATGCACGTCAATTATGGACAAGTCTTCGGAAGAAGATCCTTTCAGACGCTGGGCAAAAAGAAGAGCGCACCAGAGGGAACAAGTGTCCCAGAGGATCTGGTGGCTGTCTTCCACTCATTATTCAGAAGTTTTTACAGGGGTTGGTACATGCCAAGAGCCGACGCTTATTGCCCAAGCGAATGGGCTACGGGACAGAGGAAGCAATTTCTGACAGGATCTACTCGCCCTCAGCCCCGTAGATGGACGGGTCGTTTTTATCTCCCAGCAAGTTCACCAAGAACGCTGGAACATTTCATGGTTGCAGGCAACCGCAACCTGCACTTGTTCGGGGCGAAGTATCAGACGCTCTTTACCTGATCCGGTGCCTCTAAGCCGGACCCCCACTGAACAGGTCCTTTGTTGGTGACAGTTCGTGCTGCTGCTGTGAGGTGCATGCAGAAAGCTTTACTCACGCGTTGATTTGTTGATAGCTTCAGTGATGGTTTCGAACCGCCCGGCTCCTTCCAAGCCTGCAAATAGAAATCGAATGGAACTTTAGGGCAAAATTCCGAGCACAAACAGAAACACCAACAACAAGGGTGATGGTCCCGCACACTGGAGTGGCCTGTTGGGAGGTCAGCACGAATGACGTAACCGTGTAACCGCAGGATTTCAAACAAATCCAGTTGATATGATTTGGAACAACATTTATCAAAAAAGAAGATGTTGAAATTCTGTCTCCGTCCTGTGAAACCACTCACTACACCCTTGTTCCCTTTTGGTCTCCAAAAGAACGGCACTGATTTTGCGGCGCTTTCTGTGCTGCATTCTGACGACATGGCTGCGAATTCCTATGTTCCTCGTGGACAAAGGGCAAACCTCTGCGTGACTGTCCTTGAGCGTGCCAGTGCATACGTACGTCTTTCGCAACGATGACCAATCTTCTGGTGTCCGGAAAAAAGTTGCTCTGTTTGTCAAAAATGGTTTTCTTTTCTTGGGCGCCAAACCCAGATTTCGTCACTGGCCTTGCACGTGCCATGGGCCATGGGCCATTGAAATGACTGTAACCAATTGCGATGTTGTGAACAATTGAAAAAGGAAATACTGTACATCATTTGTGTGATGTGTGGACCAGACACACAACATTTGGTGCAGCTATGTGTGCTGTCCACTGGAGAATCAAAGTCTGTGCACGACTGCAAGTTTCGAGGCACAGGTGGACGTTGGACAGGAGTGGCAGGATGGCTGCATGAGCATCGAACACTGCGAAATGTGTGCGTGATGCGAAATGTGACCAAACAGGATGCTGGGCAGACTGCAGGGTGCGGGACATGGCGCGCCCAACCACCGGGGCCCCTGGGAACCTGCATTCTCTGACCTTCAGGCGAAATTCTGTCTTTGGTGTCCACCGTCCTGGTACAGCCCTGCTGAATCTTGCTTGTTGAGACAGGAAGATTTTCAATCCTTTGTGTGGCGAATCATCAGTTGGTGTGGAAATCACAAGAAGAGAACGAAAGAGCTTTGCCAAAAGGCTGATTCGATCCACAAACCCAGACACACCCAACTTTACAAGAACAACCGAGGTGCTGTCCCTTGTCAATGTTTCCATATTTCCAGAGAGATGATCCACCAGAATGTCGAGCTCCACTTGGCCGACGATTCCGAGAAAGTGAAGCCTGGAGGTGATCAGCCGAAGAGATAACAGACAGAGGCAGTCACACGGAGGCAGTCACATGGAGGCAGTCACACGGAGGCAGTCACACAGAGGCAGTCACACAGAGGCAGTCACACGGAGGCAGTCACACGGAGGCAGTCACACAGAGGCAGTCACACAGAGGCAGTCACAAAACTCCGCAGAAGGGATTTAGACCCTCACACCAACGACTGGCGAACTCTGGCAAGAATCGCCTGCAAAAAGTTCTCTGACAAAAATGCTCATGTGCTGTGGCTTGTCAATTAAGTTGTGAAAAAACACGTTTGGAGACAGTGCGTCCTTGAAAGCAGCATTGGGTTCCGGTATGACTCGTACTGGCGCACTTCCGACAGCGCGGTCGTTTCGGGCTCAAAAACAGTGTCTAATTTCAAAGAAATGAATGAAAGTTCAGTGCGCGGTCAGGTTTGGTGAGAACTGTGGAGACTGATTGGAAACAAAGCAACAGATACCTGAACTACAATTGGGGGGGGCACCCAAAAAGCAAAGGATGGCTACATCACGAGTTATAGGTTCTTCATGGCAAGCTCTTCTTCTTATCTGTGGACATTCTGATCACAAAGCCAACCTCACGACGTGCGACAATTTTCACCAAGGTTGCGCGATTTCCAGGTCAAGAGCTCAAACATGACATGCTGTGTGCAATTTTTCCAGCTCAAACTCAGCTTGCATCCAAACCTGCCCACATCTGCAGAAGTGACAAAGTAAAGCTGGATATTATCCCGCGATTTCACAAGAGATATTTGAAGGAGCTCACCATATGTTGTTGCAAAAGAAATCGAGACTCCCGAAACTGCTTTCGGTGGGCCGACGCACACACCTCAGACGTGTTTGCGGTCTGTTTTGCAAGACCGGCTGTGAATTTACGAGTTGTGTCTTTCTCGGCTTGACCAACAATTCATGAAAACAACTGGTCGATGTACTCACCAAAGACACTGAAGGCCCAGAGCACGCAGACAGCGGCGCCGCCGGCTTGAGCAAACAAGTTCATCTCCGTGTCTCATTCCCTGATGGCTCTGCGGAACCACACCAGACCCACTGGTTTTCCAGATGATGTCAACAAACGCAACAAAAGCCGAGAAGAGACTTAGCTATTGTTGATGTGGTTTATGAGCTGTCAACAGCCCCGATCTGGTTTGTACCTCTGCCTCGGTTGTGTTCCCTGCTTCTGCGCTGCATGGAAATCGAGCACGAAGCGGCATGTTCTCAGTTTGGCTGCAGCTTGCGTCCACTGAGAACAGCGTGGCCTTGGTTCTCATGTGGGGAAAATCCAATGGACCCTGTGGAATAGTTTCCCAGTGTCGTACATGCCAGAAATGCTTCGACCACTTGGACCAGGCTTTCCGTGGTGCGATGAAGTTCGGCAGACAAAAGGGAGCGAGTGATAAAAATGCGCCCAACCTGGATCACAGCGCAAGCAAGAACAAAGGTAAAGTGCCAAAACAGAGCTTCGCTCACTCAACTTTTCAGCATCTTCCACAGATTTGGTTTTCTCCTGTTGGGTTGAGCCCTGACTCCAAACCTGACCGGGCGAACAAATCCGGCCACAAATCTAGCCCTGGGTAACAAGCAGCGATGGCCGCTTGTGTGTGTGTGTGTGTGTGTGTGTGTGTGTGTGTGTGTGTGTGTGTGTGTGTGTGTGTGTGTGTGTGTGTTGTGAAAGCAATGAAAGCAAAACGGGAATGATTTGGTCGTGAAAAAGAAATTTAAGAAAAACAAACAAACAAAAACAGAAAGTGGCAAGACTCGCTCGTCGGAGGTCTCTCTCACAGAGAGGACTGTCATGTGGTCCGTGGTATTTGGTCTCCAAACAATGGGTCCCCGATTTGAGGTCCCTGTCAACTTTGCTTGAGATCAGAAATAATTTCCTCGCTGGTTCCATCAGATCCTCATCCTTTCCAAACTGGAGACCTTCAAAGAGCCGCAATGAAGAGATGGTGGATGATGGACATCTGACTCAGTTGGAACTTCCAAGAACATCACTCCAAAAACCAAAGCGGGTGTTCGATTCACCAACATTTTCTCATCGTTGAAGAAATGTGATCCACTCCGGCGCTCCGAAAACAACAACGAAACAAAGCATTTTTTTTTTGCCGCGGCACACTCGGCTCGGACTCACTTTTCAAAACAATTCACAGCAACACCAGCACAATGAGAACACGCCTCGGTTTGTTTGTGGAATTGGACTCGAATGTTTTCCTCGAATCACATCAGGTGTTCACGTCGGATCTGTTGTCGTTCGATATCCTGTTGATCAAGGCAATAAGGAGCCAATGAGCTGGTTCTTGTCCACGAAACCAGCAGCAGAGTGCTCATTAGCGATCACGAGTTGTTTCTGAGAGGAGGAGCCGCACTCGTACGCACACAGCTCAGCGACCACACTGTTCTCCTGACAACTGACATTGCCTGCGCTCGTGAAGTCACCATGGGCAATGACCACGGATTCCAGTTGCCTGATGACAGTGCGCCAGTTCACAACGCCGCCATCACCATTGCCCTCCAGTCAAATTGACATGCTGCCCCACCCTCCTAAAACCCTGACCTCAGCCGACCTGACCACTTCAGGAACTTCGGCTCAACATCTCAAAAGTCACAGGTTCCTCGAAGACGACGTTTTCTACGGACAAGGCGACGGCTTCTCAGGACGACCTCAGGCGTTTTCCTCTTCGAACAACTGAGACTTGCACAAAGGGTTTCGAGAACTCTACGGCCCTTTCCTACAGAGGGCTGTGCTGCTGTCCTTCATACTTCACCCATGGATGAGATGGATGAAGTGTGCAGCTGCAGGGGACGAAGGCACGCACCTCATCAGATCATGGTACAGAGTTTGTTCTGCCAGATGATGAAGAAGATACAGAGCCTTACTGAACCAAGTGCAGTCCATCCAGTTTTGGCCACTGCGGTTGAACTGCCGTGTCTGCCATGCTCCCACTTTTGTTCACTTTTGTGGAAATGTCACAAGGTTTTCTTGTCTCTTTGCTCGTTAGTTTTCAAATCAATCTTTCCTTTCCAGTCAAGTTGTTTGTTTGAAAATTCGTGGACGTCCGTCGTATCACAATTGTCTTGTCAACGTGTTCTGATGCACCAGCAACCAAAAGACAACTTGGTGGAATATCACGGTGCCACTGCAATTGTTCTGTTTCACGTCGTTCGAAAAAGGTTTTTGAAAACGGAAACAACAGGAAATTCTGAGCTCGTTTCCTGTGTCGAGAACCGAACGCCATCAAATGCGGTCATTTGCAATTTCTCTGACAGATTGAAACGTTCACTTGCGTGAAGGAGAAAATATTTTTGTGGGTCTTTCGGCGAATTCCGCAGTTTCAGATTTCTTGCCTGACAGAATGCGTTGTCTTCTTCACTGTCTTCACTCTTTCGGTTTTGAATTTCAATGGATCATCCGGTTTCTGCGGCTGATGTTCAGACCTGAGCAGGTTCTCGTGTTACGACAAGCTGCCACCGAGTTTGTCAAAAAACGTCTTGTTTCCAACTGTCTTTTGACTATGTTGGTTTCACACACATCCATCTTAATTTCGAAAGGATGCGAAGGACCTTGAAAAAAACATGTACCCCCATCTATCTCGGCCAACTGCACGATGCATTATGTAAATGCACAACAAACACGCCAGGCGCGTTGGAACAGTTGTGGTGTGAGATCCGAACAGCCGGAAAAATTTCCAGGTCGAACTTTCAAACTCCACGGTAAACAAGCGACTGCAAAACAAGACTCACTGGATCACGAGCCTTGATGGCTGAAACCAGAAAAATGTGGAACAGGTGGAAGCCAACATCAGTGAACAACAAGCAGCGAGAGGCCGGTTCTGCAATCAAGGTGGGGTGCGCACGAGTTCAGTGGTCCTTCGGACTCAAAGGGTTTCTTTCTTCCAAGCTGCGGCAGAGGCGACAGCACCCTGTTTCGGCACGGGACGGCCACAAGATGCGCCATGAGAGAAAGAATGACTTCCATTCTGGTGCATCTTTTATGGGTTTTGTGGTCATTCTTTGCTGTCCTTCTTTCTTCCAGGACCCACCCTGAACAACGGCCAAAGGCAACTGCGACTGCCAGAAGCAGCTTCAAAATCTGTCCCTGCGCTGTGTGTTTTCCAAATCAGGTGTACCTGTCGTTTCTTTCTGGTTGACAATGCACAGGTCCTGAATGAAAAGACAAGGGAAACACGTCACGTCATTTTCCACTGCTTGTTCTGGCGACTGTCACGTCGCGCTGGTGGTTCTGAGTTATCTTGTTATCTTCTGAGGGTCCTTTTCCGACAGGTGTTCGTGAAACCCGTCTCTTATTCTTCGCAGAGCGTTCTGGTGTGCAAATGGCTGTCAAGAAAATTTTTACACAACCATCAACATCACACAGAGGGAATAATGTACGATTGCGTTTGTGTTTTGAGATGCATCCATCTCTCGAGCCTCATCCTTCTCACATGTACTCGGGGTTGGGCTCATTTGGTAAATGCGACCGACGGCAGACGACTCTTTCAGGGAAAGCCTCTCGATCTGCTGCAATCAGGAGAGTGCACAGCTTAATTAGATGTCTATCTGTGACAGCATGGGAAGGCAATCATCTGGCTGTTGTCCACACTTACGACATCCCCTTTCCCGAGTCTCGGTCCACGTTGTTTGATTAAATCGCAGAAAAAACACAAGCTTTTCCTGTGACAGGCAAAAGATCTGCCTCTGGTGTGTGGGGTTCACAGTGGAGTTTACGTGCAGACACAGGCCGACCTTCCTTTCTCACTGCAACAATTCGGATTCAACGGATCCTTGCAGGAAGAATGTTCCACATAATCCGAGCACGCATGTTCTGCGAAACGAAAAAGCAGAGCTCCCAACCATGCCAATCTGCCTGACAACTTTATGTGAAAAACTCTTTTGATACGAGGTATTATCAAAGAATTTTAGGACTGTGCATGATTGCTGTCGTGAGCGAAATGCTTGCGCACGATCGACAACTGGTCCATGATCACTGAACCCTTTGAAAATCTCCGTTTGAAGCCCGTCAGTTGCGCTCCAGTCGGAAACTCAACATTCGTGCGACCCGCAGCAGAAACAGCTCACGAGTCGCTCTTCACGTGCTCGTCCGTTCCCACCGTTTGCCAACCGAAGAAGGCACCTTGAGTTGTATTTGATCGCAAGATAAACTCTCGAACGTTGAATATTTTCTGTACGCAGATAGATCACCACTCCGTGTCGTCATCGCAACAACGCGAGTCAGTATGAAACATGTACGGCACAAACTGTCGCCAGTGTGTGTCCAGATGGGGCGGCGCCAATCAAGCAGCGCTGCTCGGCACGCAACCTGCGTCCTCCTCCAGCCCAGCCACAAGGGAGCTCGTCACATCTGAACACACCAGGGATCCCACACAATCCCGGACAGAAAACCGTGCACAGAAGACGCTTTTTGAATACGAGCGGTTTTTTCCTGAAAGGAAGTTGCTGCAGCACATGTGAGAGATTTTTGGCAAACAGGTTTTTTCCTCCTTTGGAGTGACCTTCAGGCGTACTTACACCCAGACAAGCGTGGTCAATTTCTCTCTGTAGCACACGCCAATGAAAGGTATTGCTCGCTCAAAGTGTTTGTGGCACTGTTCTGATGGCAGAGACTCAAAAGAGTTGTCCGACTTACCAACGAAAAGCAGCAGTACAAATCCCAAGCTTTCCTTGCGCACTATGTCCTTGTGTGACGACATTTCGATGCGTTGAGAGTTGCACAAAGACGTCGCTGACACACGCGTGTTGCGTTGTTCGTCTCACAGTGATCAGCTGCAAATGTGTCCACGTGAACAAACTCCGGCGAAATCTTTTACTCAGAGAAAATGGTGCTCACATGCCAAAAAGAGAAAAGTGAGCTCCAGGACGCTTCCGTATGTTCGAGGCAGCGACGGTTTGTTGTCATGAACCTTCACTTGAGACTCCGATTTATGCAGCGAACTTTGACCGAACCCACCTCCTCCAGTGGCGATTTGAAATGAGCCAGGCGCCGAACAGTCCAACAATCCTTCCATTCCAAAGAATGTTTGCGTTGGGAACGTGAACAACCTTCGTCAACGCACCCCGGTTTGGCAGGGCTACCTACAGACGGAAGGTTGTGCGTGTTTCGTGTCGTCCAACAAACGAACGTGTCTTGGCATGGAACACCCACCAAATGAGAGAAATATGGGGAACACGCTCTTAGACACCTCAGAGTCAGAAGTGAATGCTTCATACCGCTCCGTGTGCGACCTTTTATCCGGTATCCAATACAAGCGTTGTGGTTAGGCTAATTGGGGTTAGTCTTCAGAACTGGACCGTCAATTGTTGTGCCACACATCTCAAAAGCAACTTTGCCTATGTCTGGTCCACTGAACGCGTGCGAATGACAGGGAGTCGAAAACACGCGCATGCCTGTCAGTTCAACAAAAAAGATTGAATTTGTTGTCAGGCACTATAATCGGTCAAGCTTTTTCTGAGGTCAGCCTTTTAGGGATGGAAGAACGAACAAACACAAGCTGAGACGAAACTACTGACATATCTCCAACTTTTGGTCCAGATCTCACCACCTGCTTTGTGTTGGGTGTTTCTATCAATGCTGCAAATGGCTGGTGTGTTCAAAATATTTATGCATGTGGAGACAGAGAAACCTCATATGTGACCTGCATGGGGCAAAATGTAAGCTGTGTGAAAGGAAAGTGTTCTCCTGTGCTTTTATCTTCCATGACAAGGGTTCTGACCTGCAGGGTCCTTGATGGCTGACAGGAGAGGATCAAAACTTTCCAAGGACAATGGAATGTGCTTGATCTGGTACGAGTACGCACACAAGTGTTCACCAAAGTTTTGCCTTGAGTCAGGTGCCGACTGAAGTTCGTCACATTTGGGATCTGCCTTGTGTCATCAAGCGATGCGATAAAACAGTTTTCTGGCCAAAAAGCCCGAGAAGTTTCTGTCGCCGGGTGCCAACTGTGTGACGTTCTGACACAAATCACCTCAGGAGGGATTCGTACCTGGCGAATGTAATCCAGTTTTCTCCGTTCTGCTCCCCGGTAATCTCTACAGGATCGCAGCTTGTCACGCAGCTTCTGTTGGCTGGGGGCCACGCGGACTGTCACCAGTCGGTAGACTGACATCGCTCTTTCCTGACAGAGATGTCTATCGAGTCCATTCCATGCAATTCCCCCCCAAAATACCTTCTTGTAAGAACACAGACTTAATGCCCTTTCCATGCAGTCTTCGAAGCAAGTTTGCTGAGTTTGACACAAGATCAATACGAGCATTGGGATTGCGGCACGGGGCGTGTTTCTTGTTGGGCGATCATGTTTCGCCGGAGGTTCCCTCGGTGACAGGAAGATTTCGTGCGACAATGGGATGAACGTTGCAAAAAACGTTCTGTTCCTGCGCACAACGGACTCTGCAGCCGCCACCCTTCGGACCGCCTGCCGGGGGCAGGACTGACACAGACGGCCAACTTCGAAAAATGGCCAGCTCACATGTTTGTTCAGTTCCTTTGCAAACATGTTTTGTTTTGTAGCAAAACTGTCTCTTCTGATTTAGTCCCACAATCGATTTCGCACTGTTTCAATACAAAATATCTCTTGAGAGCTGTACACACTTAGGACGTTCACTTCACGCATTTGTGAACATGTTTGGGGGGTCTCCTCACACCAGACGTGTGCGTAAAACGTGGGTGTGCATGAGGGTCCTTTCTTTGCGAGTCCTTTCGTGTGACTTCAGATAACGTTTGTCCAAAGACAAGGAACTTTGGGGTGTTCGATCCTGGACTCCAGTGTTGTCAAACTCTCACAGGCAAAGCCAACTGAACTTGGCGCTGTTTGGGTTGATATCCCTTGGAGAAAACAGGGTGATACGAGGCATGCTTTTTATATAACCGATCGAAGCCGAAATCTTTTGAGCGCGTGTGAATTTTTGAATGCAACTTCGTGCACATTTGGATGATCAAGTGATGTTCCTCTCTT
>JAAUXT010093664.1_pt1 | contig 10813 bp, 12 predicted proteins | sample 7278171 | NCBI WGS metagenome assembly JAAUXT01 (sample SAMN14350112, study PRJNA611818) | marine sediment metagenome | isolation source: surface marine sediment (1.8m) | place: French Polynesia: Moorea | collected 2018-08 | reverse complement strand
GGGTGGGGGGGGGTGGGGTGGGGGTGGGGGGTCTGGCCAGGTGGTGGTGGGGTCTGGCTGGGTGGGGGGTGGGGGTGGGGTGGGGGTGTTGGTCTGGCCAGGTGGTGGGGGGAGGTTACATTTCAAAGTGTGGACAGATGCACACATGAATGCTACTGGTTTTTAAGCCGTCAGCGACACCTAGATGGCCCGCTACGCGCGACCTTCAATGAAACTATAGCCACCACCAGGAGGCGTCAATTTTGACGCGCGTCAAAGCCTGTGTGGCCGCCCTTAAAGAGTTAGGACAAAAGAGTTTGCAGGGAAAATGTGCGTGTGTGTATGTGTGTGGTGTTTGTCAGGGGTGTGATTCCAGTGGTCCAGCACCTGGCTGAAAATGAGGTGCTTAAAGAATGGGTCAATGGGTGGTAAAGTTGGTGCAAAAGGTGTGAAAAATGTGTGAAATGTTTGGTTGTGTTGATCTGTGTCTGATTGAAAGGAAAGTTGTTTGTTGTTCTCACATTGAAGCCCTCTGTTCTCAGCGCGAGCAGGATGCCGGCCAATTCCTCCAAAATCTCTTTGTTTTCGTCGCTTTCTGGGATATCGAACAGCAGTCGTCGCCTGTCTGAAGCGTGGGGAGATGGTAATTCCTCAGTGCCCACATAGTGCGAACTGCACTGCATTCGTTTCCCGACCAGGTGCTCGTAGATCACCTCCACTTAATCTTTCGTGGACATTGGTTGGTCTGCCATGGTGCTGTACCCTGCAGGGATGACAGAGAATTCATCGTCACAGTTCGAAACTGATCATGACAACATCCGTTTCCAAGCAAACGATCTTTTTTCTGCATTGCTTGAGTCCCCGCGTCCATGGATTTCAATCTGCCGGAAAACAAAAAACCTTTTTTTACTTTGCCAAAATATCTCGTTTGCAGTCACAAGGGCACAAAGCAAAACAAGCACCTCATTCAAAATCCTTCAACAAAAAGACTGCAAAACAACCTCAGTCATTCTGCATCGTCTGTTTTTGAAGTTGAATTGTTCAAGGTTGGGCTGTGGACGGATTCTCCAAGGTTTCGGCTGCTGGATGAAGTCCTTAAATCTTCACTCACAAGAAACAAAGACTCACCTCGTCAGACTTCTGCGTTATTGTCCTCTCCTTTGCGACAAATTTGTTGGTTGTGGTATTGTGGAAAATCTGCGTCTGTGCTCTTGTGAACAAACAAGGAACGATACTTCCTGAATTGTGCGAAGTCCCTTTGGGACGAAGCACCATGTGGTAGTGCAGTACATGGCAAGGTGGATGAAATGTCCCCTGCCCCCTCCCCCTCCCCAACCCCATCCCCTGCCAGACCCCCTCCCCCACCTGGAACACTCCCCCCCCGAGAATAAGACAAGGAGGACAAAAAAGAATCAGCAACATCACCGGCAAAGGACCTCGCACTGCAGTTGCCTTGAGCACTGCTTCTTGTTCAGGATGCTCGTGCTGCTCTCATTGTCCCCGCGCATTCCGTTTAACCATGGCGCCCTCAGTACAAAGTCCGTTGCCCCTCCCTGGGTCTCCCCCCAAACCAGACTCACCAGACCCTGGGTCTTCCCCCAATCCAGACTCACCAGGACCCTGGGTCTTCCCCTAAACCAGACCCAACAGGACCCTGGGTCTTCCCCCAATCCAGACTCACCAGGACCCTGGGTCTTCCCCCAAACCAGACTCATGCCGAACTTACCGCTGTGGCCCGTTGTACGTGCAGGTCCGTACATGAGGAGCCGAGCCAGGTTCTTCAGCATCGTTTGGATCTCGAGGAGTAGATCGTTGCATGATCGTCGATCGCTTGACCCGATTTTAACGATTCCGTGTTGATAAGGGTCTGTTATCATTTCCAAGTACGTGAGAGTTTTGTCTGACCAGAACGTTGTGAAAAAATGACACAGAGAAGATCCATCTGCCCACGCAGTTCACACATTTATTGGTGAGTTTAAACAGCGGCGTTTGGAGAGGAAACTTCAACATCGCGTCAACTTCAAACCCACAAAATAATTCTGATTGAGAAACCCTGCATGGTTCTTGGTCAATTTTGTTCAACAATTTTTTTGCAAAGGCATGCAAAAAAGATTTTGATGTGGAGGTTGACGTTTTCAATTTCAAACATCATGTTCAAACTCCCTATTTATTTGTTTTCACTCCTGAAAATCACTGCAAACAAAGCGTGCTGAAACTTGCATAATTTTGTTTCGCCAAGCATCAAAAACTAAATCTTCTTGACGTGGATATTCACCCCGCAGTCGTATGGCGCGTCCCAGTCCCCTTGTACGTCCGTGTCAAACACGTACACGTGAGACACCTCCAATGTGACGCCATCTCCCTCCCCCACACAAGACTCGTCGAGGCTGCTTTCCAGGGACAGCGGGCACCAGAGCCACGTGTCCCAGTCGTAACCCATGAAGGAGTCGGAGTCATCTGTGAAGCCGGTCCATACCTGAAATTAGATTATAGGGGTTTACACACAGGTGACGTGGCGTCAAAATTTTGACGTGACTCCAGGAACAGACTGGACTGTTTTTCTGATCAATGCTCTCCAATATGAATGTTAAATTTGACGCCTGCACGTTAAAATTTTGACGCTGGCATCCAAAAGATCTGACGCCGCCCTGCCTGTGTGAAAACTCGCTTGCCACAAGCACAAACTGGAAGGGGCCTGGGCGGGACTGTTTGCGTCCCTTGAGCATATGGCTGCGAATGCATGGTGTAAATATTGTTGAAAATAATTTTTGAAGACAGAGATCGCCCCCTCCCCCACCCTGACACAAATCCTGCGTGTTTCTATCAGAGTACGAACCCTCAAAAGTTCTCCTCACCTTGAGTCCTCGGGTGTTCAATCGCTCCCTTATTGAGTTGAACTCGTCCAAGATTCGCGTATTTTCGTCGCATGCTGTGATTTTAAACACGAGTCGGTCGCCGGCAGAGGGCGATGGCAGCGGCTTCCTGCCCAGAAAGGTCGCTGAGCAGCTTGATCCGATCAGGCTCGAATAGATCTCCCCAACCTGAGCTTTTTTGACGTCCATAGTGCCCTGGGAAGAAAGGGGTTTACATATATATTGGTGACGCTGACGTCAAAACGCGACGTCAACCACAACTGTTTTTGACGCTGACTGCGGGTTGTTTCCACATTGGGCCAGCATCAAGGGTTTTGTAGTCCAAGTCAAAAATGAATTGACGTCAAAACACAGCAGTGGACGTCAATTTTGCTGCCTGACGTCGCAGTTTGACGTTGACTTCGGCTCTATGTGTAAGCCCTCGGAAGACTTACGTTGTATCACAGATCTATTGTCAAAAAAGAAGACTGTTCGGAAATGAAAAAATGCACTCACCTATGATGCCATTGCCGTTACTGATGTCAGTGAGACAACCAACAATTGTTTGTCACCAACAGGCGTGGTTTCCGAAAAAGCAATCGATCAGAACTTCGGACAGATAAGGGATCGTTTGTTGACCCGGAACTCAACACAAGTGGAGACGCAAACATAAGTTTGGATCATGTGCTGCAACGTCCTTGTTGTACTCGTACTGCGTTTACCAGATGGCGCTTGGCAACTCACACTTCCATCTCCATACCTCTTCACTCTTCTCTCGTTGGGTTCCTTTTGCTGTCCAAGAATTTTCCCGTTTTTTTCGTTGTTCGTGTTACAACAAAATCGCCCTCTTGAGCTCAGTCCTTGAACGGCCTGGACCACCGGCCTCACAACATGTACTGGGGAAAATTTTGACTGCATGCAGTGCGCATGCGTTGGATGTCTTCGTCTAAATTTACGCACGCAGAAACAAAAGAAAATCCGATGTTTGCTTGTGCATGGCAAAAATTTTATTCTCATGAAAACTACGTACATGGTGGATTAGAGAAAAATCTTGGGTTTGTTTTTCGTGGTGATTCGTGTTGACAGAAGGAGAGAACTTGGATGCTGTTTTTCAGATTGTTTTCAGATGATGTCCAGACTTGCACAAGTTGTACACACCCAGAGTCTATGGTTTTTCCCTTTCATCCCTTTCATTAGAAGTTATAGGAATTCGGCACGTCTTTCGTTTTGTGAACAAAAACATTTTGTCTGCATCTGCTAAAATTCATTCCTGTCTGAAACCAACCTTATACAATGTTTCCTCACACAGTATATGGTCAGAACAGCGCCACAGATAAGCGTACACGTTTTTTAATTTGCTCGTTGCGCCAGTATTTCAACACCGTAGCCGTAGTCGCACGAATCCTTCGGGACCCAGACGAACACTGCGTTCACTTTGAGCCTCATCTCGTCTCTCTCCACCAGAGGGACGAGGCTCTCCTGCATCTGCCTCCCTCCACCAGAGGGCCGAGGCTCTCCTGCAGCTGCCTCCCTCCACCAGAGGGCCGAGGCTCTCCTGCAGCTGCCTCCCTCCACCAGAGGGCCGAGGCTCTCATGCAGACGCCTCCCTCCACCAGAGGGCCGAGGCTCTCCTGCAGCTGCCTCCCTCCACCAGAGGGCCGAGGCTCTCCTGCAGCTGCCTCCCTCCACCAGAGGGCTGAGGCTCTCCTGCAGGTGCATTGGGAGCCAGAGCCACATCTCCCAGTCGTGGCCCTTGTAGGAGTGCGCGGCGTCGGTGAACCCAGTCCACACCTACAGGAAAAGGGACGAATTCAGAACTTCGCCGTTCCTGACTGCGATTGAACAGCCACGCTGCAGTATTTGACGGGTCATGAAGCATGCATGCAGGACGGAAAGACACGACAGAAGAGACTGCATGAGGGTCAATGGGAGAAAAAGGGAGAGAGATACAAGCAAGAAGAGAAAGATGGAGAAAGAGAGACAGAGAGACAGTGAGAGACAGAGAGAAAGAGAGAGATAGACAGAGCGAAAGAGAGAAAGAGACAGAGGCAGAGACAGAGAGAAGAAAGAAAAACAGGAAGAGAAGGAGAGAAGGAAAGACAGAAACGAGGCTGAGACACGTGGAAAAACATGCCAGCAAATTTTTCCTCCAACTGGATTGTGTCACGCGTTCAAACAATCATTGGCCGTTTTGAAGGAACCATGGATGCATTCGTCTGCAAACTTTGTGCATGAAAGAACTCTGCGTTTTCCTGCCTGCCTGGCCCTTCTTTTCTCCTGGGGTTGGCTCACACACTCTGGATCGTCCGTATGCTTGAGTTCCTTCTGAGTCATTATTGGGAGAGAGAAGCTGGAGGCCTCACCTTGGTTCCTGTTGCAGCCACCTGTTCTCGTATGGCCCTCAAGGCGCTCAGGAAGGCCTTGTTCCTCGGGTGGGAGCGGTCCACCTCAAAGACGAGCTTCTGCGGTATCTTCCCACCCAGCTCCCTGGGTTCCAAGACCATGATGCCCACGAACTTCGCCCAGCATTTCTTCTCAACCAGGCGAGCTCCGTACATCGCTTGAATCCCCTTCTTGTCCATGGTTTTCTCGCTCACAGTCTTCACTCGGAAAGTGACCTCAGAATTCTGCAAGACGAGCCGAGCTTTGAGTAAAAATTCGCTTGGTGTCAGAACTTCTCTGGAGGGGCTTCCCTCAATTGACGATCGAAAACGAACGTGCCAATAACAACCCCAGACCTTTTGCAGCGTTTGTGAAAAAGTTTTGACATGTTGAATTTTTCAAGGTTGGAGTGTGGAATCTCCAAGGTCAAGGCTGCTGGACGAAACCCTTGAAATTTCACTCGGAACAAAAGAAAGACTCACCTCTCGTCCGCTTCGGCGTGTGCATGAGTGCGCATGCTTGCACCATCAATGTGTCCGCACGGGGGAGCCGCTTCCCCTGGAGGCAGCTGGAATGTAGCTTTGCGGTGTTGTGACGAGCTTGCACCGGTGTACTGGCACATGTGCCCATGTGTGGCAGACATATATGTCACACACACACACCCTCACACACACACACACACACCCAGAATTCAGAGTGACTCAAACGACTTTTTCCCCTGCAGATTTCCCAATTTCCATCAATTTCTCTGGCAAAAAATGAGCACAAGTTGCAGAGTGCAAGGCAACGTTCTGCATGCGAGCGCACGCATGCGATGTTCCTCATTGCATGCCACCTCCAAAGTCTGGTGTATTGCAAATGTTTCACAGCCAAACACCCCCATAGGGGGTCACACAGGGGTGCAACATTTGTTTTGTCAATTTATCAGGTATTCCAATGTGGCCGTACAGAGATTTTATCTTCGAAAGGTCTACTTCATTCGTGAAGTTGTGGAAACAACTTGACGCGTTTTCCTTTGTGAGGAGGTCAGTTTGTACCAACACACCGGCGTTCCTCAGCAACGGCGTTTCGTTTCGTGCATTCCTGCGCGCATGACTCATTGGTCGCGTTCGAAAACGTTTTTGCCCTCGACTTACGAGTGCTACTTTTTTCATTCTCGTAAATTGAATTGGCACAACCCAAACATCTCAACCTTTTTCTGCAGACTCTGCTTCGTTGTGGATTGAAGTCGGGTTTATCACCACGGCTTTAATCCTCTTGTCTTCTTCCGTTTCAGACCCACGACAGCTTGTTTCGTCACGAGTGTAGAAAATACGGGACTTGGATGGATTAACACAGCCAGGAGTGTGAAGCAGAGTCACAGCATTCCCGTTTCTCTCGACAAGCTTGTCAAAAAGAAACAAAAAATGTCCTTTTTCCAGAGCAAAATCCTGCTCTGTTTCTGCACGCATGCGCACGAGTTGCGCAGCAAACTTCTCCGCGTCCCAGACGCATCGCAGCGTGCGCGACGCAGCGCGTTCGTTGCCATGGGAGACGCAACCGACACCGCGTCTCGTGTGAATCGGTCCTGATGGAAGGAACTTCGTTTCCTTTTCCTCAGTTGGTTCTGTCCAGTCACTCACAAAGCAACCAGAGTACACTACAGTACTGGCTGTCCATTTGCACGAACATGCACACTTTGTTGGTCCACCGTGGAATGTCAGTATCCGGAGTGACGGACGGATCCAGGGTCCAGAGCCCGTGACGCAAACACAGATCCAGTATACTCGTCGAATGGGACATGCACACAGCAGTTTTGTGACAGGGAACTTTTATTTCCAGAATAATTGCACTTGCGTCAGAAAAAAATAAACTATTCTGTATGAAGTTGGTTTGCAAAGCAGAAGGCGTGTGGACTGCGTGCACACATATGATCATGAATTTGTACAACTTTTTTTTTGCATACCAAACAAAGATGATAGGTCCGTTTGTCTTGTTTTGAGGCAGAAATATTCTCAAGAATGTGCGTCCTCAGTTGTGGGCAAAATAGTAGACTTGGTCGCTTCCGTTTTCAGCGATTTGCTCCACGTAGATGTTCATTCCGCAGTCGTACGCGTTGCTGTACCCAGCACTTCCGGTCTTGAACGGCTTGACGTCGGTGACCCGAAGCCACAGATTGTCTCCGCTCCGGGGCCGTCCCAGCTTTTCGTACTGAGAAATCGGGAGCCACAGCCACGTCTCCCAGTAGTCCGGCGCCCAGTCGTAGAAGGATGCATCCGTGAATCCGGTCCACACCTGAAAGAGGTGGTGTATTTTTGCAGCAATGTCACAAAAATAAAGCTGCCGGGGCACCGGTCGGGTCCTTGCAAAGGCAATGTTCTGTGAACCTAACGCTGTCGCCACACTGACGGCGCTGCACAAATTTGAGTGCAAAAACGTTCAATTTTTACAGAGCTGCTGTCCACAGTGTGCCAGAAGTTTTTGTGTTTTCGTTACGTGTTTGAGATCCAGAGCGATCATATTTCAGTCGTGAGTATCAAAACAGATGATTCTGATGTGGAATCCACGTACGTTCAAGTGGCAAATGCACAGTTTCACTCGTCTCGCGTCTAGACGCTAGAGGAAGCTCCAGTTGTCGTTGTGGTCCTGTGCCACCTCGAAGACGAGACGCCTCCTGCCGGACGAAAGCGTCTTGATTCCGATGCACGTTGCGTTGAACTCTTCTCCGACCAGGTCCCGGTAAATCCGTGTCGCCCGCATCGCTTTGGACGATTCCTGCGACTGCGCCATGATGTTTTCGTTTTGCGTGAAATTGTTCCTCAGTATATAAAAATTTGTGTTGCGTTGTTGCCTGTGTCAGGTGCGTTTGCAGCCAAGAGTACGAGCAACTGAGCCTGACTCCTTCTTCCCAGGCAGGTTTTATACCAGCTGCTGCCTCTTGTTGCGCAAAACAAAACCGTGATTGCGCAATCTGGACATTTTTGCACTTTGTGCCCTGCAAAACCCCAGTGCGGTGCACCGGGGTGACAGAATGATAGGTTTGCGATGTTCCCAGGTGCAATGGTACAAATCATTCTGCGTCTGGGAGAACAACCTCAGCGTAAGTGTGGAGAAGCTGTTCAACATCAGCAGTGATCGTGGCGGCGAAGAGCCTGTTGCACCGAACGACTGGACAGAAACGAGTTGAATCCTTGCCAGCATTCACCCTAATCGATACATTGGCCCAGACGATTCTCCCAGAGTTACAGAACCATGAGCCTCAGGCCCAGATGATTCTCCCAGAGTTATAGAACCACAAGCCCCAGGCACAGATGATTGAAGTAAGTGCAGGAGTTGAACCAACCCTTCAAACCCCGCCCCTGGACCCAGCCCACATGAGCGCCCCCCTCCTCGATGAAATCTTGGATCTGACCCTGGGTCAAAAATGTACATTGGCAATTTCTATGAAGTCGACACTCAGATCTAGAATCTTGACCAAAAGTTCCCGATCTGCAACTTACCTCATTGTGACTCGTGGAGACTCTATCGTACGACGTCAAGACACTCCAGGAAGCAGCTGTTGTCGTCGTAGTCCTGCACCTCGAAGACGAGACGTCATCCTCCCGACGGTAGCGTCCTTATCCCCGACGCATGTCGCGTAAAAATCCGTCCCGACCAGCTCTTCTCCGTTCCACGTACTCAGCCGCCATGATGATCTGGACTTTCCGCAAACGTGACACGTGGGCGACGTTTGGAATCCTGCGGAACTTTTCATAATGCACACGGCGCATGCGCAAGGGTTTCCGTTGGAGGGCAGTGAGCGCGACATTTGCTGCCCACGGCCCTGCAACTATAGGTGGCGCCACGCAGAAGACAACCAAATCAAGCACTGGAACTACTATATACAAAATATTACAAATTTGAACACGACAAACGCATATTGTACATCGATGAAAGTTATGAGCAAGGCGTGCGGTACAGCAGGGTAGACAGAATAGGGAGGTTTAGCACGTCCGCTTGTCCGCCTACGTCAATGGTGGAGGTCTCATCTATCTAAAATCCTCGGGCAGGTAAACTCGGAAAACTAACTTCTCTCTACTCACACATGGGACTTGCCATCAAGTGACAGCGTTTGAAGTACCACGTCACCAAAGGGGTTTTCACGTTGGTGACACGCGGTCTTGTTTTTGACGTCGGCGTCAAAATTTTACATTGAACCCACTGGTGGAATTTTTTACGTCAGCCCACAAAATAACCGCGCGTCACCCACTGTGAAACCCCCTTTAACAAACGAGATAGGAAGTTCCATGTGAGGTGAACACGATGAAAAACGTCAAACAAAACGCTTTGCAATTTTCAGTCAACCAAGGGCTTGGACACAGCCAGCCCTGGGTATCGTGAAGGAATCATGCATTCTCATCCTCTGTCGGCGAGGCTGGTTCAACGTAGATGTTGACGCCGCAGTGGTAGCCAGGGTAACGGTCCGTTTTGAATGTCTGCACCTTGCGGACTGGCAGCGCCATCTCTTCTCCCACCTCGGGACGGTCCAGCTCGGCCAGCTGACGAACCGGGCACCAGAGCCACGTGTCCCAGTCCTGACCCACGTGGGAGTCAGAGGCGTCCGTGAATCCGGTCCACACCTGTAAATGTTTCAGAGCTCTTTTTCAGCTCGGTGTGCGGCTACAGGCCAAGCTTCGGGATTTGGTCATGCAGAAGGACGCCTTCGGCAGGAGAAACAATTGAAACACGATACACTGAAATGCAGAAGAAAGGGAGGAAGGGTGTGCACGCATGCATGCATTCACCCACCTCAACTTGTGACTGCAGAACGTTTAAAAAATGTCACAAAGAACCGTGAAAGATACTGTGATGCAAACGGAACTTTTTCACCGTCAAATAAAACTATTTCTGTGCGAGGTGCACGATGCGTGTTTTTCCGTGACGTCATCGCGTGCTTACGTCATCTCATTTTCCTCGTGAACATAAGTTCTGTGACGTCATCTCTTCGTATTTCTTGAGGCTCTTTCCGTTTTGAATCAGACAAAAACACAGGATGCAGGGCGAAAGTGAACAAGGGATTTCACACAGTCTGGGCAGCGTCAGAATTTTTCACGCACGCATCAAAATTTTGACGCCGCGTCATCTGTGTGAAAACTCCAAATCTGGGTTCCTACCTGCAGTCCAGCCTGCTGCAGACGTCTCCTGACCTCCCGCAGTGTCTTCAGGAAAGTCTTGTTCTCACTGCGCTGCTCCACCTCGAAGATGAGGCGCTGACCCCTCCGCACGTCGCCGGCTTCTGGGTTTTTGCGACTCGAACGTAGCTGCCTTGGACCCAGACAGGTTGCGCGAAAACGTTTCCCAACCAACGCTGAGAAGATGTCTTCGACCTCAACAGAGTTTTTGTTGGTTTCCGTTTCCGTTGATGTTGGCATGGTGGTCAGGCGCTGAACAACGAGCCTCAGGCTGAGACGATTCTCCTAGTCTCTCAGCAAAAACAGCAACGGACCTCGAGATCACCTTGAAGTTGTGTTGTACGAGGCAAGAAATTAAAGTACCCGATTGGGTGGCGTTTCTGGTGGTTTGGGTGTGAATTCTTTGAAATCCTGAGGGAATAACAAAGAGTAAGACACAATCTTCCTTCC
>JAAUXT010094900.1_pt1 | contig 10814 bp, 9 predicted proteins | sample 7278171 | NCBI WGS metagenome assembly JAAUXT01 (sample SAMN14350112, study PRJNA611818) | marine sediment metagenome | isolation source: surface marine sediment (1.8m) | place: French Polynesia: Moorea | collected 2018-08 | reverse complement strand
CGGTTGTTACAACATTTCCTGCGTGAGGGTATTGCCATTCCCTCGTTTCGGTTTGCGATGCCAAAGCTTGTAGGGACATGATATAAGCAATTGAATTGTAAATTTATTTTTACTGCTATGCTGAACTAAAAAAAATGTACGGTAGTGAAACATGCCAAACATGCAGGCCCCAAACACGCGATCAGCGTCAGAATCCGCGCCGAGGTATCTCAGCGCCACTACCAACCCCATGGGTTCTAGCGCCAAACCCCCTCGTAAATAGCCTGCATGGCGATGACGATCTTCAGCGATTGTAATCTGATCGAGTCACCGGGACCGAAGGTTTCCCACTCCCACCCCTCCCAGGTGCGCCGGATTAACCGCACCTCGGCCCGATCCTGCTCTGCCAGCAGGTACTCCTGGATGGAGGGGCAGTTCTGGTAGGCCAGACGTTTCTCTCTCTCGTCGATGGAGCGGGTATTGGGAGAGATGACCTCGATGATCAGAATAGCGTTGGTCTTGATGTAAGGATCAGTGTCAGCCGGATCACAGACGACCATCAAATCCGGATAGTAAAAGGCCTGCTCTGTCCGCAGCTTGATGTCGGCCATGAATAGATCACAATTTGATTGGCCCATCTTCGCCTTGAGTTCAGTAAAAAAATTGCCTGCGATTCGGTTGTGGTAGATGCTACCACCGGTCATGGCATAAACCTGGCCGGCGACATACTCGTGGCGAACCTGACCGTCCTTTTCGCCTTCAAGGTATGCATCCACCGAAAGGAACCGGGCTTGCGTTTCCGTCGTCATCGCCATACCTTAACCAAGAACTTATCTCGTTTAGAGCCTCTCCCATCAACACCCGCTCCTCTCAGGAGAGGGTAAGGTGAGGGGGATGTTTTTTATGGATAACCTGACCGAACACGGCATCAACCGTAATTCACCAATTTCTGCACGCGCTCAATTAATTCTGTACCGGTTTTGCTCTCAATCAACCACTCGCCGATATCCGCCAGCTGATCAGAATCGTCAACGGTTTGCAGTAATTCAGCAAACTGCCCTGCGGCGCTGACATCAAAGCGCCGTTGAAACAGCCGAACCAACAATGCCCGCTCGGCATCCAAGCCGCGCTGCAAACCCTCCAAAACGCCTTTCTCAATGCCTTGGCGCTCCACACTGGTAATGTACGGTTTACTCATCGCCGCCTCGTATTCAGTCAATTGTTGTGTGAACTGCCTGGCCAACTCATCCGGTAGATAGAGCAGCCAATCCATGAACCGGAACAACTCCAACACATCTTCTCTGCCGTAGCCTTTATCGTGGAGTCCTTTGACCAGCGCGAGTTTCCAGCGTAGCCGCTCATCGAAATCATGACGCGTCGCGCGGGTTTTCAGATGTGTCATCACCACGACCGCAAAGGGATTACGGCTCGCCGTTAATTCATCCCAGCGCTGAGTATAATCCGTAAGCTTTACGATAGGGAAACGCAACAACGTCTGACAGCCCCACAGTTCAGTGGCGTAACGCCCGGGGCGCCAGGTCGGGCTGTCATCACCGAGTACCGCCAGGCTCACAATCGGTTGCCGGTAACGGTCGTAGAGTCGGTAGTGATAAACGAACATGCGCTCGCCGAACCTGGTATCGGTCTCGCCCTGGACTTCGATATGAATGAGCACGATCTGCTCGGCACCGCTGCGCCGCCAGACTTTGATCAATTTATCGGCCAGCCGCTTGCCCGACTCGGCATCACGGACGATCTGCTGCAGTTCGGTGTCCAGGCTTTCATAGCCCCTCGACCAGTCGATATCAGCATGTGCCTCGGGAAAGAAAAATGCCATGAACTGTGAAAAATACCGCTCTAATATGTCCTTCCAGGGGCTATCGTAGTCGTCGGTCATAATGAAAATGCCGCAAAACTTGCTTGATAAGCCATGCCACGCTCGTCTTCCCGGGGCGCCGGATGCGCCCTTCGCCCGTCAAATCTCTGCTTACGCCAGTATCAAGACCGCCGGAAAACAGCCCCCGTCTCATCCCGCAGATCCGGCTCGCCACACCAGCGCAGGATTTCGGCCCGCGCCTGCTCCCGCAGCCGCACGGCCGCCGACCAATCGTCCCCTTCAGCGTGGATCGGGCTGCCGATGATCACCTCCACCGAACCGCGGCGGAAAAACCACGATCCCGAGCGCAGCATCGAGCGCGTTCCCCGGAGCGTCACCGGAACCACCGGCACCCGGGCCTGCACGGCGGCGGCGAAGGCACCGGTGCGAAAGGGCAACAACCCCGGCATGCGATCGAAGGTCCCCTCGGGAAATGAAACCAGCACGCCCCGCGCGCCCATCGCCCGCACCAGCCGCCCCGCGTCCGCCGCACTGCGCTGCAGGTCGAAACGCTCCACGAACAACGTGCCCAGGCGCTCCAGGGGCCGACGCAACAGCGCACTCTTGCGCAGCTCCTGCTTGGCTACGTAGACCAGATCCCGGGGAATCGCCAGGGTCACCACGTAGCTGTCGAGATAGCTGCTGTGATTGGCCACCAGCACGAAGGCCCGGTCCGGAGGGAGATTCTCCACCCCCCGTACCGTGAACTCCGTTGCCGTCAGCCGTTGCCACAGTCGGCCCATGGCCCGGGCGAAGGCCCAGCGCGCGCCGCGCCGGGGCAATACCAGAACCGCGAGCCAGACCCAGGGCGCCAACAGCGCCACCAGCGACCAGGCATACACCGAGTAGAGCGTCTGCCCACAGCGGCGCCGAAAGCGGCGCACCTGCGGCACCACGCTGGCCCCCGCCACCCGCAACAATTGCCACCACAAGGCCGCGACCTGCTTGCCCAACACACCGCGCTCGTAGAGATCGCGCACCGCGGCCCGGCGAATCTTACCACTGGAGGTCTTGAGCACGCTGTGGGGGGGTGCCAGGACCACTTCGTCCGGTGGCAGCGCGAGCCGCTCCACGCTGATCTCGAGAATTCGCTGGTGCAGCTGCTCGCGGATCTGCGGTCGCTTTTCCCGGGTTTCGGCCACCACCACCAGTTTCTCCGTGCCGGACTGGCGGTCGGCACAGGCCACCACCGCCACGCACCCCTTGCGGATGCCCTCGATCTCCCCCACCGCCTCTTCCAGCTCATAGGGGTAGATATTTCTGCCGCCGCGAATGATCAGATCCTTGACCCGCCCGGTGAGATACACATCGCCCCCGGCAATATACGCCCGGTCGCCGGAATCCAGCCAGTCGCCCCGAAACAGCTTGCGCGTTGCCTCGGGATTACGCAGATAGCCCCGGGTGGCGGAGGGTCCCTGAAACTCGAGCCGCCCCTCCTGGCGTTCGGGAAGCTCGCGGCCCTGGTCGTCCACGATGCGTACTCGGTGCCCGGGGAGCGGCTGGCCACAGGCGGGAAACCGCAACACCGCCGCATCCCCGGGGGGCGCTGGAATCGCTTGTCCCGAATCCATGAAGACCTCCCGTTGAATACGATCGATGACGGGGCCACGGTCGGGTGGATGCAGCGTGAGACCGACGGAGCACTCGGCCAAGCCATAGACCGGCGCCAGGGCCTCGCGGCGAAACCCATAGGGCTCGAAGCGCTGGCAGAACCGCTCCAGGGTGTCCACGTTCACCGGCTCGGCACCATTCAGGGCCATGCGCCAGGAGCTCAGATCCAGGCCTTCGATTTCGCTGTCATCGATGTTGCGGATACACAGCTCGTAGGCAAAATTGGGCGCCGCCGACAGGGTGCCCCGGTGCTGGTGGATAGCCCATAGCCAGCGCGAGGGCTTGGCGAGAAAGCTCAGCGGTGACATGACGGCCAGGGGAAACCCGTAGTACAGGCTCCCCAGACAGGCCCCGATCAGTCCCATATCGTGGTACAGGGGCAACCAGCTGACAAAAACATCCCGGGAGGACCCGGCGATGCGCTCGCCCATGGCTCGGAGGTTGGCGAGCAAGTTGGCATGGCTGAGTATCACCCCCTTGGGATCACCGGTGCTGCCGGAGGTGTATTGCAGGAAAGCCGTATCCCGGGAGTCCAGTCTAGGGCTGATCCAACTGTCCGCCGAGCCCTGGAGATCGGCCAGGGTCACTACATGGCGCATTTCCGGCACCTGCGCCCGCAGCAGCCGGGCAACGGGTTTGGCCGCGGGAATGGTGATCAGGATACGGGCCTCGGCACTGCCGAGGATACGACGGTGGCGGCGCAGATGATCCTCGATCTGCGAGGGTCGCACCGGCGGGTAGATGGGCACAGGCACGCCACCGGCCAGGAGGATACCGAAAAAGCTGAAAAAGTACTCACTGCCGGTGGGCAGCATGATGGCCACGGCCTGGCGTGGATGCAGTCCCTTTTCCCGCAGCGCCACGGCCACGGCCCGGGCACCCTGATACAGATCCCGATAACTGAGCTCACGCGCCCGATCCGATTCCTCATACACATGGAGATAGATCCGGTCCGGATCGGCCTGGCGGTACCAGTCCAGCACATCCAATACGGTCTCGGCCTGATCGGGGGGCGCTATCAGCGCCGCCGGCGCCCGGTAGTTCACCCGCCGGGCATGATCCACCGCGTCGGAGACACCGCTCGCGGTCAGCACGTAGGGCAACAGATCCCGGGGCGTTTCGGCGGTCAGGGCCTGCTCGGACAGGGAAATATGAAACCCGCGCTCCAGGCGCAGCAGCAATTCGGTACGGGCCAGACTGTCGAGTCCGAGATCCGCCTCGAAGCGGCTGTCCAGATCCACCGCGGGAAGGGTGTCCTGCTGCAGGCGCGACTCCCGCGCCAATGTTCCGATGATCTCCAGGAGGTGGGCGGCGGTTCGATCCGCATCGCCTTCAAAGGTTGGCTGTGGTTGCATCGATCATTCGCTCCGCATGGTGACAGGCCACCCGACGCCCGGCCACGTCCCGCAACGCGGGCCGCGTGCGCACGCACACCTCGGTGGCCAAGCGGCAACGGGTGTGAAAGGCGCATCCGGAGGGCGGGTTCAGCGGCGAGGGCAATTCTCCCACCAGAGGTTCTCGCCGCACCGCGGCCCCCGGCTCCAGTCGCGGCATGGCGGCCATCAGGGCCCGGCTGTAGGGGTGTAACGGGCGCTCGAAGATCGCATCCCGGGGACCGTGTTCGGCCGGGCGCCCCAGATACATGACCAGGACTTCATCGGCGATATGGCGCACGACGCCCAGGTCATGGGAAATAAACACGTAGGCGATCTTGAACTCCGCCTGTAAATCCATCAGCAGATTCAACACCTGGGCCTGAATGGAAACATCCAACGCCGACACCGGCTCGTCGGCCACCACTACCTTGGGGCGCAGCATCAACGCCCGGGCAATGGCGATGCGCTGGCGTTGTCCGCCCGAGAACATGTGGGGATAACGCCCGTAGTGCTCGGGCCGCAGCCCCACCCGGGCCATCATGGCCCGTACCTTTTCCTCCCGCTGGTGGGCGCTGTCGGGGCTGTTGATGACCAGCGGTTCCTGCAGGATGGTGCCGATCTTCTTGCGGGGATTGAGCGAGCCGTAGGGGTTCTGGAAGATGATCTGCACCTCGCGGCGGGCCTCCCGGCGCGCCCGGTCACCGGCGTCGGCCAGTTCCTGCCCCCCCAGCTGCAGCGAGCCGCCGCTGGGCCGTTCGATCAACGTGAGCTGGCGCGCCAGGGTAGACTTACCGCACCCGGACTCGCCCACCACGGCCAGGGTTCGACAGGGCGCCAGGACGAAGGAAACCCCATCGAGGGCTTTGACGGTGGCCTTGCCCTTGAACCACCCCCGATCCACCTCGTAGTGGCGCGTCAAATCCCTCGCCACCAGCAACGGCGCGGACGCGTTCTCAGCCATGGGTCGGTCTCCCGGCGGCATCCAGGGGGGTATGGCAGCGGACCTGGCGGGCGTTCACCGTCCGCAACAGCGGCGCCTCGCGGCGGCACCGATCGCCGGCAAAACCGCAGCGGGGATGCAACAGACACCCCGTGGGGCGATCGTATTGCCCAGGCACCACCCCGGGAATCGTGTTCAAGCGGGCGCGCCCCACACTGCGCTCGGGCAGGGCATTGAGTAGAGCCGCCGTATACGGGTGCCGGGGCGCGCGGAAGATATCGCCGACGGGGCCGGTTTCCACCACCTGACCGGCGTACATGACCACGATGCGCTCACAGGTTTCTGCCACCACCGCCAAGTCATGGGTTATCAGGATCAGCGCCATGTCCCGCTGGCGCTGCAGATCCCGCAACAGATCCATGATCTGGGCCTGGATCGTCACATCCAGCGCCGTGGTGGGCTCGTCAGCAATCAACAGGCGGGGGTTACAGGCGATGGCCGTGGCGATCATGACCCGCTGGCTCATGCCCCCGGAGAGCTGATGGGGAAAGGCCTCCAGGCGAGTGCCGGGATCGGGGATGCCCACCTGCTCCAGCAACGCCAGGGCCCGCTGGCGGCGGGCCGAGCGCCGCCCGCCGGCATGCACCTTGAGCGCTTCCATGATCTGAAAGCCCACGGTGTAGCAGGGATTGAGGCTGGTCATGGGATCCTGAAAGATCATGGCGATGTCCTTGCCCACCAACTTACGGCGCGCCCGGGGCGAGAGGGTCAACAGATCCTGCCCCGAAAAGACCAGCCGCTCGGCCCGGACCCGACCGGGGAAATCGATGAGGCCCATGAGGGCCAGGGCCGTGACCGATTTACCGGAGCCGGACTCGCCCACGATACCCAGGATTTCGCCCCCGGCAAGCGTGAGATCCACATTGTCCACGGCCCGAAACGGCGCCCCCGTTTTACCGAATTCCACGGCTAAATGCCGGATATCGAGTATGGCGGCCATCAGCGCTTCAGCTTGGGATCGAGGGCATCGCGCAGACCGTCGCCCATGAGATTGAACGCCAGCACGGTGATCAGGATGGCCAATCCCGGGAAGGTGACCACCCACCAGGCGCGCTGGATGAACTCCCGTGCCTCGGCCAGCATCGTCCCCCACTCCGGTGTCGGCGGCTGCGCCCCCATGCCGAGAAAGCCCAGGGCGGCGGCATCCAGGATGGCCGTGGAAAAGCCCAGCGTGGCCTGCACGATCAACGGCGCCATACAGTTGGGCAAGACGTTGATGAACATCTGCCGCAGCAGGCCGGCCCCGGCCACCTGGCTGGCCACCACGTAGTCCTTGGCGATCTCGGTAATCACCGCCGCCCGCGTCAGCCGCACGTAATGGGGCAGGATGACGATGGCGATGGCGATCATGGCATTGGTCAGACCCGGTCCCAGAATGGCCACGATGGCAATGGCCAGCAGCAGGCTCGGCAGCGCCAGCATGACATCCATCAGGCGCATGATCAGATTTTCCACGGTACCCCGAAAAAAACCGGCGACCAGCCCCAGGATCACCCCCGCGGCCAGCGACAGGGTAACCACGATGCACCCCACCAGCAGTGAAACCTGGGCGCCATACATGAGCCGTGACAGGATATCGCGGCCGACGGCATCGGTGCCGAGGAAAAACCGCCACGTCCCCTCATCGGCCCAGGCCGGTGGCACCAGCAGAAAATCGCGGAATTGCTCGTTGGGTGCATGGGGCGCCAGCAGCGGCGCCGCCAGGGCCACGAAGCCCATGAACACGATCACTCCCAGACCCAGCACCGCCCCCTTGTTCTCGCTGAAGCTCTGCCAGAATTCCACCAGGGGGCCCGGCGGCGTCTCGGGTTCGGTAGCCAATGATGCCGGTACCTCGATGCGGGTCCCGGGTACGGCTTCCATCGGGTTATATTCGGGCACGGTGGCGGCTCTCAACGGGAGTGGCGGATACGGGGGTTGATGAGCCCGTAGAGGAGATCCACGATCAGATTCACCAGCATCACGATGCTGGCCACCAGGAGGATGCCCCCCTGTACGGCGGGATAATCACGGCGCTGAATGGCATCGATCAACCATTTGCCCACCCCCGGCCAGGCGAAAATCGTCTCGGTCAGGATGGCACCGGCCAACAGCACCCCCACCTGCAGCCCGATCACCGTCACCACCGGGATGAGCGCGTTGCGCAGGGCATGGATGGCGATGATCCGAAACGGCGACAAGCCCTTGGCCCGGGCTGCGCGGATATAGTCCTCGCGAATCACCTCCATCATAGCAGACCGCGTCATTCGCGCAATGACCGCCAACGGTATCGTACCCAGCACCACGGCAGGCAGGATCAAATGCTTGAGGGCAGAGCGAAACGCCTCGGTGTCCCGAGCCAGGAGCGTATCGATTAACATGAACCCCGTGACCGGCTCCACCCAGAACATCACGGAGATGCGCCCCGACACCGGCGTCCAGCCGAGCTGCACCGAGAACAGCAGGATCAGCAGCAGGCCCCACCAGAAAATGGGCATGGAGTAACCGGTCAGGGAAATCCCCATGATGGTGTGATCGAATACCGACCCACGCTTGACGGCGGCAAGCACCCCAACCGGCAGCCCAATGACGATGGCAAATACCATGGCGCACAGGGACAGCTCCACGGTGGCCGGAAAGCGATTGAGGAATTCATCGATCACAGGCTCCCGACTCGACAGGGAGTTCCCGAGATCCCCCTGAAAAATATTACCGACATAAGCGAGATACTGCCACCACAGGGGTTGATCCAGCCCAAGGGCGGCTCGTAACTGCGCATGCCGGGCCGGATCGATACCGCGCTCGCCCACCAGCAACTCGATGGGATCGCCCGGGATGAGATGGATCAGGGCAAAGGCGATCAGGGTCACCCCGAAAAAGGTGGGAATGAGCAGACCCAGGCGCCGGAGAATGAATTCGATCATGGCGTACGCCCCCCATCACCCCGAAGCCCGGCGTCACTCCAGGTCGACGCCGTAGAACACGTGGCCGCCGAACGGATCGATACGGAAATCCTTGACCTCTTTGCGCACCGGTTTGAACACCACCGAATGGGCGATGGTCACCCAGGGCGCCTCTTCCTTGAACACCACCTGCGCCTGCTCGTAGAGTCGAGTGCGCTCCTCCTTGGCGCTCACGGCCTTGGCGTTCTGGATCAGGTCCTCGAAGGGCTGATGACACCAGCGGGCGCGGTTGGCGCCACCGACCGCATCGCACCCCAGCAGCACCGCCAGGAAATTGTCCGGATCGCCGTTGTCCCCCGTCCAGCCCAGCAATATCGTCTGGTGATCCCCGTCCTTGCTGCGCTTGAGGTACTCACCCCACTCGTAGGAGATGATCTTGGCCTTGACGCCGACCTTGGCCCAGTCGTCCTGGATCAGCTCGGCCATGCGGCGAGCATTGGGGTTGTAGGGACGCTGCACCGGCATGGCCCATATATCGGTCTCGAAGCCATCCCCATGGCCCGCCTCGGCCAGCAGTTGCTTGGCCTTCTGCGGATCGTAGGAGTAGTCTTCGACGGCGTCATTGTAGGACCAGATAGTCGGCGGGATAGGGTTCTTGGCGATCTTACCCGCCCCCTGGAAAACCGCATCGATGATCGCTTGTTTGTTGATGGCCATGCTCAGGGCCTGGCGCACCCGTTTGTCGCCGAAGGGCGGCTTCTGGGTGTTGAAGGCCAGGTAACCGACATTGAGGCCCTCCTGCCGCAACAGATTGATATTGGGATCCTTGCCCATGGCCTCGAGATCGGCCGGATTGGGATAGGGCATCACATGGCATTCACCGGCTTTGAGCTTGGCGTAGCGTACGGCCGCATCCGGGGTGATGGCGAACACCAGATGGTCGATGGACGCCTTGCCGCCCCAGTAATCCGGGTGGGCTCGAAACCGGATTACCGCATCCTTCTGGTAATTCAGCATCTGGAAGGGGCCGGTACCCACAGGCTTGAGATCCATCTGCTCGGGCTTTTTGCGCTGTAGCAACTGCTCGGCATATTCGGCGGAGAAGATCGATGCAAAGTCCATCCCCATGTTGGCGATGAAGGGCGCCTCCGGCCGGTTGAGCACGAACCGCACCGTGTAATCATCGACTTTGTCGATGGATTTGAGCAGCTCCGGCATGCTCATACCGTTGAAATATTCGTAGGTGCCACCGGAGACATCGTGGTAGGGATGATCTAGCTTCCACTGGCGCTCGAAGGAGAACAGCACGTCATCGGCGTTGAAATCGCGGCTGGGTTCGAAATCCCGAGTGGTATGGAATTTCACCCCCTGGCGGAGCTTGAAAGTATAGGTGAGCCCGTCGTCGGAGACTTCCCAGCTTTCGGCCAGCGCCGGCACGATATCGGTGGTACCGCGCTCGAATTCCACCAGGCGATTGTAGATCTGACGGGAGCTGGCGTCGAAGGTGGTGCCGGCGGTAAAGAGCTGCGGATTGAAGCCCTCGGGGCTGCCTTCGGAACAGAACACCAGGATTTTCTTTTGGGCCAAGGCGGGGTTGGCGAGGATGGCCGCGGCTACGGTCGTAGTCAGCAAGCGTCTCTTCAAGGCTGCTGTCGTCATTATCGCTCCGATCATGGGTTGCAAAGTGAGTATAGACGCTCATTGTACCTGTTGAGACAGCGGCCGGTAGAGCAATTATGTATAATCGGAGCTATGTCAAACGTTACCCCAATGACTTCACCCACCCACGCTTCACTTTTGGGCCCGGAAGATCCATCGCCGTTTCAGGTGTTGAATGCCGATGCTCGCACGCCGGTGCTGCTGGTATGCGATCATGCCAGCAATGCCATCCCACGCCAACTCGTGACGCTAGGCGTGCGTCCTGAGGACCTCCGCAAACACGTCGCCCTGGACCTGGGAGCCGCTCATCTGGCACGGCACCTGGCCGCTCGCCTGAAGGCGGCTGCGGTGCTGGCCGGATACTCCCGGCTGGTCATCGACTGCAACCGTCAGCCCGGAGACCCCACCTCCATTCCCGAAGTCAGTGACGG
>JAAUXT010050776.1_pt1 | contig 10814 bp, 13 predicted proteins | sample 7278171 | NCBI WGS metagenome assembly JAAUXT01 (sample SAMN14350112, study PRJNA611818) | marine sediment metagenome | isolation source: surface marine sediment (1.8m) | place: French Polynesia: Moorea | collected 2018-08 | reverse complement strand
GAGTCATCAAATTGTTCAAATGTGTACAAGTGTCAAAATTTGTTCAAATGCATGCAAACTCAGGCTTTCTGTATTCACCCAGGGTTAGTGTGCAATGGTGTGAAGGACTGCTCTTTCAATGATGATGAGCTTTTCTGTGAATTAAGAAATGTAAGATGCCCCTTTCATTGCAACTGTTTGGCACTTGCTTTTCTTTGTGCAAAAACAAACACAACTTTTCTCCACCATTTTCCTTATATTGCTGTAACACTGACTTTTTCTGTTATTGATCTGCTAGGCTTTTTTCTGAATCTGCCAAAGCTGGAGTTCCTTTTGCTGAAATACAATGAGATCAAAGTTCTTTGCCACACAGGATTCAGCAAAAATCTCCAGGTTATGGATGACCAATTTAATCCAATCAGGAAACTATCCAAACAGTGCTTTCAAACAACAAAATGTCTGGAATATGTTGTGCTGAGCCACAACAAAATAGCAGAAATAGAATCTGATTCATTTGATCATGTCCAAAGAATAAAGCTCTTGAACTTGTCAAACAACTACTTGATTACTTTGCCAAAAAAATTATTTGTAAGCCAAGGTGAAATAGACAGAGTATCATTTCTCAATAATTCTTTGCAATTCATTGATGTCAAAGTATTTGAAGGTATTCACATCACTTTTATAGAAACAGATGATTATCACATTTGTTGTGTTGCCCCAGAGAATGCTCAATGTTCAGCCCACAGACCTTGGTATATTTCATGTTCAGATTTGTTGCCAAAGTTTTCACTTGAAGTAACTTTTGTTGCTGCATCTACAACAATTATTTCACTCACTTTGTTTTCTTCTTTGCTCCATGTCAAGTCAAAGCAACACAACACAACCTACTTCAGATTACTAGTCCCAGCAAATATCAATGATGCCTGTTTAGGATTATATTTGTGCATTATATGGATAAAGAATTATCATTTGAAAGTGATTTTCTCAGTTTATGAATTTGTATGGAGATCAAGTGATACCTGTGTTACTGCTTTTGGCATTTTCCTATGTTTTGCTTTGCTATCACCATGTCATTTGCTTAATTTGTCCTTTGCCCGAATGCAGGTTGTGAGGTTTCCTGTAGAAACCAAGTTTAAACAAAATGCATTTATCACAAGGAATATCCTGTGCTTATTTGTCAGTGGATGTCTGGTAACAGTTGCAATAACCTCAGTTACAGAACTTGTGTACACACTTCTGCCATTTTGTATGTGTCATCCTTTTGTTGACCCAAGTAAAAAAGTCAAAGTTTTGAAAGTCACCACTTGGATTACAGCAATACATCAAATAATGACATCATTGGCTATCATCATCACTCATTCCATTCTAATCAAAAAAGAAAAGAAATCCAAAAAGACCAGAAGGAGCTCTAAAACAGAAAATTCAAGATACCATTTAACTCTACAGCTGGTGACAATCACCACTTCAAATTTACTATGCTGGATTCCTTCCAGTCTCGTGTACATTATTTGTATGTTTCAGTCAACCTACCCACCCAGCATGATTTTTTGGACAACAGTGGTTGTTGTACCAATCAATTCAATCATCCATCCTTTGGTCTTCACCATCACCTCACTGAGAAGCTTGCATAGGAAACATGCTAAAATGGAGACCCAGAGCAAACAAAACAAGATTTGTTGTCTTTGAAAATGACAAAATAACAAAATGTTACATTTCCCAATCTTTCTCCTGAACTATACTTGTCACAACTGATGAACAACGCGTCAAGTCTGTTGGAGCAATCAAGGAGAAGGAATCCCTGGCCTTCTCCGATACCATGTGCTAGTGTGGAATTGTGGTTATTTTGTGTATTTGAACTGATCTGTGGAAACAATAATTGTGTTCACAAAAGAGCAAGGAGATAACAGGGCAGCATTTCATTCACTCAACAGACCCTGATCATTGTGCGATGTCCTTCCGGAAGAGCACTTGGTGGGAGTGTCAAAATTAATTTCGGTTTTTTATGCCGACATGTAGAAGATGTCCCGCTTTGTCCCGTGTCCCATGTCCCGTCCATCAGTCCCCCTGAAAGGGTTATTGGTGGTTAATGGTGCTGGCCTGGGACAATTGCTCCACATTATATACCAATGTATGCAAGTAAAAATCCTCTCAGGCAATATGTCCCACTTTGTCCCACCCTGTCCATCATCCATCATGCCCCCTTGTCTCAGCAACCACTCAAGGTACAGACTTGATCTAGGGTTCATTGGAAAGGTCTTTGAGTCCATGGCACCATGATACAAAACTCCACAGCAACCAGATGCAAAAGGCTAAATCTCAGGTTCTTCTCAAAAGAGGCACTTTGTCTGTTGTTCATATGATAGGTATTTGAAAGCAATTTGCTGTATTGTTTCAAAAGAATGTCCTTACCAACTTCCCTGGCAACCAAATGCAAAACTCCTCGGCAATCAGATGCAAACAGTTTGAAATTACCTTTGTTTTGTTTTCATACATCGTGGACTTACAAAAAGGAAAAGGATCACCACCAAAGCAAACACCCCAGGGACTTCGCGCTTGCAGCTGCCCTGTCCACTGCTTCTCTTGTTTCAATTTACTGGGACCTCAGGACTCATGAAGGAACTCTGTGTCAGGCGTTAGATGGATTCCTGAGCCTCTATAAATAAGACGCAACCTTTCAGAGTGAAAAGAGACTTTTCTTTTTTTGATGAGTTCTGAATGAGCTTTGGGAGTATCAGCTTCAGACAATCAAGCCAAAATGTAACTTGACACCCGTGTTTCTTTGGCGAAATTGAGAGATTTTGAGTCAAGTTGATGGATTTTGAAAATGGGGTGCGTCTCACATGAGTGTGTCTTTTACAAGAGACGGCACGGTTGCAAGCAAAAGAAGAATGCTTTTTGTTGTGCCATTGTGGCACCTGTTTCTTCCAGAGTTACTCACTCAATTCAAGGAGTTGAAACCTTTGGTTGTTCTTGATTTCTATCTGATCTTGCCGTTTAACAACACTAAAGCAAGGCCTACGCGTACTCATGACTCAAGCGGTTTTCACATTGGGTGACGTCGACTTCAACTTCATCTGTCTGAACGGCACTTTTGACGTCCACCTCAAAATTTAACCTGACGCCCAATTGCTGAGCATCAAAAAACGGTCCAGACCATTCTTTGACGTTGTCAAGAAAAGTTGAGGTCCACGTCAAAAAAGGCTGACGTCGTCACCTATGTGAAAACCGCTTCAAAGAACCATACACGCACCATACAATCAGTGTTCCTTCTTCCGTGTATGGCCTGATACTTCGTCAATGCGTTTGGCACTGAAAAATTGACAAACACTGTACGCACTTCCACGCACCGTGTGCAAAAGTTTGTTTCATCTCTGCTTTTCCAAACCCAAAGCCTCACCACTGACGGACAGATGGCAGCGACAAACAGTGAGGCCAAAAGAGTAAAAATGAGTACAATTCAATGCAGGACATGTGTTACGCGAATTAGTTTTGGCCCTGCCTTGCACTTCACCAGGCTTCCTGGGAACATACACCAGCAGTACAGCAGGGTATTGCACTGATTGTTTGATGCAGACAACGAGAGTTTTGATCCATGCCAGGACTGTGTGCTGTGGTCCATGTATTGTGTGATGACACAACAGACAACACTTGCACAACAGCAAAAATCAACACAAGGGAAATGTGGTGCCTGACGAAATTGATGGTGTCCACGCCAAGCAGCATGGGCAGGCTGTCAAAATCGGCTGTCTGCATGTCCTCGAACAATGTTGTCGGCAGCAACAATCAATGTCCAGGAAAACCCCCAAAAACAACACAACCAAGTTACACTTCAGACAAATGCGTTGATGAAATTGCAGCTGAAGCCAAATGATTGCATTTCTTGAGACTTTGCTCTCATTTGAAGGAAGACACAGATGATCACTGACAATTTCTTGTGTTTGCTCTCCCTATGCAGTATTGGTGTGACTCTGTGTAGTTTGTCTCCATACAGCAGCAAATTCAACATGGTTGATGTTGTATCAGGGGTTTCCCACACATGATTACAGTTCTTTTCAAAAACAGTTACAATGTGTGCAAGAAGGTACGTATGTGTGATGTTCATTTGTACTGTTCTCACAAGATGACAAAATTTTGTTCCACATCTTCTCTTTTGTCAGGTGTAAATCGGATGCAGATTGTGTTGGTATCAAGTTTTCTGGAACAACGTGCAACTTGATTGATCAACGTGACTCAGATGGACCAGATGTGACTGTGATTTCTGGAGGCACGCTGTTCTTGAAAGGTGTCGAATGCTCCACATCATGTCAAAAACAAAACATTCACCTTTTTTCAGAATTGTCCACAAAAACTGAAATTCGAGCTGACACAATTGAGTCCTGAATCTTTCTTTTCCAGAACCTGTACAAATTCCCGTTCCATTTCTCTACGAGGACTTTGAGGATTTGTCAGATCTAGATTTGTACAATGCTCCTTCTCAATCAATGGGAAAGGTGGGGCTTTCCTCAGAAACTTTCTCTCGAAGTATTCATGACAACGCACAACTTTTTTGTGCAAAATTTTGTTTTGCTATCAATGGCTCTTCTTTTGCCATTTTTGTCATTCGTAGTTTCTCCTTTGTGGAAAAGATAACAGGAATTGTGACTGTTTGTGGTCATGTGCACTTCTATGTGTGCATTTTAATTTGTTAAAGCTCTTCTTTCACTCCAAACAGGTTGGCCAGTGCCTCAGTTTCAATGCCAATCAAAGCCAATGGGCCAATCTGACTGCCTTACACAAAATTCCCTGCCTTTGGAAGCCATCTGACTGCATCAGTGGAGCTACCTTAGCAATGTGGATGAAAACTAGACATGTGGCTGGAGGATTCGAGGGTATCCTGTCGACAATAGATGAGGACTGGGCAAGGCAACGCTGGCTGATAGGGTGGACAAACACTGATCATCTCCAGTGTGTATTTGTTCATTTGAAAGCTGCATATTCTTTCCATTTTTGAAAAGGCAGACAAATTGAAATTGTCTAACAGGGCAACTGTCTCTCTGTGCTTGTTGTTTGTTGCAGGTTTGAAGTGACAACCAGAGTTGCCAATTATGGAGTATTTTTATCAAACATTTCTTTTGAATATTGGGTTCACACAGCTCTTGTGTACTATGGTCCTGAGGATGGAATATCACTGTATTTGAATGGCAGCCTTGCTGGATCTGATTTTTCTGGTTCTGTTGTTACTTTTGGTGAATCTACTGGAAATGTTACTCTTGGAAGAGAGTACACAGCCTACGATATGCATTATGCTGATGTCACGATGGATGAATTGTTCTTTTGGAATGAAGCCCTTGGTGCAGCTGTCATTCAGGATATTTACAATTTACACTGACACCTGGCATTTGGTGACAAGTCCTGACCAATCACGGGATGTTTGTCATGCAAATAAATTTGACAAAACCAGAGGGTCTTGAAAAGGACTGTCTCACTCTATGATGGCAACATCCACGGCTTGCCATGGTCACCTGAGCAGGTGCTCACCATGGTTCTCAGGTAAAAACGTCTTGTCAACGACACAAATGTCTACACAGTCACACTCAGCACGCACAGAACAACTTGTCACACGCACACACAGAGACACACACGCACACACACACGCTCGTGCAGGCACATAATCAGAAATGTCATCGTACCGGCAAACACACACCTCACACATTTCACGCAGCTCAGCACTTTCATAAGCACCCACGCACCCACGCACGCACACCTCTCTTGAATTCTTGGGAATGGAATTGGTCATTGTTCATCTGGAACAATGACACACACAGCTCTTACACGCACGCACACCTCTCTTCGGCGGGATTATCCTGGAAACGGAATTGATCTGCCGCTACTCCGGAAAACGCACGCGCACAACCGCCTGTTGACACTGGATCGATCAGACAGGGTGTGGGCTCTGCAGCTGCACACTGAACACACACACACCAACACACACACACACACACACTCGTTCCAATCCTGTATGTGTCCCATCTTGACCTCAATCACAGACCAGACCCCTTGAGAAGGCGGAGTGAACCGCGAGAAGACAACTGAAGATGAAAGAATGTCGGGACACCACAAGTACTCGTACACTCAGCCTCATTTCATTGGAACCTTTTTCTCTGGTTGTACCCTCAGGATGAACCAAGTGAGACAACCTGGAAAAGAAAATGTCATGAAATATTCTGGGAGGACAGTACCTTCCCCAGACTTCCACACTCCTCCAACCTCTACGTGCTGATAAAAACCTTGCACACTCTCCCCTCACCACTGCATGCCAAGACCTTCCACACGCTGTCCCAGACCTCTGCAATGCGTTCCAGAACAGCACACACCAATTCAGACCCCACCCACCATACCCTGCCCCCGACCTCTTGACCCTGCCCCACACAACCACACCCTGCGCCACAGCTTTACACCCTGACCCAAACGTTTACACCTTGACCCACACCTCCACACATTGCCGCACACCTCTGTACCCTGCCTCACACATCCCCACCCTGCTCCACACCACCACACCCTGACCCACTCCTTTACACCTTCACCCATACCTCCCCACCCTACTCCACACCTCCACACCCTGCTCCACACCTTTAGACCCTGCACCACACCTCCACACCCTGCCACAAGTAAATTCGATGTCTTTCCAACAACAGCACAGCTCTGAGGACCCAACGATCCGCGGCGGTCTCCTTGTGACGCATTAGTGCGATCCATATCCGCCGCGCTCGACGTCAGCTCTTTCTATTCACTGAACCCTTGACGTTTCGCATCATTGTCTTTCAAGTCAAAAGCCGCAAAATCTGACATTTGTTTTTCAAGCCCGAGGAGATTTCAGGAGCGAGGCACGGAGAGAGCTGTTGGAAACAGGTGAGGGCAACAGAACGGCAAGTGAGGGTCAATTTATTTATCCAATTGATGTTTTTGACCATTGCGCGGGGTTGCAGAGTTACAGGGAGGGTTGTAAAATTGCATGTTATGGGGTTGTACATGTGAGAGCGGGGAGCGGGGAAAGACAAACAAGAACCTGGGAAAGAGGAAGAGTGGCACAGACACAGAGTACGGGTCAGGATTCAACAAACTGGAAGGGTTGTAGAGTCACAGCAACATTCAGAGCTGGGTGGGGCCCAGAATACTTTGAAGGTGGGTGTGGGCCATGTATGACTGTGGAGGTGCAGCTTTGAGTCACAGATGACCAACAGAGTCACAGATTGCAGAGTTGTAGGTGAGGCACGAAGTTCCAGGTGACAGTCCCTGCTGCAGCAGGCCAGACCCAGCACTCGCACACGTGTGCACCAGCCTTGACGTCTCATCATTGGGGAGGTTTGGTTGCAAGACGCCGCTCAAAACGTGTGACGTGCCACGTAACATTTCACCCTGGCAAATCTGTTTCATTTTTCCTTCTCTTTGTTGTAGTGGCTTGCTCCAGAAATTGACATAATATTTGGTTGAAAAGGTATGTTTTAGGAAAGAGAAGCCATTTGAAAAAAATGTTTTTATGTTTGACACATTGAACATCATTTTAAAAATTTCAAAATGAGTGAAACTGATTTCCAGCCTGACATGCCATGTTACACGTCACGTGGACACTGTGCCACGTATTGCAACTAAGCTTCTCCATTGTGGTCCCGCTGTATTCAGATAATGAGTTGTTGCTCTGCACTGGGGTTGTCCCAAAGGCCTCCGGGCCCGCACACAATTTGCAAGTTTAAACCAGACCTCCAAGGGTCGCAGTCTACTTCTGCATCCGAGCCTGCGGGCCAACTCGACCTTTTCATTTTCAAGTCCAGTGTTCTCACAGCGGAGTGCAAAGAGAAAACAGGTTCGGTGCATCCACAGAGAATCCAGAGGGAACCCACTGAGAACCCGGAGCGAATCCTGTTGAGCTGAGGATGGCAGGCCAGGTCCGGGTCGCCCTGCTGAGTGTCATCGTCGTTTGTTTCCTGGTTCATCAGAGCAGCGCTGCACCCACCATCGTGGTGCGTACTGCATCAGACTTTCTCTCAATAGGTGTTGACTGCATTCTGGGTGAGAACAGAGAGAGTGCTGAGGGAGACACTTGAATCATATCTCTCATGCAGGAGAGGCTGTACAAGATGCGCGCCAGTGCGGCAGGCAACCTGGGCGGGACCGGGACCGAGCTGACGGAGAACCTCAGCGAGGTGGAGTGCGCGCGCAAGTAAGAGGCAGACACACGCATGCGCCTCAGGACAGCTCCGCGGTGGGATGGCTTGCTGCACGCACACCAGGATTTCACTCACACACACACACGCAGACAGAAACTTCGAGTATTTGTGTGTGTGTGTGTGTGTGTGTCTCTCTCTCTCTCTCTCTCTCTCTCTCTTGCTAACTTTTAGTCTCTGTATCTTGCACTCACTCCGTCTTTTCTCACACACGCACACACATTCGGAAGTGAGGGGTAGCAGGACAGAGTGGGTGGGACGGCTTGGATCAGAAGAGCCAAACACGCAACGGGTGGCAAAGGATTCTGAGAATCGAGGCGACAAGCCTGCTGACCAGGGTCGCGAGAAGGGTGCAACTGCATGTCAGGAATGGGTGTGGGTCAATACCCCCGTTCTGTTTGTTTTCTCTCCCACCAGGTGTATGGACAGCGCCACGTGCGACGCCTTCGAGTACAACTCGGCGCCGACAGGGGGCGAGGTGGCGTGCACGCACATCGACACCGACATAAGCGGCAGCAATTTCGCGACCAGCGGCACCAAGGGAGTTTGGGAGGCACAGCCGTAGACGAGCCGAGTGTGCAGGATAGGGCGGGGTATGACACGGAAGAGTAGGATGGGTTGGTTGGGTGGGTTTTGCGATTTTTTGGTTCAGTCAGATTTGGGTTGGGTTGTATCAGATGAGGTTGGTAGTTAAAATTGGGTGGATCAGGTTGATTTGTCCAGTTGAGAGAGTGTGCGTTTGGTCTGGTAAAGTTGGGTTTGGTCAGGTTGGGTTGGGTTGGGTTGGGTCAGGTTTCGTTGGGTTGAGTTGCTTTGGGTTGGAATGCGTTTTGTCAGGTTACGTTGGGGCTTGTCTGTTCCACTAAACACTCGCATGAGAATGTCAACAAACATCAACTTCAGAATTGTCTTCAGGGTTCTGAAGTGTGGTGACAAATCTAAAGCCGAACTGTGATTTCTGCAACGCCAGGATAGTCACTTCCTTTGTAGCGTATCAGCACGGCCTTCTCTCCGGTTTCAGCTTCTTTCCCGGTGGACACATACCTGGTGCACTACCGCTCCCTCCAGCGTATCCAAGGGCGGCTACACCCCGCAACCCCCCCCCCCCAAAAAAAAAACATTACCCCATTCACAACTGCGCTTTTGTGCAAGTTGAACTTTTGACTTTCTCTCCTCCCCATAAAAACACTGCCCAGCTCCCTCAATGTTTGGTCTTTAATGGTCAGACTTTGGCAGCAACTGAGCTTGTCCCCGCAACCCCTTGATCCTGGGTCCGCTGGAGAGCGCAATGTTGATCAGTGGGTGTTGTGTCGTGTGTCGCGAAGACACCATCGATTCGTACAGGCGCATAATGCGTGGGGCGCATCCGGTGCGACACAGCCGCGAAACGATCGACCTCGGTGTTGAGAAAATAAATAGTTTTGATTTCTTGTTGAGTGTCGTTGGGTGCCGTCGGTGAAGAAGCAGAAGGGGAAGCAGGGGGGCGGGGCTGGGCTCTTTGCTTTCAAGTCTGACACCCTGAGCCAATTGGATCGAGGGCCTGCTGTCGAGGATCAAGGGCTCTGAATCCATGGGCTCCAATCTGTTGTCCGGGATGTGGGACACCTGAACCGCCGGATCCTATTTTAGCAGCTCTGGACCTGGGGTTCTGGCTCTTTGAGCCCTGGACCTTGCGGGGCCTGGATGGTTGCGCCCGGCCAGGTTCTCCAAATGAGCTCGCGACCTGGAGAGCTCAGCTCTCATGGTGGGACACAAACAACATCACGCATCCGCCACCACACACCCAGTTTAGATCAACGCATCCAGGGTGAGCCCCGCCACCACAACGGCGACACATTCCCTTCAAAGCTTTGCCTTTTAGCAAACCGCTGTTTGTCATTTTAATTGACAGATTGGCAGGCTCTCATCTCGAAGCCGGATTTCAGGCTCATCAGTGCAAAACATTGATTTGTCCTTCACCATCTCCGGCGGATCCAGAGTCGGGCTGGAAGGTCCGACCTCAGCCTGGGTCGACGTCCGACCCTCAGTGACGCAATCTTTCTTTCAGGGTCATTCATGGTCATCGGGGGAGGGGGAGAACTGGGCTCCCACCCCTGGATCCGCTGGACCATATCTCGCACACCTCAAACACAATGATGTGACGATGCAGCGCACATTGATTGGGTCGGCAATAATGACGTTTTCACCTGAAGGATTGTTGTTGTACGTCTGGGGTGTTGACAAGGTTTGACACGATTGAGATCAGGGAGACTCAAAGCTTGTGGCGAAGGCCTGGTATCCTCCCTCGTTCAAATTTGCTGTGAAAGCACAAAGCTACGCGCCTGCAGCACAGAAATAGGTGGGTGACTTTTTAGGTGATTTGAGGTGGGTTGCACGATTTGGGCTCATGAGCCAAATCGGTGCAAGCCAAATCGAAGCACCTATAGGCAGCCTCTTCCAAAAGTATGTCAGCAGCACTTTTATGGTCAACATGAGGATTGATTTGGGATCTTAAGGACTCTTTTGGTTCATTTGGGTTGGGGATAATGCGCGAGGAAGGAATTTGTCAATTTTGAATTTTTTATGTTTCTGAGGTCAAAAAGGTCAAATTTGGAAGTGCAGTAAAAATAGGGTGTGGATGTATAAATGTCTCTG
>JAAUXT010110120.1_pt1 | contig 10816 bp, 11 predicted proteins | sample 7278171 | NCBI WGS metagenome assembly JAAUXT01 (sample SAMN14350112, study PRJNA611818) | marine sediment metagenome | isolation source: surface marine sediment (1.8m) | place: French Polynesia: Moorea | collected 2018-08 | reverse complement strand
TGACCCAAATCAGAGCAAGCCAAATCAGAGCAAGCCAAATCAGAGCAAGCCAAATCAGAGCAACTGAAATTTCCTCAAATCACCGCGAGCTCCATGGAGCTATTTTTTATGGAAAAAGACGCAGGAAAATCACGCAAATGTGTGTGTGTGTGCATGTCTGTCTGTTTGTCTGTCTGTCTGCAAAACACTGAGATTTATGGGGGCAGACGTTGACCGCGCGACAAGTATTCCCTTCTGGTGTGAGATTCAAAACAAGAAAAATCTCATCGAGATCAATCGGATGGTCGAACCTTGCGCGGCTTCTGTGGGTTCAGACACAAAGGCAATGCTTCACGTGGGATTCCCGCCGTTTTCCGAGCCAATGGGCGCTGCGCTGCAAAGGTTCCACAACTGGATGGACAGCCCACACAGTGCATCTCAACCAATGTCCAGAAATGACTCGGAATTCGAACCCTTGGCTCGGCAAAATTTCACAGTGTAGCTGACAGGACCTGAGTTCTCTTGAGGGGGAGACAGGACAAAGAAAACAATGAGGAGATATTCAGGGGACATGACAGGCACGTTCTGTCAACGGAAAGAGAAGGATAACGGTTCAAAGCAAAGTGTCTCAGCCAGGTTCTGTGGAACTTTGTACCTCAAGGGGATTTTGCTCTCAGATACGAAAATCCACACATGTGGCTCCACCTGATTCAAGCTCACTCTTTGAGAACTCGACGGATTTGCTCGTATCCTGTTGACCACTCTTGACCCATTGTTTCTGTAATCCCGCAGATTCAGCCTGACTCTCAGGTCATTCGGGTTCACTTGAGATAAACTCGGGAAGTGAAGGTACCGACGGAGTGAAATGATGAGGCATAGCTTTTTTCAGACGTGGTCCACTCAGAGTGCTGGTGAATGACTATCCGGCCACTTCAGGTTGAACTGGAAGTGGCCTGACACCAGTATCTTCAAGTTTCTGCTCCAATGTGAAAAGGGCACTCTGTGTCTGATGAGTGCCTGCATAGACGATTTCGCTGACCTGAAATGACCAAAAAAACATATATACAGATCTCCTGTCCAGGCACCTCTCATCATTGTGAACATCACAATGGTTTTGTGTTGTGGTCTTCCCGTTTGGACCATCAAGCTGGATCTCTTAATAGGAAAACCACACCGGCAGTTCCAGCGTTGCATGCCCGGTTGGCATGCGTCTACCACCCCATGCCCGATTGACACACACGTCAATCGGGCACACAAGCAAACCGGGCATGTTACACCGGGGTCTTGTGGACTTCTTCCAGCACCTGACCGACCGGTGCCCTGTTTTCTGGTCCAGCGGCCTCTCTCCACGCAGAAACGCTGACTGCCTGTCAACAACAAGCGCGTTGTTCTCTTCGTGTCTTGCATGCGAGATCCACTCTCGATTTCTGTGGGCGTCCTTTACACAATAAATTTGATGTAACAAACAGTGTGAGGCGGGGTGTGTGAGGCCAGATTCACACTGGGTGCGTCAAGTACAACACGTGTGAGGGGTTGTTGCACCTGAATCTGGGTTTCTGATCCCTGATTGGTGGACATAATCGCATTCGGAAACACTGGTGCCACAGTTGGTCCAACAGGTTCTGCTCCCACAGACCAAAGAGCGGTGAAGGGCGCAGGCCCAGTGTTGACCAAGACCCAACCTTCATACAGAGAGGCCAACCTAACTTCAGAAGTTGACAAGCAAAAACAAGACAAACCAACATCTGTGCCGCAAAATAATAGGGGGCGGGGAAGAAAAAGTTTCAGGGGAAAATGAACGCTCGCACTCCTGAACCCCTGGACCCACTAGAGTACAGGTTCCACACAGACGCGTAGAACTCTGGGCCCCGCGAACACTCATCTCACACAACAAACCCCTCAGAATCACACAATTTCCAGCTCGGGTGAACGAGGCGTACGACGGGGGCCGCAGCTGGTTCCCCCGCCCCACCTGATCCGCGGGATTCCATTACGCACGGGACCCACGTGGGGCCCGGCGCGGGAGCCAATGGGAGGGGCGCTAATGCGAGGGATGTGATTTGATTTGGCAGAAGTGCTCGCGATTCCGACACAGCGCGCAGCTCAGGCGTGGGAGGAAATGGATGTGTCTGGGTGTGGTGAGAGTTCCGCAAAATGGACTCAGGCACGTGGAGGTCTTGTGTTGCGGGACAAGGAGCACTGATTTGTTTGGTTTCGGGTCCAAATTCCCGAGAGAAACCCCACGTGTTGGGGTGGACTCAGGGGGCAGGGAGATCCGAACCCCATTGACCCCAAAAAGGAGGATCTACTTGGAAGCCCGCCCCCTTGACCAGACACTGGATCTGTCTCGGCCCACATCCCATGCTGTGTCTGTCTGTCTGTCTGTCTGTCTGTCAGTCTGTCTGTCTGTCTGTCTGTCTCCACCTCTCTGCCTGTGGTGCATGTCGTTCAGAAGTTGCCTTTTGTTTTGGAGCATCACGTTTCAACTCTGTTTGCAGAAGATTGTGAGAGTTTCATGACTTTGTTCGGACTCCAGGCGTCTCCATCCATTCATAAAGCTCCAGGACAGTCCTTTGGAATATCTCCGGAGCCCTGGATGTCGCGTCGAGACTCTTCAGCCGAACTCTCGGTGTTTGCAGTGTGAACCAGAGGTGGATGTTGGTGGCCACAGTACAAAACAGAATTGGACACGTTAGTTTGAGTCTTTGGGGAATGAACGCCGCAAATGTTTGCGTCATGTACCAAACTGTGCAGCATTGTGCCAGCCCTCTGAGGATTACTTTCGGGACTCACGTCTGACCTTTGCAGCTGAGAACATAGCTCTGGTGGGTGGGGCATCAGGGGTGTGGTGTGTGGCAAATTCATTTGGGGACAAGGACTGGGGACTGCCTCCCCCTGGATCCACAGGAGCTGGCTGTGTCGTCTCCCTCAGACTCGCTCCGGATTGGCTGGCTCGTTAACCCCGGCATCCCGCGTGCTCTCGCGAGATTAGCGAAGCCCACGGCGGGACCCGAGAACGCTCATCAAACTGCTGCACGCAAACGTCTCTGTTTTACGTAACCGTTGCATTCACACTGGGTGCGATATGGTGCGTCCCCGCACAAGTCAATGGGCCCGTGGTCTGAGGCAGTAACGCAACGCACGGCACATCCAGTGTGCACCCGTCTGCTCCAGGCCTCCCTGGCGTTTAATTGGCTGCTGTGCGCGACGAATCGCGTGCGTCAAGAGAGTCTGCCCCATCACGAAACAGTTACAAAATCACACAGCAATACCAAACCTGAATGAAACGACGAGCAAAATGTGCCTTGGGAACCAAATGGGCGCGAACAGGGGCAGAACCATGGCAGTCCTGCAGAAGGGTTCCTCCTCCAATGCTCTCAGCAACCTTCATTCCCTCTACCTTTGCGCCGCAGGGGAGTAGGGCTTGGGCCACCCACCCCTGGGTCGTCCCTTCCCCTCACCCCAAGGCTGGATCCACCTTCACACAGTGTGCTGCACTGCCGCCCCGATGGAAGAGGGAAGACTCCCCATCTCACTGCAGGCAAGTTTCAAAGGTATTGACCAGGTTGAGTGCATCAGTTCCTGCGTGTACGCTTTGCGTTCTGAAGATCAGACAAGCGAATTGCATCGCAGTCCGGGGAGGTGGAAAATGCGTCCAGACAGCTATGTATGGCAAAGTATCGGAGACTTCTAGGTTTGTTTCACACTTTGTGCTGCAGTGCGCAGCCTTTCAGTGGAATTGGGAGAACTGCGTGGAAAACGACTTTTTTCTACTTCCTTGCACGGGAAGCACTCACATCAAACGAGTCGCACAAAGCCGCAATCGAGCAGATGGGAAGGAATACACTTGTTGAACAGTCGCGTCGGGTTCGGGAGGCAATTGTCGCTGTAACACAACCAGGGGAACTGGGTTGAATGCCCACAGCGCGTGTGAGGTCCCCCGAACCAGGCACTGAGTTACAAGTGACTGTGACGAGTGTGACTGTGACTGTGGCGTCTTGAGTGCTGGGACTGGACCCCAACCAGAACCTGCCATACAGCCACTGAGATGTGATCAGTCTTGCTGTCGCCCAAAATGACGTTCTTCCAGGGACCCCCAGGGCACTGGAAATTGACCTGCTCGTCTTGCAGGGGCCGGAAGTTGTCGCAGTTCACCTTTGTGAACCGGAAGTTGAAGAAACAAGCCGGAAGTTGTCCGCCACTATAACATGGCGGCTCGGTTCAGGTTCCGACTCTTCCTTGTCGTGCAGTGACGGATGAATGTGCCCCGCACAATGCACCAAACTTCCGACGTCGGAAGGTGTGTGAGTGATGCTGAAGGCTGTGAAGAAACGGATTTCGCAGTGGTCGGTGTGTTGAGTGTCCAAGAGCTTGAGCAAGCTGGAGGATCCTGCCTTTATTGCAACACTACATGCATCACCAATCTGGAGCACATCACGAGAATGACCAGTGACGGGTGTGTGATTTGTTCCGGCACGGACCATTTTTAGTTGAGGCCAGCCATCAGCATGCAGCCTGGTCCCCGCAGAAGCTCCAACCTGTTGAGTTTTGGTTCGTCCTCCACACGAGCAGTCTCTCTCTCCATCGCCTGCGAAAACTCGAGAAGTGCAGCTTTGTTGCCTCTTTCGTCTCAAGATGAGGATGCAGACACCACACTTGTGGAAACGATGAGGATAAACACCCAAAAAATAAACAGAAATAATATGGTGGAGGCGAAGCAATTCCATAGCGCTGCGACTCCACTGAGAGCCCCGACTTCAAAAATAGGAACGATGTCGAACCAAGCAAAACGGATTCTGCAGCACAATTATTCGACGGAAAATGAGTTTCAAAAACAAGGAGTGGGGTAGAGGTCATTTCTGGACAATTCGACACCTACGTTTTGCCAGCAAAATAGTCGAATTATGCAAAAGTCGAATTATAAAACTGGATAACACACACACACACACTCATCCAAACACGTTTTGATACAAAGTGGAATTACGCGCAAGTCAAATTTTGCACGTGTCGAATTTTCCGAAAATGACCTGTACCCAGGTCCCCTGGTCCCCTTGGCCCGGGCCCCATTCCCCTGGACCAACTTGAGCTCCAGCTTCGAGTCTGTCAAACTTTTTCTTGTGAAGCCCAGACAGACAAACCTCCGCATTCAGTTGGGTTTCAACAGTCCGAGTTGAGTCCAATCAGAATCGAACACAAAGGACGGGTTGTGTTGTTCTCCTTGCTGTGATCACTCAACCACCGCCCAACAGGAGATTTGGCACTCAGATGCAGTCTGCCCTTGACGCAGCTCCGATAGAATGGACCACTGTCACAAAGCCTTCGAGGCATAAGTTTTGCTGTAGTGATTGATTGAAGTCTCTCAGTGTTTCGCGCAGAATATCTTTCAATGCCCTGACTATTGGGGTTGAGGAAAACGAGATGTTCTTGTGCGCTAGAAGTCCCTTTCCGGAAGCACTTCCGGGCCGTCAGCCACTATGGTGAGGACTGTCAGGTCAGGAAGGTTCTTCTGTAAAAGGGCTTTGATTTTCGTGTCTTAGCATGGGGGGCGAGCAGCGTGTGGCCTACTACATTGTTGCAAACAGGCTTCTTTGTGTGTGTTGCACAAACAATCGGACAAGTGTTGCCAGAACCCACGTGAGTTCCTTGGTGTTGGGTGCAAAAAGACGTGTTTGGTGCTGAAGACGCAAGAACACAACAGCCACTTTTAGCCTTGTTGAATTTAACTTTGCAGCCTGCGCTTAAAGTTATTTTGTGCGACAGCACAAGCAGAACTGACAACTGCACACAAATTACAGCACATAACTGATTTATTACAATAACAGGAATGAGTGAGCGGGCAGTGGGTGGACGACAGAATTTGTACAATTGAAAATAAATTTCTTTGATCAATCAATCAATCAACTGCACACACACACAGTTTTGTTTCCGGGTGGATCTCGGATTTGCACAGGCGATTGGGTCCATCAGGAGGGGGCAGAGATCGCAACATCCCTAGTTTGAGAAATTGAGGAATGTATGAGAAAATACCGCAATGCTGGGTTTTTGAGCATCCTCCCGCCGGGCCCCTGGGGCTCTCTCCTCGGACCCACCCCTGCTGCCCGTCCCCCCTGTTCCCCTGCTGTCCTCGTCCTCCAGCGCTGTATGTGAGCAGCTTCCCCGGGCTCGTGTGCAGCAGATTGGGCGGGACGGACGGACGGACCCAGCTCTCTCCGCATACAACCTGTTGATTCAGGACCGCACAGAGTGAGGAGTCTGGGGGACGGAGGCTGAGGTCACAGCGGGTGCGTCGGGTCCATGTGCGCGTCAATGGAGAGTTGAAGCTGCGGTGAATTGGCACCGGGTGACGTGCCTATAAGTTTTGGCCAAAACACCCCCCGTGTGTGTTTTGCTTGAAATTGTGAAGTTTTGAGGCTACGTCACAAGGAGGAACTTTTGCCACAGCTTCAAATTTCCAACAGGCCATTGAGTGACCGTTGAGTGACGCAGGGGCCATTGACGTGTGCAGGGACACAGCACATACGGCTTGAATTGGGTGTCACATCTATTTGCACGTGGTTTGAGACAGAGACACATCCAGGACGAAGTGAGTTTGACGGGGGAATGTTGCGTTCAATCTGGTGAAGCCAGTGCATGGGATTCGCTCGCGCATATGGAAGGCTTTATTCCTCAGCGGGAAAACAGTGTCAGTTTCCACGGATTCTGATGAAATGCCTTCACAAATAGGCTCAGGCTATTTTTCTTGCGGCTGATTACCTCAGCGAAAAACAGACGGATTTAGAAAGTGAACGTGAAAGTGAAAGTGAAAGTGAAGTGCGCGTCCGTTGGACTGCGACACAGACTCGAGATTGACTGGATGTGAGGTTCGTGGGCAATGTGGATGGATGGTTTCTAGGCAAACCACAGTTGCTATGGAGACAGTCGCGTGGTGATGGTCTCCCATGTTCACGCTGCCCGGGAGGCTCGTCGCCTCCGCCGCCGCCGCCGCTGCGCCCCCTGCCGGAGCGGGCTCCGCCCTGGGCCCCGCCGCCGCCGGGGGCCTCGCACAGGCGCCCGGTTCCTTCCTCCACTACGTGAACGGTATCTGCTCGGAGCTGTGTGACGTCATCCAGACGCACGTGACGCGCGTGTCTGCGCAGGCGCAGGAGCATGCGCAGTGGAGTCGGCAGGAGTCGGTGGGGTTCGGATCAACAGGGGAAATTGGGCAGCTGCACAGACAGTGGAGTGAGTATTTGTCAGTATTGCATGAGTGTCGTGTATCTGCGTTTTGTTGCTTCAGGGAACAAAGGCATTTTGTCAGTTTTGTGCATGTGGTTCATTTGAGGTTGAGAATCATGCGGTATGACAGTACCGAGCTACGCACCAAATTCCTGCTGTTGTTGAACCACCCTCTTTGCAGGACGCTGTGTCAAATTGGGAAATATGCCTGAAATCCTCACCAGACACGCGCTGCGTTCTCATGCTGCTGAACCTCCCTATTTCCGAACTCCTTCTGTCCTTGTGTACGAGTACGCAGGACGGAGAAACATGCCTCGCCAATTACCGAGTCGCTGTGATGCGGTTATGCAAAATGCTCCCTGCGGCACAAGAAGGGATGAGACACAAATAGAGACTCTTCCTGCACTGGCGGATCCAGAAGGCCTGGGGCCCAGGCTCCCATTTTTCCCATTTTGGTCCGCTGTTTTGGTTTTGAGCCTCCAAAGGAGAGCAGTGACCTGCGAGTTTCAAGATCTCTTGGCTCCCTGTGCGTCTGGGCTCCACCCACCTGCTGGACCCGTGCCTGGACCCCCACTGGACCTACCGCTGGATTACACTGGACCCACGGTCAGACTTGCTTTTGGACCAACCTTTGGATTCATCCTTGTACCTCCCGACTCACCCCTCGACCCGCTGTAGGTCTCGTCCCGGCCCCACCCCTGGACCCACCCTGGACCCGCCCTGGACCCGCCCCCGGCTCCATCCCTAGATCCGCCACAGTTCCTGAATGGGGAAGACATAATGAGCGTTGGCATGTGATACATTTCCATTGTCCCGAATTGTGTAACCGGATTCACGTGAGCATTGTGTAGCGTCCTCTGACTTTACCGTCCTTACTCAGATCATCCTTATATCTTGTGGATGATGATGTTTCGGTTGAATCGTTCTTTCTTGTTTTGAGAACAAATTTTGCCATTTGGCTGAGTGCACGCGCGCCTTCAATTCTTGCCAGTGGAACTTGAGTGAAATCTGTCAGAATTGAAGCCTGTTCGTCTCTCGTTCAGCGCCTTTGGTTGAATTTCACCAAACTACGGACGCCTTTTGTGTGCAGAGTGGGTGCATCACGATTGCATTCTCCACTTGAGCAAATCAGATAGCGGGCACACATTCGCTCACACTGGACACACCCACCACACAGTGCACTGGCCTGAGAACGTTACGCAGTTTGAGACGGACGTCGTTGCGCAGACGCTGCGTCCCCCCCCCCCATGCACAGAGCGAGTTTCTCCTGGGCTGTTTGCATGCAAATGTGCGCCTCGGGCCGCCTCTCCACGGAGAAACAATTAGGACCCAATCTTCCCCACACATTGTCTGTAGTAAAACAGACACACCCCCAGGCGCACCCACCCACACACACACATTCAGGTCTGTGGGTCTGGTATGGTGGACACATGACGCGAGGACCTTGAAGACCAAGGCGTGCTGACCAAGGTTCTCTCGAAGCTTTTGATCAAATACATACCCGCGCTCGTGTTTTGGTGGGTGGGATATTTTTGGTGCTTTATGCCAGTACAAGAAAATTTTGTGGGGCGGGGAGGATCATGGAAGCCTGGGGCTCGATACCCTCTTTTGAGACCCATCTCTGGGCAACTTTGTGCCAGCCTTGAAGACAGCTCCTCCGCGTATGCAGAAACCTGGTTGCACGAGCACCATCCAACACTCTGTGGCTGAAACAATTGCTGCTTCAATTGGAATTCTGCGCCTGTCCCCTGCACCTCAGGCGGCGCCTAACGAGCCTGGGCCGTGACCTCCCCACCTCAGGGTTCTCCCCGTGGGCCACGACCCCGGCGCCTGGACGTCCTCCCGGCCGGCCGCGTTCACACGTCTCCCGCCCACGTGCGGCGGCCCCCGGGGCTGGGTGCGAAGTCTCTTGCGCCTAAACGGTGATCTGTGATAAGGAGGCGGCAGTGTGGGTGTATGGGTGTGTTGGGCGTGGATGTGTGGTGGTGGTGGGTCACACTGGATGCGTTGTATCCACTGCTGGGCGAAACCAGCAACGCGTGAGGGATGTTTTGCCTTGATGACGTTTCCTCACTATTTGGCCCTGCGTGTGACATGGGGAATAAAAAACCATGCAGACAGCTGTGGAGGGAAGTGAGTCAATGCAATTGGGGCGCCTCGCATGGGGCGAAGTCACCCGGGAGCCTCGGGTCAAGGACACATCGCGTGACGCGTTGGGTGAAAGCTGCAGGTTGAAGCTGACAGTGTCCTGCGAAGTTTCTCATTCATGACCTGGGTCTGTTCAGAATTTTAAAGTCAAGAACGTTGACGACTTTTCAATTGAAAGGAATTGTGATGATTGATGACCTGGGGCCGCCTAACACGGTGAACTTGCGTCCAGTTGCTGGACGCTTCGTGATCACTATAGTCAGTGAAAACTGATACTTGCAGGGAGTCATCACCAATACTTGATCTCCAAATTAATAAGTCAAAGGGCAATTGCTGATTCAAAGTTCATCACTGCATTGCCTAGTTCTGGGTTTCTTCGTGGGCTCGCTCGCTTGGAGTTTCTGACACCTGAGACAACACTGACTTCTTGTGGACCCAACAGAGAAGAGCTGTCGGCTCGGATTTCTCCAGGGACCTTGAGCCTGTTGTGTGACGTGAAAGGCTGTCGTGACTCCAGCTTGGGGCGGATCTGGGGGCTGGATCTGGGGTGGACTCAGATGGGTCAAGGGGTCCGCCCACCCCCTCTGACCTTCACCCTGCCTCCATCCCAAAAATATCTCCGTGGGGTGGGGACACGAGAACGAGTGAAGGGCGCCTTGTCCCAGTATCGCTGAAAGGGCAAAGATCCACATCACACCCAACGTGCGGTGCGTGCGACAACGCCCTGTATCACACACCAAGTGTCCCCCACTCCAAGTCCATGAGATAGAATACCCCCATCTCCATCCCCACCCCGACCCACTAATGGTTGGGTCCCTCTGCCCCTCACCTGGCTCCGGCCCTGCTCCTCGCGTCTGAAACTGCGACCGCAACGTGAGACACGCGCCATATCTTGATGAGCACCACAGCAGGGAGACGCTCCACCGGGTCCACACTGCACGCGTCGTGCGTCGACTGCTTCAGTTTGTTTGTTGTGCGAAGTCCCTTTAGGGCGAAGCACCATATGGTAGTGCAGTATATGGCAGGGTGGATGAAATGTCCCCTGCCCCCTCCCCCAACCCCCTCCCCCTCCCCAACCCCTCCCCCACCTGGACCTCCCTGCCCCTGGACCCCCCTATGGAAGATAAGGAGGACAAGGAAGAATCGGTGACATTACCAGCAAGGGACTTCACACTGCAGGTGCCTAGATCACTGCTTCTTGTTCAGAGTCACCCGGGTGTTCCTGAGCGTTTTGGCAGGTCATTCCGTGTGCTGCTTGCGGACCTGTGGGTCTCACATCAAATTTCATTGAATGTTGGAAACACACAACGCCATGAGCTCCGAGTGCAATAAAGAAGACGCAAAAAGAATCCCATAGACATTCATTATGTTACAAATAACGTGTGCGACGTCGTGCCTTATCATGGTCAGAATCGTCGAGACAGTCGAGACGATTTCCATGATAAGGTACGATGTCAAACATGTTATTTGACGT
>JAAUXT010049728.1_pt1 | contig 10817 bp, 11 predicted proteins | sample 7278171 | NCBI WGS metagenome assembly JAAUXT01 (sample SAMN14350112, study PRJNA611818) | marine sediment metagenome | isolation source: surface marine sediment (1.8m) | place: French Polynesia: Moorea | collected 2018-08 | reverse complement strand
TTCTATTCAGGGACAGAGTTTTATTGCCTGTACACAATGGCAGGGTAGGGAAGTCTAACATCATACTGATGCATTACAGAAGAAAATACATGGTTTTGAGCGTACATAACAGATTCCCCGAAGAAACCACTTCAGTGTTTCCTTGGTTTGATTGTTGGTCGTGACTGAGGCCAAGAAGCTGGATCTTAGATCTGGATCCGCTGGAGAGACCCTCAAGACGCAGAGCACCTGGCTTGTTTCACCATCGTTAAGAAACAACAGCACGTCCCAGAGCAGTGCGCTTCGCTCACGTGACGACGGTTCACGTTCATGATGATGAGCGAAAAGATAAAAGGCTTGCATTCTTCACTGCGAATGGGGGTGGGGGCTTTCTTGGGAAAAAAATCTGGCTGAAAGGAAATCCTTGAAATTTCACTTGAGATGCGTGGAAACAAGAGAAAATAATTGAAGACAAAGACAGGAGTTCCAATTCAGAACAAACATGGTGAATCCTTCGACCAGATGCGTGTGCGTCTCAGGGAACAAACTCTTCTTGTGTATGGTTTCTTTCGTAGGCAGAAATTTCGGTGCCATTTATCATCGAGCGCTTTTCTGCAAGCAGAGCAGATGAAATGCAAGGACATGATCCTTATGTATGGTCTATATGTTGCTTTTTACATCTTTCCAATTACTCTGACAATGGTATATTGTCATCTTCTGTTGTATCCTTGCTCAGCCAAGATCGATAAAGCATCTTTTCATGTCATCCGCAGTGCGTGTGTGTCGTAGCCTGAGAAGAATTGCCTCGTAAGGTGGAGCAACCAGATGCCGTTTTCTGCGAAGAATGTGTTTTTCACCAATGCAAAGAAAAAACGGACTTTGTGATCGAAGAGACAAAACTTCGTGAGGAAGGTTGGAAAAATGTCTGATCCTCGAATGGTCGGGAAGAAAACACGGACGCATGTCCCAGGTCCCTAATTTTTACGTGCTCCGTTTCCAGGACGTCATGTCTGCGATGACCGCGTTTCTGCAACCTCCAGAGAAATGTTTCACTGCATTGGGCCTCGCAAATTGGGCTTCGAGTCAAACAAAGCTTTTTCCAGGCTGATGTGATTTAAACATTTCAATTCACAGATCGTGGTTCACGCGGGAGCTGCCTCAGGGGCACATCTGCCCAGGCCAAGTTTGTTCCAGGGGGAGCTTACCCCGTTTGGGGGGCAGCTTCAACCTTTGCAGCACTCAATTGACAAGGAAAAACATTCAGGATCTGGAGAGGGAGATCTCATGGCCCGCTGGTTCCACTGGTTCCGTGCCTGAGTCTTGTGTTGATAAAAGCTCGGCGAATACCAGGGACCGGTGTAGCAGGACCACATTCCGCGGGCGGAAACTCCTAAAATTGCAGGACCACACTCGCCCTGTCAGCACTACATTCCACCCAGTCGCGATGTAGTCCTAGATACTCAAAATGTTCAAAATGTGAAGTGAGTAGCAAAGATGTTCACTTTAGCTTGGGTCCAGTCCTGATATCAGACTTGGACTAAACTCCAACTTTGGTTGAGGTCAGGATGTGGTCCAGAAAAGCATCCAGGACTACATCCCAACTGGGAAAGATGTAGTCCTAAACAATTTTAGGAGAAGACTGTGACGTTGTAGTCTGATCCGGAAATCTTTGGACCACATCCGATTGGCGGAATGGTATGTGGGGCGGAACGTGGTCCTGAGACACCGGGCTCGCTCGCGCGGCGTCGTTTTCCGCAGGAGTGACACGACACGGCTTCATCCCAGTCGGGCAGATGAAGGCATCACAGGACGTGTTGTGTCCAGTGAGCATGAAAAGCCTGTTAGCCGACATAACTTTGTCGAATACCAAGAGAGGAAGCGAGTGTCAACCGATCCAGGATCGGGCCACTTGGAGGGCAGAGTCTCGGCTGGCGACCGAACCCTCAGAGGCTCAAAATTAGTTGGGGAGAAGAAAAGGGATGAGGAGGCCCATGTGCAACTTCAGAAAAGGACCACGAAAAAAGAAAAAGAATTTTTGGTACCTGCAGCGCAAACGGGATGAAAATTGTCTTTTGGAGGGGGGGGGGTGTTAGGGAATGCCAGGCTCCAAACTTCCAAATCTCCTGGAGATGCGAGACACTCTGTTTTTTTTGCCGTTCTGATGAACGAAAAGCGCTGCCTGCTTTGGCCCACTCCCACACACACAGAAAAGCAGTACTGACGCAGAAGAGAAACCAATTCCTTTCATACTTTTCTGTTCCGCAGAGTCCCACCCGAAATGAAAACACAACAAAGATTCCCTCCCCCTCCATCGTGACAGGGTCCCTGTGCTCTGTCAAAGACAGTGGCGATGGAGTCTTCGCACCTTTTAGAGAGTTTTGTTCAGACCTGAACATTTGTTCTGCCCCCGCATCACTACCGCTCAAACAACGCCAACTTGTCTCGCGGCCTGGCAGTCGCCAAACGAAACACCACCGCAACAAAGGGCAGAGCATGTCACACCGGCGGCGCAGCAGCGGGCAAATCATTGCCGTCGAGAGATCGCTCTTAAGCCCGTCAGTACTCCCATTCCGTATCGGATCATTTGATACCACTTCCCGAATACAAATAAGGCAATAAAGGTCCCTGCAAAATTGAGTTTAACGACTGCCTCAGTGTGTACTGGAACAAATCCTTGGACAAACGATCAATTCCTTTAAGCCTCTGTTCCACGGAATGCGAAGATTTTGAAAAGACTTCCGTGCACCATTAATTCGATCAGACTGAATTGGTAGATTTTATGCCGCAAATTATCCGTGATTTATTTGGCATCGATGTGCACTGATTCAACTTCCATCGTGCAAGAAGAACACGGTTCATGTTGGAGTGATGTTTTTTGATGCATTGTTGGGTGACATCCAGCAAATCTGGGCTGACGCGGGGAATCCTGCGCTGAGCCGGTTGTCACAACCGGCTTGAGAGTCAGAAACAATGCGGAACGAGGCAATTGGTCTTTGTCACCATTTTGTCTTCTAGTGGCAGGGCCAACCAAAACTAAAAATCCTGCGAAAGAACCATTGGCACAAAAATGACAGGTAGTCTCGTCCACCCCAGCTCTCAGATCTGAAAATGAAGACCAAATTGAAAGATGTTTTGGAACAGCAAAATAACAAATTCGTTCGCATCTGCGCCCTTCTTCTGCAGAGAATTGTGACGCAGGAGCAATTGAGAAAGAAGCCTCTCTTGCTGTACGCTGCAGCCGCACGCGGCTGTTTCTGTGGAAGTGCAGTTCTGTCCAGCCCGGCTATTCTTCAGCATGTTCACATATTGCTGTAACGGGCCAGCCACAGTGTTGAAGTTGCCTGTCGAAGTGTCGTTAAAGCAAAGAACGTGATCCATTATGGACTCTAATTTGGCTTGAGTACATTCATGTGATGTTCATTAAATCTAAATAAAAGTCATCCACCACAAAGGTTGGTGACCTTCAGACCTAATTTACCTGGATCATCAGCCAAGGGTCAGTCAGCTTTGTCAAAAATGGTTTGGCTTGACAAGGTTCTTCCGATGCTGGATTCAACATACATGTGTGTGGTCAATGGGCATTGTCAGCGACATGCCTCAGTTTTTGTGTTGCGGTGGCTCGTTCACACTATTGTGGGGTGAAAGGCATCCTCCCGCTGGATGATCAGATTTGAACCACGATTGATGAACATTTGACTGGGAGCGTGCAGCCTCACCACGTTGTCTGAGACGTTATTGGACAAAAGCATTCGTGAATCTCTTTGCATGCAAAGAGAATCTGTTGATCTGCCTTTTCCAATCTCATGGGGTTTTTGCCATGAAGTTGTTTTCGCTGCCTTGCCATGGACAAGTTGCATCCGAAATCGAGCTCCTCGTAGACAACCTTGGCTTTTGAGTTTTGAGCGATGACAGCTGACGTTCAAGCAGAGGCAGTTGGGCAACTTTGATTGAGACCAAAGTTTCTCCAGCGCGATCGCAATTGTCAAGAAAAAAAGTTGTCTTCACTTGTCGATTGAGAAGCAGCTGTTTTCTCGGAGTAATCTCCGGAATCTCGCAGCCCAAGGGACATCCATTTGAGTCGCAGCGCTCAAAGTAATTAAAGTGATAAAAGCTGCCAGGAAATGAGACTCGGGTCTGTTGATACCGACAGCAGCCAGCTTTTCATCTGTGGCGCCAGTATCAAATAGCAATGTCATTTCGATGACACAAACAAACACTTGACACCAAATCAAAGAACACTTCAATCATTCGCGCGTGTTCGCAATTCGACGTTCCGGGCAGCACTGCGCTTCTTCTCCATGTGTGTGTGTGTGTGTGTGTGTGTGTGTGTGTGTGTGTGTGTGTGTGTGTGTGCGTGTGTGTGTTTGTGTGTGTGTGTGTGCCCGTGCCCACAACCTTCATGTATCTTGTGCAAAAGCGACACTTTCCACTGCAGATTCAGGGCGTTGACTTTTTGGTTGCTTCATTGTTTCTCTGCGGGGAAGGGGTCCCGACTGCCTGTGCATTGCATCGCCATTGATCTCAAATGAGAGTCAGAACCTTCCCTCGGCCACAACGTGTGTGCATCTTTGTGACAAAATATTGTGATCTGTTTGACGACAGAAAACTGCACAGCGCATGCAACGCACAGCGTGCACATGTGACGCATCACCTGTGACACATCACGTGATGCGTCACATGTGACGCAAGCCTGGCTCAGCCACATCCAAAGCATTTTCGGTGTGGGTGCACTTTTCCAGCAAAAACATTTCAAGACCATGCAGTGTCCCTGCCCGACTCATCAACGGCCCTGCTGCAATCAAGTGCCTCCGTCGCGTTGAAAGTGTTGGCAATGAAGTCCAACTATACGGCTGATCAAGGAAAAGATTGAGCCAAAGTGACCACATTTCTGTGGGAACATTTGTCAAGAGTTCCTGGGATCCCCTTCACATTAAGATTACAATTACATGAATAAGGCATGGTTGATATCGGGTTTTCATGGCCGTTTTGAGCTGTTGACTTGTGACTTTTACCAAATGGAGGTTGTTGAAATGCTCAAAATGACAATTGCGTCTGAGTGTGGGCATCTCACGGTATTGGTTTTTAGTCCGGGTGGGGGGAGGGTCAGGCCCTGTTTGGTTAAAGTTGGAACGAAACGTTTTGTGTCTGTGGTGTAAAATTCGGAGGCCAAAGCTTTTTTCTCCGGGGTTCGCGGAGCTTGGGCCCCATGGATCCTCTCCTTGCATCTGCTGAAGACGGTCCATTCACAGTCTCTGGACGTGTACTCCTGAGGTCTCTGCGACGACCAGATAAAACACAATAGCTGCCTGCCTGCGCTTCTGCCAATAGGAGTTTAGCTCCAAGAGCTGGCAAAAACAATATGGGAAATCGCCATCTGCGGTGAATTAATGGGAGTAACACAACACTTTTACAGCGAAAATGCATTAAATTTTCTCCGCTCCATTGGGTGCAAAAACGGAAGCTCTCCTGTAGTTCTGTTGGAGACAAATCCCTAGCTGGTGCTGGTGAAGCTTTGTACTTCTGTGCAAAAATAAAACAACACGTTTCTGTGTGTTTCTCTCCCAAGCAATGACGAGATCATCTGGTTCAAGAGCGATTTCCAAAACTGCGGACCTCGAGCGTTCCCGCAGCCTGCTGCCCACTTGATCGTTTTGTGTCATCTGCGCGAACTCAATTTCTGACGCCATCCCCCGGTTTTCCCCGGGTTACGCAAACACAGAAAGCTGTATGAATGGTACTTCAGCGGGTCTGGGTTCGGAAGTAAATTTACTCAAGAGCTTTAAGAATAAAAAAGGAACTTTTATCTTGAGCTTCGTTGGGAGGGCTGAGTCCCACAGAAGCGCTGGAAGAAATCGATAAGACACAAAAGAGTAGTTTTTATACACAAGAAAATCTCATGATGAATAGAATGGCACAAAAGATACTGGATGGAAGGTTCATTGACCTTTCGCGTGATTAGGTTCGGGGTCACGTGATGAAGTGACAGCGTCGCGTCCCGGTCCTTCAGCGCATGCGCAGCATCGCTCTCACCACGTGGACAACACGCGCGACATTAGGGGGTTTCACATTGGTGACGCTGCGGCAAAATTTGTGTGCGTCAATTTTGTGTGCCGCTTGACGAACACAAAATTTGTCGCAGTGTCAAAATTATCAGTCCGGACTGATTTTTAATGCTGCGACAAAATCTACATTGAAAATACAAGGGTATAGTTTTGCTGTCTGTGGCAAAGTCCTTGACATAATCCCAATGTGAACATATTTTGCTGCCTGTGTTTGACGCCGGTGGTAAAAAAAAAAAAAAAAACCTGCCGCAGCGGCACTAATGTGAAAACCCTTGTTTGCTGCGGTGATGTTGACTTCTGAATGACAATGATTTCATCCAATTGAAGCCGTAACTTCCGTTGACCGAGAAACGCCACCACGCTGAACGATGACCAAAGCAATTGCTGCAGGAGGACATGCAGGCACCACCAACTCCAGGGCACCACTCTCCTGTTTCACAAAGAGAGAAAATAATTTGAAAGCTGAAACGGAAAAACTTGCAGATTAATTTCCGGTTCATCTCAGCATCAAAGAAGAACTTTGTCTTCTGCCTGTTCTTCCCTCCAAATCTTGCAACATGGGGCGAGACACACGGAAGAGCAGAAAAACTACGCTTTCCACAAGCACACTACGATTTCCCCCAGATCTCCGGATCGCCTTCGGATAAGTTGTGGAAGCAAGGGATTTCCACTCCTCTCTTCCTTGGAATCGTTCCATGCTGATCTTCCGATTCATCTAGTGTATGGAAGAGCCCAGAGGAATAGATTTGCAGTGAGAAAATCCTCGCAGGAAATCAATAGAAGCTGTTGGGTCCCCCGGATTGCCGCCAAGACCCCCCGATGAACTGACAATATGGAAGATATGAATGGAGGATAAGACTTTCATTGGGAACTTCCAATGATTAGCTGTAAGGCAGATTGTCAAGTGACAGTCAACAATCTGGTCTAATCACACGCTTTTCAAGAAATGGTCTCTTCAGGATCTGAAAAAGTAATATCCAATTGGCAATATTTCACCATGGACCAGATGCCTGAGAGCAGAACCACGTTCCAGATCAACACCAAGATGAATTTGTCGGGGTTATTTCTTCAGAAGCATTTCAGAAACTCTGATTCATACTATTTTGTGATATTTGTTCGAAATGAAGTTTTCTTCGACTCGTTGTCCGGAAGGTCCTATTTCGGATTCGGCAACCAAATTGGAACAACCAAACTTTGTAGAATCCAGAATGTTGAGTTTTGTTTGTGAAACTCAAGATGAAAAGAATACGAGTACAGGCACTATTTTCCCATCCAGAATGAATCTTTTACACTGTACTCACCGCGCCACCACGCCCAACCCCAAAATCACAAAAGCGCAATTGTTTGTCCTGGAGACAATTCGCAATTGGAGTCAGAAAAACCGTTTTATCGCCCGGAGGCACCTTCTGCGTCTCCGACGTTTCTCATCGAGCCGGTGTGGCTCTAATTATGGCCACGTGTTCCAGCTTGGGCCACTGATTGATTCTGTTGGGCTATTTATGGAGACAAAGGTACTTAGAACACGTGGGAGTGGTGGCAGAAGTGCGGTGAAGTGTCTCCACGGTCGTCATTAGTCATAATGACCGCCCCAGGGCCTGAAAACCTCAGGTCTCATTAGCTGTGGCTTGCTGCAAACAAGTTTGCGTTGTTTCAGAACAGTTCAGCCTTGTTGTTCGTGATGTCTCTTCAGAAGGAAGTTGTCTCTGTCAAGAGACTTTGGTATTCATTGTAATTTTATGCCGAATATGGGTGATGGTTTGACAGCGAATTTCAGAAGGAAGAAACAGTGTGGAATTACACAGCTCCAGCCTCAGCCCGCCCCGTGTGTTAACAACAATGGCCCCGGGACATATTACTTCCGCTGAGGGACTTTGAAGAGAGCCGTGGCTGCGGTGCTGCAGGTCTGCACGCTCCTCACAGTGAAGTCTCCTGTTTGCTGAAGGATTTCAAATTCAAATAGAGAAATGGAACGTGTTTTGTAAACGTTTGAGACCCCTTCGTCTTTGGGTCCATGGATGTCCACAAGATATGGCATGGGCTCGGCTCAGGAGTACTTGGAACTCCTGATCAGAGACCGGAAGTAAACAAACAAGGTGAAGGGAATCATAACACACAACAGAATCATCTCATGAGTTTACACATTGGGTCTTGGGGGTCTGACTTCACCTTGAACACGTGAAGACAAAGGAAGTTCCAGCCTGTGACACAAAACTATGCCTGTATTCACCCATGTTTTTGTCGCACCCAAGCATTGGACGCACCCCAACTTTTGCCTTCATTTTCTGGTGTCGGGTCATATTAAAGTCATAGTTATCTCGTACCCGTGTATCACACACCAACTTTTGGTACTCAATTTTGGGACAAAAAGGTGTGTGTGGATACGGTAGTCTCGGCCTGCAAATTTGTGGGGTGCTCTGGACCAAATTTTTCGGAACCAGTGAGGCATTTCAGGCTGCCTTGAGTCCCTCAACATCTGCACCTTTTCACCTGTTGGCTTCTCTTCAACTGTGAAGGTTCTGGCTCAAAATGGTTTTGACCACATCATGCAGTTCCTCAATATGCGGAGTTCCTGGCAGGCGCATGTGGCCCAACCATCTGAATCTTTCTTGGGAAGCATCTGGAGTCCACATCTGCTTTTCGGTTCCTTGACAATTTTTGCCAGGAGAAGCGAGAGCTGTGGCCTGAGGCCGCCTGTCCCAATTACGTAAAAGCGCCCTGGTCCTGAATTGTTCGGTGCAAAAACATTCATTTCCCACGAATGTTTTGCAGTTGGCATCAGGCGTCTTCCTTGCACTGTGTGTCGTGGATTCACTCAGAACAGGCACAAAAGTGCGTGTGGGGAGCTGCTGTTTCTCGTTTTACAAAAAGAAGAAGACACGGACACAGTTGTTGAAAAGATAGAAACGGCCATCAGGTTGGCAGAATTCTGCTCCTGAGTGAAATGTTGCGTCGTTTTTGTCGTCCATTCATTCACAGCACGTGCGCACGGTCGTTCTCCTGGTGGTTTGTGGTGTTTGCTTGCTTCCAGGATTGTGAAACAGATGAGACAAGAATTTCTTTGTAATCTCTGTTTTATCTGCCAACAGGAAAATTGATTTGTAGCTCGTTAACAAGAATCAGACGGAGGCTCCTTATTCCTGTTACGTGCGTTGTGCCGAGGAGCAGTGTCTGTTTTCTCGAGATCTTAAGTGCTGCATTTGGTGTTCACAAGAGATTTTTATTGTCAGCTGTCCTTTCCCAACACAAAGCAGAAGAAAACGTGCACTGTGCAGCTTTGATGGCGTTGAGCAGAAGCGATTTCCCCCCTCAGGGCGTTGAAGCTTCGTCTTTGCGCAAGTTTTTGAACATCGCATGCACACATGCCTTGGAAAAATATGAAGGCGGCAACATGGAAAAACAAGAAAACGTTGTTTCTTGAAGCTTGGGAGATTTAATTCCGAGCTGCACGCACGCCAGGCCCGTGTCTGTGTTGAATCAATAGGAAACTCGCGAGAAAAGACTCGCTGTTCTTGACATGTGCAGCCAGATGTTTGATTGAAACTCGCCCGGAGGGGACTGGAGTTGATCCATATTCCTGCCCAGCTTTTCTTTCTGAAGATCTGATCGCCGCACCAACAGACTGAACTATGAGACAAAGGCTCAGGATGAGCTCGAGTCTTGTGTGCAGGGACACAGTTCCTCTGAAGACAACGAGGGGGAAACGTCGTTCTACAACTCTGCGATCGCAAAACCTGTCGTCGTGTGTGCTCACATCGTGGTAGAAATGGGTTCTCACCTTCCTGTTCAATCACACAACTCCTTTCTCAACCAAAGGTCTCGAATAGTCATTGTGTGATTTCACAGGAACCATTTTTGTATACAGTGTGAGAACCCTGTCTTGAAACGCTGGCTCACACGTTTTCGTCGCCACGCAGTCGCGTTTTCAATCAGTGCTGCAGACCCTGTTGCTTTGCGCAAGATAGGTGCTTGAAAAGAACTGCTCGGTGATTTTGTAAGAAAGGCCATTGAAATCCACAGAAAGTCAACTGTCTGGAAAATGGACAGGCAGCCAAGGTTAAGAGTCCCCTGTTAAAAGCAATCCTATGTCCACACTTTCTCCGAAATGGATCCTGGGTGCCGCGTCTAATAGAACGTGAATGGAAATCTTTTCAGCGTATTTTCTATTGACCATTGATAAGGCTTCCCATCGGTCCAGTAAACTAAGTTGAATCTGAGGCTTCATCAGTGGCAGTGTCTGGCCTGGGTCAATAACAAAGCCCACAGAAGTTCATTCAATACGTCCCGCTCTTTCCGAGGCGTCTCATTGATACCGGTCGCAGAGGCCACAAATGTGTTTGACAAATCTCAACTGAAGCAATAAATTTGGCGCGCGGGATTGTGGGTCGCTCCAGTTCGCTTCAGCGCTCCGGGTAACGTCCTCAACACATGTGTAAATGACCATTAAAACTTGTTACTCTTCGATCGAGTTCCTTCCTTGGTATAACTCGTTTTTCTCCCAGGGCGTTCTGTGACTTTGTTGCAAGTTAACCGTCGCACATAACAGGGCTGGATCCAGAGGAGCCTGGGGCCTGGAGCCTGGGGCCTGGGGCCTGGGGCCTGGGGCCTGGGGTCTGGGGTCTGGGGCCTGGAGCCTGGGGCCTGGGGCCTGGGGCCTGGGGCCTGGGGCTTGGGGCCTGGAGCCTGGGGCCTGGGGCCTGGGGCCTGGGGCCTGGGGCCTGGGGCCTGGGGCCTGGGGCCTGGAGCCTGGGGCCTGGGGCCTGGGGCCTGGAGCCTGGG
>JAAUXT010088704.1_pt1 | contig 10818 bp, 13 predicted proteins | sample 7278171 | NCBI WGS metagenome assembly JAAUXT01 (sample SAMN14350112, study PRJNA611818) | marine sediment metagenome | isolation source: surface marine sediment (1.8m) | place: French Polynesia: Moorea | collected 2018-08 | reverse complement strand
CAAATCAAAGCAAGCCAAATCAGAGCAAGCCAAATCAGAGCAAGCCAAATCAGAGCAAGCCAAATCAGAGCAACTGAAATTTCCTCAAATCACCGCGAGCTCCATGGAGCTATTTTTGCTTGCCTTCAGCGGATGTTTGTACTTGTGACTGAATACTCGAACATCTGTCGTGTGAAGCACATTTCACGTCTGCCAACAAAGCAAAATGGTGGTTTTTTGCACTGAAAAAACATGTCTATCTCAAATTTTGTCCGTCTTTGGAACAGAATGCCTGGTCGGAGGCACCCTTCGTGAAGTTGGAGCTGTCACGACATTTGCGATCTTGTTGAAGACACACAGAAGAAGACGGCACCTTGTCCAACATGGCGCGGAGCTGCAGCCGCCGCCCTGTATCCCTCTCACCTGACATTTACTTGTCTCAAGTGGTGACGTGATGGCGGTCTTTCATCTTCAAACAATCCAAACCTACGACATGATGAATCCTCCAGGAAAGGACACAGCGCACGAATTTGTGTGCTGCCATGGTAACGCTGATTGAGATTCTGAATTCCAAGCCAACGGATGTTTCTGGTAGTACTTTATTTTCACCAGTGTTTGAGAGTTGGCTCTGAAGTCACCCGGGGCTCAAATAAAGGGTACGCCATTGGGTTTCTGAGCTCACCACGAAATGTTGGGAACTTGGTGCCAGCAAGTACGAGTGTGAGGGTGCGTTCGAGTTTGAGTGCGACTTGATCGCGAGTGAATACGGTTTGTTCGAACTGACGCACGTTGAACAGTGCATCAACGTGAAGAACTTGGACGGAGCAAGGCCGCGCCACCCACCAGCCGGAACGCGTTCTTCAGTGTCATTCCTTCACACATGAGTTGAAACTCTGCTTTCAGAGGGACACATACGATTCACTCTGTCACCTATTTCTCGTTCGAGTCTCCACCTGATAAGGGAGTCACTGCCTCTGTCCCTCCCATGGTGTGGTGGTAGAGTGTTAGGTCGGTGTGACTCCTTCTGCGCGTGGTGCTTCTCCAACACGGTCTTACGAATGGTGCTGATTTCTGCTGCGGTCAGCTTCTGGGCATGCCACAACCATTAGAAATCCTGTGCCCTGCACCATTTAGTCTTCTCTGATGTCTGTGAGTGAGGTAAACCAGAGTGTAAACGTACATGGGTCTGGAAGACAACAAGCAGTCGCGCGCGATGGGGACCGCAGTGTTGCGCTCATTGGGTGAACAACGTGATATCACGGGCGTGATCTCTGAGCATCAGCGGGGAGATGATATTCGACGCGTAGGCATTGTGATAATTTTTGCCAAACAAGGGAATGCAAGTCACTGCTGAGTACGATGAAATATTGCATTCAAAGCGCTGGTCGGCTCTCAACAAATATCAGAAATTTGCTGCAGGCCTGGGTGCGGTCTTTTCGTCTGTTTCGACATTTGGTTGGTTTGACCTTCGTCAAGTTATCCGCGCTTCTGTCCTGGGTGTTCTTTCACGTGGAGCTCTTTCTTCCGGTGGGGTTTGTTCATTTTCGCCAGGCATTCCACAAAAGTCAGCAGTTAACGATGCTTCCTCGGTGCATTCGGCCTACTTTTAGGGTAATGCAGGTACAGAGCCAGCATGTCTTCCCACTAATGTTGTTTCCCGCTGCAGCTCCGTCACCTGTTTGATGTAATCAGCTGAGTCCCACGTCTCGGGCGCGCGGGATGTGCGCACGGTGACCCGAGACGCGTCACGTTGTTCTTCAATTAGGAACCCGTCCTCGAGTCCTGAATCGAGTTCGCAGCGACAAGAGACACCGACCACCTGCATCTGAGCAAATACAGACTCACACAGGGGCAGATTTGTGTTGTCATTTTGACACACAATTCACGTCTCGAACCCACATCGTTGATACACACAGCAACTGGAGGATTTCATGCGGCTTGGTTTTGCTCTCAAAGCAGAACACGCCAGCTTTAGGCTGTCCACCGACAAAGTTGACCAGGCAGCTCCGCTCCCGCAGCCCTTACAAACAAGTTCCTGTTCACCACACAACTCTTTTCTCGACCAAAAGCCATGGTGTGATTCTACAGGAACCATTTTGTACAGTGTGAGGACCCTATCTTGATGTCGGTCGTGTATGGGTCAGTTGCGTGGTGTGCATGTGGTCAACGACAAAGTTTGAAGCGTCACTGAACAACGCGTGTGCAAAGGGTTGTTTTTGGGTGGGTCCTCTGTCGTGTCAAACTGTTTTGTGCAGCAACGCCTGCAAGCACTGCAGTGTATGTTCTGTACATGTGATGAACCACAAATGGGTCGTTCACTGCAGTCACTCCCGGAAACACGAGAAATGCATGCAATCTGCGAATTTGCAAGCAGTTCTGAATGGTTCAAGAGAAAGACTGCTGTTCCCTCACGTAGAATAGACAAGCGATGGGATCCTGCATCGTGCGTGACAAACAGCACTGCATGTTGCAAGGAAAACCCATGCAGAGACGAGACGTTTCGCTTTGATAAAGGGCTGTATCCATTGGCAGGTGTTTGATCTCACTTGGCCAGGGAATCGCAGCCCGAGGCAGTGTTTGCAACAATCTGCTGGTATTTCGCTTCATGCGCAGATTCTTGTGTGCTCAAGCATTTCAAAGCACGACAGTCTTCTACATTTGACACAAGATGGGTTCTGCTCGTGCCCGTACGAGGTTCCTTCAGCCCCAAAGTAGACCTTCCAGCGCAAAGTGTTCCTTTTTGCGGTCATGATTTTTCCTTTTGCATGTCAACAGACCAAACTTCTGTGCACCTGCATAACACAGGGAATGGTCGGTTGTGTGTGACAGTGGAAAAACTCAGGTTTCTGCAGGTACTGTCAATCGGTGGAAGCGCGAGGGGCATTTACCAACTGAAACAGGTTGAGAGCGATTCATGGAGGAAACTGTTTGTGTTGTGCATCTGTGTTTCGGTGGCACAAGGAGCTCCGTGAAGGCAGAGCACTGATGGATTTGCCCCAGAATTGCGACTCCAGACAAGCTTCAAGAGGTTTCAGACAAACTTGACACTGACAGGAGAGTTTCAACAGCCACTTTGTCCAAGGAAACAAACATTTCTGTTGGGACTTCGCTCAAGATCATGAGGAAACACCTCAAAATGCGCAAGAGCCCAGCACACTGGGTACCCCACAACCTGAATCTGCAACAGCGACAAAGAAGGGTTCAACGTGCCAGGGCTGCTTTGCAGTTCCTTTGTCGATGAGGACATCCAAACCACATCATGCGAGGACGAATCGTGGTTCCATTGCCAGGATCCAGAGAACAAGGGATCCACTATGGTCTGGAGGAGAATCCTGCAAAGAATGATCCAATCTCAGCACTGTAGAAGAAGGGATTTGTACCCAAACAAGTTTGTTCTGTTACAAGACAATGCACCGGCACACACTGCTGGTCAAGTCCAGTAACTCCTCCAAAACAGAGGCATCGACATCGTCCCCCATTGAGGGCTGAGTCCAGATATGAGTCCACCTGATTTGAGGCTGTTCAACAGATTGGAAAGACTGGTGCACCACGACCTGGAGGATCTGAAAACTGCCCTGGATGCTGCAATCGGGGTGATTCCGGCTGAGGAATTCCGTCACGCGATGAAAGTGTCGTGCCCTGCGCAATTGAGGAAATGCATACTCTCGTAGGGTGTATATTTTGAGTGACTTCCAGATGGACATTGTCGACAACAATGGAAGGAACAACAAATTTCAGTCAACCATGTGATCCGCAGTGACGTGCGCAAAGTCTGACCATGCAAGGCGTGGTCGACAGCTCATACTTGAAACTTTAGCCAAGCTTGTCTTGTGGGTCCTTCACAAACTTCACATTTTTGTTGTAAAAAAGTAAACGTACAATTAGCCATTTGTCCGAAAAGCGTACTTTTGGGTTGAAGGAACCTCGTACTACACGCGATCCTGCCTGGTGATCAGATGTTTTTCGACTTCACACACCCCGGGTTTCCCTATGACAGGTTGATTGAAACTCAACATTTTCACGGCGTTTGCACTGACAATGGAACGACAGAAAGCACAGACGATGTCACCTCGGGAATGTCGCATTTCTAAGCCTTAAGAAAGTCTGAAACAGGACTCCACGACTTTCACACAAAGTTGACACTTTCCCGATGCAGAAGCACGCCCCAAAGGAAACTTTGTGGGGCAAAGTGTCGCAAAAGAGCAACAACTCAGTCCTGAAATATCGACACAGCGAAGCTGACCGAGTGCAGAGTGTCAGTGAGCCTAAGTGATGAGGTTATCGCTCACAAGCACCTTGGGAAATTTGAGACAGAGCGGAGATTCCCAAACAGCAGCGGCGCGGTCCAGAAAAATTCCAACACGCCACAGGCATGGAACCCAGTCGTGTTCGGTGCAGTTGGTTTTGTTGTCTTCTCGCAGTATTTATTGTTGGTCTGACCTCTGTTCTTGGCACCAACGTTGAGACAACAACTCAGTCTGCATTATCCAGCTGAATGGAGACAAGACTGTGAGCTGGTAATCGTCACAAATTGACATGATTAGATTGTGGAAAGCCTCTGTGGTGTCTTCTGTGTGTTGTGCGGCGTGCACATAAAAGAACTCGACGGACCTCTTAAAGTCAAGGTTTCAAGTTAAACGTCTGTCAATTTCTTGCCACAGCCACGCCAGGCTTTGTTCATAAAAGATTGAACAGTTCGAACAGGAGGAAAGTTGCCATGCGGAAACCAAACGGAAAGCGTACATGTACTCGTACGTGTCAACAGGAGGTTTAGTTGCAACACGTGCGACGTCCCTATGCTACGTGTATACGATGTGGTATTTCACCCTGGAGAATCTGTACAATTTATCCTTTCCCCAGCAACTTATTCTCGAAATGTTTATGAATAATTCTTTTTGCACAGATAGATTTTACTTGGGAAACAGAAACTGTTTGTGAAAGGAGATAGGTGTCTGCAAATTAGAATAAATTTTCAAAATTTCAAGATGAGAAAAACTGATTTACAGCCTGTAATGCCACGTCGCATATCCCACGTATGCTCTCCCACTTGTTGCAACCAAACCTCCCCATTCGCGAAACATCTGTTGCCTGAAGAGACAAAAATAGCTCCGTGGAGCTCACGGTGATTTGAGATGCATTCCGCTCATGAATTGTGCTTGCACATGTCGGTCGCTAAAAGTTCCGGTTGCTGTCTGTTCTGGTCACTATGATAATTCATTTAGATATTGAAATTTTTATGGGGGTTTTCAGAAGGCACCCAAAAAAGATATATGTCCCATTCATTTCTCAAACCTGCTACACTGTTTTGTGTAGAAGATGCCTTCAAGTACAAGATAATCCCAACATTTGACCAAATAAAACAATGACAATTCGTACTCATTCATGTTTTAGATGCACCGGGCCTTCTTTTGTTGTTCAATTTTGGGCAAAAAGTGGGTCTAACATGCATGTGACGGTCTAGTAAATACCATTTTGAACGCTTTCCTAAAATCCCAAATTTGCACCCTGACTTTGCCCCCACCAAAAAAAATAAAACAGAAGGTAGAATTTTACAAATGAAAGAATGAATAAAACTGGTCCAACACCCAACCAATGGAAAAATCAACAACATTTCATCAACATACTCCTTCATAAAATATTTGTTCTTTCTGAGATAACACATACTTTGTGCAGTAAAGTGCAAAATTATCCAACCCCCAACCTTTTTGCCCTTCTGAACCCGAAAATTCTAATTTGACAATTTCCTCACTTTCACACAATCATTTGGTCAAAGAAATTGAAAAAAAGCCAAAAGATTCAATTTTGAAATTTATCTTCAGCAAGAAAGTGCTGTTTACATATTTTACTTCCAGGATGCCTGTGGGTGACACGTTCCAGTCAGTCATTGTTTCGGTCCTTCAAAATGAGCGACCTCAAACATTGACCAACATCGCCAAATCACCTAAAAACTATGTCTGGCGAACGAAGATGTTGACGTCTCTCTTTTTTTAGCCGTGCACTGCACCGACACATCTCAAGTGTCATTTTGCCTGACCTCTGAGCCCTCCTTTGTGCTTTGTGCCTCACTCGTCTGCCCAGTGTCAAAGTTCGTTGTAACTGGTTTTCCACTGGTCATTGTGGTCAAAATGGCGACAAAGGTACGGTTGGAAGGCAGCAGCGGATCAAGGTCCTCTCCCCAGCCTTTCAAAACAAAAGAGTGTTGTCACTAGAACTTTTGTTCGCATTGCCTTCAATCCTTGGGAGTCACCCCCTTTTCCCAGCCAACAAGGAAGGCGAGCCATTCCGATGTCCAACGAAAACATTTCAAGATTTCTCGGCTTCTTCAGAGTGCCATGGCGTCGCTCACTTGATCGATGTACGTCCACGCGGCCAGATGAAGTGACACGGAGAGCGCACCGGCTGCGTGATGAATGAAGAGCGATTGAGCTGAAAATCAATGCTTCAATTACCATCACGTGCGAACTGCCCAAAATGTGCAACAAGATGTCCTCTAAAACAAGGTAACAAACTACAAGCAAGATGTTCTTTACTGCTTTGCTGACCACCAGAACGGAGGCTGAGGGCAAATGCAAATTGAAGGCGCTACTCGATGAGCACCACCTGGTGTGTGTGTCCGACCGCCAAACAAACAGAACGAAGCCGTGACAGCAAACGAGTGTAGATGCAGCTGGTGCACCATGCAACATCAACAGAGCTCACACAAGAACCACAACAGACCTTGGCTGATTTGAGCCACCATGTTTACATTGGTGATGAACCGTAGAAGTAAAAAGAATAAAATGAGTGGTCAAGCATTTACCCAGCCCAGAAATCACAACACTTGAGCATGCAATGCGTGCAACACAAAGTTTGAGAATAACGTGTCAATGCAGTGAGAGTCGTCCTGAGGTGATACCGTCAGAGAATACAACTATGTCAGCTGGTCCTGTCGAACACAAATGTTGGGGCCTCTCCAATACCCGACATGTCTCAACTCCAGACAGTGCGTGCGTTCCTAAGGCACTCCAACACTCCACGGGAGAGCGATTAAAATTGAGCACCAAACCACAGGCTTGAGGCCTTCGGGATGTTCCTGTCTCAGTCAGTCACCCTGTGATTGTAGTGACATCCGGTGCATTGAATGTTGACAGTGACTTGAGCTTGCGCTGAACAATACTGTATGCGGCACGGGACTGGGCTAATCCAGCGTGCACATTTGATAAAAAATATATAATTTATTTCTGATCCAGTTGTTACGTCTGTTTTCTTCCGAACCAGGTACAGGTGCTGCACCCAGAAGGATAAGAATCTGAATTCCCCCAGAACAATGATGCGAGTTGGTTCCATTGGAAAGGACCACTGTCAAGGTCGAATCAAGGACACAACCCTTGACTGACCTTCACGACGTCTCCAACAAAATAAGAAACCTGAAGTGCGTCGGCTCAAAGACGACGGTTACGTCAAAGGGACGACTTACTCACAGTGGCGGGTGTTGGTGTGAACATATTGATTTGTCTGCTGATGGATAAATGTACTTCTAATAAATGCAAATGCCTGCTCTAAAACACCTCGCTGTTTCTCAAGGCCTTGTGGGTGTCACTTTGGCCTGGGCGTTTTGCCTTTACTTCAGAAAATGCCCTTCTGAAAGAAGATCGAATTGCCACAGGGCACGTGTGATAAATGTTCTTGGGTTCTCCTTAAATTCAATCTAACACCCCAGCAGCCAGCCTGTAAATCACTTTCGACCACATTTTCACTGCTTTTTTGAGAGACGAGAACGCGGAATTACATGGGGTTCTGTATTACGGCTCTGTTCGCCAGGTTAGGTGAGCACCCTGGTCGAGAGGGCGTGGTGTCAGTCTCTGAACGCTTCACTGCAGGGGAAACGTGCAGTTGTGCTGAACCCTCAGGTTATTGCCGCGCCGCAACTTTTCACACTGCGCCCTCAGCCAAGAGAAGCTGGCGTTCCATGGTTCCGTTTCAACTTACAATGCATGCAATCCGAGCCGTGGTGCCAAAATTTACACAAACGAGTGTTCGTGAGACTTACAGAGGTCAGCTGACTGCACTTGTCACGAAAAACGCCTTTTGATGCAAGAGATTTTGCACTGGGTTGCTGAGCGCAACATCAATGAATCAAGCAGACAGGCATCGTGGAATTAAGAAATTAAAGGGTATGGATCACAGGCGCATTTATCAACAACTGATGCAGACGAAATTGGACCTGATACGTTGTAGAAATATGGGCGGGTGCCACGCACGATTTTCATCCATATTCCTTTTGCCAGAAAAGACATGTTCGACCTCTGAGCTGTTCATCATTTCTGCAGTGTGTCTGTGTTTGTTCAGGTTATTGGTCTGTTCTTTGTGTGCTGCGCAATTTCGCATTTCAATCAAGTGTGTCTCCATCCTTCAAGCGGTCTTGATTCGCAAGTCCTGAGAACGGAACGCCTCTTCAGCTGTCAATGAACTCTGTTGGTGAGCCAAGGTACTCAAGAAAAGCCCTTGGCACAAAACACGTGGATCGCTGTTTCGTCTTCCTTCCTTCAAGATTTCAATATGTATGCAAATTTTTCTCGAGTAATGCAGGCGCGGGCTGCAAGGAAATCAATCTTTTGGAAACGTACCGCAAACATTTGCGTTCAGTCATTTGATCCGCGTTACCAATGTTGCTCCTTCAGGGGATCTCAGTGCCCAAATGAGGCTTGACAGCTGAAATCGTGGGTCCACTCAACTCTCTAAACTTCTACGGGTTCACCAGGTTTACCTGCTAGCGCAACGAAATATAGTGCATGCTTCGTCACAGACCATGGCCACTGCATGTCTTTCACCCCAGTTGTCTCTGGGTACCTGGACAACAAAAATCTGTTTTCTTGGTTGCCACTAGGGCACAGTATACCAGGGTGATGGATGCAGTAACGCACAGCAATGCAAAACTGGTTGGCTGTGGGCCCGAAGGGTGCTGGTGTTTCATATTCTGGGATTGTGTCAGTCACACTTTCAGGCTCGCTGTCACAAGAACCATTGGACATGGTGAAAGACAGTCGCTGAGAACACAGTGCTGTGATCTCCTGTCAATGCTTTGTCCCTGAAGAGGGCTTGTAAAGTAAAAATGTCATGCTTTTGACATTGGAAATTGTGTGCCTCGATGTTTTCGACACTGTTTTGCACTGTTCCAGTTTACCCTGGCAAACTACTGTGGTATTGTCATCCCCACAGCAGACACGGGTCCTGGTACTTTTGGTGTCAGTTTGCCCAATTTGTCTTGCCATCATTCACCTGTGTTTTTTTGTTTTTTTGAGTTGACGAGAACAGGACATGAACAGGCAGTGTGGAAGCTACAGGAAAGTGGATGTGTATTCAGAAATCTGTCCTTTTGCAAAACATTCAGTGCCCTGGAAAATTACCCTGAGAGAGAGAGAGAGAGAGAGAGAGTGAGTGAGTGAGAGAGTGAGAGAGAGAGTGAGTGAGAGAGAGAGAGAGAGAGTGAGTGAGAGAGAGAGAGAGAAATCTTGAAAATCTAGTGGGAGCTTCTGACTTTGCTCCAGAATGATGACAGAATGATGACACGAGCAAAAACAGGATCCGATGGAATGGTTGAAGGCAGCTGGAAAAGAGCAATGTCCAAATTTGTCAAAAGAAAGTTTCTTGTAGCGCAACACCAGTTGCAGCGCAAAACCAATGCTTTCCCGGTGCGTCCTAACTCATGAATACGAAGCAACACCCAAATGAAACTTTCTCACGCTGATGAAAAAGTTGTCACTCGAGGTCAATCTTTTTGACATGTGAGCTCCAATGCTTGATTTTCACTATTGATTGTTGGTAGTCTGCTGGTAGTCAAGGGATCACGGAAATTCATGACAATGTTCGTGTTTGGAAATTTTCACTCACTCATGTTTCTTTGGATCATGTTGTCTCTTGTGGACTTGCAACCTCTCTTGGAACTCCAGACTGAGATCAAGAAAGTGTTCAAGGCCACAAACGAGACATGTTGCAACTTGGCAGTACCTTCCTGTGGTCGGGTATTGGAGTTGATCCAGTGTCAGAAGCTGCAGTGGAAACCACAAGTCACTGAAAGGTCCCAGAATGATGAAAACAACCGAACATTGGTGGACTTTGATCAAGAGAATATCACAGCTCTTCAAATTTTTGGACCAGTTTCCTTGTGTTCTTTTTGTGTTTGAAAACTAATTTGTTCCTGCTGTAAAAGTACACTCAAAACAGGTTGCGTCTGCAAAATTTCGAGCAGGAGTGGTTTCTTTTTCCACGGAAATTCTCGTCCGCGAAGTTTCTTCAGAGGTCGCCTCGTAATCATCAAGAGATCCAAGCGGAGGGATGTAATTTATCTGCACCACAAACATAAACACCGCCTGGTCCTCTGTTCGCCCCTTTGTTCGCTACCAGCCGCAGCATTTCATCTGCGCGCATTGATGCCTGTGACGGTTCGAGACGCTCCATTTTGAGCAGGTTGGCTCGGGGAAATGTGCCGCCATGAGGCGAAGTGAAGTCACCTTGCAGAGTACCAGCTGCCCCTGTGTGTTTCGTGCAAACAGTGTGGTTCGGACATGGGATGTGCAGAGAGAAAAAGCGGCCCGAGGCCAACTTTAACTTGTCCAGGGCTTTTTGTGCGAAGTCCCTTTAGGGCGAAGCACCATGTGGTAATGCAGTATATGGCAGCTGGACCAAAATGTCCCCTGCCCCCCCCTTCCTGACCAGACCCCCCCCCCTGGCCAGACCCCCCCCGGCCAAACCCCCCCTGCAGAAGACAGCATGGCTGGTGGAGGACAAGGAGGACCAGGAAGAATTGATAAACAAGGAAGAATTGATGACATTAACGCCGCTGCAACGCTGCAAGGGACT
>JAAUXT010065632.1_pt1 | contig 10818 bp, 12 predicted proteins | sample 7278171 | NCBI WGS metagenome assembly JAAUXT01 (sample SAMN14350112, study PRJNA611818) | marine sediment metagenome | isolation source: surface marine sediment (1.8m) | place: French Polynesia: Moorea | collected 2018-08 | reverse complement strand
CCCCCCCCCCCCCCCCCCCCCCCCCCCCCCCCCCCCCCCCCCCCCCCCCCCCCCCCCCCCCCCCCCCCCCCCCCCCCCCCCGGACCGCACTGGAGAAACAAAAATCGAACCTAAGCGAATGAAGTCAAAAGTTTCACAATGCTTCTTTGTTGACAAACGAAACAACTTGTTTCATAAAATGTTGCTCTCACCGTCCATTTTGGTGATGCCATTCTTCCTGTATTTCATCAGTTCTTTTATCCGCAGTTTGATCTGTTTCTCTTCTGCAAAATACACAAGTGTCACTTCCTGTCAACAGGCTTCTCGTCAGGAAGCTTCCCCACAAAAACCACCTGATCAGGCGCGACTGGAAATTTTCCAAAAAAGTAACTCACTCTGAATATTCTCAAAGAACTTTTCGTGCTCTTTGGATGAGTTGAACTGACCAAACACCTTCATTTTGTCCTGAAACTCCCTGAAATAGCAAGCAATGTGTGTCCTCAACATATCCAGCGCGTGACCTGTTCGTATCAGTTTCCTGCTCCCATTAACATCTCTGGAGACGAAAATACGACGCGCAAACAATGTGTCGATGCATTTCTGAACCCATCACTGCTATCTCTCACCTTTCGTCTTTTGCAAGTTTCTTCTTGTTCATTTGCGCGCGCTTCACGCCTACAGACGTCGACGCCTGGATGAGGCCGTACTCGCGCGCGAGCTTTTTGCGCCGCTGCCGCTCTTTCAGGCGCTGTCGGTACAGGTCCACTTGAGCCAACTTGAAGGCTGAAAGGAACAGCAATCCACCTTCAGCTATGACCAAAAGGCATTTGTCATTCCTGAAATCCTACTCGAAAACCAGTTTCGTTTTGCATCTCTCACTGAACGATCGGTAGAGATCTTAGAATGGTCCAGTTGAGAACTGGTTTTCACAGGCCTGGCAGGTAAGTGTTTTTATTGCTCAACTTTTGGGACACAACACTAAACCGTGCTCATTCAAACCGCCTGCGATTTTCCGTGAAATCGATCTTTTTGAGCATCTTTCCTTGATGAGCTGGTCAACTCACCGATGTCAATGTCATCGTCGTCGTAGTTGATTGCAAGACTACTGACCAGAGATTCCGCGTCGTTGTCAAATTCCTGCAACGGACATATAGACACCGTGTTTCCAGTGTTGTCGAACCGTCCGACTTCAGACTGCTTGCGACAAGCATCGAAAACAAATCGTGGCGCAGTGTCCAACAACCAGAGGGATTTATTGACAACACAATGCTCTTCTTGTTCCACATCACAAATACGTGCAGTTTTTGTCGTTTCGTCAAGCAGCTTGACGAAAACAATTTGCGAACTCAGTCCTGCTTTTCATAACTTACCCGCTCGAAGTCGTCTCTGAGGGGCATGTAGCCAAGCTCGGTCACTTCCTGCGGCGTCAGCTCCACCGGAGGCTGTGGCACCGTCAGGCTCGGAGACAGCGGACCTGCAAACACCCAAGACAATGTGTCCAGTTGTGTCGTCCAAGGTGACTCTGCCACAAACGCTACCAACACAAATGAAATGTTCCGCAAATGTAGAACAACTCACCGTTGTCTGGACAGGTGTGGTCCTTCACTTTGTCAAACTTTGGGTCGACAGGTAAGGTCGCTGAAAGAAAGATTTGAACAAATACAAACGGCAAAAAAGGCACCAACTTCAGTTGACACACAAACGCTCAATTTATTGCAGTTACCTTTTCCAACATTTCCATCAATGAAGTAGTTGTAGTAGTGATCTCTGCACTCTGCAAACAAACCAAGAGCACAATTTTATGGCACGTCACGCTCAATCACGTTTCGCTCACTTTGAAACTGTTTGTGTTCAATTCGTTTTCCATTCAATCGAAGCTCACCTTCGCTGGTTTTGTTTTTCACGTGACCCGCTGCACCTTCCCTGTAAACACGGTAACAAAACAAGGAATGTCAGTGCGGGTGATTGCCACAGCCTTGTCTGCGGCCGATTGCCTGTCTTCACACAATGGCCTGTCAAACAGACTCGCCAGTAAGCATTCGCCTGTGCATACATGTCACACCCATTTTGTGTCAAATCAGCTGTTGAGAAGGCTCGTACAAGTTGTTTCTTTTTTCTGGGGTCGGCGACTCTCTGAACCCGCCTCCGCATGTGACGTACCAATTGCCAAATCCGAACTGCTCGACGGCGTCGAGGAGATTCAACTCGTCCTGTGCCGTCCATTCTTCGGTCGTTGCGTACACGTTCAAATGGCCGTCATCCTGTCAGACAGATGACAACAGGTTGAAAATGAAAGGCAAAAATTGATGGACAAAAAGCGCGTGCGGCTTTGAATAAGTGTTGCAATTACCATTCCATGTGCAAAATGCAATCGTCTTTGGAAGGACTTCAACCAAAGGACCCGCGAGCAGGTCAACACAAGCACACTCATCCGCAAGAGCGCAATCGCCAAGAAAACATGTTGTCAGGACAGGATGACAGACACCTCTGTTCTGAAGGGGGTGGGGATTCCAGACAATTTTATAGAATGTCCATCCAGGAATAAATATCAGGGTGATGGACAACCTGATGACCCTCCCTGAAACGCACAAGATGCGTGAGCCTTTGAGCGTAAAAAATCACTTTTGTTCAGCAAAATTTGAAAGGTAAATAGTTCACCGTAGATCTACTTGATCAGAACTCAAAATTGTGAGAAAAATGCAACCATGTCTTCTTTTTCTTTTTTGAAAGGCATTAGTTTAATTTTAATTTTATTAGAAAGTCTCAATTCCTAAACTTTTTTGAGATACATTTTTGCACATCAAATGTGGACTGTGAATACTGTGCTCTCAAAATTAACTTTCGTCATAAAATACGAATTTGACACACAAATATGCTCCAAAGTTGAAGTTTTGCTCACTGAAAGTGAACTCTTTCGCTCGCGCGCACATTTGTGTTTCAGGCAGGTCCGCAGGGACGGACATCTGAACATGTTTATCACCCCAGGGTACACGCGAAGGAGGCATGTCTAACAATCGGCTGTCAAGATGAGACCTTGTGACACACAACCAATTCTTTTGGTGTCAACAGATCAGGGTGCTGATGTCAACAAACCAGGTGATGTCCATCCAAATACCTCGGATGGACATCACTCTGATTCCAGGCTGATGACACAGTTCGTCAGAAGAATTGCTAACTGCTGCTGAAAGGTGAGTGACTCATCCTGACGTGGATGTTCCATTCATCTTCAATGACATCAGAATTTACCGTTCCCCGCCTGAGCAAGTTTATTGGCAAAAAACAACCGCGGTACAAAGGGTAACTCGGCAAAATGGTGGTCAGTTTAGCAGAAGATGTCAGAAACAAATACTCACGTAAACGTGGTAGTTGTGCTCCTTCTTATGGGGGCCGGTCTCGGCACCACATGCGAAGCACTGCAGAAAAAGTTTACATGTCAGCCACACATCAAAGAGACTTGCTCCTGTTCACACAAGCGAACGAGCAGTTCCAATGTCGGTGGAAAATGGTTTTTCCTAGAGTCTACTCTGCAGTGAATCTTTCCCAAAACAAACAGACCAAACACACAAAACTAAAGAGGAGAAGAGTATGAATGAATTCATTATCTGCCTTGCCTGTAAACAAAGGGCGAAGTCTTTGCACTCCGCACACTTGATTCTACACGTCAAAATCTGGTTTTGACAGTATGTACAGTGAACCTTATCCATCATCTACGTCTTGTGTAGCACCCTACAGAATAATTTTGTTTCCATGGTGTTTCTAAATGGGTTAATTGTCCATCCAAAACCGGTCGACAACAACATCCGACTGACTGAACGCTTCCGCCATGATCAAATTGCTTTGCGCATGCGCCACGCAAAAGCAAGATGTCAGCGCCCACAAAACCGGAATCGGACGACGAGCCGGACGACCCAGTGGAGAAAATGATACAGAAAACAGGTTGCCTTGAAAAGCATTACACAGTGCAGGTGTGTAGACCGTCAGTTTGCCCTAATTTCTCCGAATGTCCTTGTCACCTCTTTATAACAGACTGAAAACGATGTTCGTGTTCACCTTGCCACATTATCGCCCAGTCTGCCAGGTCTTGATCAACTATTTGCGCACAGTTTCTCTTGTTTGTGCATTCTTGATGGTCGCGATAGTGGGCATCTAGGTGAATCAAATAGCTCAAAATCGAGTAACATTCATGTGTGCATCTGTCCCCAATTTTATGCCCCATCCCCCTCACGGCACCACTGCTCCTCAGCCACCCCTCCTCAGCCACCCCGCCTCATCAAGATGGCTCGCGACCATCAGGTCCGCGCCACCAACAGGACTTTTCGTGGAACTGGCGTGCTCCATGTATTGATGGATAACGTAATATAATTCATCAAAATTCAAAGTCGTTCACATTGTATGTCTCCATCCTTGTTCAATCCCCGATGGAGATCGCTCAGAACACCCAGAAAAGGATTTGTTAGGAAGACGGAATAAATTACAATGAAGGTTCTCTTCAAATCAGATCGAGAGGCCTGGATCTACCGTGCATCACTCGTGCTGAAAACAGGCTGACCGTCCCCCACCTTTCGGCCTTTTTCCAGGTGAAATTACAATATTCAGTGCTTGATTTCTCAGGATTGCATGATGGAACACAACGACTGGAGAAAATGTCAAAAGGAGGTGCAGGATTTCAAGCAGTGTATGGCGGACTACACCCGGTCCAAACATCCTCATCCAGGGAAGCAGTCTTGACAACAGTGGAAACACTTGGACTGTGTGGGTGAAATTGATTTTCCAACAGTTGTTGACAAAGTGAACAAAACAAGTCGCCAGCTTTTCTGTGTTTATTTGGTTCAGTTTGTTCTCAGAGTAGTGTTTCGCGGTGCAGGACTTCAATAAAATCCCATTGTTTGCGTTCGATCCGTTGGGAGATACTGAGATGAATTGTGTTTACTTTTCCTTTCGAAGAGTTCAACAGGTCGCAGTTGAACTGTTAACAAGCGCCGTCAAAAGAGTGCACAATTCAAGTCGAACGTGGAATGTCCACAGCACTGTGAATGCGTTCGAGCTCGGTGGAAACCAAATCACAATGAAAAGGACAGAGGGACAGGAGGGGCACAACACATTTTGGCACGACGACAGGAATGCATTTGCATCTTCAACAAGTGAAGTTATGAAAACAAACAATCTGGGATCGAACAGGCGACGCTCTGAGACCATTTCGTTTGAGATAGTTGGTTCGATTGAGATTAATTCTTTCGTCGCACGCTTCCAAAGAAGCAACGTTCTATAGCTGTAAAATACAGCCAAAAAAAATCCACAAAGACGACGACAACAGACAACAGTCGCAACATATATTCTACGAAATACCAACATCGAAAATAACTTGGAAAGAACAAGAGGATTTGTTTCAATTGGGAAGGCGGGGGGGTCGAAATGGGAGAAACAAGAACACAAAGTGCACACGGCGCCTCGGCGGACGCCCTCTTGAATTCACACACATCCCCAAAAAAAGAAACTGGAAATTTGAACAGACATTCTTTTTCGGGTTTTGGAAACTTCGTTCAGGAGCAAGGGGCAAGAAGAAAGTCACGCCCTCGCTCATTTACACACTTCTACTGAATTTCTTCGCTCTTGTTTTGGCGAGGCAAGCGGATCCAGGGTTGGGGAGGGGAGCAAAACTTTACGAGAGAAACTCCACCATCTTCAACACACACACACACACACACACACAATGCACCTGCAGCACAAAATTTGTGGAATTCAAAGTCACATTCGACTCGCGAAAATTCAAACGCACTTCTTTTCAACACACAAAGTTTACAAAAAATTTGGCATGTTGAACTCAGCTTGTCCCGTGAAGACAAAGCAGCACGACGTGAAAGTTCCGTGGCTGCACGCCGTCACAACACTGGTTGCCCCACAAAAATGCCGCGCATTCCACTCAAGATGCTGACCAAGGACAATCATCACAGTTGTGTCTCCTAACAGACCACTTGTAGGTTTGTTCGGCCGACACTTGGTCATCACGGAGGAATGGAACGAGCGAAGTGGATGGACCCAACGTCACTCACTCTTGGGGCAGCTTAGCCGCGGTCAGCGGGGCGCCTTTGTCGTGGTGGGCATCTCCGTTGGTGACAGACTCTATTCCACTATCACAGTGTTCCGGCGCGTCAGGTAAGTGTTCGTTATCGACGTTGTTTGTCCATCTCGTTGATTTCACGATCAGTTCGGATGTTTCTTCGATGTCACTGCCAACAGATTCTTCTGAAGCAGAGTCGATGTCATCCATTGCCAGATTCAGGCCTGAAACACGCAGTGTGATCATAAAAACTCTCGAAGTGTTTCCTTTTCGACCCTTGTTAGTTGTCAGCCAAATTTCGGTTCTTGACAAGCGCGCAAGTAACGTACAAGGCGCACCATTTCTCACCAAAATTGAGCACCAAAGGTTCCTCTCAGACCCATGCAAACAACTTCCAACACCAGCCACAATGCTCAAGGAAACGAGAGGGACAGACAGAAGCCTGCACGAGCGCGAATGCTGAGCGTCTTGAATTACTCCTCCCCCGGCGGACACAAAGACAGGCGCAAGGGCCCCTATCCTCCAACATGATACCCGCGCCAACAAACAGCCTCCTCAGATTGGGTTCCACAAACGCACAGACGCAATGTGCACAAGAGAGCCGTTCTTCACCACAAGCAGTTTGTGTCCAATTCGAACACGGGGGAGTTTCAGCACTACGTTCCGCAGCCACAAAACGCACACGTAGCACTTAGCTTGTTGATGCATCTTCCCTGTTTTGCAAGAGTCCACAGATGTAAAATATACAAAATTCAAGTAATTGTTGAGACATAACTTCCCAATTGGTGAGACCTTTTCTAACTTGATACTTGATCCTTTGTGAAGGAATTACTCAGATTTTCTGACTGAAGAAAAAAGCAATTTGATTTGTGGACTCTTCCAACACAGGGATGTTGTGTCAACAAGCTGCGTGCTACATGTACGCATCACGTCTACGGAGCGCTTTGCTGAAACTCCCCACAGAGATGACACGTCCTGAAGATTCAGAAGAGACAGTTCGAGACCCATCGTCCGAGCTGAATGGCCGCATTTGGGGGGCTGCAGCCACACTCACACATTTCATCGCACAATCAAAATCCGAAGGTAGCGTTCGATTTACTGTTCGGCTGGATTGCTTGGGAGCCGTCCACCGATCCAAAATACGAGTATTCGTATTCGGTGGATCGGTCCAGATCGGCTAAATCACCTGTATATTTGCGCCAACCCGCAACGATCTGGATCGCAGAGCCCGCAAATCGAACGCTGCCCATCTTTCAATTTCAGTGACCAGACAAGACACAGTCTGTTCGCGGTGATGGGCACCGATCAATGAAGGTATGTTTGTGAACTGAAACCACAGCACCCTGCACCAACTACTCGAATAGGTCTATTCTAACAACAATTTTCACAATACAAAACTCGCAAAAGTTGCCCTGCGTTACAAGTTTACACACAACAAGTTCGGAGGAAACTTAAAAAATTAAGACAATGGAAGAAGAGACGACGCGCGTCACGGCGCAGTTGTGTTGTGTTCTTCGGGCTGAAATCCCAATTTCAAAAGGAGTCACTTGCAAAATTCTTTCACCGTTGTATTTGTGATATGAAGGTTGTTTCCAAAACTTTGTTCCTGTACTTCACGCGAACTTTGCACAACTGCGCTTGACCATTCTGAAATGAACAGCACGCGTCCTGCGTTGATGGTGTCAACTTATTTGGCAACGTTCAGAAGTTCCAACGACTTTTTCTTCAAAACAATACGACCACCACAAAAACGCGGAGACGCATACTGCGACCATTCTGAAACCTTAGCCCCAGCCACACATCCCATGAAGGAGAGTGCAGTGATTTGCAGCTTTCTTCACTGACCCCTGACTCCACAATTCTCGCACAGAAAAAGAAACAATCAAAGCTGACAAAGAGGGGTTTGTCTGTCGGGTTTTAGTGTGATTGTGCGTGCGACAAACAAACAGTGAGTGAATGACCAGATGGTACCTGGGTACCACTTGAGTGAAGCAGAGGAGATAGTGTGCTCAGCATTACTGGTTGATTTCAGACAGAGACGAGGAGGCAAAGCTGGCTGAGCTAGAGTCATACACCACCAGACCTGGAAATTCGAGCTCATCAAGGGAGAAGGGGCGTGGCGTCGCACCAGCGGCACCTGAAGCCACCAGGTTGAAGTAGACGTAGCTGCGCGATGGCCATAGCAGGTGAATGAGAACGGCGTACGAAACGAAGTCAGCGCTGTAGGTGACGCCTGCAACAAAATGTGCAATGCGAACAGGTATCGAACCTGAAGGAAACAGCTCGAACTTCAAACAAGAAAACTTGTCAGCGTGGATTGGAGTCTGCTCTGAGCAGCGGTCATCTCGGATGGAAAGCATTGTGGCCCCTCCGCAAAAGGAAGATTTTCTTCTGCAGCCTTTTGCCTGCATCATCATGTTATTTTTTCCTGGGGAGCTGGACCGAGTTTTGTCCCTTCACAATTTTTGCTGATCCCAGTTTACAAGAAGCACAGCTGTCCGAAACAATATTCACCGCGCCGATTTGAAGAGTGTTGTTGACAAACGTAGATTTACCGAGAGTTTTTGCCGACATGGACTTTTCATAATTTCAAAGCACTTACTGAGGATAGTTTTGTGCCTCCAGAGTGCAGACACCTGGGTCCCGATGACGGCGAGGATTGGCAAGTACACGAACCAAACGAGGAAGCCGGCCCCAAAGTGCAGGTAGAATCGGGTCTTCTCGCGGTGTCGTTCGAGCACAAATATTTCCTTGAGCTCGTAGAGGAACCAGGCCATGATGAGGATGCGGAAGGCAAGGATCAGATATCCCGGCCATGTTTGCCACTCGTCCGTGTCCGAGATGAAGTCAATCTCCATCTGTGGGAACAACAGCACTTGGTGAATCCGGTGTCACCTGGACACCGGAACCTCAGACATTGGGACTGTCCTCTGACAAACAGTTTGTCCGCCCGCGCTCTATTTTGGTCTGCATTTTCGTAAGATTCTGACAGCGCCCCTACAAAGCTATCGGTAATTGTCAAGTGAGGTGGCTTCCGCCGCTGTTGACCCTTTCCCAACAAAATATGTTCGTGTATGCCCGACCACCGTCAGACACATGGAAATGAAATAAATGACTTTTCACTGACCAGGTTCCAAGTGAAGAGACACAGGTTGGAAACGGTGTAGGCACCCCACAGAGAAAACAGCACAATCTTGTCCTTGACCGGCAGTCCCGCACGAGTGATGGTCCAGCCCTTCACTATGAGCAGCAACAGCAGCATGAACACGCACTGAGCAATCTGGTCCACAAAGTCTCCCACCACGTGCAGCATATCCACTCCAACTCCGTCAAATGCAAACTTGAATATGTGCGCGAAGTTGAACACCACACCGATGTACTCCATCATCAGGCACGTTGTCAATATCAGAGGCAGTGTGTGCTTTTGTCTGGACAGCGCATACAGCTGTATTGGGACTAGAAAAGTGTAGACAACGAAGAAAGCGAGATAAATCTCGAAGACGTCGTGCAGCTCGAAGGAAAACTGGTGCTCGAATGGGTTGACTTGCTTGGTGAACGGGTTCCCGTTGACAAACCAGATGTCGTACTGCAGCTTCAAGTCCTGCTGGTTCACACCCCAAGTGCAGTGCTCGGCGACAGTGTCGTTGAGCAAACATGACACCATGCTTACGTACCAAAATCTGAAACAAAGCCAATGAACAGCAAATCAACGTAGCTCGAGTTTCGACCACTGGAATCCAGACTAGAGTCAATTGGATATCCTCTTCATCCTGGCTTCTCCGAGAGAGTTTGTCTTCAGTCGCAACGGTCAGATTATGGAAGCCAGCATCAGTTGATGAGAATTCAACAAGCAAACGGACTTTGAAAATGTTGCTGCACCCACCTTGGCTGATTAGTGTCCTGAACAGCGTACGTGAATTGGTATCCTGGAACCACTCGCTTTGGGGTGTCCTCGTCTGCACAGAGCTTTCCAATCGGGCAAGGAATCTTCCTGACGAAGTCTTCCTTGCCGGTCGGGTTGCAAGTGTAATCCCAGGCAATATGTTCGATTTTCCCAAACATTGCTGCGCAAGCGTTGGATCGAGGCAACACACTTCTATTTCCATAGAAATGGAGGAAATATTCACTGTCAACAACAACCAAAGTCAGTTCTGCCGTTGAGTTGACACTGCTTGTGATGTTGCCGTAGATGTAGCCTTGAGTGTTCAATTTGTCATGTTCACTTGTTTTTTGAAAACCAAACTTGGCCAAGAACTTGAAAAATTCGCCACTGTGCCAAGTTCCTTGAAGATGTAGACAGCTGACACAAGATTCCAAGAGTAACATACACAAAATAATACTGACACAAAGGCGGTAAAAACAAAATTTTGGCGATTTAAACAAAAACAAATTCCAGATGGAAATTCTGGAAGCCATGTTGAATGGAAAAATGTCACATGACCTCACTTCTAGCGGAAGTTCCTGCAAGAGAAGTGAAGGAGTGGGAAATTAGAAATGTCTGCAGTGTGAGTAGCCCGCCTTGCACGTTCATTGTTTCCTCGCATGTGAGCTTCCACTGCTTTTGCGCTGTTTGAATTCATGATGTGATGTTTCTGGCGTGAAGGAAAACAACACTGACAGTGGGATGGTGGGCGATAATAGGGTATGTCATGCTTCGTCAGGTTTGAATAGGGGCGTATTCGATTGCACCGCAAATTTCGAGTCGAGTTTTCACCCACCGCAAACTGACTGAACCATCAAAAGTGAGCCTCCACTGTTTGCAGTGGAAATTTGTGGTCTGT
>JAAUXT010129287.1_pt1 | contig 10819 bp, 9 predicted proteins | sample 7278171 | NCBI WGS metagenome assembly JAAUXT01 (sample SAMN14350112, study PRJNA611818) | marine sediment metagenome | isolation source: surface marine sediment (1.8m) | place: French Polynesia: Moorea | collected 2018-08 | reverse complement strand
TAAGAATGTGGTGTTGCTATTGGTCTTTCATCACACAAAGATCTGAGCAACTCAAACTTGTCATTCTTGAAATACGACAGCCAATCGGTCACTTAAATTTTCTGCCTCGTATGATCATATGACGTTGGTGCTCACAAGAACTCACGCACAGCGACAGAGAGAGAGAGAGAGAGAGAGAGAGAGAGAGAGAAGCGGGTTTCCAGAGTCTGCTTGCCATTGAATGTGTGAAACCCACTCCTGACATATCCTCGAGAGATTGAAGAGTTTGACTTGTATCTGCGTCAGTCCCGCGCACGGAGACGCGCGGTCCAGCGCATATTCTCGTACAGATACAGGCTTCACTCCTGCAGTTCGGTGAACGGTGTGAACGGTTTCTTCGCACTGTTTTTTTTTCAACGAACATGTCTGAGTTTAGCATTATACACACTCCATTCTCATTCTGTACTTGTTCAAATGCGCCCGAGAAGTGATAAATAATCTGCTTCTATTTGGTCTTCGTGTCATGATAGGTTTGTCAACAGATGTTCGTTGCGTGCAGCGCTGAACTGGGGATCAAAATCTGCGAACAAAAGCAGACTCCGGCGGATAGCTTTCAAAAGGTTTATTTGCGACAAAGAATCTACATCGAAACGGAGATACTTGGCTGAAGTAAAAAAGTGTGCCCTCCACCAGTAAAAACGTTGCCAGTTTGGTGATGCAGTGGTGCAATGGTGGCCGTGTCTCGTGTGTCTCATCCAAGCTCCCGATGGTTCTTGTCTGGTGCGTGTCTGGTGCAGATGTAATGCTGTGGTGCTTCTGTTCGGATGGTGCGTGATGCGTTTGTTCCGATGTTGCGTGGTGCGTTTGGTGTTAGGTGCTGCAGGGAGCTTGGTGCGAGTTTGGATTTGGTGTCACCAGTGCGGCTTGCACGTCGTGTGTGAGGTGGCTGCGTTCGTTTTGTCATGTGCTGCAACTTCGTTGCGTGTTGTTCTGTGCGGGGGGTGGCAAGACTCTGTGTGAAACTTAGACTTTGAAGAGATTTTTGGACTAGTTTTGATCTCAAACGTGGCTTGACTAGTTGAGTTCCCGATAAACAACTGTGGTCCGTTTGGAAAAAAAAACTTTCAATAGAATTTTGGAATTTGGGTGAAACGTGGAGTCTTCAGTCCTGTGTGTTTGTGAGTTGTTTGTCCTGTTTGTGAGTGCCTGTGATGCAGTCTGTTTGGGGTGCGTGCGTGTGCGTGTGTATTTGGGTGCGTTGTCTGCAAATTTGGCATGGCTTGCTTTTGAACTTCAATCCAAGATGTGAACCTGAATGCTCCAAACTTCACTGCAGTTGATCACGGGATGATCGCCTTGTCCCTCGTTGTGTTGGTTGTTTCCCTTCTGAGATCTGCAAACAGAATTAGAATCGTGATTCCAGGGGGCTGTTCTTTCTGTCACGTTTCGCCCTGAGCGTTGCTCTGTGTTGCTTCCTGTACGTCAAAATTCACGGAAGCATCGCAGAAAAACACAGAAAAACACAGTACTCTCTGCATTTAGGTGAAACAAAACAGCTGCGGTGGTGCAGAAGGCAACGCAGAGCGTAAAACGAACGGCCCCACGACACAACACACCTGCCTGCAGGTCCCAGACGAACTTCTTGCGCCTGAACCACAAGTCGCAACGTGCTCAATCGGTGGGCGCTTTCAGTTGCGTGTTGAATATCAAGTACAAGCTGCTTTGTCATCCCGTTTGGCAAAAGGCGACACAAACTCACCATAAAATTTTCTTGGAAAGTGGTTCCAAGCGCTGGGTTTACTTCTTCTTCCTCATGTCAACGTCGGTCATCTTGGCGAACTGGGGTCCGATGCCCATTCCGCCCTGAAACACGCAAGAAAACACTCAGGCGTCTTTCTTCAAACGTCACGAGTCTCAAGGCAAAAAACATGGCAAAAAAGCAGCTGAACAGGTTTGATGGGCGGTACTCACGGTGAACGGGTTGTAGCTCATGCCGGGGTCGAGTCCCCTCAGGCCTCGCTGCAGCTGCATACCCGGGGCGCCCATACCCAGCCCGGCGTTGAACGCGGGGCTCGCCGACCCGAACGCTGCGTACGGGTTCGCCATCGGCGTGTAGCCCATACCCATACCCATGCCGCCCATACCCATGCCTGGCATCATGACCTGCATGCCACGGCCCTGCAGACAAAGCACAGAATGCACAGAATGTTGTGAATGTTTGTATGATCAAGGAACACAAAACTCAAAACCGCAGGTGTCTCCCCTTCCGGGGTTTCAAAAACTTGGTCCAGAATCCCACGGAAGCTGCCTTCATTTTTCTCGTGGAGGACGAAATCAGGAGATTTCAAAGATCTGGATGTTTTGGCTGAGGACTCGTTTCATGTGGGTGCTCCATACGTTGCCTCGTACACGCACCCGTGGACGCAGCGCCATCACTTGGAGGACACCAGCCCATTGATCTGGACCTGATGACCAGTGTTATTTCTTTGATCCGTTCTGCGGTACGGAAGGATTCACAGCAGAAAATTTTACTCACCATGGCCATCGGTGCCATGCCTTGCATCCCCTGCATCGGTGCCATACCCTGCATTCCTTGCATGGGTGCCATGCCGCCCTGCATGCCCATGGGCATGCCCATGCCCATACCCATTCCTGGCATTGCTCCCATGCCTTGGGCCATGGGCATACCTGCAAAAATGTTTAATTATATTGTGTGTGTGTGTGTGCGCGCGCATGTGTGTGTGGTTTTGCACAAATTTTGAAGAACTCCAATATTCGGTAGATTGCTGTGCCTCTTGCAGGATGCAGTGTGTGTACGAGAAATCGCACGATGCCTGTGTTGGTCGTGCATGACAAGAGAAGACACATTCGCAACTCACCGCCCATGCCGCCCATGGGAGCCATACCCATGCCTCCCATGCCGCCCATTCCACCCATTCCGCCCATCATCATCTGTTGCTTGTCCAACTTCTGTTCAGATGCATTTTCCAGCTCCTGGACCTACAGTGCGTGCACGAGCAGACAGTGTATTGTGAAGTCAAGTTAGTGATCAATCGGTCTTCTGCCAGGTGTGGATCCAAACTTTACTTTCGGAAAAAGACAGGAGTTGTGTGCACATTTCCAGCATCGCGAACAAGATCAAACCCACAATTTTCTTCAACGAAGAAAAACAAAAACCCGCAGAACGTCAATTGGCTTTGAGTGCAACCAGATCGAGCCGTTCTTTTCCCAGAACACAGATTATCCCTTCGCTCTCCAGCCAATTAAATCTATTTTCTGCCACTATCACAGCAATTAAAAAGGCTTCTTCCTACCTCCGCTGCGTTCGCAGCGAGGAAGAGAAGGGCGACTATCACAATGCGCTTCATCCCGCTCGGCTTCTCTCGGTCGGTCTCGGCTCAGCTTCGGCTCGCTCGTCCACCTCCTGAAGGGGAGGCCTCCTCACATTTGGACCCAACCACGGACACCGCGAGTCTTAAATACTGACGAGGCGTCTGTAACTGTAGCCACAGATTCTTCCTTCTCTGAACACTTGAGTATGCGCGGATCAAGACCGGGCATTGTCGCTGGCGCGACAGAAAGACAATTGTCAGGAAATATGCTGTTTTTACGCTGTCAAAACTTTCACGGATGAGGGTGTGGTGAGGTTTGAACTGCTCTGAGTGAATCACCACAGCTGTGCAAAAAAACAACTTTTTTTATGCTCAAAAACGAAGTTTTTTCTTTGTGCAGATGGAGCGACATGAATCTTTATTTTCTGCCAAAAATTACAGTGCAGGAGTCTTTTGATGACACTGTTGAGGTCTGAAAAAAACATGCACAGTGCCACTTGCGTTGCCTTACTTTGTATGAAGTTACGAAAAAACGTAACAGACCTTGTATTGTTGTTTTCTTGGGACATTCAAAATTGAACAATGCAACTTGTAACCAGCTTGAGACACACTCCGCGCACAATGATGCAGGTGTCTCCGAAGGACACATCATCGTTACTGGACAAACAAACTCGAAAGCTTTTGAGTCGGTTGGAGGTGAATCAGGATCAAACAAGGTGCCTCTGTCGTGTTTGTCCACAAACAACTGCAAACAAACCTAAAATGTGTGGAGGAAGGTGAGGTCATTTCATTTCTCCTCTTCGCAAAGAGAAAATCATATTATACTGCATGTTGATGCTGATTCCACTCAAAATTTCCCGAGGAATTTTTCGTATCAGCGTTGAGAGTACAGGGCTTGGCAAGAAAACTGTGCAGAAGCTTGTCAATTCCACATTGATTCACGTTGTTATTGTTTGAAAACTCAACTACAAGTATCGTCTTTCATTCACACGTTTCACACGCTGGCGCTGTCGTCACTTCTTGTCCAGGTGACCGGCTGCAGCCCAAAACTGACCCCCGGGTACTCAGCGTCCCGCAGACGACGCCCCCTGGCGCCGCGTCGCTCCGTCCGTGCAGGCGCCGCGGAGCCGGCGTCGGGTCGGACACGTGACCTCGCGAGGGCGCTGACGCCGCCCTGAGGACTCGGAGCGACACCTCCAGAGCGCAGGTAGGGCCACGGGGAGAAGGGCCACGCCCAGGGCGGTGATGGGTAGAATGGTGCTGATGGCATCGCGCTGTATCGGACCATCCAGGGGTTGTATGCGCTCATTTGGAGCGGCGGTCGGAAGAAGAAGGAACCTGGAGAAAATGTAGCACGTCGCAGAATCATGATTCTCAACTCATTTTGTTTTGTTGCAATGGTGAGAATTCTGAACGAACCGTTGGATGACCTGAGTGTTCAAATTTTGCACAAAAATTTCAATTGATTGAGACAAATTCACGTGAATATTGGAGCGAAGCGTTTGCACTGAGACTCACCAGCAGCGTTGCCGTACGGCTGGAACATGGGAAGGAACGGCACGGAAGCGGGACGGAAGAACGGGGCGGAGCCGAACCAGCCGCGCGCACTCCAAGGTCCGCCTCGGGACTGCTCTGATGTTACAAAACTCTGAAGACAAACAACCACACGTGCAGAGACGAGAACGGGGGGACGCCAAAGGCAAATATGTCCGCTAGTTTCCGGACGCACCTGAGTTGCCAGGTCAATGATACAGAAGTTGTTTAGTCACTGGTCATTGGCTCTCAAAACACTTTGGTCACTTAGCCAAAAGGAGGCACCGCGAGTAAACGGAATTTAGTCGTTGTTGAGGCAGCGTTCGATTTACTGAAACTGAATGTGAATCAGAAACCCAGTTTGGTTACACCCAAACTGCTTCTGAGTTGGTTTCAGTTTTGGCTTGGATTTGATTGGAAAATTGGTGAAATGATGTTTGATTTGCATGAACCTGAAACCAAACCATGATAATCGGTTTCAGATTCACACTCAGATTTGGTAAGTCGAACGCCACCTGAAACTCCTCAACATTACTCGTAGCGCTGGCGTTTTCTCTGCTTGAGAATATTCGACGGGTCTCATGGTATTTTTTCACGTTACCTGTTGTTGCTGGGTAGAGAACGGCTGTTGAGCAGCGGAGGCGTTAGACCCTTCCTTCTCCGCAGTCGTGGATCCACTCACCGAGAGCCAGGTCAGGAGCAGAGTGACCACGCGATTCCTCATCCTTCTACTCGTACTAGAGATCGCCTCGCGTTATGTTTGTGTCAAAAGCACCTCCAATCAGCCATCAGAAAACGTCACGGAGGCAGCACGAAAATTGTGAGTTTGTTTCCAAGATTCAGTCCTTGCGCACGCACACAGACAAATCCTGTTCTTGGTGGGGAAATGATTTTCTGTTCTCCACCGGTCAGTCACAAAGTTTTGAGTGGTTCGTGGGAAAGTTTGCTCCACCCTAGAGTGCTGTCTGATATCAATGCGCATGCTTTAACATATTTCCAGACTACTCCGTCAATTCAGACTTTGTTTAACATGTTTCACAGAAACATACATTCAACATGACCTTTGCCTCAAAGCCAAACGTTGAAAAGTGGAACTTTTATCCAAATTAACGCACTGACAATTGTAAAGGGCAAACGCTGACTTTCAAGTCAAAACGACAGGGCCTAAATATTATGCCTGTGTTCTTCCATGCTTGCTTTGAAACACCATTTTCTCCACGGCAAGAGAAAGACAACACCAGTGCAACTGTATTGTGATGAAGGTGTGACGACAATTGCATTTGTTAAAGTTACTCCAAGTAAAGTCTTTCAGATATCGCAATTTCAGAGCGCAGTTTATTTGTTTCTCAAGTTTATTTTGATCTTTTGAAGAGACAAAACACATTTTCAACACACTGTGTCAGACAAAATCTGCGCCCCGTCATCGAGGGGTAGAAAACAAATTTGTTCGGTGGGTCACTTTACCTTCAGGGTTCAAAAACACGGCTGTACGGACACGCACCCAACATGTCGGGATCTCAGCCATTGCTTTCGTGCGTCCATGAAGGACATACATGTCTGGCAGGAAGATCTCGCACCAGGGCATATCCCACCAGGAAACACTGCACGGTTCCAACAGTCCAACTGATGAAAATCAGAACGCTCCAGAGGATCCAGTACCGCTGTCTGAGAAAGACCTTGGTCTCGACCAGCGCCCAAAGCCCAGATGGTGGGTGGGTCTCAAAATTTATCATCAGCGTCAGAGGGTCAAGAACAACCCGCAAAAATAATTTGACAGCAAAGAGCTGTTCTTTTGGCAACTGCAGCAGAAACCAGGAAGCAAAAAAAAATCACTGAACCTGGTCTTTGGTTCATATTTGCTTTTCCAGAACACAACAGATGACAGAACGAAGACAACAAACTTGTGCTTTTGTGATTTGTACGAGTAGATGCATTCAGAAAACGACAGAGTCACTGCTCACTTTGGCTAGATCTATTGAACTTGACTCTGTTCATCTGTTTTTGCTTAATGTAAGCTTCACACATCATTGTTCACATTTCAGTTGAGGACGGACGAGGACATGGGCAGGTTGCCCGGGGTGCGCGTGCGCGGCTGGTCCCCGCTGCTCCGCGTGCTCGGCTGGCTCACCCCGACCGGCGGCGAGAGCGGCAGCGGCCCCGTGCCCACGGCGGGGCCCAGCGGCGGGGACAGCGGGCTCAGCGGCGGGGACAGCGGCAGCGGCCCGGTCCCCACGGCCGGGAAGCGTGTGCCTGTGGTGGGACGGAACGTAGTGAAGATGCCTCCCGGTGGGTAAACCGTGACGGGCCGGGACCCGATCCCCAGAGGTGCGAAGCCGTTGGGAAAATACGGGTTTCCTGCAACCAGAAATGCAACAGGTGTTGTCAAGAACTTTCAGTGCATTCTCTTATCGTTGGGTGAACAATGCACAATATGCCTTGAAAATTTAACTGACGTTAACGCGCGTACGTACACACACACAAACACACCCCACACACACACACACAGTCAGTGCTGACGCAAGGCCCATACAAATTCACGCACTCACGTACGCCTTTGCACACTCACCAGTAGATCTACTCACACACATTCGGACGCTTATCCAGTTTTCACGCACACCCACGCAACACACGCTCACGCATTCCCACGCACACTCACCGAGTACCCACGCACACTACCCACACATGCTCGCGCACACTCACCTGGTACCCACGCACACCCACTCACACACGACACGCTCGCACCCACCCAGTGGTCACGCATACTCCTTGCTGAAACTCACGCATGTTGAGCGGGTACGCGCTGACTGTGAGCTGCAGCGCGAGCGACTCGACGAGCCTCGTGATCACGTCTACGTAGATGCTGAAGTAGTGGTGCGCGAGCGGGGACAGCTGGTTCGGCGGCGGCGTCCTGGGGCTCCCGCTGAAGGTCGCGGACAGGCTCTGAGTGACCCCGGGGAGGAACCCGGCCCGGCCCTGAGCCGCCCCGGGGAAGAAGCCGGAAGAGCCCTGGACCCCGGGGAAGAAGCCAGAAGAGCCCTGGGTCGCCCCGCTGAGAAACCCGGCCGGGCCCTGAGCCGCCCCGGGGAAGAAGCCGGAAGAGCCCTGGACCCCGGGGAAGAAGCCGGAAGAGCCCTGGACCCCGGGGAAGAAGCCAGAAGAGCCCTGGGTCGCCCCGCCGAGAAACCCGGCCGGGCCCTGGGTCGCCCCGGGGAAGAAGCTGGAAGAGCCCTGGACCCCGGGGAAGAAGCCGGAAGAGCCCTGCGTCCCGGGGAAGCCGCTGGCGAAGGGTGTGTAGGGGACGCCGTTGAGAAACTGCGGTGAAACAGACGTCAACACGTCATCAACAGCAAAAACGGAACCTTGAGAAGGAAAAATTCTTTGTTGTGAAACCCGTGTTGACACTAATGAGACACATCTGTATGAATCTGATGCCGTTGTCGTCAGTCTACGGCTGATCGTGCCTTGGCCCACCAAACACTGAGACGAGGTGTGAAGATTCTAATGAGTTCCTTACCTGTTGTGCAGAGGTGCAGGGAAGAAGAACACAGAGCGCGCAGAAGAGAATCATCCTGATCTGCGCCCTGCAGGCGACGGGGGAGACGAACAATCTCAACTCACGTCCGGTTGTCGCATTGTGTGCGCTGAAGAGAGTCAGATTACTCTCACAGGTATACACAGCTCCCGTGTGGAAGTACCAACACACACAACAGCGTCCAACACAAAGAGTAAATAAAGCCTTTTGAAATTTTAGGATATCAATATCGTGCTCCAACTCTGGTTTAAACTGGCGAATTCAAAAACTTCTTCTAATGTGTCTGATCTGTGTTGAAGTGATGTTTCCTTTCAGCAGTTTTTGCAATGCGTCTTCGACAAACATTTGAGAGAGAGACGTTTCCATGGCCGAAGCAATGGAACTTTCCCTTCAACCAGCAAAATAACACAACTCACTATTTGCCTTGAAAATTATTCTTTAATTGGGCTCGAAAACAGTTACAAAAGGCAACAAAAAGAGTCAAAGCGGTTTTGTTGTTCACAAACAAGAACCTTCATCAACATCAGAAGTTTTGGCAGAAAATGCTGTTCGCACGTCTTTTGAGTCTTGGCCTCGACTCACACGGGAAAGATCTTACGAAACAGTCTTTTCATGTTTCTTTCGGAGGTTCAATCTGGATTTTTGCCAGGTCACATCCACATCACAAAAGGCAAATCCTATTGTTGTTGTGTTTTTGCTGAATCGACCCCAGCGAGCATCTTGTTCCAGCTCCGTCAGCTGTTTGAGCAAATAGCGGACTCGTTTGTGGTTGTTCTGTTCATTTTGCTTGGATTTAAAACTCAAAAGTGGTCACAGCTGAATCGGAATCCCAGAGGACACCATCAAGCGAACATCTTGAGGATTTCAGGGAAACCTGAGGAGAATGAAACAATCAGTTGTCCCAGGGTTAAGGAGTTCCCAGGGGTCTGATCCAGGGAAACCCCAGGGCACCGTCCGGGGAGACCCTGGGGCGTGGTCTGGGGGATACCCCACAAGTTTACCTGGACAGGTGTGTTTCAGGGAAAGCCCAAAGACGTGTTTGATTTTGATTTTGCTTCACCTTGAGACGGAATCAGCTGCCCATTTCTGCCCGACCATGCGCAACAGAATGAGTGAGTCCTGCAAATACACCGCAGGACGTGGGCAGGAACGAAAACCAGTGAAGCGCAAAAACCTGATGTGGTGCTTGGTGTCAAAAAACACAGGGCCAGCGACAGGTTCAAGAGAATGCACAACTGAAGAATTGAAATGCATTGTATCACAGCTAAATTTATTTCAGCATTATGTTGTCATGAGTGCTTACAAAAATCAAATTGATAGAAAACTTCAAGAACTGCTCAAAACATTAAAAATGACAAAAACGATGAAAAACGCTTTTGGATTCTTGGGTGACAGAAACCAACCGGTGGCAAACAACAAATGCTGCGATATTTTTCGGTCTGCTCTGTTCTTGCTCACGCATGAAGTGAACCCAAAATCAATCTCTTCCACTGTGCCACGGTCGGGTTAATGCCAAGCGCGTGTCTTCAGGACGGTTTGGTGGTCATGTGAGGATCTTGTGTCACGTCACTGATGGTTGAGCCTGAAACAAAGAACAACCTGAATCTTCCACAGATTTGTTGAGTCGCTGCCCAAACCCACCGAAAGTGCGCTGGTTCAGCGTTTTGTCCGCATCTCTTCGTCGCAGCTGACGTTTAACGTTTGTCGTGGACAGTTGCTGGGTTGCGCTGCAGCGTAACACTTCGTGGAACTGTACTCGCACGGGAAACTTTGCGATGTTTTGGTCAAATTCCACAAGCTGGTCTGTTGTTTCAGAATTTTTTAGCAATGCTTCTCCAATGCAATGTGTTAGAAAGATTTCTGTGAGAGTTGACGAAGTGTTGCCCAGGTGAACCTGGCCACTATCCACGGCTGAAAACCCAAAACCACACGCTGCCATGACAGTACTTCTGAAAAAGAGCCTGATTCCACAGACTGTTTGTGTGAAGTCAGGTTCCATCTGGCTGTTCTGGCAATGGTGAGACAAACAAGATCGGTCTCGAAACAGCTGAATCGTCCTTGGGTTTCCTCATAACGAGGTTCTCAACTCAAAGTTCATTCTCCTGATGCCTGTTTGAAGACCAGTTAACAAAGTGCCTTGCGTGCACTGGTTTTATTGCTTCAATCTTCCATTGTTTCTCGAAGTCCAGCGAATATTAAAGGCAAATTAAAAACGTGGAAAAGTTCATGATAAGGTTCTTGACTCAAAGTTGTTATCATGGGCCTGTTTGATGAAAAAAAATACTTCCTCCCTTGCACTGGACAATCTTCCTACGTACAACAGTATTTCTTGAAGTCAAAGGTTGTATCAAAAAGACCCAGCGCGAAGCGTGAAAAAACAAACGATCCAGAAAAACTGACAGAAACGTGTTTGGCCTCTATCCTTGGTGTGTACCTGCAGCTG
>JAAUXT010090759.1_pt1 | contig 10819 bp, 7 predicted proteins | sample 7278171 | NCBI WGS metagenome assembly JAAUXT01 (sample SAMN14350112, study PRJNA611818) | marine sediment metagenome | isolation source: surface marine sediment (1.8m) | place: French Polynesia: Moorea | collected 2018-08 | reverse complement strand
TCCCGCCCAACACTCAGAGCTATGGGGCCAGGTCAGTCCCACCCAACACCAGGTCAGTCCCGCCCAACACCAGGTCAGTCCCACCCAACACCAGGTCAGTCCCACCCAACACCCAGAGCTATGGGGCCAGGTCAGTCCCGCCCAACACCAGGTCAGTCCCGCCCAACACCAGGTCAGTCCCACCCAACACGCAGAGCTACGGGCCAGATCAGTCCCGCCCAACACCCAGAGCCATATAGCCTGGTCAGTGGACGGCGCTGTGGCATGGCGCCTGTCCAGGTTTGAATCCCGCTGGTTCAGTCATCTCCTCACGTGGGACTCGTATTACTGCGACAACGCGCGTTCTGATTCTTCAGCTGCCCCCCTCCCCGCCCTACTGTTCCAGGCTGTTCCTCCCTGTTTCAGGCTGTTCCTCCCTGTTCCAGGCTGTTCCTCCCTGTTTCAGGCTGCTCCTCCCTGTTTCAGGCTGTTCCTCCCTGTTTCAGGCTGTTCCTTCCTGTGTCAGGCTGTTCCTCCCTGTTTCAGGCTGTTCCTCCCTGTTTCAGGCTGTTCCTCCCTGTTTCAGGCTGTTCCTCCCTGTTTCAGGCTGCGCACGCCTCTCGGACGGCGCATGCTCGAGATGGAGTTCCGGTTCCACAGCGACCGGCGGCGCAAGAAGCTCGAAAACGATCTCACCGCCGAATAGCGCTTCGCCACACACACACACACGCACACACACACACGCACACACACACACACACACACACACACACACACACACACCAATTGTCCATTGACTCATCTGCAACGGATGCGCATTGTAAGAAATCATCGCACGCGAGTGCAGATCTTTCTGAACGAGACAAGAATTTGAATATGCTTCCACCCAAATCAACCACACTTTTGTCGAGTTGAACCAGTTCAATCGCTCAATGAACGTGATGTCAATGGGTGATGACTCCCCCCCCCCCGGGTTCCAGTCAGCCGAGATGTTGTGCTGTCCAAAGATCGAGTTCAGCGTGAGGCAAACCACTGTGTCCACCCTCCACGTCCACCCTCCAAATGTCAACCCCAGATCCACCCTGCAGATCCCAGCCCCACAACCACCTTCTTGAACTGAACCTCTGACCTACCCTCCTGAACCTAGCTGCAGGTACCCATCCCCAGATCTACCCGCCAGAACCCAGCTTTCCCACCCAACCGGACCTGGACTCCAGAACCCAGCTCCAAGTCCGCCAGCAGACCAGCCCAGATCCACCACCAGGACCCACCCTTCGAATCCGCTCCTTCTGATCCATCCCAGATGATCCCACCTGCAGCAGCAAAGTCAAGGTTCCGACCTTGGCTCCTGGATCAATTCCTGGCATCAAGGCGACAAAACAAAACGTCACCACAATCAGAACCGCCCATGGCTCATGTCTCCACAACCATTTCATATTGATACGAGTGTGGGTTGGGTGTGGGTGCACACTACCACGGACGGGGCAGTCGTGCGGGGCGGCAAGTCCAGGGGTATGCCATGCATGGAATGGTTCATGGAGTGGTCCAAGTGACCGGGCAGCCCATACTGCATGTTGTGTCTCCTGCAGTGTGTGTGGGTACATTGAAAATACTTTGAAGCCGTGGGTACCTGCACATGTGTATTGGTGTTGTTGGTGTTTGCACACGTGCGTGGGTGTTGCGGGAACTGCACATGTGGGTGCTGTGGGTACACTGCACGTGTGGGTGTTGTGGGTACTACACATGTATGTGGAGGCTGTCGGTGGCGGGTGTGGAAGTGTTTGGGTGTTGGAACATTTTAAAAACGGGGACAAATTGTGTGTGTGTGTGTGCGTGCGTGTGTGTGTGCGTGTTCTGTACGCATTTGCGTGGTTGCGTGTGTGTGTGTGTGTATGTGTGTGCGTGTGCGTGTGTGTGTGTGAGAGAGAGCCTGAACGTGTATTGGAGCCTTTTCCTTCTTTGGCCACGTGTTGCGTGTTTTGGTTCCAGGCTTCGCTGAATGCGCCTCATGAATATTCATCTCCACAGTCGGATCAGCGAACCGTGGTCCCAGTGTGTGCGGCACCATAAACGAACCTGAGTTTGCATGAGCACGGGCGGTGCGGCTAAACCCCGCGGGAGGCAGGATCGTCGTGGCACCCCGGGGCGCGCGTCGCGTTCTGAGGGCCAACAACTAGAAGAGGTCCTAACCTCCACAAAAATGAAAGAACTTGTAATGAGTCACATCACGTGTTCTTGTCTTTCTTTTCACCTGGTGACTACAAATTCCAGCGGATGTTCTATTTTGGATGGGGAGGGGGGGACCTTCGTGGCACCCCGGGGCGCGCGTCGCGTTCTGAGGGCCAACAACTAGAAGAGGTCCTAACCTCCACAAAACCTCATATTTGGAGACCCAAACCCGTTCGTGACTGAGGCTTCTGCCTCCCAGGCAAACATTTTTTCATGGACAAAGGAGCCTCACCCCACTCCCTGGACTCTGCAGCTGCTTCACACTGAACATGCGCTTTGTTGTCGCTTTTCCACCAACACACGAACGTCACAACAAACCTCATCAGTGCTCTAAAAATGTTACGCGCCACTGAAGCGCACGTCTCAAATCACCCGCTCTGACTGCGCGCGAGGTTTAGTCGGATCGACGCGGTGTTTTGTGCACGATTTTAGTTGAAGTGAGTCAGCCATTGGGACCAGGATTTAGTTGCAGTTCTTTGTGGTAGTTTTAGCAGCAAGTCGGGTTCAGTTTGGGTTCAGTCTGATTCGGTCGAGAGTGACGGGCACACCCGGTGAAACGGACAACTGATTGATCCACTGCGTGATCGATTGATTGATTGGTTGATCAAAGCCACACAGACACAGGACTCGCAGTGCCTGGAACTAAAGGTCAGTACACGCATACTCACTCACCATACTCACGTCCTTTGTTTAGTTTTGTTTGCGAACTGTATCTTTACACAACAGTAACGTGTGAGGGAAGTAACACTCGCGAGGACGCATTGTTTGGGTGTGGCGCTCCTGTTTTGGTGCCAAAACCCTCAAAGCTTGGAGCTGAAACATACCAAAAGAGTACGAGTCGTAACAACTCAAAGTTTTGACGAAAAAATAGGCCGCGCATTTTTAAGGCAAAGATATGCGTGGCACGCAACTGTGGTGACACGCAAGCATTTCCCTTTCAATGCACGGTTGGAAAAAAAAGATTTTCCTTTTGGATATTTGTTGAGAGATTCAGTTTGCTTTGTCTGCCCAGAAAGACCTTGAAAACGCAAAGTCATTGAGCCGCGTTGAGTAATTCAGATTTGTTGAGTCTCAGCTGGAATGGGATGGGAGGCAGGACTTCTTATGGAGATGCTGGAATGTTGTTGTTATGGTGTTTTGAGGTCACGTCCCGTTGCTATGGAAATGGATGCATGCGCCTCCAAACATGTGATGAGGAGAGGAAATGACGGCCAACATGCCCATGGTCGTCTGCGTCCAACTGTGTGAGGCTCGGTTCACACCTCACGCGTCGCACACGTTGAGTAGGCCGCGTTCACACAGTGATCACACCATCAGGGCTTCCAAATCACACAGATGACGCGACGTCAAAATTTTGACGCGATGCCAGAAATGGACTGGACTGTCAGGCTCTCCATTGGGTATCATGTTAATTTGACACCCTCGCGTCAAAACTTTGACGTCAGCGTCAAAAACTCTGACGCCATCTTGCCTGTGTGAAAAGCCCTGTGGCGTCTCGTCTGTGAATAGACGCTGCGTCGCTGGTGACCTGCGTCAAAGGGCACTTGGCTCCAAACGCACACAGCGTGAACTCAATTCATGACAATGCTGAAAGCGTTGCCTTTGGACACCACATGACGGACAATGTACTCGCACTACTAACCAGTACGAGTGTGAATCGTTGCCGAGAAGTTTTTGCTGCATGCGTGGTGTGTAGTTGTTTCAGCTGTAGATCTGGTTGGGATGATCAGATCTGTACATGTTTGATAGTCACACGTGTTTACGCGTTGCGTTCATGCATTGCGATGAGAAAATATTGTCTGCAAGAAAAAATATTCACCGTCTGAATCAAAAAGGCAATTTTAGTGGGGATCAGAAAGAGGCGTGTCCCAAACCCTGCCCCTTCACGGGTTCAAGGGACATAAGCAGATTAAGTAGATCTGGGGATCAGTCCTTTTCTGTTCTGTCATCCCTCAAAAAACGTCCATACCTGAGGAATTGCCCAAATACGGACAAACTGACAAATTTGGATCCCAGCTGACCATGACCTGACCAGTGGACCTCCTGTTCAACACCACTCCATGTGGTATTGTTGTTTTGTCATTGGAGCCATACTGTACTTCCAAAAATGGAAATGTTGAAAAGTGTTGTTTGGTGGATGACTGAGCGCATTTTGCACACGTGACCCCAGCGCGACTCAGCGTGAATCCGAGGTTCGCTTTACGAGTGTTTGATCATCACACAGACGGACCTGTGTCAGGTCGCGAGGGAGCCACTTGAAACGTTGGGGACACACGTGGATCCTCCAGAGGATCCAACAAGGGTTGATCCAGGCCTAAATCTGGTGGGTCCAACTGCGCCCGGTGCAATGAAACGGTGTAATGACTGGGAATCAGGAGGCACGGGGTGGTGGGGCCCTGTCCCGAAGGTCAAGCAGTTCTGACCACAGGCTCCTGTTCCTCACCCTGCACTCTTGGAGCCTGGAGTGCTTAGCTATTTCAGGTGAAAATTGAAACGACAAGGCACGAGGCAAAGAGCACCAGCAGCCAGACCTACCAGACCTTTGGCATAGGACCCCTCACCCCATGCCTCCTGATTTCAGCTGTGTGGCCATTTTGTTACACCTGTCTAGGATCCAACTCCAGGGGACCCAGAGCTGTCCCGACAGTGGGTCCAAGTTCTGGCAGCAGCAGATTCAGGGTCCAAGCGGAGCGGCGCCAGGGGCGTGGAGGACTGACCCTCACTGAAGAAGGTTTGGTTCCTCTCTGGAAGAATGTTTGCAGAAGAGAGAACAGAACTTGTGTTTCTCAGGTGCTTTTGGAGATCCAGTCCTTCCACATCCCTGAGTTCTGAATCACACTGGATACACACACCTGCACACGTCACGTTCAGCGACGCAGCGTCCAACATACAACGCGTGGTGTATTCGAACCCAACGTGAATGTATCTCGCTCAAACCCCTCGTGGGAACCTGTCCTCGTGTTTGGTTGGAAATCCCAGGCAGTTTGGTTGGGGTTTCGCAGGCTGCTCTTCTTCGAATCGAGCTACGAGAGGAAACTCGTATCTCAGTGTGTGGTTTCTGCGTAGAGCCAGCGCACAGAGATTGCTCGTTCGCGCGTGAAATCACCGTTGGAAAACTTTATGGAGCCAGAGGGTTAGAGCCAGAGGAGCTTTCACTCCCATTCATCCCAGCGTCAGCTTTTTCTGCCGTTGACAGCAACTTTTCTTGATGACATCAAAGAATTGTCCCATCAATTGGGCATCAGGTTAAATGATCACGTTGATGTCAAAATTCTGCTGTCGACGTCAATGTTTTGAAGCCGACAGTGCCAATGTGAAATCCCCCCCCCCCAAAAAAAAAAACAGAAAAATACTTGAAACAATTTTCAAAGTCAGTTGAGAGCTCCGTGGGTCGGGATCTCAGTCAGAGCCTGGTCGGGCCCATTCTAACCCAACCCTGGGTCCGCTCTGTGAGGGGATTGAAAATCTGTTGCACACTGGGTGCGTCCAGGGGCTCCAGATGTTTCTCCACGACACAAAAGGCGGGAATTTCACGCCAGCTCGGTGAAGCATCACATCCGGGATATTTGGGTCACGTCACGTGCTGCCAACAAAACAACCAATCAAACTGTCTAAAATTTCACAAACCAGGATTTCGGACTCACTTTGGTTGGACTGAATCCAGGTTCTGAGTCACAGTCTCAGTGGCGCAGTCTCACAGCCACCATCCCTGAATCACAGTCTGATGGTCACAGTCACTGGACGTGAAGAGCCAACGTGGGCGTAAAAACGTGAGCCCGAAAACGCCCGTTGATTATCGCAATGACTTTCGCGTGAGTCACACGTCAACGCGTTGTACGTTGCGTCCCTCAGTAGACGCCACACGGTTGACTCAGCCTCAGGCCCACAGAGAAACACGGGGACGCAGCGTTGGACGTGTTCGTGTGAAACAGACCTTGTCCCGTTGAAACCAGCCGTGGTGTCTTCACGCTGAGTCAGTGTCACACACAGAGATTTTTCACTTTTGACATTTTGTTAGGCACGTGGGAAGGTGAAGGGGAGACGTGAAAAGTTGGGTTGTTTGAGACCCGAGTTTACAGTGTGTTCCACTGGGGCCAGGGGCCAGCGCCAGGCATCCTGCTGGAGTCTCCAGAGAACCCTGCAGAGAGAGAGAGAGAGAGAGACAGACAGACAGACAGACAGACAAAGAGAGAGGAGAAAGTACCGTAGAGGAGCGAGAGAGAATGAGAGAAAGTGGCAGAGGAGAGAGATGGAGAGAGAGGGAGAGGGAGAAAGGGAGAGAAAGAGGCAGAGGAGAGAGTGAGAGAGAGATGCAGAGAGAGGAGAGACCAAAGAAACAGAGGCAGAGAGAGGGAGAGAGAGAGAAGAAAGAGAAAAGGACAGACAGCGGAACAGGCACAGAACGACAGACACACAGACACAAGAAAGAAGACTGAGAAAGTCTCCCCTGATCCAGGGCAGGTTCACACCAAGTTCCGGCGTGAGACAGGAGGTTCAGGCCTTCAAGATGACAAGGGCACCGCTGATAAACCCACGTTCCAGAAGGAAGATCAGCCCACTTGAATTCAAATATCTTCTCAAAAGCCCAAGCATTGTCCAAAGTGCGCATTCAGAAAGAAAATGTTTCATTTGGGGACATTGGTACACGCTCCCGTGTGAGGGGTGCGAGATGACCCTGGGGGAACCCCACTCCGGTGATGGGGGAGGGGGAACCCCAACACCCCCCACCCCATAAATTTGATAGCGACACGCACGAACCTGAGTGCGCCCCCAAATTGAATTCCTTTGGTTCGTGTTGGCACCCGTTCAGTCGTGCGTTTCTTCATGCATTCCTTTTCCCTTCGTGCCCTAAATTCATTTGTGTATTGGAATGTTCGCCAATAATGATGTGCACTTTTTACCTGTGGCTGTGTAGGTTTCTACAGGGTTAATTCTGTGGAGGCTGCTTACGCAAGCTCACATCTCCAAAAGAATACATTGTGTGTGTGTGTGTGCGTGTGCGTGCGTGCGTGTTTGTGTGTGTGTTGCTTCGGATGGAACCCAAGGCTTTTGTTCTGGCTGCTTTGTGCAGGGTATCGACGTGTCTGGGTCTGAGGCCATAAAACTGGGGGGAAATGTACATGTACACATTTGTCGCACAGACAAACAGTTTTTCAGTTCTTCCAAGGGTCAATACAAACTCAGACCAGCGTGGGAGGTCCCTCTCCCCGACCCCAATCCTGAATTTGCTGGAATAGTCCCCTGAGGAACCACCTCCGTACCACAACAGACCCTTTTTGTGCAAAAGGGCTTGATTTTCGACCCTGAAACCGTAGCAACTTACAAAAACGTGGGACCGAAATGTTGTGGAAAGAATTTGTATAAAAGTTGAAGCAAAACCTCCAACACACCACAGATATTAGAGTGAGTCATGAAGAATTGGCGGGCATTGGTTTTTCTGTGAAAAATGCTCTCCCAAATAACGAGTGGAGAACTCGATGATTGTGCACAACAGGTTGTGGCGGTGGAGGCGCATCCCAACCTGTCGACATGTGACGCAGAGACCTGAGTTCTGAGTTGAGGGGTTTTCACATCGGCGCCGTCAGCGTCAAAAAATGTTGACGTCGACGTCAAAAGTTCGGTGTCAACGTGAGAACCGTTTTGTTGGAGCGAGTTTGACCAGCATTGTGGATCTTGGGAGAGCAGGGAAACAAAACGTTTCTGTGTGTGTGTGTGTGTGTGTGTGTGTGTGTGTGTGGCGGGGCTTGTCACAAGTCTTGTGTGCGGTTGTGGCCTTGGCTGTCTTCGGAGTCAGCGTGCCCGGGCCAGACCCCTACCCCTACCCCTACCCCTCCCCCTGCCCCTACCCTTGTCCCAGAGCCCTCATGAGACCTCGCCCCGGCCCTGGATCAGTCCCCGCATCAGCTCGTTATCATCACTCGTACCGGAAGTTTGAGGACATCGCAGACACGTGCTGAGCCTTATCACCGTGTAACTCACAACAAACAACCATCACACGGTCGTGAAGGGACCAGTTTCAGGCCGACCGGGCATGTGCTGAATCCAGTGTCACAGAGATACGTGTTTCCCTGCCGTGGTCACGTGCTTCCCACCCCCCACCCCCCACGACCTTGTCAGGATGAGCTGTTCTTTTGTTTTTCACGTTGTCCAGGTTGCGCCTTTGTCATTGACCATGAAATCCAGTGGAACTAAGGTCTCTACCAACAACCAGGGTCCGCCCCTGTGTAATGAAATGGCCAGACCCCAGAAACCAGGAGCCCCCTGTGTCTGGTCAGTGTTGCTTTGCTGAGGTGATGGCGGGGGGGGGGGGGGTTCTGGCCTTGGGCTACATGCCCCTCACCTCATGCCTCCTCATTTTGCTTCACACATTGCGATTATCTGTCACTCAGAGCCTTCACCTGGGGTCTGGCTATTTCAGCCCACACCCTGAAGATGCGATGCATGTCTGGCTATTTCAGCCCACACCCTGAAATGACCAGACCCTGGGTCTTGAAAATGACGGGTCTCCTCATTTCACTTCACCCTGCATCCGCGTGCGTGTGTGTTGATTTGGTGCAGAAATGCATGGAACAGCCATACGTGCTGTTCTGCATTTTAATCCCCCAAGTTTGCTTCTTCCCAGCGAGAAATTGAAGATCTCAAAGCCTTATTTATGCTCTGAAATATTTGTGGGTTTTGAAATCGTGTTTGGGGAGTTCAGTGGTTGTGAAAAAGGGGACAATGTAAGCCGACCACACAAAGCATGAAAAACACATGTTCAACCCGCGTGACGTTAGAAACCGCGAAGTCGTGATGTAGACGTCGTGTTGTCAAGGACGCGACGCCAACGTAACGACGCCAAAAAATTTGGACGCGACGCCCACATCAGAGACGCCCACGAAAAGACGCCGCGTTGCGTTTGACGTTCAAAGGAAATAAGTCAAGCGTGACAGATCTAGAGATATATCAAGGGTGCATACTTGAGGGGTTTCGTGACTCCAGGGCGCACTGATCCAATTGTGACAGTCAGATGATGATGACACATCAGTCGGACCATTTCAAAAAAGACGGCGCTTGCACGACGCAGGGGAGGAGTCTGAAGGGGGCTTCTCACAGAGCTGAGTTTTGCGGCCGGTGTTCTGCGGCATCATTGACCCCTGTGTTTTTCAGATTTTTCTTCGCCACGCCTGTGAGGTACGGCACAACCTGGGAGAACCTGTGTCTGGTGCGGTGGGTCTGAAGCCCCTTCATGTGGAGGAGCCACAGAAAAGTCTGTTCCCCCCAGGCACAGTCCCACCTCTGAAATATAACGTTTCTCAAGTTTCTCAATTTCTGCATGGGAAAAGGGTGCACTTCAGCCTCAGCGGCCGCCTTCCCAGATTCGTCTCTGCCTTTCCTGTCTTCAGACTCCCCCAGACTCGGCACACCAGAGAGACAGGCATCACAGAAAAAACAGTTCGCCTGTGCGGCCGCACAGAACAAAGGCCTATTGCGCCTCCTCCCACATCACAGGAGCCATTTTTGTTGAAATTTCAACCAGCGCGAAAAGTCGCGTGTTTTTCTCCAAACTTGCAAAGTGCTCTCACCCAAAGTTTGCCTTGCACAAGATCTTGACGCCAGGATGCTGGGGCGGATCCAGGGACCTGGGGAACCAGGGTTCACTGGCACACAGGGAGAATACGCATTTTTGATGCACTGGTGCTCCCGGTGTAACAAAATGGCCAGACAGCCGAAACCAGGAGGCACGGTGTGAAGGGCCCCATACCGAAGGTCATTCAGGTCTTGCAGTGGGCCTTTGCCTCATGCCTTACCATTTCAAGTCTCACCTGAAACAGCCAGACACACATCAAGCCTCCGAGTGGCCTGTGTCAACTGATATGTATCAGGGTGTGAATGCAATGACCAAACACCCCGTGTCTCCAGATTTTGAGTCTGCCCATTTCGTTCCAATGAGTTGTTCTTGTGTTCCCCAGGGTTCACCACTCAGCCCTGGATCCAGTGGACTTCAGACCCTGGATCCGCGCCGGTCTCCTGTCGTCTCCTCGCTCTCCTCATACCGTTGGAAACTTTATTTACCTGACGTGTGCTCTCAACTCGGGGATTGTTTGAAATGGGATCGTGTTGACTCAGTGTGGGTCCTCATTAGCTGGGGAGGATCCAGGGGTCCGGGGGCATCCCGCAGACACACAGGACCTCGGTCCACATGGTCACATCCGTGGGGGTCCCACACAGGACCCCGGGGGACCATGGTCCACATCCAGAGGTCCGAGGGCCTCCCGCACAGAACCTCAGGGGACAAGGAACCCCCGTCACTGCAGGCCCCACCAAACCTGGTCATTCGTGGGGTCCGCCTCCCCCCCCCCCACAGACACAGAGGAAGTGAGGGACCTGATGGGCTCGAGCAGATACATGCAGAAGGCCTCATGGAGCTCGGACATCCCAAAAACTGTCCCAGGATGTCCATGCAAGGTGTATTGGGCTGGGATTGTTAAGCGTGTGGTCCCGAAGGGTGTTACCACACGCTTAGTGTAATCACCATCAGTCTGTATGTGTGTCCGTCTGTGTCAACCGGGGGGGGTTGGACCCACTTTGGGAAAAATGGCCAGAAATGATCAGTGATTCTCACAACACC
>JAAUXT010150925.1_pt1 | contig 10820 bp, 13 predicted proteins | sample 7278171 | NCBI WGS metagenome assembly JAAUXT01 (sample SAMN14350112, study PRJNA611818) | marine sediment metagenome | isolation source: surface marine sediment (1.8m) | place: French Polynesia: Moorea | collected 2018-08 | reverse complement strand
TGGGGGGGGGGGGTAACCAGGGAACTGGGAAGCCAGGAATAAAAACTGCTGGTTGGTTTCCCAGTTTCCTAGTTAAAACACCCCCATCTGTTTACAAAATCTGGAAACTTGCGATTTTTTTTTCCTTGTTTCCCAATTTCACTGTCAGGTGGCATATTTTTCTCACTTTAGAGGGCAACCAGGAATGTACTTTTTCCTGGTTTAGGGGCAACCTGCAAAATTCTGTTTGTGAGTCTCTATGCAGTCAACTCAGTGGCAACCTGGAAAGTCTGCAACCCAGAAAGTCAGCAAACTGGAACATTGGACACCTGCAAAAATCTGGAAAGTTTGAAAACCTGGCAAGTTTAAAAATCTGGAAAGCTGGGAAACCTGGAAAGTTGGAAAACCTGCAAAGTTGTTGAACCTGGCAACTTGGAAAACATGGAAAGTTGTGAAACCTGCAAAGTTTGAAAGAAATTCTATTTTTTTTCCACTTTTCCAGGTTTCATGGTTCTGGGGAAATGTTTTCCTGGTTTCCTGATTCTGGGGAAATGTTTTGCTGGTTTCCAAGTTTGCTGGTTTCCTGAATGTGACAAGAAAAATTTCCTGGTTTGCCAGTTACCCACCCCACCCCTTCGTTTCAAAAATTTTGGAGACTGGGGGAAAAAATTCTGGTTTCCTGCTTTCCCTGTTTCCTGGTTACCCCACCCCCTCTCTACAAATAGTTTTGAAGTGCTCAACTGGCAAGGTGTGCGGCGAGCAACTGATATTCTGCTTGAAAGTCTGGTTCTTCCTGTCCAACAAAGACAGCGACAACCAACTGACCAACGTGCTCTCGGTTGTCCAGCAAATTCGAAGAGAAAATAGCATCATCGCGTCAAATGAGAGCCTCAAAAGAGCTTGTGTGCACGTGAAGTGTTTTATGTTTGCAGAAAATACTGTGATAACAAGGAGCGATCAGCCGGACGACAGCAGAGTGACCAGTGATCGCCTTCCTGTCGTGTTCAACTGTATCGCGAGAGGTGAGAATGTCGTTGCACTGTTTTCCCCACGTATTCAACAAACACGAGAGCTTTGCCACCTGGAAGTCTCAGACCCGAATTATTTCACTTTCAGAGTTGTACACAGAAATGTCCATATCATTCAAACCAGACGTGACGTTGCTGGATTCCGATGACAGCGATATGTTCGATGAGGCCCAGGTACTGTTCTTCCCAGACAAAATATCCATATTTATTCACGAAAGTTCGCCAAAGGTCAGTTCCCACTTTGAAGTGGGCTGGATATCTGCTGCGTGACGGCAGTGGACGTGTTCTTTGCAGGACACGGTTCCCGACGACCTAGATGCCCTGGGCGTAGACGGACATCCGAACGTTGACAGAATGTTCAGCCAGGAGTCGGGCTGCACCTCGGACTCCTGGGACGACGACTATCAAGACTACTACGGAGAAGCGGTGCGTTCTTCGGGAACTTCCAATCCCAATTCTGCAAAAAAATGTCTGCAATACAAGCTGAAGTTAGAATCAATTGCCACACGAACTGTTGTTTGAGTAAAAGTATGCAAAACCGAATGCAAACTTGGACGATCGCAGGATGAAGAGGAGAATCACATGCATCCTTTTCTGGCGAGGGACATGGAGCTGGTGAAGGAACATTTCGGAGAGAACGCAATAACTCACCGACTGTTCGGGACCATTGATGACATCGACGTGGAGCTCCACATCATTTTGAGTTGCCTTGATGTGAGTTTGGGAGACTGGCCGCCGTAATGGGACCCGTGTGACAGTTTTCGTTGTGTCTTCTTGGTTTTCTTCAGGCACAGGACACCTGTATCCGTATTTTGTCTTGCAGTCTGCAATTGCAAAAGCGTGGAAAGTGATAAAAGACGAGCCGATTATTGTGCGTCTTCACATGTCCGTGTCGAGGTATCTGGATGCCGGAGGTGAGCAAAGTTTGTTCAAAGGGAAGTTTTCAAAATGGCACCGTCTTTGGGAAAATTTCCAGGCAATGACCAATTTCAGACCAAGATGACAACTCGATGTTTGTAGAAAGGTCTGTGTGATCACCACAAGAATTGCAGAAGGGATTCCCTGTTATACAGTGTGTTGTGTCTTGCAGAACCGAAAGTGGAAGTGTTCCAGCCTTCGCAGAAAGAGAAGTTTGGCATCGGAAGTCAGTTGAGAAAGTGAGGGGTTGTTGTATTTGGCCCAGTTCTCGAGTCTTTCACATCAGATGCGTGCATTCTGCGTGTGTGAGAAAGAGTGGGTATGCGTGTGAGTGTGTGCCTGTTGTCAGTGCGCGTGCGTGTGTGAATTGTGCTTGTTCTTCGTTGACAAGTGGGAGGGGCAAGCTGCCTGAGGGAAGGTGTGCATCATTGACATTGACTGAGCTGATGCGTGCTTGTTCTCCGAGGCTTGAAACCCTCACAAATATTTGGTTCACATTTTTCCTTTTGTCATTCTTCCTTGCCATGAAACAAATTACACAAATGTGTATCGTTTGTTGCCAGAATCATGGAATCTTTCTTGAGGGAAACGTGGAAGAACCTCTCGAATGACTCTGTGAAGTCCTGCAGCACGAAGGAGCAAAGTCAAAAGCTGAAGCGATCCACAAGTTTGCAGCAGCCTTCAGCCAAGAAGAAAAACACAGCGCAATCAACCTCACAGTGAGTTCAACGGTGTCAAAGGCCTCGCGTACGGAGGGGTCAGCAACTCTTTTGAGACACGACTGTTCTGTGGGTGTGGTCCCATCACGGTCCGCACAAGTCAGGGCAGTCGTTGCAACCCTGGCACCATTCAGTGTTCGCTTCTATTTTGTGTCGCTGACACATCATGAAGCAGCTGGAATGAGTTCCAGCTGCAGTCGGAGGCACGTTACGTTCAGCTTGTGTCGAAGCTTCGTCCTTCACACACGATACCGCTGTCCCTCTTCCATCCAACTTGAGTCCCGCCCAGTTTTCCGATGCGGTTCTGACCGTCCTGCCTCTTGGCCTTTGCAGACCTGCGCGATCCCCGGTGAGACCAGAAATTCCGCCAACGCATCCGCCACTTGACGACCATGACCTGGCGAAGCTGCTCGAGATGGGCTACACAATGGAGATGGCCACGAACGCGCTCATCATCACCCGGGGCCACTTCGACGAAGCCATCAACCTGCTGTTGTCCAGCCCAGAAAGGTCGGCGTGGAGTCTCTGTTGAAAAACTTCAGCAGATTTGCTGTGTCAAAGATCTCACGACTGATTGTCAGCTATCGGTGTGTTGCAGCTGCACTGGGGTGTTGGCAGACAATCAGATAAACATCAACGTGAGTGCGGAACAACAGCAGCAACAGGCGCTTTTTTCTTCATCCAAGCCAGCGCGCCCCAAGGTGCCGATGTTGCATCCGAAAGCGGGAAAGAAGGCTGTGAAGACCAAGGCTGGAGGTCTGTACCGTCAAACCCGCGGACAAGAACCCCTCCTAGGTTTGGGCCAAAGATGGTCAAAGGCATTCTTTGCAGTTTTGCTATTCATTTGCAACAAATATTGCAGGCCCAAAATCAAACCCTTTTGAAAAATCAAACCATTTTCATATTGTTTAACTCAATGTTCAAAAACTCCACGACTTTTGGTTTGTGTCAAGTGGGATATTGTCTCTTTCTTTCTGTGGAGTGGCCATCACTCCTCAGGGTTGTTGTTCTCCCTCTGGGCAGGCTGGCTGTTCCATCTTCCTTCCAGTTGTTTCTCCTCTGATGGCCCAGGAGCTTGTGGCTGGATTGCTGGTCAGCCCCTCAATTTTTTTCTCCCAAAAAGGAAGGTTTCATGCCCAAGGTATGAAAGCACGCTCCATAAGCCAAACCTCAATTGTCTTTTTCATTCCCACCCAACTTTGATGTTTAACTTTCGATTTTTTGTACTCCTGACTTTTGATGTCCTCACAGATTGACAATAATCACAGGGCAAGTCCTCTCAAAAAAGGACCACCCCAAATTGTTTGGCCCCCGGTTCAGCCGCTTGCAGCGGACTCTGTGCAATCACTATCGGTGTTTGTGTCTGTCTGGGCAAGGAACTATCCGGTGGGGGGAGTGGGAGTCACTCAGCTAATTTTCAGCACGGAATTTGATGTGATCCACTGAAATCAAGCAGATGTAACATCCAAAAACTTGCCGGCTCATCCTGCGTATTTGTTCAATGAACGGACGCAACACGCGAAGTTGGGGATGGTTTTCGATGAGGTTGTTCTCGTTCCAAGGCCTGTGTCCAACCGAATCACAACTTGACTGTTCGATTCTTGTACATCTTCGCTTTGAAACATTTGGCGAAAGGGAGGACACGAAAGAGGAAACGAGAAGATTCAGAAGAACTGGACTTTGAGCCAAGTAGTGAACAATAATTGTCCTTGTTGACCAAAGCCTAATTGTGCCTGTGTGTTTTACTGATCTGAGTGGTCCGAGTGAATGCTGATCGACATGTTTGCTGCGTTTTTGGCATTGGATGAAGGGGAATGACACAGATTGTTTCAAGTTTTGTTTTATTTGTCGGACGAACACTTGTCCGATGATTGCACGATGTCAAACCGGTTTGATTTGATGACATTTCACTAACCCTCCCTGCATGTTTCACAACAGATGTTTGTGTGTGTGTGTGTGTGTGTGTGTGTGTGTGTGTGTGTGTGTGTGTGTGTGTGTAGAAACGTTGGTTGTCGCTTTTCATCTGGGGTGGGGTGGCATAAGAAAGATCCCAGTGAGACAACTTCGTACTTGTCGTCAGCATCGTGTGTTTCTGAAGTTGTTCGTTTGTGGAGTTGCACGCGTTCTGCGTTTGGAGACTTTGCGGTAAATGTGCGTCTGTTTTCAGCGTCTTCACCGAGCACGTCGACAGCGGACGACTTGACGTTGGTCCCGTCAACGACCACGTCAGGGAAAAACGCGAAGGAAATCCCGCCACTGGACCACGGTTTCCTTGTCCAGGTGTGTAGTGCAACGGACGTCGATTTTCAGTCTGTGCTGCCTGACGCCAAAGGGAGAATATGAAAATACCTCACCTGGAAGTTCTGATCGTTTTCGGGTTCAGAGGTCTGTGTTTGTGATCGCAGGTGATGAAGTACGTGCGCCAGCGATTGCCAACCCTGAATGAGTACTGTGTTGTGTGTGACGAGTCCCACGTCTTTCAAAATGGTGCTATGCTGAAGGTGAGGAATCTAACGAATCGCAGATTCTGCTGCAGTTGTCGTCAGGGAAGATGCAAACGACGTGAGGTATGATTGCCTGTCCTTTTGCTTTGCAGCCGGCAGTATGCGCGCGAGAGCTGTGCGTTTTCTCATTCCAAACGTTGGGTGTTATGTCGGATGCCGCAGAGGACATCGCAACTGGTGCTGAGGTTTGTGGTTGGTTTGTTTCGTCCAGCGCCCCGGGACGTCTCGTGTGAAAGACCAAACGTGTGAAAGAACAAACAAAAGAGATCAAGCGGACCAGGCAGAGGTTTTTCCAACAAACTTCCCAAGCCAGATGTGAATGCTAAAAGTAGACGTTTTGGAATGCACTTGCAGGTGGTGAATTTGTTGATCGAGATGGCCAGATCCGCGTGCAAGTCCGGCCGAAAGGAAACTATATTCGATCCGTTTCCAACCGTCGTTCACCCAGTTCAGCCAACGGAATTTGCCCTCCACCCGAAAAAGGTAAAAACCAAGTACACAGGAACGTGCAGCTGGAACGTGATCAACACTGCGCATAAGAGTTTTTCGCTCTTCTCCGTTGTTAAATGTTGCTCGCACACCACAAACTGAAATGTTCACCACGTTTTCCCCACAGCTGAAGGATTTCAAGCGGGCCGAGAAAGCGCTGGATGCTTTCATCTCGGTTCAGTCAATGACGACGCTGTCGAGCTCGGAACTCAAGAAAAAGATGGACACCGTCGATAACCTGGCGTATCCTCTCCTACAATGGTACGGTTTGTCGTGCTTGCACAAACTCGCTCATCAACACCAAGTCACAGCCCGGCCTGTTGGGAGTGATCACTTGTTTGCTTGAAACAACGACTTATTTTTCTGCATTTTCAGGATAATCAGCAGCAACAGATCTCACATTGTGAAACTGCCTCGTGAGAAGGTGGGTGAAGAGTTCAAAATGTCGTTCTGTCAAGAAGCATTTGAGAAGCTGGTACATTTCACGTTCAAACTTCTGCAAGACTCGTGTCACGATTCCAGCAAGTGAGCTTCATGCGGACTCCACACCAGTTCCTGCTGATGAGTTCACCCCCTGCGAAAGAAGAAGCCTTCAAGACGGCGAAGAAGGCGCACGGTTCCACATTTGCATTCCAGTGAGCTTTTTGCTGCTTTTCGTACCCTGTTACGTGTTCACAGAGTGGTGCGTTTTCAACAGGAGACTTGACCCAACATTGCTTTGCAGCGGCTCCAACATAGAAAACTGGCATTCCATCATGAGAATCGGGCTGATCAACGCCTCGGGGACCAAACATCAGATGCACGGCGCCGCGTACGGAAACGGCATCTACCTGAGCCCGCACGCCAGCGTATCGTTCGGCTACTCGGGCATGGGCTACAACCACCGCGCCACTGGACAGAAGCCGCACCAGGTGAGTGACTGGAGGCGGTGGTCATCCAGGCTCTGATGGGCCAAACAGAAAAAGACCTCGCCCCCGTTTATGAAACAAGAACCACTGCTAATGATCAGCATCAGCTCCGTCCCAGACAAAGCAACGTACATGTGATTGGTGGGTACGACACTTGCCGTCACCTCAAATGGACAGAAATTTGTTTCGTCATGAATTGACAGCAACGGAGTTGAAATATCTGTCTTGGGGCATCTGACATCGTCGAAATGTCTGTCGACTGAAATTTTGGCATGTCGAAAATGCACAACACCGTGGGAAAGTTTTGCGTGTACCAGGAGGCATTGGAAAGTCATCATGGTCAGGCCGAGCGTCGATCAACCTGGTATATTCTGATCAAGTGTTAGCAAAAAGAAAATAAAAATAGAAATTCGCGTGTCCACCACCCCCACCTCCTTTACAATAGGTTGTCCATAAGAGGGACGTGACATTCACGCCAGGCAACGTTTCAGAGTTACAGTTGCAACAAGTGTTGAGCTTGTATTGCAGGGAGCCGCAGCAGGATCGTCCGGGAGACGATTTCTGAACAGCACGAACTTGACCTGCATTGCTCTGTGCGAAGGTGAGGACATGTCTTGCACTCAGTCATTCTTCACAACGGAAAGCTGGACGGATGATCAGTTCACAACCCAACATTGTGTTTTTTCTGCAGTGATAACGTCGCCAGAGCTGAGAAAAAGCGGCAACATCTGGGTGATGCCGAACCCCGACCACGTCTGCACCCGCTTCTTCTTCGTGTCAGTATCAGTCTGTATGAAGACCGTAACCACCCTTGTGCAATCGCAATGTGTTGTGCATGGGTAGATTTCACATGTCTACAAAATTTCGTGGCGAGTTTTGTGAGAAAATGCCAATCTTCGAAGCAGAACTGTTGTCTTCCCTTCAAGTGGAAAAGGAGTGTTTGATCAGATTGTGCTTGAGCAAAACGTTTGGGTGAGTGGGCACTGGCAGTGTTATCAAAATCAAAATCTGTTGCCGTTTTTTCAGGTACGAAGACGGGCAAGTTGGCGAAAACAACGTCGACTCCGAAAATGCTAAGTACAAGAAGGAAATTTTAAAAGCAGTTCAGTTCCAGTGCGTGTGATAAAAATTGATGGAAGGACCGCACCAGCCTCCATCTCAGTGCAATATTTATAGTTTTGACAGTTGTGGAATTGTGCTTTCGTCCCTGATCGACGCGAGCAGTTGGTGGCATTGAGTGCACAGACATTGATATTTTTTCACTGATGGCATTTGGGACAAATGCTGTCTGCAAGAATGCATTGTTCCAAGTGTGGAGTGGTGCAGTTTTGCTGGTTTGGGTGGGGGCAACACAATCAGAGTTTGAAACAGGAGTGTAGTTTTGTCCGACTTTTCCTTTGTTTGATTTGTGTCAAACGCAAGTTCAAAACCTGGATGGATTCATCACACAATATGCTCATTTGGGCTTGTTGTTCGCCGAAATAAATAATTTGGCAGACTGATGGTGTGAAGCTTGAGAATTTCAGAAGGCTTATTCTGCGGTGTGTTTCGTGGCAGGAGTGTTGAGAAAACTGAACTATCAAGCCAACAGCTCACGAAAGGCACTGCTTGCGTGTTGAAATGTGAACTACAGTGTTGCTTGTTCACGTGTCTGATGTGATCTTGATTGACACTATGCAGTGAATGTGCTGAAACAAGACTTCTTCGCCACTCTTGCCTGGCAACAAGATTATTGCAGTCACCTTGACTCCAATGCAAGCATCTCCACATTGAAGAGTCGTGTTGTTCCTCAAGTTTCGTTGTTTTACTGTCAAATCGAGGTCCGGTGCATGTTTGTGCCAATTCCAATGGAGAGTCTCTCTGTTCCAATGTGGACCAAAAACAAAAGGACCAAGCACTTTCGACACACTGAAAATGGTTTGGATCAGAAGCAGGTTTCCCTCGAGCAGGGTGTCAAATCCAACGCATGGCAACTGTGTGTTGTTTTTGCACAGGCACGTCCTTGGAAGCGAGCCTGTGTTGCGCAGTGGCACTGAGTCAGCTGGTGGTGATCTCCCTGATCACCACTTGGTTGGGAGGTTGTTCACAGCAACCGAGATCTCTCGGTGATTGCGCTTTTGGCTGCGCGTTTGTATTCAAAGCTTTGCTCTCTTGTCTTTTTTTCACACAATTAATTAAGGAATCTGAAAAAGTCTTGTGTGCACGTATTTCCTTCCGAAGAAGAAAAGTTCGTTGGGGTTTTTTTTCGGGCTGGGGAGGTTGTGTTGCAGACTTGAAGCGAATGCTTTCTGCTCAAATGTCCTGGTTTTTGCTGAGATGTTCTTTTTTCGCCAGAATGTTCTTTTGTCTGTCTTTTTTTTTTTTTTTTTTGTCTGTGTCTGATTGACAGTCTGCTCGAGCCTTGGCAAATTCCACGGGAAGCCCGGGGGGGGGTACAATTGCAAAACGACTGTTTTTGGTTCCAACTGACCTTCTCTTGTGCGCACCTAATGAGTACTTTGCGTTGCACTGTTCGAGGGTAATTCCGAATTCTGCTGCAAAGATGTGTTTGTTTCGTGTGTAAAGAATCATGTATCCCAGAAAACTACCAATTTTCACCAAAGTTGATTGAAGACAAAAAAAAACCAGACTTTTTGTGCTCGTTTGACATTCGATCAGTTCAATGTCAAATTATTGGGAACTGAGGAGTTTTGGAATCGTGTGTCAAACTGCTGAGGCCAAATTGTCGCAACAAAAGGAAGATTTCATCACACTTGAGATTGGTTGCGTGACATCGGTACATCGTTTTGTTTTATTTTTCCACGGATATCCTCTTGTCAATGAGTTTTTGTATTTTCACGTGGAGACTCGGGAAAATTGAGTTGTGTGCATCACTTCTTATTTCTGTTTCAGAGAAATTTGACCCATCACGTCACAGCAGTTGTCATTTCTGATTCAGTTGGTGATGTTTTGGAATCGTTCTTTTGTTTTCCAAATGTGGGCGTGGTTGCTCTCACGTATACCTCTCGACAGCGAAGACAGTGCTGTGGTGGGAACAAACAAGCGCGACTGTGTTTCGTTTGCTGGTTGTAAATTCAGAAACCAGTCTTCGAAATTTGGAATCAAATCTTGACCAGACTTCGAAATTGGAATCAGTCTTTCTTACTTGCCTTGGGCAACTGAGTTCGACTTGCTGTGTTGTTTAGTTTTTTTTCTTTCCGAACTCAACTCAGTTGTTTTCACGCCGTTCTTGCTCTGCTGCTGTGACGCCCAGTTTGGGACGAAAGTTTGGATCCCAGAAAAGGGCTGACACTTGCTTTGAAAGCCATCAAGGGAAACGTGATTAATTGGTGAAGGAGCAAGAAATGATCAGTACGTCTCAACGAAACACGCAGTGTTTCCGCATTTTCTCAGTGTATTTGTGATGTGTTTTTATTGATTGTTCCTTATTCCTGAAAAGGTTGTTCGTCCGTGATACGCCAACGTAGTCGGCGAATCAGTTGAAGAATAAAGGAAATTTAATTTGAAAACATAGGGGACAAATTTTGAGTTTTCACTGTGTGCGAATTTTCAAATGACCGGCAGACGAAATCACGTTCACGCAGCGAGAATGCGTGGCGTGGCGATTGAGTCACAAAGTTTACCCATGTACACACATCTGCAGAAAGAAAATGTCAGACGAGGTGAAGAAAGACAAACACCAAGGCCACTGGTCTTCACAAGAGAGCAACGCAAATGACCACCAACCATTCCCACTCTCGTTTCTGGCGATCAAACCAGAAGAATCGTGACTCCGCAATACAGATTTGAACGTTGTTCCAGGTGATAAATTCCAAACAGCACAGAAATTTTGTGACGACAGAAAGGCATTCACTGACAGGTTTCGAGCCCCAAAGGATAAATTTACGTGCCAAAAAGAAAGGCTAAATATGTATACCAGATGCAAACCTCGGAACTATTTACCTTTGTCGTGTAGTTTGCTCAGCAGAAGTCCTCTTTGCCAGACAATTGTCAGCTACCACAAAGGAGGTTTTTAGGTGATTTGAGGTGGGTTGCACGATTTGGGCTCAAATGAGCAAAATCAGTGCGAGCCAAATCAAAGCACCTACAGGCAGCGTCTTCCAAAAGTGTGTCTACAGCAGTTTCATGGTCAAGATGAGGATTGATTTGGGATCTTTTGGGCTCTTTTGGTTCATTTTGGTTTGGGGATAATGCGTGAGGAAGGAATTTGTCAAATTTGAATTTTTGGGTTTCTGAGGTCAAAAAGGTCAAATTTGGAAGTGCAGAAAAAATGGG
>JAAUXT010015490.1_pt1 | contig 10820 bp, 19 predicted proteins | sample 7278171 | NCBI WGS metagenome assembly JAAUXT01 (sample SAMN14350112, study PRJNA611818) | marine sediment metagenome | isolation source: surface marine sediment (1.8m) | place: French Polynesia: Moorea | collected 2018-08 | reverse complement strand
CGGGGTCAGAACCACCCATCGAGCGTTTTGGCACGGACGACTGTCGAGTGGAAAGTGCTGATAGGTAGTTTTGACTACCCTACCCTTCTGACACTCCGACAGCGTTTTCCACATTGACGGTGCAAAAGTTCGAATGGCCATTGCTTCAAATGGGCATTTTCTGCAAGCTGCTCAACAGGGCCGGCATGTACACACACACGTGTACACACACACACACACACACACACACACACACACACACACACACACACACACACACACACACACCATGAAGGCCTGCTCAGACCCGCAGGCAGCAGACAGCCTCAGTCAGTTCATGTGACGTCATGACAGTCTGATCAGAAAGTTTGTGGCAGACCCTCTTCTCCTGCAGCCTCACCTCCCATAAACGCACGGGGGTGAAGCAGTGACATCCAAGTTCTCAGCGACAGGGGACCTCGAAACGCTGTCCAACCGGCAACAAAGGGGGTTGCAACACTCACCTCCCCAAATGCCGATCTTCAATTGCGAGCTGTCCAAATTCTCGATGAAATCACCCAAATACTTGTTGACCAGCTCAGTCACCAAGCTTTCGAATACCATTGTGACAGACTATCCTGGATGCAAATGCATCCACTTTTGGAAAAACACCGGGAAAAGCTTCTGCTTGTCAGACTTCACATGATCACGACGGTGTTTGTAACTGCGGCGACATCTGCCGTTTTGTGCGCACAAAATCCCGCGACTTTAACAGGCGACGTAGTTCACCCCTGACAGCCATGAAACGTGTTTTGGTTGAGATTTTTGTGTGATTTCTTTTCTGCTCAATGAACTGGCATTTTCAAACACAGGTCGGTGGAAGCACATTTATCTCAGTGTTCTGTATCCATGTGATGTATGCGTGTTCTGACACACGGTGCAATCACAATGATGGAATGATAACTTGCCTGATTTTCCCCCTGTTCGACCACACTGCGGCCATCATGGAAGGCATTGCGCTCTTTGCAGATTGCGACAACATTGTTGCGAGTTTTGAACCTCCGTACGCACATACACACACACAACACCAACATTTTGGCACGAAAGAGGGACATACTAAACAAACAGTCATTTGTCTTGTTCCAGGCAAGATGAACGGGAAGCTGCAGATTCCTTGCCACTACCTGGACGGAATGTCTTTCGGCATGTACAGCAATTCGGAGATCGTCAAGCTCAGTGTCAAGGAAGTGGTCAGTTCTCAGTCCTTCGACCAGCTTGGCCACCCCACTGTTGGTGGTCTGTACGATCCAGCGCTGGGAACTGCAGACATGACGGAAACATGCAAGACATGCGGATTGGGAGAACAGATGTGCCCAGGTCACATGGGTCACATCAAGCTGGTACTCGTCTGTTACAATCCGGCCTTCTTCAAACTACTCCATCAGGTGTGTGAAATGCGTTTGACCGAAAGCTCATTGGCTTCCCGAGGACGCGTTTCGAGTTTCCAGACTTGTGGATTCCGAACACGGAAGAACCCTGAGGTGGAAACAAGGGTGGTGCAGGTTCCGCCGTTCCCGATCCAAAGCACGAAAGTTGGGGAAAAAATTCAACTGGAAAATGGGTGATGACAGGCGACATTTTAAATTTGAGGAAGGGTTGGGGGGGGGGTGAGTCCTCCCAAAATTCTGATGAATCGGACTGTAAGTTTGCAGACCTGTTGGAACGAAAGTGATGTTTTGTCTGTGTTCCACCGTGCATCTGCATCCAACAGGTTCATGCGGAGTCAGGAAATAAATCTGGTTGAGTTGTTCGATTCACCCTGACTGCAACTGAGCTGGCAGGTGAGCACCCCAGCTCAGTTCTGGGAAAACAGCTCACACCTGCACATACATCAATGTAAAAGTGTGTGTGCATGTGTGTGTGTTTTGGGGTTTACCTGACAGTCCTGTCCCCGTTGTTCCGTTCACGCAGGCTGTCAAGTTACCCCGCCCCGCCAGTGTAGCTAACAACTCAGTTGGTCTTGACGAACGTTGACAGACCTGTTGGTTTCACCCCCTACCAATCAAGAACCAAGCAGCGCAGTTTGAGGCAAGGTGAATGAACACCATTGTCAGTGACTTGTACTTGCAACTCTCGTCGCGCTTGTAGCACTTGCAGGGAGCGGCTGTTCAGTTTTGTTTTCTTGTTTTGCAGTTGTTGCGTGGGACCTGCTTCGAGTGTCACAGAATCTCAGCAAAAATGAAATCCCTGCATTGCATGAAAATGCAACTGAAAGCGCTGGAGTACGGACTGATTCATCTTTTTGGAAAAATGAAAGACATTATGGGTGACAAGGATGAGAATCAAGTTCTGCAGGGAACTGGCAATGAGGCAAACAACGAGGAAGAACAGATTGGAGAAAACGGCAAAGCCAAGAAAAGACCCAAAATGACAGAGGAAGAGCGAAAAGAAGCTGAACGCTTGAAGGAAGAGAGAATGATGGAAAGAATGACAGAAACACTTGAAGAGGCATTGAAAGGTATGCGCATTTGACGTGTGTCTTTTACAGTTGCGTTACAGCCTCCGGTGTTGCGGTTGGCTGGAAGCACAACCAAAAAATCTGGCGTGATCTGAGTGTGGGTGGTGAGGACCCAAAGTACAGCAGCCGCTTATGCAAGCTCTTTTGTTGTCTGGGTGGCGGCTGTGGCTGTGAGAACTCCCAATGGTTTGCCTGAAAACTTTCAGGTTGGTACCCGCCCCCACCCCCGTGCAAGTACAAGTTACCTTTCAACCTCAACCTCACGGTCAGCCTGAAAAGTCACCACGTTGATGAAGGTAGAAGTCACTTGTCAAAGGAGTGGACAGTGTAGGAATTGAGACTATTGCCAAAGACTATTGTCACCCCGCCCCGCCCCGCCCCCCGCTCCGACAGCCACAAGCAAGCGTGAAGATGAAGCCACCCTCCCCTCTCACTGAAAGTTGTTCTGTACGCCCACGCTTTGGCACTCTTGTCTGTCTCGCTGTGAACTCGTGTTTTGTGGTCCCTCAAACCAGGATTGTCAGTACGTGATTGAGACTGACTTGTTGCTTGTTGTTTCTCCTCAGATGTGGACAGGGACGCAGCTCGACACGAGGCACAGGTGAAGAACGTTGTGCAGATGCGGCACAAACTAGTCAAAGACTTCATATCGGGCAGGCACTTCCAGAAAACCAAATGTGCTCACTGCAAAGCAGTTATCAGGCCGCTGAAGTCGGAATACAGTCAGAGAATGTTTTTCGCGTCCTTGAGCAAGCAGACCATTCAGAAAATGAAGAGAAAACTGGAAGTCACGAAAAAGAAAAAGAAGACACAGAAGTGAGTAAAGGTCGGGGTGTTTGGCTGTGTTTGCGTACATCGTCCAAAAATGTGCGGTGTCGTTTTTCACACCCGCGTGCTCCAATCACTGACCAAGACGGAGTGGTCACTACTCATCGCAACAGAATTTTGGTGGTGATCCCCTACAGCTTTGGCAGCTAGCTGCTCAGCAGTGATTTGAGTGACAGAATTTCTCAAGTGACCACTTCATGATCATGTGCAACGACTGCTGAATATATTTCTCGTGTGGTCACCTCCTCATCACCGCCGGACAGCCATTGGATGGGGCGGTGACCAGTGGTGGTAACCTTCGATCGGGACTGACAATTTCGTGGTTGCGATCAGCGGTGACGGCTGAGTACTTGCCTTTTGTGTACGCGTGTTCAAAGCTCAACTTTCTTGTTTCTGTTCACAGGGACGGGGAGGACGACGAAGGTGACTTCGACGAAATTGGAGACATCGTTGAGATACATGAAGCAGAGAAGAAACGTGCAGACGAAAAGGCAAAAATCGACGCCTATTCCAACCAGGAAATTTTGACTCCACCTCAAGCGAAAGCTCACCTCGCAGGTACGTCTGGTTTGTCAGGTGTTCGCTTCTCGTACACAAGCTTGAAGTCATCTTGTCAACATACGAGCAAAACTTTTCGTATTTGCAGAGTTGTGGAAGCATGACGGCGAATTGCTGTCACAGTTTCTTGGCGCTCTGAAGGTGAATGTGCAGGGTTTCGAAAGCAACACGGACATATTCTTCGTCGAAACCCTGCCGATTCCTCCAACCAAGTACAGACCCGTAAGTCTCCTTTTTGGAGAATACCTTTTTTCTCCGTCAAATGAGAAACTGATCCGATGTCTCAAAAGGGTTTGCCGTTCTTCTCTTTGAGCGACGCTTCACCCACCGAAGTAGTTTCAATGTTGAATACAGCTTCACTTGTTCATGACAGATACCGTTAGACTCAAAAGAACGTTATCCGTGGTTTGTTTGCGTTCCCTCCACAAACTTGTCGCCACTTCAACTGTTCCAGATTATTGCAATGAATGATATGAGACTGGAAGGGCCTCAATCCAAAAACTTTTCAAAAGTATTGGAATGCAACCAAGATCTGAGGAACCTGATGGCCGTGCTGCCGAAAGAGAACGAAGAAGGAAACTTGGTGGAGGATGAACAAACACAGGTTTGATTTTGTTGAAATTCAGCACAAACAAAATCCTGCAGCATCCCTTGTTGATCTTGTGGGTGCCGTGCACAGCAACAACCAGAATTTTCACGACAGGAACGTTGATTGATCATGCAGGATGCAACGGGCACTGAAGACAGAAACACCCTGATCGAAAAGATCCAGTTTGCTTGGACAAAGCTCCAGGCTGCTGTGAACACGGTCTTTGACAGTGATCTGGACAAACTCGCAAAGGACAACCAGAATGGAATCAAGCAGGTTTGTGGGGAGTTTGTTTGCGGTTTGGCACTCTGAAAGAAACAGTCATAATCCCTTTCACTGGTCTTTTGTTGTTTCTACAGCTGCTGGAAAAGAAGGAGGGCCTGTTTCGTAAGCATATGATGGGGAAGCGAGTGAACTTCGCGGCTCGCTCCGTCATCTCTCCCGACCCGTACATCAACACCAACGAGATCGGCATCCCCGAGGTGTTCGCCAAGAAGCTCTACTACCCGCAGCCCGTCACGCACTGGAACTTCTCGCAGCTCAAGCAGGCTGTTCTCAACGGGCCCAACGTGCATCCGGGGTGAGTTTCCCAGGTGTATAGCTGGAATTACCTCGAATTCGTTCCTTTGAGAGAAAGCGTGAGATAACCAAGCAGTGCTTGACGAGCTTTTCTATTTCCCCCCACTGGTGCACAATCAAAATTAGGGCTTTTTTCGTTGCGCCCTTCGTGCAGAGCTTCGATGGTTATCCGAGAAGATGGCTCCACTGTTCGCCTGATGGCTGACAACAAAACCCAGAGGGAAGCGATCGCCAAACAGCTGTTGACACCCAGTGCACACGGTGATCATAGTTACGGCACAAAGAAGGCAAGTTTTCCGCACAACACAGGGCACAGCCGATCGCTCGTCCAGCATCTTTGATCATGATGTGATTTTCATTTGACAGGTTTGCCGCCACTTGCAGAATGGAGACGTTTTGTTGCTGAACCGCCAGCCAACGCTTCACAAGCAGAGTATTCAGGCCCACAGAGTACGACTTCTCGAGCTGTTTGCAATTCGCCGCGCTTCGTGGCCCCAGAGCAGCCGCTTTGTGTTTTAGTTACCGGTATCTTCCTGTGTGCAGGCGCGTGTATTGCCGGGAGAAAAGACGATTCGGCTCCATTACGCGAACTGCAAGGCTTACAACGCCGATTTTGACGGTGATGAGATGAACGCCCATTTTCCCCAGGATGAAGTTTCCAGAGCAGAGGCTTACGGCATAGGTACTGAGTTGATTTGTCGTGTTCCAAAAACGAAACATCGATGCTCAGTTTTGCGGGACACCTCTCTCCTGCCAATGCTGAAAACTTAAGAACGAAGTTGGGGCAAAAGATTTTTCTTCAGCTGTTGACGCACTTTTGAACCATTTTCAGCCGGCACAGATTTTCAGTACTTGGTTCCCAAGGATGGATGTCCCTTGGCCGGTCTGATCCAGGACCACATGGTATCGGGCGTGCAGCTGACCATTCGAGGCAGATTTTTTGACAAGTATGACTTCCGTTTTTCAGAAGTGCAGTTCTCCTTGTGGCCTCGCCATGCATGTTCTCATGTCACTTCAAAATTTCTTGGGCTGACATCGACGTGTAGAAAAATGTTCTTGTTCTTGTGCGAGCAGGCAAGATTATCAACAACTGGTCTTCGGTGCTCTGACGAACAAAGCTGGTCCTGTACTGCAGCTGCCGCCGTGTATGTTGAAGCCTCGCAGACTGTGGTCTGGCAAACAGGTTTGTTCATTAACTTTGAAATGCTTTCAAGTTGTCTTCAAACGGAAAGTCTGACTTGCACCGTCACCTTTCCTTGCAGGTTTTGTCCACAGTGCTTTTGAATGTCATACCAGAAGGAAAAGCACCGCTGAATCTGATCGGAAAGTCCAAAATCAGTGAAAAGGTTTGTTTGGTCTCGCTGAAAATGTCAACAAGACACCAAACCATCTTTGAACCTGCGTGTTTTCCCGAAGAAACCTTGGTCATGTGTGTGCAAATGGATCCTTTTCAGAGTTTCAAAAATCGAAACCAAGTGCCCCGGTCATACATCGAGTTTGATCAGTCGTGGCCGACGGAGATGGGAGAGAGTCGGGTCGTGATCCAGGACGGAGAGCTGCTGGTCGGGGTTCTCGACAAGGGACACTACGGCGCGACGACCTACGGCCTCGTTCACTCGTGCTATGAGGTGACGACGCTGTCGTTTGCGCTCTTTGACTTCCTTCATGCGCCAACTGCGCGCAAGTTCCAGGTGCTCACAGAATCGCTTTTGTACACCAGTTGTACGGAGGAGAAGTGGCGGGGAAGCTGCTGACGAGTCTGGCAAAGCTCTTCACGTGCTTCTTACAGCTGCGAGGATTCACTCTGGGTGTCGAGGACATTTTGTGTGAAGCACAGGTGAGTTGCAGTTCCCGGTGACAGCGCTTTGTCAGCTGATGTCATGTGCTCCTCCATCGTGTTTTGTTGCAACCACTTTCAGGCGGACCAGAAGAGGAAAACCATCATGAAGCAAGGAGCAGGGAAGGGCGTCGGTGCTGCGGCGTCAGCGTTGGACCTGGATCCGAGCGTGGATTCCTCGACTCTGTGGAACAAGCTGCAGGAGGCGCACTTCAGGGCGGACGGAAGCGGACTCAAAGACCTGGATCTCGCGATGAAGGGCTGCACGGATGAGATCCAGAACGAGATTGCAAAGTTATTATGAGCTCATAAACTTTACCAATGTTCTTTTCATTGAAATCGCAGTATCATATGTGTCAGAAATCGACGTATTCGACAAAAGCAAACTTCATTGCAAAACGCAGTAACTGTCTTTTCCAGACACACAATGCCAGTTGGGCTGCAAAAAAAGTTTCCGCACAACAATCTGCAACTGATGGTGCAGGCCGGCGCCAAAGGAACGACCGTAAGAATTTTGTCTGTTGACGTGCTCTTGGGCTTTCTGGGTGCCGTGGCTCACGAGACTGATACATTTCAGGTGAACTGCATGCAGATCTCGTGCTTGCTGGGTCAGATCGAGTTGGAGGGACGGAGGCCGCCTCTGATGCTGAGCGGCCAGTCGCTCCCGTCCTTCCCAGCTTATGAGACGTCCCCCAGGGCTGGTGGATTCGTGGATGGCAGGTTTCTTACTGGAATCCGACCGCAAGAATACTTCTTCCATTGTATGGCTGGTCGAGAAGTAAGTGTGTGTCAAGTTTTGTGCAAGCTCAAAAAGCTCTGCTGTTTGGACTTCGTGCAATCACTACGATTATGTTGTGTCTGTGCATGATGGGTTTATTGGGGGAACCAATCGGGCTCGTTCATCATCTCTTCTTTCTTCTTTGCGACGCAGGGTTTGGTGGACACTGCAGTGAAGACAAGCAGAAGTGGATACCTACAGCGCTGCATCATAAAGCACCTTGAGGGTCTCGCTGTTGCGTATGACCAGACGGTGCGCGACAGTGACGGCAGTGTTGTACAAGTAAGAATCACGCTCTCCCTCGCACAACACACACAACACACAGATTTGGCAAAGGGGTTGCAAAATCCACAAAAAAACATCGTCCACTAGACGCACCCCAACTTTTGCCTTGGTCTGATTGGAACAATGGTGAACTCATACGCATGAACAAGATGCACGCGTGTATCGACACGCAAGGGGGTAAAACAGTTGTGTCTTTGACCAGCAAGGAAATTTGAAGGCGATTGTTTTCCCTTTCGTCAGTTTCAGTACGGCGAAGACGGCTTGGAGGTTCCGAAAACGAAGTTTCTGACGACGAAGCAGATCCCATTCCTCATCAACAACCAGGACGTCCTCTCTTCCAGTCCGCCTTCCTCTGTCAACACCACCGACTCAAGGAAACTGTGGAAAGTGGTGAGCGACCGTTGCTCTCCGTCCTGACATCACGTCAGATTCAAGCGTCTGACTTCAGCTATAAAACTCCTTTCAAGGCACAATTTGTGTTTGTTTTTGTGTGCAGTACAAAAAGTGGAAAAAGAAAAATGGTGATCGCGATCGGTTGGACAGAAAGCAGCCGTTCACGACGTACTGCAGAAAGAAATTTCACAAATTTATGGAAACTCATGACAACGTCAAACATTCAACGGACCGAGGGAAAACGGACGCACAAGAAGCAATTTTGAAGGAGTGGCTTTCAGATGATGCGAGACGAGCGAAGTAAGTGGTTGGAAACGCTTTTTTAACTGGAGTTTGTTGACACGCAGCTTTGTTTCTTTGCCGATGACAAGAGTTGAAACCAATTTTTCTTGCGCAACATTCAGGTACGAGAAGTACAGACACAGACCGCCCACCCCGGTGGTGGCGCAGCTGAACCCTGCCAGGTACTTGGGAGCCGTCACCGAGCAGTTTGAAGAGCTCATTGACTCGTACCTTGGGACGAACCCTGACCAGGTATGTCGGAACAACTCGCACGTCCTGGCAGGGTGATACTTCTTGTGGCGCTTGCATGTATCACACGTGGGACACGCACGGGTTGCTGGCAGGAAGACCTGTCCACAGGCAGGAACCGTCAAGTCAGGGAGATAGTGTTGTGTGCAACTGCATCTCACGCACCGCCAAACTGAAGGCCCAGGCCACGGGTTAAGACAAGTATTGGCACAGGTCGCGAGACAAAACACTTTCATGCGGTATTGGTACTGTGGTTTTGAGCGAACAATTTTCTGTTTCAATGCGATTGAATTTCACCAAAATGTTCGTGCAGTTGGTGTGTGCGGACGGAGAACGTGGGAAAGTGAGCGGTAGGACGTACATTTCTCCGGGGAAGTTGAAAAGTCTACTGCACACGAACTACTTGAAAGCGCTGGTGCCTCCGGGAGAGGCGGTCGGCCTTGTTGCGGCTCAGGTGAGTTCAGGCACCTTGCACTGAGACGCGTTTTGATTCTGATCCTCATTGTTACTGAGATGCACAACCAAACTCTGCGTCTCTGCTCCCAGGAACTGGAAACATTCGTTGTGAGAAATTCACGTGTGTCTTGCAGTCGATTGGCGAGCCGTCGACACAGATGACACTGAACACGTTTCACTTCGCGGGTCGTGGGGAGATGAACGTGACGCTCGGGATCCCGCGTTTGCGCGAGATCCTGATGGTGGCGAGCGCCAAGATTCAGACGCCCGCCATGGACATCCCACTTTTCAAGACGCGCAACAGCAACAAGGACAAGCAGAAGGGCACAGACCTCAAGCAGAAGCTCAACAAAGTTCTGCTGAGTCAAGTCTTGGAGGATGTACACGTGACGGAATCACTGAGCGTGAAAAATCACAAGTTCGTTCCTTGGCAGAAAATTGTCTATTTCAGTCTGATAAATTGTTTTTGTGTGGTTACATGTGTCTTCGTCTTGTAGGGAAAAAGGACGAATCTACAAAATCAGATTCCAGTTCTTGCCGTACGAGATCTACAAAGACGAGTTTTGCGTCACGCCAAATGAAATTCTGACGTTTATGGAGGAAAGTTTCTTCAAAAAGATGACGAGGGACATAGACGATAAAAAGAAGGCAATGACAAAGACAACGTAAGTCTAATTCTATGCACGAGAATATTTGCAGGAAGATGCGATGATCAATTCCACCTCGCTCAAGTCGCAGATTTGATGTTTTGACAGGTTATTGTCCACATCACGAGTGAAAAACAAGCAGAAGGAGGACACGGGCAACGAGGACGAAGTGGCTGCGAAGGACAAGGACAACGAAATGTCGGATGACGAGCAGCACGACGCGGACGCGATGGCGCAGAAGGTGCGAGCCAGGAAGGACGAGGAGAACGACTACGAAGGCGAAGAGGAGGAACAGAGACAAGTCGAGGAGGAGGAATCCGGTGCGCTGAGTTCAATGTTTTCAACGTTTCACCCAGATCGATCTGTTCTTATTCTGAGTGCTCCAAACGCCTTGATTGAAGAAAAGTTGTGTTTGTACAGAGATCTGCTTTACAATTGGACAAAACAACACTCGGTTATTCTCAGGAAACAGACCATGTATCTTTTTGTCGACATGCATCAACTTTGCAGATGCGGAAGCTGACGACAAGTTCTATGTCAACGGTGGGGAAGAAAACACGGAGACGAATAGTCCAGCAGCGGCTGACGAAGAGCGCGATGGCGAGAGTGATGAAGGAGCGCCACAGAAAGCCCAAAATAGAGAAAACGAGCGCAGAAAGCACCCGACCTTCTATCAGAGGACGCCTCAGACACGTACAACGGTTTGTCTCTTCGCCTGGCATGTGTGTGTGTGTGTGTGTGTGTGTGTGTGTGTGTGTGTGTGTGTGTGAAAGTGGGTGTTGGGTGTTTGAACTTTGAGCAAGTCGAAGAATAGTCACTTGCGTTTGTCACTTTGGTGTCGTTTCGTCCACACTATCAATTAT
>JAAUXT010146809.1_pt1 | contig 10821 bp, 10 predicted proteins | sample 7278171 | NCBI WGS metagenome assembly JAAUXT01 (sample SAMN14350112, study PRJNA611818) | marine sediment metagenome | isolation source: surface marine sediment (1.8m) | place: French Polynesia: Moorea | collected 2018-08 | reverse complement strand
TTCACCATGTCGGCCATATTGGTTTTTTGCCCATAAAAATACGTAAAAGCAAAAATTTGTTCTTTTGACACTTCGTGCATCAACTACAGCCTGAAAGTGAACGAAAAAACTAAACATAACCAAAATCAAACAAATAGAACACTTTCAAACTCGTGTTCACAGATTTAGCCTTTTGATGCCTATAGGTGATTTTCACCATCAGCATACATTATACATAATGTATGCTTCCAGGTTCAAATCACCTAAAAACAACTTTTGACACTGCAGTTGAGGTGAGCTTGACTGAATTTGAGCAGGCTGTAAGAACAGGTCTTGGTCAGGTCTCAAACCCAGGAGTCAGGTTTCTGAGCTTGTGGCCAAGTTCTGTTGAACTCGGCCTGGCTCTTGAAACCTGACTGACAAAGGCTTCGCTGAGAGTCACTGACAGAATGCCAACCTGTCCGAAGTCCTCCCATTGGAGTCAACAAGTGTTTTGAACCACAATCTGTGATGCGTTTTTTGGTGGTGTTTGCTCGCATGAATCCCACGTTGAAGAAAAATGAAGGCAGTTTCCGCAACACGAGCCCGGCAAACTCGCTTGTCGTTGGGTCTTCCTGCTCCTCTGGAAGATCTTGTTCAATGCTCGCCAGACAGCACAAAAGAAACATCCCGAGGGCCTTGCTGTGAGGGAAAACATTCTGTCACAGAAATGACAGGATGATGTTTATGAAAGCTAGCATTCCAATTAGAGGCAACTTTGCTGTCGTAAATTTCATTGCTTCTGTCGGTCTTGCTCACGTGAAAATGACCTTTCCACGACAGCACGCGGATGATGTCATTTCATGCGTCATTGCAGGTTGCCTGCAGAGAAGTAAAACCCAGAATTGAAGATCCCTCTTGAGGTAAGTCACAATCTCAAGCAACATGTTTTCACAGGGCCAGAGCACGAAACATCTGTGTTCAATGTCACAGAGGAGAGGGACACAAAGGAGATTTGGAACATTTTATTATCTCAAGACCAAAATTTGCTTTTGTCACACAGTCAAAGAACTTCTCTTTTCCAAGCTTTGTTTGGTTTCCTCAAGGAATCTGGGTCTTTTGGGAAACCAAGCCAAACTGTTCCGTACCTCGGAAGGAAATTGCCTATCTCTGCATTGCAGAGCCGAGGTGGAGACATCCATCAAATCGGCATGAATTGAACCCAAACTGGGCGGATTAACTGTGCGCGCGGACAATGGAGTGAATCCTCCGAGAGGGAGCAGCGAGCCAGAGAAAACATCTGACAGAGAAAAGATAGGAACTGCTTTGAAAGTGGAGGGCTTGTACTCACCCGCAGTATGCGTGCGCGTTTTGAACTTTTTTGTGCGCATGTGATCTCAAGGAAGAAAATCAGGGAAAACAAAATGTCAGAAAACTGGCTCCTTTGAACCGTAGGTCATTTGAGCCACAAATGAGAAAGAATGTTTCGCTGCATGAGTGTTCTTTATTTGTCTCGCCTGTACCTGGACGAGACATTGAGGGGGGGGGGGTGCGCCTGTCATGTGAGGCAGAAAATAAGGAACAAATGATGCCTTGATTAATGATGCCTTGATTTGGAAAAACATAATCTGTTTGCAAAGGGCAAGCGTTTCATTTTGGTGTTGTTTTTACGGATACGTTTTCTTCAAACATGCCTGTCTCGTGGCTTTTGAGATGAAATCACGGGACACTTTGTTTCATCTTGGCAAAGTGCAAGTTGCAGCTCCAGGCTTCTGCTGTGAAACACAAAAGAATGGAACAGATCTGACACGCGCGTCCTTGTGAAATGGAAAACAACAATGAGTTCTGTCTGCATTGTCGGATGCTTTGCTTTGGGAGACTGACAACCAACTTAAAAAAATTTGGTGCAGTACATTTTCTTGTCACATCAGCCTCAGCAAAACTGCGCATTTAAACCTTGCCCAGGAAGACAATTCAGTCTCTGCGCGTATCCCCAAGTGCAGACGTTCCTTGTGGCACCATTCAGTGCGAATATGTGTCACTCTCAAACAAAAACAATACAAACAGAATCAAAACGGCGCACACCTGGATCAAGCTGAGTGACGCGTCCCCCTTCTTCTGGCTGAAACTCTGTTCTGTGCAGACCAGACAACAAAAATGATTCAGCTGCAATTTATCGGCAGTTGGTATTTCATTTTTTCGTTTTTCTGCTGAGTAAACTGAAACTGCTATTCAGCAAGGCAAGCTTGCAATTGCGTAATGCCCACACAAGTTTTTTACTTGTGCTAATTATTTTGGTTCCAGACGGAAATTTCAAGTTTGTGGCTCCGTCATGACCTTCGTGCTTGTGGAAATGAAAACTGTTTTGGATGACAATCAGCGATCTTGATCAGAGGTATGTGTCATGATGGCCGAACCGCCCCCTCTTTGACATTTCCAAGCTGCAGAGATTGGCTTGAGCTCGTGGAAGCAAAAGCTTGGCGTTTTCATCAAGCAGCAGCGGATTGGAACACCAAGCAAAAACATACTTTGTAGCCACAGCGACCATGATTGAGAAAAACGTTGAGCGAGCTCTCTCCAGAGCTCTGTGTGTGGGTGCATGCCCACCCACCTCACCAGTTGATGGATGACCCACAGTGGTTGGAGGTGAACGACCCTGTTCGTTTCTTCACTCGTCTCAGACTGCGAGCCAAGGACGGCACTTCCGACAGTGTCAGTTCCTGGAGACTTGAGCCACACCGGAACCTGCGCTGTTTTGGCAAGTTTTGCTGAAAATTTGTTTGTCTTTCTGGTTCAGAGTTCTGAAAGCAAAGCAATTACAGTATTGCGGGCAGCTTCATTTTGGATGAGACTCAAATAACAGAGTACAAGGCTCAGACCACTTGTGCTGGGTACGAACTCTCTTGACGCAATAAGTTTTTGGCTGACGAAGCCAATTGAAGATGTTAAAACAGCACCCAAAGCACCAACCAAGCAATGAAACAGAAGGCCGGAAGCGTGCATCAAAGAGCGATAAATAATAAATAGGTGAACCTCGCTCTGGCGAGCAACACCAATTTGGTCTTTTTCAAAGAAAGGCAGGAAACAGAAGACGTGAATACCAAATTCTGTAACCAAAAGCAAGAAACAACAACGACGTCGATCTTCGAAGACGACAATGCGTCTTTGCTCTCACAAAATGTAGTCTCAGTGTGACGCAAACATACAAATGCGAGCAAATTGTCTTTCCGCTCTTTCAACGCACACGGTTGTATCATCGAATTAATGTGCAGGCTGTCGTCATAAAATTTGTTTATGTATCCGTGCGTTCCATCTGCACAAACAACAAAAAGAGACTCAGATGTTGAAAGAACAAACGAGCGTACGAGCGTACGAATACACTTGATGACTGTTTCTCAATCATGAGTGGAAAGGCGGGTCCAGTCTGGTCCATTCCACCCAAAGCTCTGGATCTGCAGAGATGAGTTCTGATGTAAATGATCTCATTTCCGGTTGCAGTGATTTCATGTGCAACACTCATCAAATTCTGCAGGAATTACCAACGGACTGGTGGAGTCGAGCAAATTCCGCCTTTGGTGAAGTCATGTGCGCCTGCCATGAAAAATTAGCCGACGGAAACGGGACGTCCCATTCACTTCCCTCCTGATGGAGACGAATGGATTTTGGATGGTGTCAGCCGCACGAAGCCTGATCACCTGGTAAGACCCGGGATTCTTTCCATTGCCACCAGGGATAAAGGAACAATCTGGCAGACAGGCGCAAGTGTCCATTGGTCCATCTCACTGAAGCTCAATTACTGATTGATGCTACGTGTGTGGCTCACCTGTGGTGTTTGTTCTTGGCATGCATCTGATTCTGACAGGAACCCAAGTTCAACACAAACTATTGTTGAGGTTCAGGTTCTGTTTTCCTCGTGGTCTGGTTTTACCAGTCGAGATCAACAAAAGTTTTGATGCCAACCTTGTTTGAGAAATAACGACGACACAAGAGCCTGAAGATGTTACGTATCACGGTGAGGTCAGGGCTGGTGGTGAGGACCAGCCTCGACCAGCTGGCTGGTTGGAGAGAAAAGACTGCAGACATTTTTGATTGACTGACCTGGATTAGCTGGTCGGTCAAGGGTTCATGCAGCGTGAAAGCCACAGGCCGGGCTTGTGGCCAGAAACTACGTACAACCGTCGCTCCAGTGTAAAAGTGCCGTGAAAGGACAAGTTGCAGTTCCCAGAATGAACTGCAGTGACATGACCAGAGGTGCCAAATTGTCTGATTCTCGGGTGTATATGCTTGTTTGTATTCGACATTTTCCCTCATGGAAGAGTTAATAATGCATGTGAGCAATTTGCTCACAGAGGGAATTTGCGCTGTGGGACACCGGGAGTTCTGAGGGTCGTCATCCTCGGTGACGCATGGCAATTGGCTGTTGGTCGTGACAGGCGTCACGGAGATCCAGAGAGGTCAGGCGTGAAGCTGTCATGTCAGATCAATATTCCCTTTCTTTTGGAATCTCTTTGCAATGCATTCAAGAGAATTTTGCGCTGGACGTTTGGCGAGGCCAGGTGACCACAGAGTACTGAACCACGCGACGGCAAACGAAGCCCACCCAACCCCGTGGTTTATTGAAGAGGTCTGCCTGCCTCACCAGATCTGTTACGAACTTGAATCAAGCGCACGAAATTTGGCAATCCCTCTTCGGGGACAACTTCCCCCGACAGTACGAGGAATTGCACTCACGACCAAAGAAATTGTCCTCAGTCCGAGAAGTGTTCGCTCCTTGGTGCTTTTGAGTGTCGTCACATGGCACGTGGTACCAGCTTCCAGAACAGACGAATGTGACAGAAACTGCAGGATATGTTTCTTTGCCTCCTTCTAGAAATGGGCCAGGTGTCAAGTTGTGACAAACACTGGGCAAGCTTCACTTGTGTGTGTGTGTGTGTGTGTGTGTGTGTGTGTGTGTGTGTGTCGTGTGACAAGAACTATTTGTGTTCTGAAGAAAGGTCCTTGAAATTGTTGCTGGGATGTTTCCCAAGCACTGAAGTACAAAAGGGCAAATTCGTACTGTCGCATGATGTGTGCTGTTGAAGGACTTCATTCAGGTGTGAAGTCAATTATCCTTTGGGGACAACAAAGCTGCAAAAGACTTCCCAGGCTCTCTTCCTGTGTGGACCGAGGGGCGTCGGTGTAAAGCTGAAGTCCAGGTCGACTGAACGGTGAAGATTGAATTTAGACAATGGTTGCTTCTTTCTGTCCTGCATGTGTTGCGGATTCACCTGCCGGAAACCCTTGCAGGACGACAGCGACAGTTTGGGAGTGTGAAGCTCTGGTCTGCCCTGGGCAGATTGAGAAATCGTTTCCGGTCCTTGTGTGAGTCCCGTCCCGATGATTCCTTGTGATCTGGGGGTTTTGCGGTTTTGTACGACTTTGCTCCCTGTTTCTTTCTGCCCGCTTCGTGGTGTCTCCTGCTGAAAGAAGACAAACGTGCTTGACAGTTTCACAGGTGGCAAAGACATGTCAAGGCTCTTGGCAAAACATTACATCACGCGCAGAGTGAAACAACCGCAGTACCCTTTCTCAAACATCGTGAGCTTTCAGCCTGGGATATTCACCGGGCCATGTGTCTGCTCGACGTTTCCACAGTACCAGGAAGCAGCGCAGCCAGACCTGTTGATTCCTGCCAACAGATTAGGAATCTCCACTGACCGCAAGACGTAGCACCGCCTCGCGAAAAAACACTTCCATGCGGTGCCTGTGTTCAGGTCTTGTTGGGCCTCTCTCTTTGTTCATGTCTGGTCTCAGGTGCTACAAAATAGCATTTTCAACCGTTTCCTGACGCTTTGTTGCTCAAAGAATGCCGAGGGAATGCACCATCGTTTGGTTGGCCAACCAAAGCACGCCTTTGTCTTCCAGAGCCAAACGGATAATGTACACAGTTCTCAAGGCAACTCCTCGAACTGTTTGAAAAGCCAGACTCAGAAAGATTTGCATTGCAAGTGAAAAAGAGCTTCGTGGTCATTAACTGGTGCGCAGCACTTTGATCAAACGGAGAAGGAGATCCTTTCCCAAAAGGCTTTGAGGCAAAATGGACTGGCGTAATACGAAGAACACATTTTCTCCTGGAATTACATACTTTGTCACCCTGAGGTTCTTCCCAGGCCGCAAATTCAACTCCGCTGGGAATGAAAGGCTTGTGGCAGGAAACGATACGCACTCGAAGAAGCAACACGCACGCAGTGCAGTTTGAGATGATTCTCCTGCAAGAATAGATTGAAACGACGCAGTGGTTGTTCTTCCACTAAATCGCAGGAGGTGGTTGTTGGCTTGCTGCAACAGGAACAGTCGAGAGACGCAGCAGCCGAGAGACACAAGACAGCGCATGCTCACTGAGGCTGGTCGACCAGACTTTCATTTCCCACCAGTCTCCCTGCCGTTCGTCACAGTTAAGTTTTCGGGAAAAAATGTGTGCCTGGGGACAGATAATCGCACAATTTTCCTTTCTGGGTGCCAGCGGTTGGGTGTGCTCCTTGGCTGTATCGCTGTGTGGAACGTCATCTTTCTCGAATGCGTGACGCAGAACAAACACCATCAAGACTACGAGCGCTCGGAGACAAGCTCGCGCCCATGAAAGGTACATTCATGAAAAATGGAAAGCTGTCATCGTTAACAGGCTGCGAGAGGTTCCGGATGTTTATGTTTTTGCTGTACCTTGTCATTTTGTGCACTTAACATTGCCTTGAATTTTGAGACAACCATGAAGTACCGTGCCATTTGTGACATTTTCTAATTTGCTGACCTGGTTGCTCTGTAATGACGTCGCCCACGAGCTGTCCCTTTTCTTTACCTCCTGCCGTAAACACGCGAGATTTCCGATGGGAAAGGTCAGAATCTGTCATTCTGACTGCAGAACATCCTGTCACACACGAATGTTTACAGCAATAGCAGGATGTTTGGGGGGTAACTCTTACTAGCTCTTCTTGTGAAGGTGCACACCCAGTGCACACCCAAACTTCAACACGTAAACAGCCCGAACTGGCAGTCAACCCTTCCTTCCTGCTGAAAATTTCTTCTGCAAGGTTCATGCGCAACGCTGAGGCCAGTGGAAACAAGGAACTGGCCAGCTTTCAGAGTGTCCTTCTTTATCTGATCTGGCCTGCTCTTCTTGTAACAGGTCAACATGGAAATGACTGTCTCCGTCAGCCTCCTGTCTGCGCAAGCAGTTCCAGGATGTTGCTGAAGGTTTTGGAGTTTGTCTTTCCCGTTCCAAGCTTTGCAGATTCTCGGGTGGTCGTTTTGCCGGCTCGTCTCTCCAAACTGGGACTGGAAGTGATGAATTCATTTTGAGGACAACAGGTTTCGTTGCATAAAGATAATCTTTGCACAAGGTTGATAAAGCGCAGTCTGTTGATCTCTGTTCAGCCATTTCCCACGACACCTCAACACCGTCTGCACCAGCGAATTTGAAAATCAAACAATCTGCGCCATATGGGAAAAGGGTAAGATCAGGTTCATCATTGGAATTGCTTTTCTCGCTTCAGTCCTCGTCAGCAAGGCTATCAGTTTGTGTTCACTCGATTCCCTGCAGAATGCAGGCTTCTTTGCGGCCACGTCTGGTTCACTCAGGAGAGAAATCTACCGGCTTTCATTATTCATTGCTGTTGGATATCGCAGTGTGACTAAAGGTTCCCGACAGCCAGGCAGCTCAATTGCTTCTCGCATGTGCAGGATCTATCCCTGTGACTCTTGGTGGGTACAGGAACCACGATGAAATGGGGTCAATTTGCCATTTGTTTGGCGGAAAAGGTGAAACGAAAAAGCTCAAAATCAAACTCAACTTCGTCATGAATTTTGAAGGCACAATGTCGGCCCCACCTGCGCAAATATCGCCTTTCTTTTGATTCAACCGTTGTTTTACTTGACACCCTTTGTTGGACTTACTCGCTCGTTAGTTGACACTTCGCTTTGTGTCTGCGCCCCTCCGACTCTGTTCAATCTAACGTCTCAGTCACGACCCAGCTATCGAGTTACCGAAATCTGATGAGTAGTTGATCACTTGTTGGAAGCTCATAACTAAACACCACCAAGTTAGGTCGGATTGGATGACAATTGACTCCCTTGTTTTGTTAATTTTCAAAGTTTTGGGCCCACGCAGAACGAAACTCGGTTCTTGCTGAATGAGCACCGCACCTCGGATCCGACGCCTTGTTGCAGCCGACAGCTGCTCGCTCAGTCTGTTTCACGTTCTCTGATTACTTGTGCAGATGTTCTCATTGATGGTCGCGTAGCGGCCATCTAGGTGCCGCTCTCAGCTTAAATTGTCCACACTTTGGAATGTATGGAATGTGTGGAATGTAACCTTTATCTCACCCCCAGCCCTACCCCCTTACACCCTCACCCCATATATGACATTTCAGATTCAGACTCCACCTTTTCTAACTTTATCCTTGCTAGCAACTTTGGAAAATACTTGTAAATTGATGACCAAACTTTCAGAACATCTGTAGATTTCCAGCAATGGTGGCTCGACCGACACACGACCATCACAGGTCCGATTACTGGACTTCCTTGTTTTGATTTTGCCGTTTTTTGTTGTTGCTGTATCAATTCATGTTGTCAGGTTTGAGTCTTGCATTCACTGACATTCAGTATGGTGTGCAGTGACTCCTGCCTTTGCAGCTTTCATTCCTTGGCACTCGTGCCAAGCGGTATTTTTTGCATTACGTATTTGTTACAAAGGAACGTTTGGACGGACCTTGGGTGAGCCCAGCACTTCGCAAAACGAAGACTTGTCTGGTGGATTGAATCACTGTTAGTATTCTCAAAAGATACTGTTGTCTGTCTCACTGATGGATCGTAGTGACCTGAGAGCTTGAGAAGCAACCCGCATCGATCATCCGGACATCCACACGCATTTCTGGACCGAAATGGCCAGTCTGATACAGTCTGAGGCAGAATTGATTTGCATGACAACAGAATGGGATGCATGAACGTTAACGTAATGGGCTCAGCCTCAACGAACATGGAGCTGCATTCGTCTTCGGACATCACGGTTCCTGAATAGCTGAAAGAACAGATCAGATGCATGTCGGACTGCATACCAAGGTACCCAAAGCTTGAAGAGATTTGCCTTTGTGCTGGAGACAGGATCTTGACCTCTGAGAAACAAATTTCATTTGTGCGGCAGGGGCACCTCAAGGGACGCCATCCATCCTCTGATTCCTGGATTCGCCTCTGAGAGGTGAGACAAACATGCACATTTTTTGCACTGTTCTCATTCTGCATGCACGTCACACACGCCGTGACGCCGCTAGGATGCAGATGAAGCACTTGCTGAGACGAGTAATGCTAATTAGTTTTCTTGCTTTAATTAACCGGCAAACATGTAATGAATTAGGATGGATTCCTGAAAGGCGGTGGAATCCAGGCTGAGGTGCCTTTCAGTGCGCACGATCTGTGCGAGGACTTGTTTCCAAGCTGTGCCGTGGCTGGTGCAGAACACTGTCAGACACATGCATCTTTGCCTTTGCTCGAAGAAGAGAAGGCCGAGAACACACCGAAGCGTTATTCCAAGACGGTGGCGCACTGACATGGAGCAACACATTCTCATGGTGTGCAAAGTTTGTGGTTCCACAAACGCCACAACATTCTGCTCGGAACAAGTTACTCTGGAAAGATTGGAGACGTCCAAGTATCAGCCTTTCTGGAATGATCGTTCTTTCACAAAAGGCAACCTCCATGGGCTTCATCTTTTGGTTGTTGCAACATCTGAAGCGATTGTCCCAGACTTGATGTCAGTTTTCATTCACAGGAGAAAGCGCACCGGGTTTTCCCGGGAAACTGAACTCTGCCGCTTACAATGCTCTGATATCTGCAAACCTGGATGTGGAGTTCTTGACTTCCGACACGCGGCATTGTTGTGAAAGTCATTGCACAAATGGATTGAAGTCAAAGCAAAACAACTTCGGCGAACTTTTTTGACTTGCAACTGAAAAAAAGGAACTTCTCTTGGAAACCTTTTGATGCTGCAACCTTTGAGGTTTTGAAAGACATTTCAGACTTTTGAAGCAATTCTCTCGGAAGTCAGCCGACACCATGGATGTCATTTGCGACGTGAGAGACGCACGAATTCGTGTCCCAAGTTTTCCCGGTAGGGTGATCTGAGTACAAAGGAAATGCAATCTCTGTGACACATATCACCCAGTGACTCAGAATACAAGAATCGTGCTGTTCCCCTTTCCTAAGGACACGCGAAGTGCAAGTGAATAATAGATCTACACAGGGTCCACTGCGATCTCCATTTGGTTGGATTGAAGGGTGTGGTGAGTTCTGGAGACAAACACAAACAATGCAGGGATTTTGGCTTGTGGCTCCTGTGTGGCCCCGTCGTGCAAACAGCATGCAGAGACAGTGTTGTTCGGGAAGAGCCCCCCCCCCTTCCCCAGAAGAAACGAGGCCTGCAACGTGCCTGGAGGTCCCTGCAACTCATGTCCGTCTCCGCAGTGCGCACCTGCGACATCGGTTTGCACTTTGTGCTCACTGCGTACTCACCGCAATTAGTTGCCAATCACGCAGCTCGCCATCTGTGAGTTGCATCCCAACGCTTTTCCTCTCGGCCGGTTTGTTTCGCAGTCCAATTGAATTGGCCCTGTGCTGTCGCGTCTTTCGAGCATTGGGGACTTCGAGCAAGTCCGTGCCCGAAACTACAACCGCGTTGTTCACCACGAGGCGTATTTTCCATGGAAAATTCTAAACACGCGTGAAAAATGTCTGTCTTTTCAGCCGCAAATGCTTTTTGATGGTCGCGGTAGCGTCCATCTAGGTCCCGCTGTTGGCTTAAAAACCCTTAGCATTCATGTGTGCGTCTGTCCACAC
>JAAUXT010122346.1_pt1 | contig 10822 bp, 10 predicted proteins | sample 7278171 | NCBI WGS metagenome assembly JAAUXT01 (sample SAMN14350112, study PRJNA611818) | marine sediment metagenome | isolation source: surface marine sediment (1.8m) | place: French Polynesia: Moorea | collected 2018-08 | reverse complement strand
ATGATGATGGAGAGGCTGTTCCCGATGATCCCGAAGACACAGATGGCGGGCACCAGGTAGATGCGCAGTAGTATGCGCGCGTCGTTCAGGTTCATCTCCCCAGCCTCGTTCCCGCGTCTGCAACAACCGGAAGTGAAAAGTTCAGGTCACGTGACAGTGCAGCGCGCAGGTGCCCACGTGTTCAAGGCGCTACACGAGAACAAATGTCAATAATATTGGATCATTTCAAAACGCAACCGTTGGTTTGCACAGGAAGGACCACGGACACACGCACAGTCTGGTGTGAGTTTGCCTCAGAGTGTGTGTGAAGTAAAGGCAACCTCTTGTCGAGTATTGACGCCTTTGTGGATCTTGTGTGTGTGTGTGTGTGTGTGTGTGTGTGTGTGTGTGGTGTGTGTGTATGTGTGTGTGTGTGTGTGTGTGTGTGGTGTCTGTCTGTCTGTCTGTCTATCTGCCTGTGTCTCTGTCTGTGTCTGTACAGGTGTGTGTTGCGTGTGTACGCACTTCCAGGAGCAAACGCGAATTTTTGTTGCTCATGCAGAACACGATTTGTCAGACTTTGTTGTTCTCTCTCTGGGATCTTGTGCATGAAGCAGTGACCTGGACTCACCACACAGGCGAGATTCACACGAAAAGGTCCCCATATTGATCACCACCCACGGACGCAAATCCCGTGAAACTATTTGGGAAAAAAAACATTCGGATGACCCACTGAAAATTATTGGCATTTCATCGACAGGATAGTGTGCCATGCAAGTGATTGGAAACCACAGCAGTTTCCTTGTAGCAGTGATTATCCCAACACGCCGTGCCAGACTAAAGCCTTTGAAGTCCAGGGGCGCATCCAGGGGGCTTGGGGCCCCTCCCTGATGATCCGCATGAAATATCACGCGTTGACCCCCATTGACCCACAGGTCCTCAATATCAGCTGAAATATGTTGGATTTGGGCTGAAGGAAAGAGCCAGCCTCTCCCCTCACCAGACCCTGGGTCCACCCTTCACCAGACCCTGGGTCCGCCCCTCACCAGACCCTGGGTCCGCCCCTCACCAGACCCTGGGTCCGCCCCTCACCAGACCCTGGGTCCACCCCTCACCAGACCCTGGGTCCACCCCTCACCAGACCCTGAGTCCACCCCTCACCAGACCCTGGGTCCGCCCCTCACCAGACCCTGGGTCCACCCCTCACCAGACCCTGGGTCCACCCCAACTCATCGTACGAGACGGAAACCTTCGAAGCCTTGCAATCAGGCTCCACATCAGTATCATCGGAAATTTATTTAGTCTGTTGTCTCATCTGGAGCCAGAAGGCGAGCTTATTGCTTCCTTATGGAATCACGTGTGACCTTCGAAAAGTTGTGATTGGAGCGCAATGGTGCGAGCGCTTCAGGGCGCGTTCCCATTGGGTGACGCGCGGTCGTGTTCAGGGCCGACGTCAAAACAATAGACCCACCGGCGTCACTTGATTTGCACCAAATTCTATTGGCATGGTGCCAACTCTTTGTTGCTGGATTCTGACAAAAACTCCTTCTGGCGCATAATCGTGTGCCTGGAACAAAGCAACAGACCAAATTTGAGCACCATTTTCACCATTGAACTGTTGGTTTTTTTCCGCAAAACAAACCAAAGCCACACTGGGTGGGGTGGGTGGGCCAACTCCAGTACTGTGCAACAAGTTTCCCTGTCGTTATGTACAAGTTCAGCAAGTTGCGAGTCCAGCGTCCCCTCCGTCCCTTTTGGCCTCACGCCAAAATAACACAACTGGGTGAGCCCCTGGATAGGGGCAACAGGTGGACCAGCCACACCCACATCCACATCCTGTCTGTTGTGGTTCTCGCGCGTGCGCATGCCATTTTGGGAAGGTCACGTGGTCACGTGATCAAACGCACGTGACATGAAGTGTGTTTGAAGTTGGCGTCCGGCCCCCACCCGTGGTGTGTGCATGGGGTGTGGACAAAACAAAGGAAAGGGCTGACACAGGGGCATGAGGTGGGCCGACCATGTCCACGGGGGTTCCTACTTACGTGTTTTCAGTGTCAGCCATTGAAAACCCTTGGATCCGCCCCTGATGCATGTGTTGGGGACATGTGCGCAAATACTACACATTCCCGCGAATCATTCCCATTGCTGAGTTTTTGTGATGCGTAAGTGCATTTGTGATGCTTCGGAGGAGGGGGGGGTTTGAGCGCTTTGTATGTTGAGAGAAAAGCGTGGAGCAAACACACAAAGCAAAACTGCAGCAGTTTTATGTCTGCAGCATCAGGAGTTGGTGCTGCAGACAGGTGCGCGTCAAGGGGTTTTCGCATTGGGTGACGCGCGGTCGTTTTCTGCGCTGACGTCAAAAATTCCACCATTGGGTTCAATGCAAAATTTTGACGCTGACGTCAAAAAGACGACAGCGCGTCACCAATGTGAAACCCTTTCAGGCGTGCTGGTTCACGGCTTGGTTCACACAGGGAAGCGGCACGCCTTGCGTCTTTGTTTGCAATAACAAATGGTGGAACTGCCCTGTCCTGTCTACCATAAAAGTGCTCTGAGTGTCAGACGCGTGGTACACTTTGTCAACTGTTCAAGTCACTGGGACAACCAGTGCTGAACAGCCAAATAAGGTCTGAATTATTTAACTTTGGTTGTCAGGACCACTGACCTGGCAACTGAGGTTACACACACACACACACACACACACACACACACACATGAAAATTCAAACCGTGCAAAACGACACCGCCCATTGGCTTGGACACAACACACGACGTCTCTCTTGTGGATCCAGGGTGTCCCGAGGAGCATGGGTCTCTCCACCGAACAACAACTGGCTCATTGGGCATTAGGCACAAGGTGCTCTTTTGTCCACCTCTATATTTTGACGGTGGAGCCCCTTGCCCACAACCCTGGATCCACTGGAGCGGCTGCAGCGTGGACGCAGCACGAGAGGAACAGGTGGTTGTGTGGAGGTGACAACCATCCTGCGGCTGATCCTTTCCCAGGGGTCCGTCTCCCGAGCTTCCTCCAACTGGTTCCTCCTGCCTGAGCCATGGTGGGTGCGCCACGCGTGCTGTCCCTGCACGAGGCACGGGTCAATACGGGGAGTCAGCACCCATTGCCTTGTGCAGGGATACAGCACCCATTGACTTGTGCAGGGATACAGCACCCATTGATTTGTGCAGGGCTGCAGCACCCATTGACTTGTGCAGCGATGCAGCACCCATTGACTTGTGCAGGGATGCAGCTCCCACTGACTTGTGCAGGGATGCAGCCCCCATTGACTTGTGCAGCGATGCAGCATCTTTTGACAACCCTTGCACAAGTCAACAGGTATGGTTTCCCATCACCCACTGATTTCCACAGGGTAACAACTCGTGACGCACCTGGTGTGTCTCTGGCCCTCTCTCCCGTTGTTGCTAATCTGAAGGCTTAACGACCCTAATCCCCGAGATTCTCTTTTGATTGGGAACACAAAGCTTCTGCAGAGTCTCACGCGGACAGCCAAACGAGGCCTGCGGAACCAACTCTGATTGTTGTGTCGTTCTCGCTCAGTGGTTGTACCTCAGCGGTTGTACAACCTTGATTGTTGAACTTGGTGCTTTCAAGAACCTTTGCGGTTGAACCTCAGTGGTTGTATCTCAATGGTTGTCATTCAGTGGCTGAACCTTTGCAGTCACATTGCATGATTTGACCTTGACGTGATCCGCGTGGGTCAAAGGTCACCAGAGCTGGAGTTGCGCACGTCTCGTGAAGCGGAACCGCGGCTGCGTCCACGGTACTGTGGTTATTTGTGCCCTGTGCTTCAAATGGACCCGAAGCTCTATTCCACCTTTATTTGTGTCTCCTGTATCAGTGGGGGTGAACGCCCGAGGGGTCTGTTGAACAGTCAAGGCCATTTTGAGGCAAATCTCCCTGTGGCTGTGTCTCATCCTGCCTCTCATCACCAAGAGCCGCAGGATCATCCGCACATCAGGAGGAATCTCTAGCCTTTGAAGCCAGATTAGGATCAGACAGATTGGGGTCTGGTGGAGAAGTCGTGTTCCTGGACAATGCCCCCGGCAGCTGTGATCAGTGAGCTGCTCTTACTGTTGTTCCCCGTCTGTATGTGCCCGGACCTCCTGGCCCCGAGAAACAAGAATGGTCCCCAAGGGCTGGAAGAAGAAGCTGAAATGAAAGACCATGAGGACTGCAGCCCCATCTTGGTGCCCCTCTTGCCACAAAATCCGGTGTGTAATGCGAATTTACTCCCCCCCCCCCCCCGTATTGATACAATTTTTCTCAAGATCTGGATCTGGCGTCCCTGAGGTCAGAATGCACTGAACTGACCTCCAGAGCATCACGTGGTCTGCTCGATCCAGGGACCACAGAACCTTTGTGTCGCAGATGCACGACATAAACTTTTCAGAGTTTGGAGTTTGACCAGCCTCCCGGAAGGTTTGCAACCTTCTGCCTCTCAACCCTGGATTCGCCAGTGTGTGCGTGTCTGAAGTCTGATTGGTCCAATTCCTGTGGTGCTGCCTCTGGGGGGCGTTACCCGGTGGAGTTTCCGTGATGAAAACCCTGGGGCTCCATGGGTCTTCCACCCTAACCCCCGGAGGGCAGAGCGACAGGCTCAACGTGGGTCAACCAGCCAAATTGACTTCTTTAATCCTGGTTCAATCCGCGCGTGTCTGACTCATGGAAGAGTGTTTGTACAATGGTGAACGTGGCATCTCAGAGCTGTGGGGAACATCTTCGCTCACACTGCCGACAAGAGCACGCACAAACAGGGCAGCACAGACATCACCTGAATCATCTGCAGGGACGGATTACAGGGGGTGAGCCCCTGGGTCCAACCTTCAAACCCCAGGATCCAACCCTGAAACCCCAGGGTCCAACCTCCAAACCCCAGGGTCCAACCCCTAATACCCAGGGTTCAACCCTCAAACCCCAGGGTCCAACCCTCTCACCCTAGGGTCCAACCTCCAAACCCCTGGGTCCAACCTCCAAACCCCAGGGTCCAACCCTCAAACCCCAGGGTCCAACCCTCTCACCCTAGGGTCCAACCTCCAAAGCCCAGGGTCCAACCCTCAAACCCCAGGGTCCAACCTCAAAACCCAGGGTCCAACCCTCAAACCCTAGGGTCCAACCTCAAACCCCAGGGTCCAACCCTCAAACCCCAGGGTCCAAACCTCAAACCCCAGGATCCAACCTCAAACCCTGGTCCAACCCTCAAACCCCAGGGTCCAACCCTGAAACCCCAGGGTCCAACCTCCAAGCCCCAGGCTCCAACCCTCAAACCGCCCAACCCTCAAACCCACAGGGTCCAACCTCCAAACCCAAGGGTACAACCCTCAAACCACAAGATCCAGTGGTTGTACCTCAGTTGAACCTTTGCGGTTGTACCTCAGTGGTTGAACCTCAATGGTTGTACCTCAATGGTCGTTGTACGTCCTGAATTGGACCTCAATGGTTGCACTTCAGTTGTTGAACCTCAGTGTCTGTACTTTATAGTCCATGTTTTGATGTTGACTTGATCCGCTGGGGCAAAAGTTTGAAACACCCACGGCCACTGAAACCTTGGACCTGTACGAGACGCACGCATTTCCAGATCTGGTTCCCCTGGATTCCGAGTGCGCTCGCCTGAAGTCTGATTGGTCCAATTCCTGCGGTTCTGCCTGTGGCGGTGGTTGACCTGCTGAGCCCCTGTGAGGAACACCCGGACGGTCGTTCACCCCCGTCTCCACACGGCAGATCTACAGACTCCTCCAGGGTCAGCGCACCTCAAATTCCCGCCTGGAATCCTCGTTCAATCTCCTTGTGAAAATTAAAGTTTGTGGAACTGGGACTGTGATACTCCTGAGCTGCATATTGACAGTGTCTTCGCTCACACCTGCCTCACACCGTCTGAGCTCTATTCACACCTGTTTCACACCAGATGCGCCACGTGTTGTGGTCACACAGATGTTGTGAAACGCTTCGTCGAGGCAGTGACGCAGAACTCACTCACTGTCGCCACGTCCGCGAAAGGTCAAACGTGTAAAGGGGTTTTCACATTGGTGACGCGCGGTTGTTTTTTGACGTTGGCGTCAAAATTTTACATTGAACCCAACAGTAGATCTAGAATTTTTGACGTCAGCCCAAAAAAAAACGACCGCACGTCACTCAATGTGAAAACCCCTCAACGTGCAGCGTTCAACCTGAACATGCGTTTTGCGCCGACACTGAATTGAATTCGCTTGAAGCCACACCCACATGGACGCCGTACTCAAACAACCGGCGTAGGAATGATCACCCACAGGGACCTGCACAGGGATGCGGCACCCCTGTTCCTCGAACCTCAGGATCCAACCCTCGAACCCCAGGGTCCAACCCTCAGACCCAAGGGTCCAACCTCAAGAACCAGGGTCCAACCCTCAAACCCCAGGGTCTAACCCTCAGACCCCAGGGTCCAACCCTCAAACCCCAGGGTCCAACCCTCAAACCCCAGGGTCCAACCTCAAGCCCCAGGTTTCAGCCCTCAGACCCCAGGGTCCAACCCTCAAACCCCAGGGTCCAACCCTCAGACCCCAGGGTCCAACCCTCTCACCCCAGGGTCCAACCCTCGAACCCCAGGGTCCAACCCTCAGACTCAAGGGTCCAACCTCAAGCCCCAGGGTCCAACCCTCAAACCCCAGGGTCTAACCCTCAGACCCCAGGGTCCAACCCTCAAACCCCAGGGTCCAACCCTCAAACCCCAGTGTCCAACCTCAAGCCCCAGGTTTCAGCCCTCAGACCCCAGGGTCCAACCCTCAGACCCCAGGGTCCAACCTCCAAATCCCAGGTCCAACCCTTAATACCCAGGGTGCAACCCTCAAACCCCATGTTCCAACCCTCAGACCCCAGGGTCCAACCTTCAAACCTCAGGGTCCAACCTTCAAACCCCAGGGTCCAACGCTCAAACCCCAGGATCCAACCTTCAGACCCCAGTGTCCAACCCTCATGTTGCAGTGCCCATCCCTTCAGCTCCAGGGTTCAACGTCCGGTTCCTCGGGTCGTACTGACCCTGCGGTCAATGACTCGTTGTTCACCACGCCACGCTGAGACCGCAGCCACTCCACAAAGGGAAGCACTTCATTCCGCACGGTAATAGCTACACACCAACAATGGGCAGATGATCAATCTCCAGCACAGCGGATCCAGGGTCGGGGCACCGGGCGAGGGTCTGGGTGCGGGTCCAGGACCGGGAGCCTGAACCTCCTGGGAGAGGGGTGGATTTAGGTCCAGATTTCCAGGGGGTATCTGGGTCCGGGTCAAGGACCAGGAGGCTAAACCTCCAGGGGGATTCTGGGGTCGGGTCCAGGATAGGGAGGGGCTGAATCCCCAGGGTGATCTGAGGTGGATCCAGGTCCAGAGGTTGGGGTGGATTTCCAGGGGATATCTGCGTCAGGGTGCAGGACCAGGGGGTGGCTGAACCTCAGAGGCGATCCGTGGGCAGAGCCAGGATTGGGCACCCGGGGGACCGAAATCCGGTGGGGGGGTTGGATCCAGGTCCAGAGGTGGGGGTGGATTTCCGGGAGGGCCTGGGGCCGGATCTAGGCCTGCGGGTGAATCTCCAGGGAGTGCAGGACATTCACACTGTGTGAGAACCCACAACACACACGCAAGAAATGCCGGACTTCGCCCTGTCCCCAACCCAGGGACGAAGTCATGTGATTTGATTGGTGGCTTGACACGCATGTAAATGCCGGACTCAGAAATGGAAGAAACGCATCATCTTGAAACACTCCTCTGGATACATGAGCGAAAATCACATCTTTCTGAGGAGGTGCAGACTGAAACAGAAAGAAGCAGGAGAACGACTGACAGGACTGATTTCTCAAGGGAAGAGTTCTCACTGCACAACGCTGCAGTCACAAAGCTACTCGTTTGTGACCTGTTCAATCACACAACTCTTTTCCCAAGCAAAAGTCTCAAAAACGTCATTGCGTGTTTTCACACAACAGGCACCATCTCCAGCTTGTGTTAAATACCCTTTAGTCCCATGCAGTGCACCTCTTCCGATCTGGTGGCCCTCCCACCCCCGCCGAACCCAAGGATCATTTCACCCCCCTACAAGGTTGATCCATGTCATGTCACAAGAACCATCTGCACCAGGACCCCAGGCGTCAGAATCTGGTCTGTGCTCGTGTTCCAGGCCTCACCAAGATCCGCCGAAAGTGTCTTTCACTGTAAGTACCAGATGCGGCAAAGTCAACACAAATTCGATTCAGTGTAGCGATCCACGTGTAGCGTCCATTTCAGATCGAGGCTAACTCGATTTCTCTCTCCAGGTCGTGATCATTTTCTGATGAGGGGAATTTGGGGAGATTCCGGGGTCATGTCGGTGCAGATTATGACCGAGATCAATTGGTTTTGAAGGATTCAACCGAAGACGACTGTGAGTGCATTGGCACCCGGAGGGTAGCTGACCCTCACGGTACTGACCACCCACAAACCTTTTTGAAGCCCTGATCCTCTTGTCGGACCCTGGACCCTGGGTTTTGACCCTTCTTGAGCATTGACCCCTTGAGGCACAAGAGGAGAACCTAGGAGGATTTGTCCTGAAATTGGACCTGCTGTCTCTTACACCCAAACCCTTGTGGAACCCTGACCCTTGTGTGACCCTGACCCTTGTGTGACCCTGACCTTCGCTGCAAGACGCTCCTCAGGACCCGCCCCTGGAAACGCGTTAGGAATCCAACCAACACTGGTCTGTTCCTCGTCTGCCCCCGCGTCACGCACACACAAAGCGAGGGCCATGTTCCCACGAAACCTCCTCACAACTGCTCCGTGCAGAACCAAGTGGCCAATCTGTCAAGCGGCAAATTGCTCCGAGACCGACGGTGACAGGAGCTGTTGTTTAGTGCGCAGGGCACGCGAACCCGCGGGGAACGCCGGGAACACCCGAGGGACCGCGTCTGCTGCGTACGGGCATCGGGAGGGCGTTTGACACGAATGGATAGGTACATAAGAGTGCAGGGTGGGAACACACTGGACATGTAGTAGTTGTGCGAAGTCCCTTTAGGGCAAAGCACCATGTGGTAGTGCAGTATATATGGCAAGGTGGATGAAATGTCCCCTGCCCCCTCCCCCTGGAGCCCCCTGCCCCTGAACCCCCCTGCCCCCAGAACCCCTACCCCTGGACCCCTCCCCCAGCCTGCATGACTTATGGAAGACAAGGAGGACAAGGAAGAATTGACAACATTACCGTCAAGGGACTTCGCACTGCAGTTGCCTTGAGCACTGCTTCTTGTTCCAATGGGTTCGGTGGGCGCAGCAAAACACAGAGGGGAAAAGAGCAGGACAGTTATTTGCTGCACACTTGTGCCTATTTTTTGGTGTCTGGTGGTTTGCAAATTTGCGCCCAGCCACACCCTACTTTGCTGGATGATTCAGCCCGTTTGCTGTGCGTTGAAATCCAGTTTGTTCACCTTCGAAAAGACTTTGGGAGTGTTCGATTTGACAGTCTTTCAATCCATTGCAATCCGGAATGGCCCTTCCGCGATGCAGTGTGGAATGGCCCAAGATGAATCTGGAATGACCAGAATTGCACAAATCCTGCCCTTCTTGTCCAAATCCGAAGCAATACTGGATTGACGGAAAGGGAATTGCAACACCACCTTTGGTTCTGGAAGGAGAATTATTTTCGCTACGTTTTGCCAGTTTCCTAGACACAAACTTCACTTCACACACCTCTTGGGCCATAAATTGGGCGGGGCTGGGTGTGTGGCGTTTTTCACGAAGGAAACTGTGGCGTCACGTGTTTCCTGCCGCGGTTTTCCTGTAACAACAGTTCCGCACCGGAAGCAGCTCCCCGCAGGCGCAGCTGTCGCTTCCGGTGCGAACAACGCTCCTACACATCCGCCGACACGTGACTGACGGGAAATGAACGTTTGAAGTCGTTTTTCTCTCAACGCTGGATGTTCAAAGCAACGTCACGTGGCTTCCTTGTGTAAGTCAGTCACTGGGCGCCGCGTTCCCTGTTGCGACCTCGTCAGAGCAAGTGACGCATTTGGTGCCAAATTTGGGTGAAAACTTGTTGTGGGTGCAGAAGATCCAGGCCCCTTACGGCCCCCTGGACACATCTATGCCTCAGTCACATGTTGCGCCTTCGGCATGAAATCTGCTCCTGACCCGGACGCACGTTGCATCCCTTTGTGCACCCATTGGGTCAACCTGGGTCCTGCACGTGCGATGGCTGCCCCTGCAGGCCCCCTGGCTCCACCTCTGCCCCCCGCACTAACGCTCATGGTCATTAATCTCTGATCTCCTCCAACTCCTCACGATCCGGGGATTTCAGCCTCTTAACGGGGGATAAGCACCGGGGGACTCCGGGCGGTCGAGGCCGCGCTCCCCGGGCTCAGGCCGCAGACTCCCCGGGTAATGACCACTCGAGTCGCCGCTGATGAGCCGGAGAGGCCCTCACTCGCCTCCCAGGGTCTCGCGGGAGGACCCGGGGTCCGGGGGCCTAATCACTCAACTTTTTGGTCAAGGTCTTTGCAACTTTGTTGATGGGGATTTTGTGCAGTTGGGTGTGTCATGTTGGAGGTGGATCTGGGATTGACGTTGCGTGAGTTGAGGATGACATTGTGGGGGAGGGGCAAGAAGCTACCCCAGGATTTGGTTGGTCAAGGACATGCCAGAGAAAGACCCAAGAACCAGTAGAATGGCAGCGCCTCTTGCCCGAAGAAGCTTTTTATTTCTGTTTGTCCCGATGGCAGAGATGCGTTACGTGTTCAGGACGTCTGGAGGACCATGCCCCCTGCACCCTGCCCCCTGCACCCTGCCCCCTGCACCCTGCCCCCTGCACCCTGCCCCCTGCACCCTGCCCCTGCACCCT
>JAAUXT010117131.1_pt1 | contig 10823 bp, 10 predicted proteins | sample 7278171 | NCBI WGS metagenome assembly JAAUXT01 (sample SAMN14350112, study PRJNA611818) | marine sediment metagenome | isolation source: surface marine sediment (1.8m) | place: French Polynesia: Moorea | collected 2018-08 | reverse complement strand
GGACAACTTCCTGTCTGAAATGCAAGATGGCTGCCCTCATGAGGGGGGCTGGGCCTCCAACTTTGCAGATCCATATCTTTGGTTCTAATTAAGATAGAACCTTCAAATTTTTTTACATTGAATTTGCCTTGAAACACTCTTTCATCTCATATATGTGATAATGTTTTTGTCTTTCTTTGAAAAATCTAGCTGAACAAATAAACAGACAGGACAGAATGGGACAGGATGTCTTGCCTGAGATTTTGTGTCATACTAGCTGTTGGAGATAGGAATTGAGACACTGTAGTGAGCCTCAGATGCAGGAACTCAGCCCAAATGTCCATTCAGACTTCTCACAAGGGGGTGGGGTGGGGGACAAATAGGACAGGACAGGTTGGGACAGGAGGTCTGGCCTACGATGCCATCATTTGGCCACAGCCTCACATCCAGCAACCCCACCCCCATGTCCCGCCCCCCTCGTCGCCCGGGGGGGGGGGGGATGGACAGGACAGGACAGGATGGGACAGGACGTTTTGCCTGAGATGCCATATATACATCACATTGGCTATTGGAGATGGCAATTGAGACACTGTATTAAGCCTCAGATACAGGAACCCAACCCAAATGTCCATTCAGACTTGTCCATAGGGGGGGGTGGGGGACGGACAGGACAGGACAGGATGGGACAGGACGTCTTGCCTGAGATGCCATATATACATCACATTGGCAATTGGAGATGGCAAATGAGACACTGTATTAAGCCTCAGATACAGGAACCCAACCCAAATGTCCAGCCAGACTTGTCCATCGTATAGGGGACGGACAGGACAGGACAGGATAGGACAGGATGGGATGTCTTCACCAAGGTGGCATATATAGCGGAAATTCTTTTTGGTGAGCCACTAAGTGCTCTTCCCTAAAGGGACATCGCACAATGAGTACGACTCAGTCGGCTACTGCTGTAAGTATAGCGATGCACGTATTATATCTGGGATTCACTCAAGTCCTTCTCAACAAACTTGAGGCTGCTTCTGCAGCTCAAGGGGCATGTTCTTCGAGTGTCTGGTGGAGATCCAGCCAATGGCTCAAACACCGATCTCTTGGACACCCCATCCCCCGCACCCGGAGCGCTGCAAACTTTCTTGACACCCATGTTTGTGCGACCAATCACAAAGCAGAAACCCTTGCGTGTGGGAGGGGAGGAAAAATCCATGCACCCACGCAAGAGATGAAGTTGTGTGACTGTTTCGAAAGGTCATGCTTTCTCCCAAGCACAACACAGCACAACGCTGAATGCGGTTTTCTGTCCCGATTTTTTTTGTGCCGTATCTCGACAGAAACAGCACCCGTACCATAAGACTTGTACTCACTATTTGGGACTCGATAGCTGCGCATCTCGACCCAAATAGTGAGTACTCGTCTTTCGTACAGCGTTCAATATTCCTTACCTCGTATGGACACCACAACGAAGGATGTCTTTTCAGACGCATCTGATGGAGCGTCCTTGGGGACGACACAGACAAAGACGTTCTTCTGGAGTACGTCCTGTGGTTGCCAGACTTGCCACTGCGTGATCTGCAGCGAGCCGTGTCGGGTCGGGCCGCCTCCTTCCGTCCCCTACGACTCCACGCTGAGCGTGCCCCAAGGCAGCCGCACCCGACTCAAGTGGTGGACACATATTTTCTCGGAGATAAAGCCACGCACTTTGGTTAGTTTTGGATTGTTCCCTGCTGTCTGTCACTGCCCGCCCCAGTGAAGGTTGGAGCTCAACAGTTCTTCCGCCCACGAGTTGGTTGATTCCTGTCTTCTCAACTGTTTTGGTATTGTTACAGACATGCACTGGGTGACTTCAGTAATTCGTGACGGTTTTTTGTGTTTTTGCAGCAATGATCTCAACGGAAGCTCCTCAAATAAGATTCTGATCATTTTCCCATGGGACCGCAACTGGACCCCGAACTAATCACCGATCAAACTCACCACGCAACAGCGTTCTGTTTGGAATCCGTCGACAAACAGATGCATGAAGAATCAAGAGGTCTACGCGAGAAACAAGCAAATTTCCACCGCTCTCGTTTGGCTCGTTTGGCTTGAGTCCAATTCAGAATGCTGATTATGCAAAATCAAAGCAGCGAACGGTGTACTCGCTGTTAAATTTTGTATCACACGTATCCCTCTCACAAAGCTAGAACTTTGTGATCCCTGTAAATTTGTGCGCATGTATGAGTACGAGTACAAATGCGCGTCACGAGTGTAACAAGACAAAAGGTCTACACGACCGATCCACGATGTAGATATACGAGTCTAATCCCCATGACGACGTTTTGCAACCCAAATTCTTGATCGAATTGAGTGAAAGAACCAAGTCAAACATTCGGTACAATCTCGTTTCTTGTTGCAATGTTCTTTCAAATGAAACGAGAAATCGAATTCAGCTCTGTCATGTTGGTGCCGTGTGCGAGAATACATTGTTTGTGCTCGATCCATCTGTTGTCCTTTCGTTGCAGTGCTTGTAATCTTTGGATGCGGTTGTCCCAGTGTCAATACACGCAGAGTACGGTGTGTGCGTGTTGGTGTATCGGCAAGATTTTTTTGCAGATCTGCACAAGTATATATACTCCAAAACTTGTTTGGTTTAGAAATAAGATACCTTCACAGACGTTTTGGTGTCTTTCGTGTTGCGACGAAAAACAACGTTTCGTATACTTTTCCAAAAGTCAGACAACGTACTTGTGTGACCGTCTCCTCAGCAGGGGTCGGGAATTTGGAAGCGAGTATTTTGCCGCCAATAACAGGCTTCTGCGTGGTTATGCTCACGGTTTTCATTGAACAGGTGACATCTCGACGACAAAAAAGCTTTGACGGAACGGAGTCGTAGAGTCCCACGACCCCCAGGAGCGCGGTTTGCGCGAAGATTGACACATCGCGAACAGTTGGTTCCACAGAGCGAGGTAGACTGCTCAGATGATTGATGCACAAAGCAGAAGGGGACATAAGCATCCAAACCCATAAAGTTCTTGAACAAGACATTGGTCCAGCACAGGCTTACAGCTGGTTAGAACAACAAGGGCTCTAAATTCGAGGGTCGATCACAGGCGGCGTCAGGGTCACAAAGATTTCCAGAGGAAACGAGGTGCTGCTGGGCGTGTAGACGACCTCCTCGATGCAGGTCAGCGGAAACGGACTCGTTCGTCGCTCCAGTGCGTGCGTTCTGCAACACAACCTCAGATCTACCCAGATGTTCAGATTGCCGTTTCCAACAAGTCCTGAACATGTGTGGAAATGAGACCTTTCATGCAGGAATTTCAAGTGTGCACTTTTATTTCGAACATCCTTAAAATAAAAACAAACTTTCAAAAGAAGCTTGAAAAAATCGGTGACTTTCAGGAAATTAGGACCTCGTGAAACGGTGGCTGTGATGTTAAGACATCCCAACTTCTGTGGGTCGGGGAGTCGTGAATGACAAAGGTTCTCACCTTGCCTGGGCGAGACAGCTCGGCTTGATTCTGGGTCGGGTTGTCGTCCAGCAAACGGTCACCGGGGTGTTGTTGCTGTTGCACTGAAAACACCAGGAGTTGTTATCTCGGCCCTGATTTGTCGATTGGCGTTCCACAATGGCTTGAAATTTGCCAATGGCACTCGCGTTCCTTGCCACGCAGGCTGGGAATGAACATGAAGTGAAGTAAGGAGGAATATCGGTTTTGAGGGGTGACTTTCACTTCTCAATGACGAGGAATAACGCTGCACAGCAATGGCAGCGACAAGGTCAAGACGAATGAGTTTTTCGCTCGGAAATTTTGGTATGGTGGAGTTGTGAGCACATTCGATCGAAGAGAGCCTCACGTTGAAGGACCACACGGTGTTGGTGAACGTCTGGCACAGGTGTCCATCCGGTTGGTATCGATCTCCGACCCGGTACTCGCGTCCGGCGACGTTCGGTTTCAGGCCGGAGGGATACGTCTTGCCGTGCGGTGTCGCCGAGCCGCACCAACAAGTGTCGTACATGTAATAGTGGTCATCGTAAGTGCTGGTCGTACACGTATACGTCCACCCCGTAAACGAGCATGCTGCAAGAAGATGGGCAGAACTTTAGTTTTGTCTCCAGGTGTTCTGACGAGCACGAAGATCTACTGTTGGAGAGAATCAGATTTCGGCTGCGGAATCTGAATGATTTGATCAGGAAATGAACAACAAACCATGAATCAAACACAAATCGTGGTGCCTTCAGTATATTTTCGATAAACCAGGAAATAAATAAATCAGTTTCAAAATTTCTTGTTTTGCATTGTCTTACGAGTATTTGCAACCGGAAGCGTTGAGGAGGACTCGTGCATTCCTTTTTTGCGGACTCGTCTGTGTGGGTTTTTGTGCAAAGACTCACATCTACACTCAACGACCTGCTCTGTGACGAACACAACGGCTGGGGTGCAGCATTTACACACGTCGTGCCTCGATGTCAAGTCGAAAACGTCAGAAAGTGTGGTCGAGGTGTCACAATTGCCTGTTGATGTGACCAAAGGTCAATGGCTGACTTTAGATTCACACAACATATTTTCTAAATCATTTCATTCTTCAACGTGTTTGCCAGCGCGATGAACTGTCATTTCTCTCACCAGCACAGGAGACGTGCTGCGGACCCACGTACCAACACTGCGTGTACGTCCCAGAAGTGGTGGAACTTTGCGGAGCGGGAGTTGTCCACGGCGGTGAACACGCCGCGCGCACCACGGGACCTGCGTCAAACCACAGTACGGAGCTTCAGCCGTCCACGTTACCCGTGCACTTTCCAGATCAGTGACACAGGTTATGGTCACTTTTCGTTGAGAAAAAGGTCATTGATTTCCTGAATGCAACAGGATAGCAAGTTTTTCTCTCCTTTTGTGAAGCCACGGCCAAATGCAGTGCACGCCTCCAAGTTGATTGCCTTTCTTCACCCTTTCCGGTCTCTACAGCGTCTGGATACTTGCACAAGAAAAACTCGTACAATACGCCTTCGTCTCACCTTTAAATATCGCAACGAAGATGGCCACGAGTGCCACTGTTGTTCCCATTGTTGCAGCAGTCCTCAGCTGAATGGCTGCGAATTCTGGTCTTCAGATTTATTTCCTGTCACCGAGTGCGTGTTTCCTTCAATCAGGTCTCCTGGAAGATTTGTGAGCAAAGACTTGTGTGCATCACAGGTTTTCTCCTTCGGATACACGCAAAAGAACACTTCGGTTTCGCCTTGCGCCTGTGGAATCTTTGAAATGCTATTTGTCACGAAAATTTATTCAAAGAGCGTCAAATATGTTGATGATCCGTGAGGCCCGCCAATGGATGAGCGTGCTGAGTTTTGGCTGGGATTTTGACACCTGTGAAAAACCGCGGTTGCCATTGATATCCAACGGAGTGTGCAAATATGGCATCAAAAATGATGAATGACTTGCCGAGCTCGAAGTCAGAAAAAATCCCCAAATTGTCTGCACGCGCCGTGTTGCGATGAGATGCGGAGACCGAACACGAACTCGCCAAAATATTTTAATCACAAAACACAAAGAGGCCATTGAAAAGGTTTCCTTCATCCTCATTGGGTCGGCCTGTGTTCAAGCACTCACAGAGTCACATCACCAGAAGTGTTCCTCCGTACGTCCAATCCTAGTCCGTGCGTCCGCGTCCGCCAGTCCGTGCGTCCTCTTTCTGGCTGAAACCCTTTGAAGGGCAATGTTGTGCCTTTGCAAGTTGCACTTCAAACAGTCTGAGCACGTGCAAACAAAAATTGTAAAGACCTTTGGCAGGAAGGATCGACATTGATTTGCCCAATCAGGTTCTGTTTCGAAGACTCTTGCTCCGGGCGGCGACGGCGGTGCTGGTTGCACGTGACTGACGTTCACGTCCATTTGACGTCACAACACCAGTGGAAGGCAATCATTATTCCAGTTAATCTTCATTGCGAGACTACAAAAACATACTTTCACACTACACTTTTCAAACGTGGAATCTTGACAGATCTCATTTGAACAAAGAGACAGAAGAGCTGGGTTCTAACCCTCCGACAAAAGCAATGTCTTGCACTACCATTCCTGGCTTCACTCGATTTCCTATGCGGTTAAGTTTCCCTTCACAACATCAGGATCCAGGGTTGTGTTCCGTGGGAGACACACAAGCCTGTTGCCAAGAATAACAAACAAGAGTAGACTGCAAACATATGAAGCGAATTCTGGGTCCTGACCCCCACCTTCTCCTGTGGTTTGCAAAGTCATGGGCCTCATTCCTGCAAGTAACGTTGTTCAAACGCGGCACAAGGCTTCCAAACTTGTGAGGTTTCCCACTGAAGCAGACTTTCTTTCGTCCTGTGACTTTGACATACGTGGTTGGGGTACACCTTGGGGCAGGTGTTGGAGGTGCGTGGGTACTTTCTCACAGACCATTGAAATCCGACCAGAAACACTGTGGGTCCACCGAGTAGCTCCGCTGGGTGAACAAAGAACCGACTCGTACTTCACTCATTTTGCGTTGAAAACGGGTCTCGTTTGTTCAGGTTTTTGTGATGAGACAAGACTGCAACATTCACCACACAATCATTGGTCACACACAAAATATCAAAAAGAGTGATTGGTTCATTGAGGCACTTTCAATGAACTGAAAGGTTGCAAAATATCATTACGGATGTGATACGAAGTTGGACTTTTCGTCGTGGATCTCGTTCGTGTGACCTAATTCTCAGTTTACGTGTGTACAAGCCGTGCGCAACGATCCGAGGTTGCGCTTGTAAAACTTTCCCTTTTTGTCTCTGCCAATACAGGAGTTACTGCAGTCCTCAGTCGATGGACTCCATTTGAACGTTGCTGGTGCGTTGATCAATCGGGATCAGTTTGGGATCCATTGGTAGTCAGTTGAGGAAGTGATCGAAATTGAATTTGTGGAGACTCCACTGAGGTCATCACTGCAAATACATTCAAAATGTTCAAGACGTGAGAACGAATTGACCCGGAGATTCAGCTTCAGCCACAACAGGCCTCAAAGGGAGAAGATGAAAAACAAACGGGGTTGAATGAAGTTGGAAGAACGGTTTAGTTCAGACAAACAGATACGGTTCAATCTTGTTACTCAGAGAGAGAGAGAGAGAGAGAGAGAGAGAGAAAGAGAAGAGAGAGAAAGACACACACACACACACATACACACACAACGGTACTTACTGCAGTCGGGTGCGGCTGCCTGCGGGAACGCTGAGCGTGAAGTTGTAGGGCACGGAAGAATCCCCGGAAGAAGGCAGCAGGGGAAATGGCCACCACCAGTTAACGAGATGAGTAATGTCGGAGATGCAGCTGCGGCGGCAGCTCTGGCATCTGCAGGACGAACCCCAGAAGTACGTCTGCCTGTCTGTGCCTGAGTAGCGTCCACGTCGCGTGTCTGAAAAGTATAGTTGTTTGGGTTTTGCAGAGTCTGAGTGACGTTGCAAAGGGTCAAGATGCTTTCGCCAATTTACGAGGGATTCCATCCAAAGGAGTCGAGAAAGAACGACCTTTAACCAGGCTCTGACCGTCAGAACCAAACAAAAAGGTCAGACTTGTAAAAATCAGGTCGAGATGGGACAGATTTCATGTAAATCTGACAGGTGCAAGTTGAAAACAAAGCTGAGAAACAAGTGAAAAATATAACAATCCAGGAAGATTGTTTCTCGGTTCGGATTCTTGCAATTGTGCCCATTTATGGCTGGGCCAGTGTCCAACTCACAGCAGTCACCGATCGAGACGAACTGGTAAAAGTCCTCGAAGTCGCAGACGCCTGTCACGCGCGTCGTTCTCAGGACCTTCGGGTCGTCAAGCGTGGCCGACGAAGAACACAGTCCTGTGAGAAAAAGGAACGAATGAAGCTGCGTTAGTCATCAGATGGGTGTAAAACTCTTGTTGCTCTTTGTTTGATCTTGTAGCAGCCAGGCGCCATTTTCTTGCGAAGATAGGGCCAGAAAAGAGTCGTACAGTACGTGCACAACAACCCACCTTGTGCACGACACAAGCGAGATCTGCATGATTTCAGTTTGCATTGCTTTTGTGTGTGGCTTGGTTTGAAATTTGTGGAGCACAGTTCGAGCGTTTGCAGTGACCGTACGGGCCAGCTGTTGTGTCACAAGAAAACTGACCGATGCATGATGTCACCAAAACAAGGTGGTCGCAGTACTTTCCGTTGTCGTCGACAGTCCGTCTCAACTGGTAATATGGGCCCAGGAGCGCGCAGCCACAAACTGCGTGAGCTGCAAGACATCACCGGTTTTATGACGAATTTCTGACAGAACAGTACTCTGACCCAATACTGCACGTGCAAATGAAGGTTTCGAACTCTGCCGCAACCCACGGGTGCGGAAGCAAAACAAACACACGCAACAATGATGCAAGCACCGCATTTGCGGGGTTCCAAATTCCGGTTGTGTTAATCTGGATCCAGAACAATGGGACCAACATAAAGTCAAACTGAACGACACAAAGGATGTCAAAAACAAAGAAACAGACCTCACCTTGCCAGCACCAGATGACGAACAATGCACGCAGAAGTTTGAAATGCATATTTGAGACCTTGCTTCAAACCAGCTCTTTCGGCACAGAATGAACACATTTCACTTGCAAAATTGTTTCGCCGCAAGAGGATGAAAAATTTCCTGCTTCCGGGTTGCGGTTTGCCAATAGACAACCAGTGGATGAGAGTTCTGGGTTCTCGCTGGGCCTTCGACACTCGTTGAAAAAACCATGGGGAAATTGTTCGCTCATGGTCAACAGAGCGAGAGAAAATCTCAGCGAGGCTGCACGCACTGAAGAGTCACCAAAGATATTTTCTCGTTCTTCTCTTTCGTCAGTCTGTCTCATTTCGTCAGTCTGTCTGATATCTCTCTCTCTCTCTCTCTCTCTCTCTCTCTTTCTCTCTCTCTCTCTCTCTCTCTCTCTGCCCCGCTTTCCCGTCCTCCGTTCTCTGCTTCACTCACGTGCGCCTCTGCAAACCGTCCACATCCAGGTTCCAAATCAACAGAATCTGAATGTGTGCCTTTTGTGGAAACCTTTCTGCAGAAGGGGTCTACGTTTGTTTGTCCATTCAGGTTCTGTTTCAACAACTGTTTTGAAAAACCTTGATTCTTCTTGCACGATTGAATCAGTGCTGGTTATTTGGAAAAACCGCAAGACCACGAATCAAAACACTGAGCCCTGACACACCGAATCGGGCTGAATCGTTTGGGGCTCACGCGTCGTTCTCTTGAGCCCGATCGGGCTGGTACACTTGGGCGCATCAGCCCGAAGCCCACACTGAATCATTCTTTCCAGCCCGATCGCGCTCTAGAGCACGAAACGTCAGCCAAACGATCCGGAGAACGATTCAGTGTGTCAGGGCTCACTGACAGCGTTGCAGAGAAGCCAAGAGCAAGTTCTGTTGTGAAACCAGGTGGAACACGAGTGCTCGTACAAGTGGTTCCGTCTTCGTGCGTGTACCTCCAGTCAGGACCATCCACATCTCTGGCACCACCAATCTTGGCTTTTCTTTCTTTGCAGCTGTTTCACAAACCTCTGTGTGAGTTTCTGTCACCAGATCAGGATCTAGAGTGGCCTTGGGAGATACACGTGTCTCTCTGACCATCGAAACAAATGTTGAGCAGACTCCACGAAGGGAATTCTAGCTGGTTCTCATGTATTCGAGTACCCCCTCTGCGATTTGCAAAATCGTGGACCAGCGTAAATTTCGCGGTGAGTGGAGTTGGAAAGGGTCTTTCACGTTTGTCGGTCCTGAGTGACCGTCCCTCGGTTCGTGCGGAGCGGTGCACATGGAATCAGGGCATTCCACGCAAGGTGCTTGGTTGTTTGAAAAAGGAGCAGTGACGCTCTGGTTGTTTTTGTGGATCAGTTCCAAATTTATGTTCTGTCCTTCTTGTTCGTTGCTTTTCAGGTGGTACCATCAAGAAACCCATCACACAACACCAACCTGCATGCATGGTGGCTTATTTCTGCAACGTGTCAAGTTGTTTCTCCCAAGGTTGTGAAAACCGATACAGCAAGAAGTTTTTCTTTGCAACAAGCAGCCATGCCATGCTACACCGATCCAAGAGTCTCGGGCTCACACGCAAAAGAAGCACCAGCAGGTTCTTGGTGGTTCTGTTCCAACAGGACTTCTTTTTTGTTTGTCAAAAGTTTTTGGACCTTTTGGACACCAACGGTGCTTTTTCCGTGCGACATGCAGTAATCGTCTTGCAAGAACAAAAACTCTAACTCAGTTCGTTTTCGGTGACGGTGTTTGAATATCCCATTTCTTCACGTTGTCATTTTGGGCTTTGTTCATCTTTGTAGCGATGACTAAATTTTCGTGTTTGATTCAAAATTTAACAGAGAAAAGCACGACAAACGCGTAAATCACAAAAGAAAGAAGGTCCTTTCGAAAATTCTTGCACACGTGTTATGTACGAGCTTGTGTTTCTGTCACAGACTGCACAAAAACGTTCTGTTGATGGAAACACAGAGAAGGCGACGAGACGCACAGCAATGGAAGACTTGAGACGGGTGGTGCTTCGAAAAAACACGTTGAAATCCCAAGACACAGACTTCGAAAATGCTTCTGAAAAAGTTGCCTGTGCGTTTTCCGGGGGAAAAACTTTTCTTGTTGCGTTCTTAATTAAATTTGTTCAATGTAGAGGTCGATGGTCGCGGCGATGTTAAGATTGGATCAAGCCCCTTCACGCCGCTGCCCCCTGGCCCTCATCCCTGCTCTCGGGGGCGGCACCCGCGTCGGTCTCGGGGGTGGCACCGGTGCCGGTCTCGGTGGCGCCGGTGCCGGTCTCGGGGGTGGTGCCGGCGCCGGTCTCGGGGGTGGCACCGGTGCCGGTCTCGGTGGCGCCG
>JAAUXT010005769.1_pt1 | contig 10823 bp, 13 predicted proteins | sample 7278171 | NCBI WGS metagenome assembly JAAUXT01 (sample SAMN14350112, study PRJNA611818) | marine sediment metagenome | isolation source: surface marine sediment (1.8m) | place: French Polynesia: Moorea | collected 2018-08 | reverse complement strand
AGTTGGAATGGAAAATTTTTCTTTGGCCAGCGGGGGGGGGGGGGGAAACCCGGACAATGTCAGAGTTACCACAAACCCAGACAAAGAATGTCCAAGTTGGAAAGGAAAAAAATTCTTGGGGGGGGGGGGGGTATCCCGGACAATTTCCGAGTAAGGGTGTGTGTGTGGGGGGGTATCCTGGACAATGTCCGAGTTAGGGTATCTCGGACATTGTCCTGGATACCCCCCCCACTTAGCAGGACATTGTATAGTATAATATAGTATAATTTTTTCAGTGGAAAACACCTCATCAGAGCAGCAGAAGGAAATGACACCATGTGCAACTTGTGGAGTACCCCTTAGGGTGTCTGCACCCACTGTGATTCCAGTCTGTGATCACTGGAACAGGAGTAAAACTGATGTTTTTTCCCCCCAAGACGGACGGACGCGGATACACGGGCAAACCAATATCAGCGCGGCTGATAACAATGCGAGGCCTCGTACTTTGGCCTGTGATCCAGGGTGTTTTTGGGTGATTTGAGGAGGTTGCGCTGTTGAAGGGAGCGACTGAAACAGGGCGACCGAAACAAATCACCTACAGGCAGTGTCTGCCAAAAGTTTGTTTACAGGAGTTTCATCAAGATGAGAATTAAATCAGGATCTTTTGAGCTATTTTGGTAAAATTTAAGTTGAGGACAATGTGAGAGGAAGGAATTTGTGAAGTTCAAATTTTAAGTTCTTTGGGTCAAAATGTTCAAATTGGGAGGAGCTGAAAATTTGGGACATAGTTGCATAAATTGCTCTGTATCTCAGAAAGTACAAATATTTAGCAAAATATTTTTTTTGATAAAATGTAGTAAATTGTTTGGGTGTTTGAGTGGTATTTATTCAATTTTGATTTTCAACATTTTTACTTGGTTTTTGGGTGGGGTCAAAGGTAGGGTTGAAATGAAAGATAAAATGATCTTGGCGTATTTTTTTCTGCAGACTTCGTTGTTTTGACTGAAACAATGAAATGTCACACACACAAGATTTACAGCTTGGACGATACCTCCACAAAAGTGCACGTTTGGGATTTGACTGTCAATGTGGTCTGTCAAAGAAAAGCAAATCACGTCAACGTACCATCTCCACAGCCTGACGGTGTCGTCAACCGACCCGGTGATGATGTGTTCCTGCCCGTCCCTCTCACTCTTTCCCCACGCACAGCTCCAAATGCTGTCGTCATGAGCTGCAATGCACTGTGGTGTTACACACGAACGGGCGCCCCTCCACCGTGCCGTCACCATGGAACCGCTTGTGCACAAAAGCTGCGCCCCACGAGCAAAGCATCAGACCTGCTTCAGCCACAACCGACACTGGTACCGCGATCATTCTCAATTTGGATTCGCTTGTAGCAGTGACGCTCAAGTGTTCCTCTCTCATGACGTCACAATGGTGCCCTTCGTCTCTGACGTGACAGGCTCGCACACCCACACCACTTGCAAATTTCAGCAAGTTGACAACTCAGCTATTATCTGAGCGAACTCATATCCGTCAAAGTGAGGAACTTGTTACCTTGTTCTTCTTTGCACACGATTGTGTACTGAAAAGAGACAAATCATCACTCAGGACCGGCTACAAATCTTCATTTATCGCCCACAAAACATCCCGGTACCCGAAGGTTTTTTTCCATATTTATCCAGAATCCAACAAGCAAAACTATCACTACTGCGTCAGTGGCAGAAAGAATCCATGTGTTGTTCTGTGCCAAAATTACACTTTATGCTGAAGTTTTGCACTCACCATGTTTCACCTCCTGCAACAGATGAGCTGCACTGGCGCGTCCGATGTGCCCACTCGCGCGGAGCAAAATGTTGTGTCTGAATACAAAAAAAAACTTGAGACACAGACATCAGCACGCAGGTTGAAGAATATCGTATGAAGAAGTTTCAAAGTTATTTCCCAAAATTTGTGCCGTGACAACTTGTACAAGGGGAACTATATTCAGTTTCTCTCGAAGCGATCGAACGGACGAGCCCATTTCCTTGGAAACTTTCAACATGTCGAAAAACAAAAGAGTCTCTTGACTTTGTTGCAAGGTAAAAATCACGCTTTCCCCCCCAAAAGAAAGACACTCAGGTTGGGACACGTGTGTATCAACGCGTTGAGAATCACTGGATCCAGGCTCTGCTCAAAGCAGCTTCAGCCCAAGAGCGAAGCAGTGTACTTCACGCAAAACTGGCAGGTGCGCGCCAAGTGTCAACAACTTTGGAAAACAGGAACTGCACGAAAAACAGTGAGCGCGTGATGTGCGGCGTGGTGGATCCGAGCGCGTGATGTGCGGCGTGGTGGATCCGAGCGCACGTGTTATTTTCCTTGATAATTCGGTCAGATCTGCACCTGTCAAACTCTTGGCTTGACTCGGGCCTGGAAACTTTGATAACAATTTAGTCCGTATTTCATTTGGCTCCGTTTATTGACAACACTTACTGTGCATCAAGTGACAACTTTTCAACCAAACATTTCCACATTCTGTCAATGCGCCAACAATGAACATGTGAAACATGACAATGGCAATCTCAAAAATAAAACACTGAACTCGCAACGGAACGCCACTCAAAGGGTGGGTGAACCAATTGTCTCTTGCAATTCCACGAGGCACTGGCCTGTCACATGACCAGAACCAGTGCCAGATGACACACGGAGCCATTGGTTGCACACTAGTTTGGGTTCGGTTTAGATTTGGTGAGATGTGGCACACCACGTCGCTTGACCCACGCATCCCAGCCAAAACACGCCTCATTCTGTTGGGTTCAGTTGGGCCAAATCTGAATTGTGCGTGTCTCAGATTCGGCTGTCATCCTTATGTAGTCTGAGTTCGCGACAAACATGAGCAACGGGAGGCGAAGGCACAGAATGAGGATCCACCCAGAGAAAGAAGACGAGGAGGGCCTGGTGAACGGTGCTTTCGAGATGGACAGCGTCAACGACAAGAAAACGACCACGAAGTGTGTAGAAACTCTCTCTCTCTCTCTCTCTCTCTCTCTCTCTCTCTCTCTCTCTCTCTCTCTCTCTCTCTCTCTCTCTCTCTCTCTCTCTCTGTGGTGTGTGTGTGTGTGTGTGTGTGTGTGTGTGTGTGTTTTAACGCGGAAGCTGCACCGCAACCAAAATCTTTTTGAACTTTCAGTGGTCCCCTCACTGTGCTACGTTTGTCCACGCACGCACTGCAACTACGGTGCCCAGCGCATGCAGTTCACACGCGTGTATAATTGTTGTGCACTTAGCTCTGTGCAACCAGATGCCAAATCTGAATGTCAGTCTGCTGCATGTCACACCCCACAGAAACGACATCGAAACGCTTCATTTGGAAACGCCCAATCCTCGTTTCACTTTCAGTTCTGCGAGTTAAATCGGAAGTCACAATTTCCAGCTTTTTTCGGCAGCTGCAACATTTTGTCACACGTATTTTCAGCAAAGTGGTTGAAAAGATGCGCCTGGCCGCGAGCAAAGGGCAGAAGAATGAGATCAAGAATCCCTTGACGACGATACCCAACCTGAAGGCTGGCGCCCTGAGATGGAGGCAGTACAGCAACCAAAGAAGATCGCCAGGTGAGAGAAACTCAACAAAACTAGGAACCCTTTGTGAACCCGGGTTCTGGTTGCCATGAAGGACTGTGTCTCAGGTCGTTTGGGCCAAGTGGACTTGCGGGTACAGTGGCGACACAGGTGTCGGGACTTTCGAAACAAAGAACCGTGCACATATAAACTTTTGCAGAGCTACAGTCTGGTCAGATTTTGGAATTCTCGAATAAACTTCTCCAACGCAAATAAGCAAGTGAACAAAAACGGAAAACAGTGTCACCTCTCTGAGCCTGCCTGCGAGTTTACTGCGCTTGTATACTTGAGCAATAATCATTGAGTCGCTTCTGTTTTGCAGGTCGTGTCGTGAGAGGTAACCTGTGCCTTGTTCTTAAAATTTTCTGTTCGCATGTTAGTTACCCTGGTACCCTGATGATGAAAGGTGCGGGATACCGGGATGGACCCACGAGGATTTGGTCGGTTTGCGGTGGGGAGTCGGGTGCGGGTGTGAGGTCCTCTCGGGTCCGCTCATGCTGCGGTGCTGGAGATGTATGCCTGAGCGAGAGTGGAGGAAGCTTGGTTCAAATCCGCGACTTTTTTGCTGTGGGGACGCGCGGTCTCGATAGCAGCGGGTATCTTGCGGTCACCAAAGAAACCGTTCAGTGCGTGGACAGGGGATCCCTCTGAAGAAACTTTCGGCTGGCCATTGCCTGCACAAAAGGAAAAACCAGTTCACCTGCCCTGACGGCCTTGTTGCATTGCACCGAGAAGGAGTCCTGTTGTTTGCAAAATTTTTGGCGCTTGTAATTGAGACCGCGCGTCTTCAACGCGTTGCTGTTCTTGTTATACAGTTCTACGATCAAGACGAGAACACTCAAGTGCGAAGTTATCTCCAAGGATAACGTTTAGCATCTCTTGATCTTGCTTGTGTCGCTGTTTGTCTGATCCAGAGTGGGCTGGAGGCATGCATGCTTGGGCCGATTGGGGTTGGTTTGCTTCTGCTCGTGTTTGGACTTTTTGTGTCACTTTCAAACTGCTTTGTTGTCTTTCTTGTTAAAACCCTGTTTCGTGTTTTGGATATATTGCATCCTGAACGTTGTGAACCGCTTAAAAAGAATCTTATGGAAGGTGAATTGTTGCACTGCAAGATGAGATGGAAGATGACTGCTTTCTTGCATTACGCTTTGCTGATTACTGTCTTTTGGTTGTTGGCGATCATCAGCAAATTCTTCTCCCTCCCAAATGAAGCATGTTCCGTATGTTCCTGCTTTTTTGCCGCTTTCCATATACGAAGAGTTGCAGATCAAGATCGAGAGTTGAAGTCGAATTAAAGTTTCGTTTACCCCACGGGTGACGCATTGCAATGTAGATACAGCTTGAATGGTGTCATTTGATGTTTCTGTCCAGGTAACCCGAGGCGGACACACCACTGCAGTAGTGGCTGCGTTCCCGCGCCAACAAAATCTGCGTTGTCGACTGTGCCACCTTGGAAGGAGGAGAAAAACAGAAGGAAGTGTGCTGCAGCAGCCCACAAAACCTGTGTCATCGTCCCCGTCCCCCCTTCTGAACACGCATCCGAAAAGTAATTCCTGTGTCAAAGTGTAATGCACAGTGTTTGTATTCTTGGCAGAAACATGGGGTGCAGAGGGGGAGATCGACCGAAGGAGGTGCGGTGGGGACGGGCTCACCCTCGCTGACCTCACCAAGGTCGTGACCCCGGTCGAGGACAGGTTCGACGGACTCATGGACCGGACGCAGGTCCAGCTTGTGAGGGACAACAACAAGCGCTTGATAGGTGCGGTGCCAGTCAGATGTGTGTGTGTGTGTGTGTGTGTGTGTGTGTGTGTGTGTGTGTGTGTGTGTGTGTGTGTGTGTGCCCTGCCTGCTTGTGTTGGCTAGCCTACATTGACCATCGAAAAATTAGTGGGCACTACGCTTCCCGTGTTTGGCCGCAGAAAACGCCTCGATGGCACATTGGAAGCCCACCTCTTGACCCTTGAAGTTGTGTTGATGAGCTGAATCTGTTTGGAAACAAATCTTGCGATAATCGGATTTTCATTTGCAGAATATTTTGCTCAACTGGGAGGGAAGGAGGAAGGGGATTGTATTAACCTGGAGTACGTGGATTACCTGCTGAAGAATGGTGCTAACGTCGACTGTACCGACAAATACGGACAGACCGTGTTGCACGAGGTCAGAGTCCAGAGTCCAGCTGTTTTAACAGAGCTCTGGGATCGCAGCGCAACTGGATCCATCCATTCTCCTGGTTCTTGCGTGTGTCGGATGTGCGCACACACATTGTTTTGAAATGGACAGTCTCCCAACCACTTCTTGCACCGCCTGCAGATCCCCTTCACTGCAGAAGACCATGCACCGTCAACAGAACTCTTCAACCTGTCCCGAGCAAGTCCCGAGACACAGCCTGTGAACATTCTTGTTTGTGCAGGCTGCACGTGTCTGGCACGTGGACGTCGCCAAGTTCCTCATCGAGCACAAAGCGAACGTGAACAAGGCTGACAACTACGGGCGCACGGCGCTGCACGTCGCCGCCGCCGTCGACTACCCGGATATGGTTCGATTTCTCGTCGAAAATGGAGGTACGACAATCTTGAGACGGCTGTGTTCGATTTGACGCACCGCGCCAGAGCCCCGTGGATGTCTTGTCCAGCAGAGCGCGTCAAGCTTTGGTGTAAATGTGCTTCTTTGAAAAAGTTGGAGAAAATAAGCGAGTTATTTTCAAATCAGCGCGTTGATCCCGAATGCTGAACAAATCCCGCCCATGGGCTCATGAGAATTTTGCTGAAATCGACAAGTGCGTGACGTGGCTGCGATGTTTCAGCTGAGAGGGAGGCGCGGACGGAGGGCGAGCTCCAGACTCCGACGCACTTCGCCGCGCGCAACGACGCGTGCCAGTCGCTCAAGATGCTCGTCAAACTTGGGGCCAAATACAAGGACGAGAGGGACTACAAGGGGCGCACGCCGCTCCACCTCGCGGCGGAACTGGGTGAGCTCAAGCCTCGCTCTGAAGGTCCAAGAAGGCTTGCAAGGTCTGGTTCCCCCCTGACCTCAGAATTACTAGCAGTTTTGTTCCCTCCGAGGTCCGACCTTGGCTGTCCCCTCCCCCGTCGCTGGAGCCAGTTCCCTGCTTTCCGGGAGAACAAAGGTTGTTCTACTCTGCTAGACACCACACAGGGTTGAATGGGGGCGGGCACAGGAACTCACACCGCGATCAGCGCCCCCCCCCCACTCCCCACAATCAAAGACGTCGTCTGTCTCCTCAGACCGGAGCGAGACCGCGCGTCTGCTGATGGAGCTGGACGACCCGGCGCCGGCGGGGGTCGAAGACCTCTCCGGGCAGGCGGCGATCGTCTGGATGATCACCAAGATGCCGCCTGTCGTGAGTGTGCAGTCAGAACACCGGGCTCGGGAGCGGGAAGCTTCAGCAGAAACGAAGAAATTTCTGTGGTCGAGTGACAAGATCCCGCTGTCTTCTTGATTTTCCCAATGCGAAGGGTGGAACCACCAAACTGTTGATGAATCTTTATTGCAAACCGGGATGTGCATTGGATTTTGGAGAGAAATGGGGGATTGGGATTTGGACAAAATATAGGAAAACGTGACGTTTGGAATCTTTTGTTTTGCAGGCGAAATTGGCCCTGGATCAATTCCATACGACGGACAGAACCAACAGACGACAATACTTCCATCTGCACCGACTTGAACCTAGGAAACCCGGTGTGCGCACACACACACACACACACACACACACACACACACACACACACAAACAAACCACGGAGTAATACACACATATACACACACAGTCACACACACACACACACACATTCTCATTTGAATGAAAAATGTGTCCTTTTCTTGCAGGTGTTGAACCCAAGGGAAAACCTCACACTGCTGTGAGTGGCCAATTTTCTTGTCAACCTCACAGAATCTCAAGCAAATCCCAGGGGAGAACAAGCTTTGTATGCACCAGGCACCAGTTTTCAAAGTTGGAAACCCCCTCTTGACTCAGGTCTGTGTTGGTCCTCTGCCCCCTTCTCTCTATCCCGGGTCCACCTTCTCCGTGTTTATTTCCTGCAGCTCCAGAAGATGGTCACGTTCCGACGGTTCGACCTGATCGTCCACCCTGTGATGACGAGGCTCATCCGACTCAAGTGGCAACGCTTTGGAAGGTACGAAAAGTGCAGCAGTTTCAGGGTCTCCTGTCTCTGGTCAGTCCAGAATCAGGGTTGACGTGGAGAGACAGACTTTTCAGCGACCCTTCACTGACACTTTGAAACAGTGTACGTATGAAAAATGCTTTGTGTCCAGCAAGGCGCATTGGCTGGTGGCTTGAACTTCCTTCGGGGTCAGGAATTCCTGGTGCCAGTTGTCACGCAAATAGTTTGCAGGATTTGACGAGTGTGATCTTCAGCAGGTTGTGTGGTTCTTGTACCAAACCAACCTCAGGCCCAGCGCCGAGGCGCTTGTTCGCACTGACAATTGTTCTTGTTGGATCGCAGGAAGGGGGCGATTCTGAACACGTTTTGGAACCTGTGTTTCATCCTGCTGTGGACGGTGCAGGGCATCCTCATCCAGTACGACGAGCGCTACGACTACAAGCTGCCCGAGCAGTGGTGGAGAATCCTGCTCTTCGTGAGTTCACACACACACACACACACACACACACACACTCACTCACACACACTCACTCACTCACACACACACACACACACACACACACACACACAATTGCGTTTTCATCCGTGTGTGCTTGGAATACCCCAAACCAATCACGGCTTGATAAACGTTGACTGTTATGTTGTGCAGGTGCTGGCAGTGATTATGACCGTCTGGCAGATCGCGAGTGAAATCAAGGAGTATGCCAGCTCCAAGAAGAAACACGTGGTGAGACCACACACTGATTCCTGGGGAGGAGGGACTGGGACCTTGTGTCTGCACAGGGATATTGTCCAAGTTGGCATTGCCCGTTCCCTCCAGATCTGGACCCATCCCTGTTGCCAACATCGTTCACGAATTCCGTGCAAAATATTGCCTCGGTGTGTGTCTTTCTCGATCGGCTCGAGAAGAGGAAATATAGCTCCATGGAGCTCGCGGTGATTTGACAAACCAGAATGCAAGCGACCGAAACACAACGACAAAAACACACACAAAAAAAAACCCAGCCTTTTGAAGACCCACAAATTGATCCTCATTCTTGGCAACAACATTCTTGAAAATGCAATCTTGGTCCACAGATTGTATTTTGATAAATGCTTTTCTTTTGATCACTGGGTTACAAACTTCGATGTCTTGCATCAGATGAACCTTGATCATTGCCCCCTGATGATAGAGCAATTGTTGCTTTTATCCCAACCACGCTCGACCTCAGTTGAGCACAATGCACAATTCAAAAACCATGCGTCGCTGTTTCGTGGTGAGCTATCTCATCTGAGTAGATGCTTCCTGCTATCACAACTTCAGTGTTCAGTGAGATCGCACTCATACCATGATTCCATCGGTGGAACCTCCATGTTAACTCCGGGTCCGCCCGTACCCTCGAGCATGCACGATGGTACCTGGTAACTCACACGTCCATCTCAAAACCCTCTTCACAATGCATATTCAATACACGCCTGTCACAAGTCGAGTCATGAAGAAAGTGTCTGTGAGCTCACTTTATTGAAGAGCTCTGATCAGATCAAGGGTCCAAGAATACCAACCCAAAGCTGCTCACAGGACAGTTTCTTGTACTCACGCTACTCTCGAGTACTCTCGCAGGTGAAGCTGTTCCACAGCTTTGGCAGGGAGAGGCGGGAAGGTTCAATTATGAGCGAAGTCTGCAGATTCACAAGAAACACAAAAATTTGAACTTTACAATTTTCCTTCCTCGCACATTATCCTTGACCCACACAAATTCAAAAAGAGCCAAAAGATCCTAATTTGAAATTCATCTTCACTGTGAAACTGCTGTACACATACTTTTGGTAGATGCTGCCCTCAGGTTATTTGTTTCGGTCACCCTGTTTTGGTCGTTCAATTTTCATTGAGCTCCCCTCAACAGTGCAACCTCCTCAAATCACCTCAATAGAAGCCGTCAGATACGATGAATCTCTGTTGAAATCTTCACGCGTGCGGAATGTTGTTTCCACGAATGAAAGGAAATGGCAACCGCGTCACACCATACACACACACACACACGTGGACACACACACACACACACACACCAAAAAGAAACATTGTATAATATCTTGCCTGCAGGAATGGAAGGAGTGGCGGCTGGACGAAATCCACCGGGACCTGAAGTACGCGCACCCGCGGTGGCCCGAAGAGGAACAGTACTTGGTGCAGGAGATGGATGAGATAGACAAGCTGCAGCCCAACTACTTCAATGACTTCTGGTGAGTCTGCGTGCGCACGTGTGTGTGTGTGTGTGTGTGTGTGTGTGTGTGTGTGCATGGCTTGACATGTGTTTCCACATAAGACACAAAAAAAATCCTTGACTTGATTGTGTACGCGCTGCTCATAGATCTGTCGATTCGTTCTCGCGCGCGCTTGCGCACGTGTGTGTGTGTGTGTGTGTGTGTGTGTGTGTGTGTGTGTGCAAGTGTGTGCGTGTCTCCATGCGTGCACTTGTGTGTTCTATCACTTCAATCGTGCACTTGTACCGTACTGTCTTGTGTATAAGACATGCCCCAAGAATTGGTCCTATTTTCTGGTGCCAAGGGTTATTATAAATACAGTAAATTTGTACTCATGTATAAGACACACCCCTTCTTTTGATGTTCAATTTTGGGGCAAAATAGTGCGTCTTATACACGAGACGGTACGGTATATGTGTGCTTGTGTGCGCGCGCGTTTCTGTAGGTGTGCGTTCCGTTGTCTGATATCATCGTCCGTGCTGCAGGAACATCTTCGACTGGATTGTGTACGCGCTGCTCGTCGGCTGCATCACGACGCACATCGTCGACGTCGTGCACCACACGCCCTCCATCGCGCGGGCGCACATCCGGGTCATGGCCGTCACCGTCATCCTCATCTGGTTGCGCCTTATGAAGAACGCCAGGGCCTTCGCCGCACTGGGTACGTGAGGCGCGGCGTGGTTCTGATCAGTGTGTGTGTGTGTGTGTGTGTGTGTGTGTGTGTGTGTATGCGTGCGTGAGAGAGAGAGAGAGAGAGAGAGAGTGTGTGTGTGTGTGTGTGTATGGTTGTGTGTGTGTGTGTATGTGTGTGTGTGTGTATGCGTGCGTGAGAGAGAGAGAGAGAGAGAGAGAGAGAGAGAGAGT
>JAAUXT010135879.1_pt1 | contig 10824 bp, 11 predicted proteins | sample 7278171 | NCBI WGS metagenome assembly JAAUXT01 (sample SAMN14350112, study PRJNA611818) | marine sediment metagenome | isolation source: surface marine sediment (1.8m) | place: French Polynesia: Moorea | collected 2018-08 | reverse complement strand
TTGTTCCATTAATCTGCGAGCGATACGTCTCTCCAGGAGCCCCGGTGTAGCGTGCCCGATTGACACGTGTCAATGGGGCATGGGTCTACCACCGTGCCCAAATGACACGTGTCAATGGGACATGGGTCAACAGGCCCGTGCCCCATTGACACGTGTCATTTGGAACACAAGTCAATCGGGCACGCTACACCGGGGCTCCTGGAGAGACGTATCGCTCGCAGATTAATGGAACAAGTGGCGTTCATTACCCGCGATACGATTCGCTCCGCCGCGACCTCGATTGTTGTTTTATCGCAGTTGCACAGATTAGGAGAGCAAAATAAAAATGTTTCCGATGGGCAGATTCCCGCAATTTTGTTTCAAGAATACCACTCCGACAGAAACTGACTTTGTTGCTCCGCAGCGTTTCGCTTTTTCGTTGCTCTTTCGGTTGGTTGATTTGTTGGCCGGTTGGTCAGTCGGTTGTTCGGTCGGTTGGTCCGTTGGTGGGTCTGACTGCAAGACACCGGAACACTAAGGAATCCACCACCCCCTTCCTGAAGGCACTCTGTACTCATATTCTCTCGTGTGTCACTCCAGCAGTTTGACAGTCGTGAGGTCACCGGTGCAGCCATGCACGACGCCCCACCGTTCGGCAGCTTCGGTTCACGAACGAACGTGGGCCGAAGGAAATGCAGCTTATTTTCCAGCTGCAAGTGTAAATCTTTTACAAATTGCCTCGTGCCTATCTCCTTCAACATCTCAATGTAATTTACGTTTCCTCTGGATTTCTATTTATTTTTACTCCCCATGCTCCAAGACTTGTGCGCCACTGTCAAAAAGTGAGCGCTGCCTGAGGATTAAGTTTTGACAAGTGTCAGGGAAGAAACATGACGAAAGCAGTTTGGCTTCTGCGAATGAAACGCCATTATGATATGACCTCAACAAATTGAGAGTTGGGATGTTTTCAAATGTTGAATGAGTCAACGTTTTTGTCGATGAGTTTCAGTTTTGACAATGCCATCTTGCAGGACTCCGCTTATCGGAATCCTCAGAGTGACACGCTGTGTGCAAATTTTGTGCAGGCGAAAGTGAAAGGTCTCAAGTTCGGTTGCCAAGATGTTTGAACTTTCACAGCTTCCCAGTGAATTGAATAAAAGAGAATCTTCCTTGGGTTTTCACTGTGCAACGTATATGTGCCCCAGCCCACCCCTATTTTGTGAAGGCGAACGCGAAATGCAGCTGTGTGGTGAAACGGGTCATGATCCTGTTCGTTTGGTCCAACCCAACCCAGCGCCGGAATCTGATGCCGCAGATCACATGGCAGTTCATTCACTCGTACCTTCTCGCCACCACAATTCTGTTGAATGCAAATGCTATTCACCATATCTGGGCATGATGAGCCTTGGTATGAGTTTAGAATTGGGAGATAAGCGAAATATTGCGCACAATCTGTTTCATTAACAATCTCGCACATTGAAATTCAGCTTCATGCGAAGATTTCCTTGGTGAATGATGGAAATCGATCTCTGGCTGGAGATCAGGTCAAAGTCAAACTGAACCGAGCGTGATGCGTTCCACCACCATCACCACGTGAACAATTTTTTTTCCTTCTGCATGCGTGGTCTTCGGTGAAAACAGGAACCCAACAAAAGAAGAAACGAAACCCATGGAAATCTCAAAGTTGAGCGAATGGTATTCCAGAAGCGTTCACGAGAAGAAGCACATTTCAGACATTTTCTTTTTTTGGGGGGTGTGTGTGTTGGGGGGTCATTCTTTTTCTTTTTCGTTCTTTTTCATTTTTTGTTGGTCTGACAACGACCCGCCTTGTTTGTACTGGCAATGGGCGAATGGCGTGCTGACGCTCCTTTAACTTTCAACAGGTGTGAGAGATAAACTGAGATCCAAGTTCAGATTACGCGATCTTATTGCGTATCTGCGGCGTTATTGACGGCAAAATTAAGAGGAAATGAAACAATGAGATGATCTTCGCATCTGCTGCAAGTGGCAGATAAACTTCCACACGGAGATGTTGGAAAATTGAAAAAACAAGACGAAGCTCTGGTGAACGTGAAATCACTGTGCGATGCCAAACAAACAATGAATCTCGACTCCTTGACCCTGTTTCTGTTCCTGAGATGTACTCAGGGGCAAATCCAGGGTTTGGCTGTATGCCCGGCTCTCCAAAGGGCGTGGATCTCAACTCTGACAAACTTCACTTGTGGAGAAAGGAAACTACGTATTTTGCACAAGATACCGAAACACAAATGTTGTACGACCAGTTGTCCGCGGGTATAGATCTACTTGTGAAAACATCTGGTTGGATTCAACAGTTTGTAAGCAAGGTTTCTCTTCAGGGTTTCTTTGGGATCGGACAACTCGGGCGGATCGTGAGGGCCAGGGGAATCAAGGCACTCAACCCCAAAATACTGGAGGTTTGTCAAAAATTTTGCGCCTTCATCTTGCAAAGTTGATGTGGGGCCTCACGAACCATTCGGTCAGTTGGGTGGTTTTCTGCACCCCAACCCAGAGGAAAACAACGGGCGCAAGAAGCACGAGACGAATTTCGCTGTTTCGTGTCTTCAAGTCATTGTGGACACATGTTGTCTCGGACGGATCGATTGCGCACGTTATCAAGGGCGCTCGGTCGGAAATTGTTGCAGTTTAAGCGGCAGATGAGATGGATTGATCGACACAGGTGTGATATTAAACTTATCAAGGCAATGTTTCAGGGCGTCGTACTTGTGAAGAGAAAAGCAAACGTGAAGCTGCGTGTGGAGAGTGGAGACGAGAGACGGAAACTTGTCTCAGGTCCAAAAGCTACACACACTTGGCTTGCTTTTCCGTGGCCTTCTGGGACATTTTTCTGACGATCTCAACAGGTTGACAAGTTGAATGTTCCATGACAGGTTTGAGAAGGTGTGACCTTCTGCACATTCAACACGAACATCTGGAATGGAGTTTGTCCAGAAGATTCGAAGGGAGAGGATTTCCAGCTGCCATTCTGTCCTGTTGTCTCACTTTGGTGTTTCTGGCAGAATGGGCCCTCCTGTGTGCTGAGACGAACACAACTCAACACAAGGCGATTTCGACACAACGACAAATTTGGAGAGAGAGAGAGAGAGAGAACGTGCCAAAGAGCGATTACAGGAAAAAGTCCAAGATTTTCACAGAGATATCACGAAATTTGGCACAATTTGTTCAGAACTTGACTTCCTTTTGAGCTCATTACGTATGTGGGAAAATTGAAGTCATTTAAATAATTTGCAGGACTGTTCACAAAAAAAATTTGCCACAAATTGACCGCAAAAGCCAGACCGCAAGACTGGAAGGCAGCAAAGGAGACAAGTATTTACACAAGTGTCCAATCATCCGCTGTTGTGCGAATAAAAGCTAGTTTTATGACACTTCTCAGGTCCTTTTTTGGGACTGTTCTTCCAATGACCTCTGACAAGGTTTTTTTTGCGAGAGGTACACGTGTTATACTCACTCACTCACTCACTCACTCACTCACTCACGATGTACACGAACGAGCACCAGGCAATGTCAATAAAATTATCATGAAATATGCTGAGACAAAGTGAAACTTTCCAGACTTTGTCGAATGAATAGATAAACATCAAAATCCAATTTGGTAAATGAAATTTATGCTCGCGTGCAAAATGGTAAGGGTCATGTACAAGGCAGCTTGCAGACAGGACTTCAACCTTTCTTTTTGAAACGACGTGGTGTTCAATTGATCAATTTGAGTTTAAGCGCGCTTGTGTGACTCGCGTGGAGGTCTTGTCTTGTCTCGTACAATTCAAGTCCACTTGTGTCTTCTGTCTCGTTCTGTCTGTTCGACGAACACACTTCTCTTGTGGATGCGCCGACGTGCACTCCTCCCACAGTTGTACTCTCACCCGCAGCCCGCGGGTATCCAGCTTATCAGGGAGCGCATCTCAGTCGGGAGGCGGACTCGATCAGTGGCCGTCGCCACTGCACACTTAACCGCGTCCATACCTTCCCATTCACCTGGCTTTGATGTCATTTAAATACCTCGCTGGGTACCGCACTCGAGCCCGCTCAATCTCCCTCTCTCAAAAAGGAGAAAAAAATCTGGTCAAAACTGCTTCATGAAGGGACAATCAAAGTTGATGTGTGGGTTTTCTCCACATGAATTTTGTTTCTTTCGACGCGATCGTCGAAAAACGTGTTGGACGAAAGAGGGCACGAAACAGCTTTCACTGGAAGTTCTGAGACAACTGGGAGATTCCGAGCTGCCCTGACAGTGGTCAACACTCGATCTGTAGCACATTGTACTGTTAAATCTCCAAAACGAAGCAAACTGTGCACACGTCAAACGTCTGTGTGCCACAGCGTAGCCTGGGCATTTGGGTTTTTATATGGCGAGCCCCGATCCCTATCTGCCCCGGTTATCTGCAGTCTTCATCGCCTTGGCCCCCTCCCTGTCTGGCTCTGATGGGGCCTGTCTATTGTTGGCAGCTCGTATGTGGTATTGTGTTTACAGGTTGGTGCACTGTGTCAGCAGCGAATGACGACCGACAGAAGCTGAGAAGTGCGTGAGGAGAGAGGAGATGAAGAGGGACAACAACCCAACCTTGCAGCCTGAAACCACCTGTATTTTTGTGTGTCGTCGCTCTGTATGTGTGTGTGTGTGTGTGTGTGTGTGTGCGTGTGTGTGTGTGTGTCGCGTGTGTGTGTGTGTGTGTGTGTCGCGTGTGTGTGTGTGTGTGTGTGTCGCGTGTGTGTGTGTGTGTGTGTGTGTGTGTGTGTGTGTGTGTGTGTGTGTCGCGTGTGTGTGTGCACGTGCACAGACGAGAGTATGTCGACATGTTTTTGGTGTGGGATGGTGCGTGGAAGACGTCTCGACGTCATATTTTCTTCAAAAGCGTGTTCAATATTGGCTTCCACGTTGCCAATCAGTTCTGGATCTGTGACAACTCTTGGAGGTGCAGTTCAACGAAGTCGAGATGAGGAGGAAAATGCGTTCATGAGCGAAGACCTCTCTTGAAGTACTTCTCTGGCCAGTACGACGGCGCACCTGACACCCTGCGCCTGAAGAGCCCAAATCGCGACGCATCTGCACACTGTGCATTCTCTATCTCCATCTCTGCGCGCGCACTCCATTTATTCAACTCCTGATCTGAGACTCCGATTTTGTTTATCTCCAACTTGGGTAGATTTGTTTGTGTTGAGCACAGATATGTTGTCAGATTTTGGTCTTTTTCTGCCCCGTTCCTGTTTATCAGATTCGTGAGGTGTTCGTGTGAATGTCGCATTGCACGGCGAACAGCAAAAGCCACTTAGCACCGCGTTGTATCGTGATCTGTGATAAAACACGAAATTACAATTTGTGTTTATTATTTCCTGATCCAAGTGATCATCGCTTGTACAAATCTTCAGGAAACGATTCAATTCTCCAGGGCAGCTGAAGATGTCATAATCTTTCTTGCGGCTTGATACTCGTAATGTCTTCGATGTGTTTCTTCCTTTCTTTTTTTTTTTGGAAGTTAAAGCCTCAGAATTGGACAAGCATCGACTTTGCTTTGTTTTGAACAGTCGTAGAAAATAACGCACCCTTTTGCAATTTATGAATTGCAAAAGAAACTGCGTGTCGAGTATTTTCTGCACTTTGTGTTGCTCGACTTTGAAACAAGAAGCAGTGCGCAACTGTGGGTGCGATGAACATTCCAGGAGCCCCCTTCCCCTTCGCACACCCTGCGAGACATCGTGACCTGACGGGACTGGGATGTGCTGTCCTGGCTGACTGCCATCCCGAAAAATTGGGGGGGGGGATTCGACCACACAGTGCTCTTGCCTTGAAGGGACATCACGCAGCAATGAAGGAGAAAATTGACCTTTTTGTGCGCGTGATCCCAGCCAAGAAAATCTAACAAGGCAACGATCCCGAATCGCAGGGAAGAGACAGCGAAAAACGTTGCTCCACAACCAGGAAACTGCGGAGGGAAACGTTATGCGGGGCGTTCTGCGGCCGCCGTGTGCATCTCTGCACCGCTCACGATGAACAATTCTCTGAGAACAAACGTGATGTTGGCATGTTTATTACAACGACAATTAAAATCTCACCAAAATGAAAGGATACAGGGGAGAACTGAAAACAGCTGCTGAGCATTCGCACACAATCAGCATTTAATGACATTATAATAACTTTCCTTTGTTATTCAAACACCACGCGACAGCCAGGCAAAAGTAATGGAGGTCATCTGCATCTGCCATTATCTGCAGAAATCAAACACAAAAGAATCAAATGCAAACTGCCATTAAGCCCTCAGCTCAAAAACTAATCTCGTTTAATCACTGTTTTTACGGATTGACTTCTGACTTTGTTTAGAGTCAGTGACAGGACCACGTTGACAGTGAGATATTTCAATGGAAATTCTACCAAGTTCGCTTCTTTAATTTTTTTTGGAACAAAAAATACGAGACCTCTTAAAAACTCAAGCAAAAAGAAAAGTTCTTGGAGCAAAGTTTAAGGACCAACCTCTGCAGAGAAAGAGCACGAACATCTGCTGAGGCAGTGTGCCGAGGAGAGCGTTACCTTTGGCTGTGAGCGCCTCAAGAGTCGACACATCTTCAGGGTGTTTTGAGCAGCTAATTGATGTAGCTCGAGAGAACAGGCCTGCCATCCCATACCATATAGAGTTACATACTCTGGGTACACCCCCATTATAGTGCACCCTCTCCCTCTGAGCATCCTGGCTCCACTGTTTACACAGGCCTTTGTGTGGTAAGTGGTATAAGTAGCCAGAAAGCCTGGCTTGGTGACAGCTCTCACAATGCCGCACAAAGCTCAATGTTGATCATTTCATGGCCATTAACACTATACTCTGAACCACATCCATCTTTTTACCCCCGGTTTTTTTGTACCCTTTTTCTCTTGACTATTCGCAAAATAGTAAGCCATTCATTTTCGTTTTTATGGCGTGGAGAAGGATAAAACAAACGTCATTGGTGAGACTTGCGCCAATAACTCAATGTGACGTTGTCAGGTTTGAGATCTGGGGCCGTAGACCCTCCCTGAACATTTTATGATCCTTGAAAAGCAAGAGAAGAAAATCTTTATTCTTTGATCACAAAGGCCATCTCTGTGTTTCGTCTTTTTGCTATTTCAAGGTAACATTTAGCCGACACCATGAGATAGCCTGATAGGCTTCAAGCTTTTTATACAGTTTATTTCATTTTTTTCGGAAATGTATGTGGAAGAGGAAAGTCAGGTTAACATACTGTGGGATATTTATCAGCTTTTGTAAGCTCTTGTCAACCTAATGGGTTGACGGTTTTTCAGTTTATCTTTCTTGTAGTGAATAAAACACTGGGCTCTTATCATAATTGGGCATAATTGTGCAACACGAGAAACATTAAGATTGTCCGATTATGATGTGGCAAAAATCCCCCGCATTGAAACATACAGTTATGATACATTGCTTGATTTGGAATGGAAAATTTCCAAAACTCATTTGAATGCATTTTTTTTCTGTCAGATAAAATTCTGAATCCTGGCGTTTTGTGCGGGAAACAAAACCAACTCAGATCACCATTCGCAAGGAGAATGTCGTCTCCATATCAAGAGAAATCCAGTTCATGAGATGTGTTTTTGTGCTTTTGTTTGCAATGTCTCAGTTCCTCTGCTTCTCTCTTTCTTCCTCACGTCCCTGTCAGAACAATGGGTTGGAAAACAATACAAAATCACGACTCTAACAAGGTCCAAAAACAGGTTCTTTTTTTATTCAAACAGAGATTTTTGTGTCCAGCGTGCACTTTTCTCCCAGGGGAGCAAAACATACACACAAAGATCTGAGCTTTGTTTCTTAGTTTTTCGTCACAAACCTGGTCTTTCGTAAGATTTTTGCTGCAAAGAAAGTACAAAAAGTGTGTGAGTGACAGGAGTGGAATCTGTGTTGACAGGTTGTGGCGCCAAGGCAACATTTTAAACTGTAACCTTTACTTTGTACGGGTGTATTAAAAAGGGTATTAAGCTACCTCTGCCGCATACCTCAAGTCTGCCGACCTGTCTGTCAAGCGGACAAGACCGATCACCTCTGAAGTGCTGTACACGTGTTGAAGAACTTAACAGATGAGTTCCTCTGCATGGTGGATCCAGGGCCAGACCCCTTGAGATTTCAAATTTGTTCTGTAAACCCCCAACTTTTGAGTATTGGATCAAATTCGTGGACTTTCCGCGTGATAATCTTTCGAGCTTGGAGTTACCGTGCTTCACAATGGTCCAACCCGATCGATGCAGGACCCTTGAAGGGTTTCCGTGGATTGATAGATGTCTTGAATTTTCCGGTCTTCTGTTTGTTTGTTGTTGTTTTTTTGTGCAGGTAAACAAGGTTGGATCGGTTATTTCGGGGCGTTGAACTTCAAAATGCAGTGGGTACAACGTGGAAACATCACTCTGCGGGGTGCTTCTCCAGTCGTGTTCGTATTTGTGCTTCGATGAAGATTGGTTGTTCCCCAGATCAGTGAGGGACAGAAGTGAATGTTCTCTGACAGATTCGGGACCGGGCTTTTGACTTGGACCTGACCCTGCATGGCTTTTTCCAGTAAAGGTAAAAAAACAGGAACCGCTGAAAATGTTTCAGTGGCTCTGAATTTGCTGTGTTTTCAGAGATTACTCCAGTTCTTCCAGAGGGCCTGAGGAATATGGGTCACCCTGACACCTGAAAACAATTTTGCTGCAGGCACAAAATGACTCTGCAACATGAATTGAAACAAAGACGGATTTGGGCTCCAAGGTCGAACCCTGTTCACGACCAGATGATGTACATTGGAAACCTCACTTGGTAGGGGATGATATTCTTCTTCACTGTGCCTCCGAGAGAAATTCCTCACATTTTCTTGTTTGCTCTAATGTCTTGAACATTTTGCAAGACACTGAAATATCAAGTGACAAGTTCTTTTTTTTTTTAAATGGTTGAAATTCGACACCTTCACCATTCCCTCCACAACTTTGATCTCAAGTGCCCCAATTACAATGCAGTCTGCAATTTTTTCAGTGTCTTGTGCACATCAAACAGATACTTCAGTGAGGATCCAGTTGGAGATTTCGTTCATTTTGCCTGTGAGTGGACTTTCTCAGGTCTCGTGGGCGACAAAACGTTCGGGTCTTTCCGACTGATCAGCGAACAGCTTGAACGCCGCTGCTCTCAGTCGCCGTCCACCTGTTTGTTGGCAAAGTCGATTTGCTGTCGCTTGGAGGAACTGACGTAACAAGCGTCGCCCACCTGCTGGATCTTCCCCAGAAGGCAAGGCAACAGTATCGGTTTACCTGAGCGCGCCGCCCCCGCCGGGTGGTCCCGTGTCAGCGCTACAGGCTCGCAGTGTTCTCACTGCCCACCTATTGTCTGTCCGCATTGTCGCTGGTGTCGTCCTATTCAGCCGCAGTCGCCATTCTCGAGAGGCCCCATCCATTACAGAACACCCTGTAGAAACGCTGCGTTCAGAGCTCCCTGTTCACTACCGCTGTTTCGTGCATTAAGCGTTGACCAAATGGGTTCGCGGCACCCAGGATGAGTTCATTCCACTCCCCTCACGAGTTGCAATGCTAATTGCAAATACAACGTTACAGTCAGCAGAGGGACTTCGATTCCGTCCATATTTGCACATTGAGCTTTTGCACAGTGTGTTGTTATCAGCTGCAGCCGATCGGCAGGTTGTTTGTGTGGATTAAACAGGCTGTAGAACTGGCCAGGGGCGCAACGTATTGAACTCCCAAACAACCTTCCTCTCAAGATTCAACAGATCAACATTCTGATAACTTAAATTGCATCAAGGGGGAGGATCTGAAACACAAGTGGAAAGGGAAACTCGAGCAGCAAGACGTGACTGTTCTGAAAAGGCGCAAAATCGCTTGATATGGCATTTCGAACCCTTTTGAAAACAATGGATGGATCTGTTCGGCAGGGCGCACGTTCACTGGAGCACCCGGAGGAAATGGTGCCGATCGCAACTTCATTCCCGTCCTTCAGCCTTTTGTCTGTTTCTTAGATCCACGAGAAAGACTCAGCGTACAATGAGCAGTATTACGTGGAAACAAATCTGAAGTTTGTTGACTTGGCAAGTTCGGGTCGAAGAAGCAAGCAACAAACAAGCAATGTCGGCAGTAGAACCAGAGGCTGGAGAGGAAGAAGTTGCGATGAACCTCGGGGTCGGAATTGTGCAAAACATTCGTCTCTTTCCTGCTTTCGTTTTGAAGGAAAGCAGTGACAATGAAAGTCAAATTACATTTTGACATTTGCAGGGTTATTGTGTGAAAAAGGTGAAAAGGCCTGATGTGAAATGTCTGCGAATAATCCACCCGCACAAACAGCGCGAGGACCATTGTTTCCCGCGTTGAGATATTGAACTGATTTAATTGAAGTCTGGCAGCAGGTTGTTCGCTGAAATGACTACAACGCATCGTGTTAGTTTTGCACAAGCTGTGCGCTGCCTTTCAATCCGTGAAATACGGAGCCCGGATTCTCCAAAGCTGACACACAATGAAACATAAATCTCTGCCGAGGCCAATCACGATTTTTGGACAAGGTGACAGAAATTCTGCCGCTTTTATGCCCTCGTATAGTTACATTTTTGAAACTCAGCAGCAAAAAGCAGCATTTTCGCCCTGTCCTGGCGAACTTTGAGTGGATTTCATGAAGAAAATGGGACGCATTTTTTGTTCCTCTCGCCCGCTGGTTGGAGAGAGAGAGAGAGAGAGAGAGGGAGAGAGAGAGCAAGAGAGAGAGAGAGGGAGGGAGAGAGAGCAGGAGGGAGAGAGTGGGAGAGAGAGAGCAAGAGAGAGAGAACGAGAGAGAGAGAGGGGGGGAGAGAAGGAGAGAG
>JAAUXT010081365.1_pt1 | contig 10825 bp, 11 predicted proteins | sample 7278171 | NCBI WGS metagenome assembly JAAUXT01 (sample SAMN14350112, study PRJNA611818) | marine sediment metagenome | isolation source: surface marine sediment (1.8m) | place: French Polynesia: Moorea | collected 2018-08 | reverse complement strand
TGTTCCATTTGCATGTGTACCAAATGAGTTCCCAAGTTGTGAATGTTGAGTGAAAAAAGTAAGAATTTTTGACAAAAGTGACCAAAATCAGAGTGAGCAAAATCAGAGTGAGCGAAATCAAAGTGAGTGAAATCAGAGGGAGCAAAATCAAAGTGAGTGAAATCAGAGTGAGTGAAATCAGAGTGAGGGAAATCAGTGTGAGCGAAATCAGAATTTCCTCAAATCACCGCGAGCTCCATGGAGCTTTTTTTGAAAAGTACATCCACCCTTGTTTTCTGGACAGATGGAAAAGGGTGGAAATTGACAAATTGAAATTGTGTGGTTTTGGTGAAATGAATTAAGTTTTTGCAAAAATAACTTTTCGTTCAAAAATATGTGGAGACGATCCATCTGTGAATGTTGAAGTATCACCTGTGTGAAACAGAAGCAGAGTTCCGCTTGCGGAATGTGTGGTGGATTCAGATTCCCCCAATCATGCCAATGCCACTTGAACCTGAGATTCCAAAACTTTCGTCCAATTGTCAATTTTGGGGATTTTGGGCCTTCCGGATTTCCACGATTTCAATTTTGATCTCTCCACGAACAAAGTGTAATGAGTGACATGTCTGCAAAATTCAGTGAATTTGTTGTTGTGTTTTGTCATAAACCTCCCACCCACCTCAATTTTCACTTCTCTTCATCCGTCTCATTTCCATAAGGGTCAGAAGATCGGACAAGTGAAAAACTGAATTCAAGTTTTGCAAGAACTGTTACCATATTTGACCCGTTTCGTGCCTTCTGCTTGCAGACAGAAGATAAAACCACCGGAAAAGAGTGCGCAAAAGAAGAGTCGACCCTGTACAAGGAGCTTTACACTCGACCCAATTGGTGACCCAGTTAAGAAGTAAACCGGAAGCATGGCGACAGACGGGTATGAGTTCGATCCTTACGGGGACTACGGTGAGGACGACGAGTTCTACGACGACGAAGAAATGCCCGCCACCGAGCGTGAGTTGGCAGAAGACGCCCAATGGAAGTTAATCCAGAAGAACACATTCACAAGATGGGCCAACGAGCATTTGAAGACTGTCAACAAGAATATCGCGGATCTGGAGTTCGATTTGGGAGACGGGCTGCGTTTGATCGCCCTGATCGAGGTCCTCTCTGGCAGAAAGTTTCACAAGTACAACAAACGACCCAACTTTCGCACACAAAAGCTGGAAAATGTTACCATGTGCCTGCGGTTCCTCGAAGAGGATGAGGGGATTCGAATTGTCAACATCGGTGAGTGCAACTTCTTTTTGTTCCACTGGAAAATTTGCATGTTTCAAACATGGTGCCATTTTTCAAGATGGCTGCGGGCACCTGTCAAAAAAGTTTTTCAGGTGTTGTTTTGCGGCCTGGAGTTGAATTGCTCACTCGTTGCGAAAATAACCCTTGAACAACGATCAGAGTGACAAGTCTTCTCAAATGGGCCTTTCTGCTGTGATCGACAGTGAGGCTGTTTGTTGCAAAGTTGAATCGCAGAATTGAGAAGTCCAGCTCAACCCTGGCTGGACCCGCCGAATTCGAATGTTGCTCCCTTTGCAGACGTCGTGTGTCGACATTTGAATATTTCTTTTTCTGACGACGACTGAACGGCCAGAACACCAGAACTGGACCAGATGTTGCTTGCATGTAAATGTCCCTGTGGGCAGGTTCAAATATGAAACAGTTGAAGATTGAGAAATCTTTAGATTTGTTTGTTGTGGACCATGCTGTTTGTTGCAGACTTTACCACACAGATCTACGTGGGAGCACGCTGTCTCAATCAGAAAATGTTCTCACTGGTCATGTAGAGAGGGACAAGGGTAGGGGAGAGGAAGTCCTGTCTGTGGGCATTCATCACAGATGAGCTGGTCATGACTCACTTTGACATCCTCGCTTGTTGACAGCACAGCACAACACACATCCCTTGCAAGCACAAGAAAAACATTGTTTCCGTTTCCCTTGAGTCATGACAATCCGGCTGTTTGAATTTTCATGGCCCTTGAAGGGCAGCTGAGTGAGTACGAGCGTGCGCACTTTTTGCAGAAAAGGACGTGCATCACATTCCTGATTGATAAACTTGCAACCTCAGTTGGCTAATCCGCCTCCAAATCCGCGTGCAGCCCACAAATCTGTTGTGCAGGCGTCCGGTTGGCTCAGTCTGTCGGTGAGGCAGCACTCATTGTCACTCGTACGGCAGGCGGAATTTTGAAGGTGACCTCTGCTCTGAGCAACTTCAGTGGCACAACAGGTGGGCGACTGCAGCAGCGAAGTGTTGACAGATTTTGCAGCGGCCAGAGTCAAACACGTCCTGACTCATCAGGGAAGTCCGGAGCTGAGCTTTCGAGTGTTTTGAGGGAAAGAAACTGCACACTTGTGGTCTCTTCGGACGGATCTGTGTGGTGAAGTCCACCCTCACAATTTTGTGGAACATTTTGTGGGAAATTCCAGGCTGCGATCCAGGCTGCAATTACTGAGTACAAACATGCACGCACAGAAATGCGATGTTTGCATGTCTGCGTGCACCCGATGTTTATGACGCGTCAGACCTTTCAATTTGCACAGAACGAAAGACAGTACGACTTGATCCCAGAAACAAGCATGTATTGATCATGGTGTGTAATTGCAGACCTCTCCATTATTTGCACGTGTCGTAATGTCACGAACGTACTCGTACACCAGCATGTTTACCATGCATTCTCCGATGTTCGGGTACCATTCTACAAAAATGGGATATTTGACAAAAAGGTATTTTATTGGCGGAGGGTTCCCGAAGCCATTACAGGGAGCTCACAGGGGTCCCGCCCCCACGAGGAGGGTGAAGTTTGTGTGAATGTGCGGCGCATTCAGCGAGGGATGTCTGCAGTGCAAGACCCCCGTCTGTCATTCATCTGTCGACACAATTAACCTGCTCGTTGCGTGGTGAGATTTCAGCAACAGTCTGGTGTCCGGTGGCAACAGGACAGTTTTCCATTGTGAAATGTTCTCCTGGGTTGAGTAGGAAGGCATGCTGTGTCCGCAAATAAAATTCCACAACGACTTTGAGGAAGGAACACAAACTGAACTTGTGTCTTGGTGTGTTCCCCAGAAAGTTTGTGCTTCAAAATTCAGCCGAGCAACGATCGTGCAGACACGTGCAGATCCTTCTGGATTCATCTCAAAGCATCTGAAGGTGGAGAGCCAGTTGTGCACTTGCTGACCTCAGGAAAAAAAGTCACTGACAAATGTCAATTCTCAGTTGACAAACTTGAAAAGCAGTTTCGACGAACAAGCCGAAGAAACTGCCGGGTGCATTGGCTTCAAGGTGTCAGCCGTTCTGGTGACATGTCAGTGGTGTTGTTTGTGCCAGTCAAGTTGACATGATCAAATGAATACGAGTTTTCAGCTATGAAAGGGTTAGCCTGTCCGCATTTGATGTTATCGTGATAAACGCCCTGAGCAACACAGTGCAAAACCTCATTTTCACCAGAATTGATGTCGGAAACTAACGCGATGGGACAGTCCGAAAATTGCTCGAATATCGAAACGACAAATTTTAAAATGAATGCAGCAGTTGCCACTTTGCCAAGGGCCCTGTGGATCCCAAATACGAGCACTGCCCAAGTCTCAGTGTCTCCTCAATCAGCTGGTCTGCTTCTTTGCTCCAAAAGCTGCCGACCACACAGTCGTTTCACTTTCCTTACTTGAAGTCCACAGACACCATGATCAACAAAAGTGCTTGTGAGCGAAGACTTTTTTGCAAGACGTGTGGAATTAGCATTGGTGTCTCGTCCTGTGGTTGGTTTCTTTCACTCCGCACTGGAAATTTACTGGACTGTGTAGCATGTTTATGGCCATGTTTGTGTGGGACTTAATTGCAAAAGTATTTTGCCTCGCTTCTGTGGGCAGTGTTGCAAGGAAGAGTTCCTTGTTTTTTCTGCAAAGTACAAAAACTTCGTCCACTTTTCTGTGTCACGTTCATGCGAGGAATCAGCTGAGTCCTCTTGGTTTCAAATTGCTGGCCTAAAATGACATCATCTGCAATGTGATCCGGTGTGGGTGATCTGCTGTTCTCATGCAGATCGTCTGAGCAGATTGAGCTTCGATTTCCGCTCACCACTGGCCTCGACGGAAGGAACTTCCGAGACCGAAGTCACTTTTTGCAGACTGCCACTGTTGGTAAACTTGCTCAGTGTAGCTTGTGTTTGGTCAATGTTGTGTTCTAAATGGTGGTGACACGGGAAAATTAGCTCTGTGCTGCCGGTCATGTTTGCTCGAGCTTGACAATTAGCTCTCTCAGCATGACGCATGTTTACAGCCTGTCAACCGAACTCTCGGTCACGGTGAAAAAAGGCGATCCAGTTTGATGCTGTTTCGGTCAGTCCTGTCCACGGCAAAGGCGACTCGAAACGTGATCAAAACCAGCTTCACAAAGCTGCAACAGACGAAGGACCAGCAGAGAGCAGAGCGAGCGAGTCTTATGTTCACCAAACTTCCTGAAATGGGATGCTCTGTTTCATTATGTTTGCCACTCCACTTTGACATTTGCCCATTTGTACCCACTCAGTAGTCGTGCAACAAGTGCCCATTGAACCGCTATTGATTGTTGTGAATGAATCCTCATCGACGGTCGCAGTATTTCCTCGCCACGAGGATGTGTGTTGGCGTGTGGACCAGGCCTGGCTGTGACTGTTGATCAGCTGTGTAAATTAGCATTGAAGCCGCAACATTTTGCTTGTAACCGCAGAAGCGCCAACCACCTTACGAGGCTGATTTCACTTCTGACGAGACCGGCGATCGACATGACGAGTCTGGGTGTTTTGTTTACGTTTCTGACCGAGTCAAATCGTGACCGACTTGCACACAAAACCACAACAATAACAATAACAAACTTTGCCACTGTCAAAACTTGTATTCAAGGGTTTTCAATGGAAGTAGCTCCTTCAAAATACACTCCGTTTTCATGGACACAACGAGCCCATCGACGAGGCCATGTGTTGACAATGCAGTCTCTGAATTCCTCTGATGAAATGTTCCCCACTTCCTTGCGCACAGCCTCCTTCAGATAGTTCAAGTTATCATATCTCTTGCCCCGCAGGTTCTTTTTCAGGCGTGGATACAGCCAGAAATCGGAAGGCGCGAGGTCAGGACTGTAGGGGGGGTGTTGCACCACTTTCTGTCCTGCTTGGATGAGGTATTTCCTGGTCTCAAAAGCTGTGTGTGGACTGGCATTATCCATATGTAAGGAGCAATCCTTCAAGTACTTGATGCCTCTGGAGTTCAACACTGATGTCCTGAATCGCTGAAGAACTTCCACAAAGATTTCTGCAGTGATGGTGCGGTGGAAAAACTCCATGTGGATCATGCCGCGCATGTCGAAGGAGACTAGCATTACCTTGCCAGTTGTCCTTTCCCTCATGCATTTGACTGGCCTTCTGTCTCTGCTGTGCAACCACTGGGAGGACTGCTGTTTTAGTTCAGGATCATATTGATACATCCAACTTTCGTCCATCGTGACGACAGTGTCCAGGAAGTTGTCCATTCCAACTCTTGTCAGCAGGTTGGATGCCACCTCCTTGCGCAGCTGCTTTTGACCTTCTGTCAACAGATGTGGAACAAACTTGGCAGTTTTTCTAATCAGGTGCAAATCCAGTCTCAGAATTCTGAAGACAGTGGTCGGTGGGATTCCGGTTTGGGAACTCAGAGCAGTGACACTCAGGCGTCGATCACCTTCCACCAAAGTCTTGACAGCTTGGATATGTTGATCGCTCCGTCCGACCCTCCTGCGTGCTGCTCTGGGTCTGTCCACAATGTCGACACACCCTTGTTTGAAGCTCCTGTGCCAATGATGAATTCTTGCCTTGCTGAGACATTGTGCACCAAAGGCCACACCCAAAAGTACACGTGTTTCGGTCGCAGACTTGCCGATCAAGACACAAAACTGGATCACAATCCTCTGCTTGAACTGACTGGAGACTTCCTTGATTCGTCTCATTGTTGCAAGGAAAACTGGAATGGACGTGTTTCCTCAACTTCTGTCTGGCACAAATTGTGAACAGAGCTTTCAGGAATGCCATATCGACAACTCTTACAGCACTAGAATAGTCTAGGATCGACCAAACCAATCAATAACACCGACCATGTCGATCGCCGGTCTCGTCAGAAGTGAAATCAGCCTCGTATTTGGTCGTTCAGTACCAACAAGTGGGACGTGATTGTGGGGGAAAGAGCAAACATGACGGAAGGGGGACATCGTTGAGTGAGTGTCCTCAGCCTTTTCCGCTGTGAAGCGGAATAGTGAGGGAATGGAATGCATTGTGAACCAAACCTGGGATGGGGAAGCATTTCATTGTCCACATGCGGAAGTGCGTGAAGAAAGTTTGCAAAGACTCGTACGGTTGAAAGAATCTTGGCGGACGTGGGGGTTCAATTTGCCTTTGCGGTTCTTATCACCTGTGAACTAGTGTTGTGCTCAATTGATTATCTTGCAGCAACACTTTGAAGATACTTTTTTCCCCTTCGAGGACCAAAGGCAACCCATTCATTTCGTGCCCAGAGCGCAGAGAAAAGACGAAATTTATTCAGCTCATTCGTTGGAGAAGAATGCTGTCTGAGAGGGACCACCCAAACGACATTGTCACCAACGGCCTCGAAAAGCCGAAGGGAAAACAAAAACACGCAACTGGGAGAATTACAAAAACACCCAAGGCCGAAAAGAGCAGTTTACTTCCCGTGATCGAGGCCGCCAAGTTTGTGAAGTGCTCTCCACTCCCGTTTTCGGTAAACTGATCCGCGGCAGCATTCGCCATGCATCGCGTCGGGGAGTCCTTCACAGCACAAAAATTGCTTTCACGACCGTATTCGGGATCAGAATGCATTGAAGATGTACGGTTTGTTTTGCTGGAGGGGTGAGCGCGGTCGCGAGTGGAGAGAGGTTCGTCACCAAAGGCTTTGCGAGTCTGATCTTTGACCGAGAAACTGGGTGCGGGGAAACTTGGGACGCTTGCGCCAATGCCGTTTTCTGCGTGCCATCAAACTTCCAGCGCATTTGACTTGTGGTGTTGTCGTTCCGTGCTTTGCTGTTTGGAAGGGCACCCATTCGTGTAAACGAAAGATATGCATTTCTGTTCGGGCCAGCAAACCAGTCTTGTCACCAAAAGCGGCGTTAAGACTCGGCGACAACCATCTGGCCGTTGCAGAAGGACTGGCTTGTCTCCAGATCGACAGTTTGGGGACAAGAACACGCCCCCTTGTTCTGTCACCACAACAGGGGGCTTGTGTCAGTCAGCATAGTTTTTGTCCGAATGCTTCGAAAGTCTGTTCAGTGGAATGTCAAGGTCAACGTTTGCTGGGATGGTTGACAGTCTTCACATTCAACAGACCGAAGAACGTCTCAGTGCGGCGTGGAGTGGAGCAGCCAGTGTTTTCGAGCTTGATCGGTTGTTGCCGGAATGTCCCACTTTGTGACCGGTTGTGACTGTTTTGGTGTCACATTCCGGAATTCCGTGCGCGATGCTACTCGCTGCATGGGCGTTGGTATGAGCGTTGCCGTAAGAACACGCTCAGTCGTTTGCAAAACAGCTGATCACTGCTTTTCGGGCTCGATCGCATTTCTTGAAGTCGATAGATCTGTTTGAAGTCCACCAATCATCACAGCCTGTGGACAAAAGGGGTTCCTTTTCTAGAAACTTGCACTCTGGCAGCTGACGACTGGAAAACGATCAATCCAAGAAGAAAGTCTTTGTGCACGAGCACACAGTATGACAGTACAACGGAGATCCCCAGTGTCAGACGCACCTGTTCTAAGTTGTTAAGAAATGATGCACAAAACATACAGGTGTGGTTCGTTTCTTTTCATAACTCACGAGGCTCAGTCACAGTGCGCGTGGGTGGTTCAAAGCTCCAAAAGCCAAAATGGTTCAGACCTCGGTTTCTTTGCCAGATTCACTCGTCTTCGCTTCAAGCAACTGACTTCTGGCGCAAAGGGAAGAATCTGCCTGGTTTGTTCAGCTTGCTAATTCATGCAAGATTTTTATGGTCGACAGGGCGTGGGGGTGGGTGGGTTACCAATGGACTTGTGATCAGTTCTGCAAAGTTCAACTCCATCAGTGAAAGTTTGCAGACTATCGATCACAAGAATAGCGACGCTCGGTCGACATCGAACCGGATTTGTCGGTTGTCATGGAAACGTTTTCTCTTCTTGGCGTGTTATCCCTGCATCACGAATCCAGTGTAAAATTTCTGACGACTTGCTCAGAATACAGAGAAGCTGAACATGCCATAAAAGCTCCTGGTGTCAAAAACTTGAACGGAATTTGTCGTTGCCAGATTTCGAAGGTCCGTTCTGTTGCTTGAAAGCACTCACCTTGCAAATATTGAATCTGATCAATTGTGTTTTGTTCCTGATGCAATCGATAATCAGTTGTTGATGGAACATTGATTTTACCACTTCGTGCATGTCAAGTTCATCCGCACAGCTTTATGCACATAATTTACGGGAGGAGACCCGAAGCCTCGGGCTAATTCAAACGTTAATTGGATCGGAATCTGATTCAGTGCAAATCACAGGTGTAAAATTGATTCAAAGTTGCCAATGACTCATGTACACTACACTCACTGTGTGTGGGAATGGGCGGGGAAACTGCAACCGTGATTTGAATCGACAAACAGGTTGTGGGAAAAGCAAAGATCAAGAAAATTGGCCTGTGGCTGAAGCGAGCAACCAGCTTGATCGACTTGAAAGAAACAGAGTTGGTGGAGACTCTGTCTCTGTCTCGGTGGTTCTGGTTCCTTGCCTCAAACGTCTGTCAGACTTGCGTGATGTTTCATTCGAAGGTTCAGCACTTTTTGGCAGGCGCCGGAGTCAAGCTCTTTGGCTGTGTGATGCCTTGGAACCTGTTCCGCTATTTGCGCCTTTCTGTGCGTTGTATCAACAACCCACTCCTTACCTGTCACATGCGAACGGTGAGCTCGATCGCCTTTGAGAACCAACCGACAGTACCCCATTGAAAATGTCAGTTGCGCAGATGTAACTTGGCTGAGCTGGCTTTTCAAGTCAATATTTGTTTGCTTCCTACATATGTACAAACAACACTGAATGTGTACACGGACAAAAAAGTCAGGTGATCAGTGCGTTTTGACGCTCACAGCTGAACTGGGCTGAATCCGATACGGTGGACCGTGCTTCACAAGGGGATTTCTCACTCCCAGTCATTTCCACCTCCTGGAGAAGTCTGACCTGTCTCTGTTGGTTGCACGGGATCGATAAACCCGAAATGGACATGGAGCTGAAAACAGCACAAAGACCCTCACCAGAAGTGGGTCCTGCGTCCGAGGGTCGCACCGCACGAGAACTGCTGACTTCTCAACCTGACCAATGAGCTTTGCCCCAAGGACATTCGGACCAACTGACAGTCCTCGTACACGCGGTCAGATACACGCACGTTGGATCTTGTGTACTTGTTGACCTCGCTCCAGTGTGTCCGATGAGGCGTGGGTTGTCACAGGATGATCGCACTGCGTGCAACAGCGTTTCGTTTCATTCATTGATGCGGCTCGTTGCAGCATTCCATCAAAACCTCAGGGGAGAACTGTTTGGACTTTGGGACAGGTGTGGGCTGGGCTCCAGAAGCAGGTGTGAAGCGGCTCGACAGGCGACGCCACAACGATGTTGTTCCGCTGTTGCAAGACAAGGAAAGTGTCGGGTCCAAGTCGCATAAATATTGCCACGTGATACAGTAAACACCGCATGTTTGCACTGCGAAATATTTACGTTCTCTGAAAGATGCGCACGAAGAACAACAGGCTGGAGGTGATTGTTCAGGTGTTCGGACCTGCAGTCGCTGATACAAGGCGCCTAACACGGGGGACTTCCTGTTGTTCCGCGCACGCGCACTGTCTCCCTGCCGACCAGGTTCTCCCGCTGACCACAGCCACTGTCACTTCTGTTGCCCCTCATACTGTCCCTGCCAACCAGACGCCCGTCCCTCTGACCACAACCTCCGTCTCCGTATTGCACTTTCGGGTGGCTTGGCTCTCTGGTTCACCGGATGTGCCCTTCTTCACACCACTTCTTCAAATCACGATCTCAGAGACCCATTCCTATGGTCCTGGATATGTTCTTGTTTATTCAAATGGAAGAAGTTTGGGGTTGGTTCCTGTTTGTGGAGCTGCAAATCTGGACAAAAATGGCGAGCGCCAGAATCCAAACGGCAGATTTTGTGTTGAGACAGGTGTGGACAAGAGAACAGTTGCGCAATTTTGAAGTGGCTGACCGTTACTGTGAGCGCCATTTGGTGGTGCGCTTCTCGTTTCCGTTACTCGAAGCTTTGTGTATCGACGGCATCACGTAAGAGGCGAAGAATGTAGCGAGCAAATACGGAAGTACGTAAAATCGCCGAGCTGGCAAACAAACGTTCAAATGGCCGTTGTGTGCACTCCAAAAAACTGGTCTTTTTGTGATGTGGGAATATCAAGTTTGGAAGAGATTTTTTGCTGGAATGACGTGAAACAGTCGGGGAATGGTAAACGTTGCGGTGGTGGATGTGGGTGCGGAGGCTTTGTGTTGGTTCATGAGAATCTGTATTGGGTCCGTAATTGAAAGCCTGACGAGACAAAAATATTGAGAGACGGGTAAAATTGGAGGGAATTCACTGAAAGTGGTGAGACTGTCAGAATGCAAATAGGAATGTCACAACAACCTGCAAGAACAAGTCCCAACGCCGTGAACAGTTTTACGCTGGTCTTGTACACACCCCCCCCCCCTGACGCGGGCATACAGAGAACGGTATTAAAAATTGTAAAGGTAGGGCGATGAGAAACAAAAAAATAAAATGTTAAG
>JAAUXT010091523.1_pt1 | contig 10827 bp, 5 predicted proteins | sample 7278171 | NCBI WGS metagenome assembly JAAUXT01 (sample SAMN14350112, study PRJNA611818) | marine sediment metagenome | isolation source: surface marine sediment (1.8m) | place: French Polynesia: Moorea | collected 2018-08 | reverse complement strand
TTGCATAAGTCTGCGAGGACGCAAAGGTTGCCCAGAACATGGTCAGTCTCATCGTGGTTGGATTCTACCTCGTACATTGGCTCAAAATGATCAGTGATCATCACTGACCATTTTGGAACCAATGTGGTTCTGACCCCCCCAGTCAGAACCACATTGCACACACACACACATACAGACTGACGGTGATTACACTAAACGTGTGGTCGAGACCCTTCGGGACCACACGCATAAAAATGCTGATCCTCAAAAAGACCTTCTCCTTGGAGGTCCACACACTTCATGAACAGTCAGAATTATTCTGAATTTGATGATGGGTTTTGTACAAAATGATATGCAGCTAATCCAAACACGACAAACGTTCTGGAGAAGTGCCCCAGAAGTGAATTTCGGTATATCAAATTACGATTTCTGACCATTCACTGTCCCGCCCCCCTCCTCAACCAACCACAACACGAACACACACCACGACAGGCCCCACGCAGTCGACTGGTATTTATGTTCGCCTTTTGATTGTTTGAATCACAAAGCGAACACGTTTTGCGAAAAATAATTATTGGCAATCAATAAAATGCGGCTTTGAGTGAAGGTGGAGTCAATTTGTCCTGAACACACTTCGCTCACACATCCACACATCGCAGCACTTCCTCAGCAAAGAGACCGGCACAGCCAGCCTTGAAAATTATTTACTGCCGTCTCAGTGCAATGCCTATTGATGTAAAATTGATGTTTCGTTGAAAACGAAACCGCCAGGGTTTTTTCTGTGGCTGAATGAGACATTTTCCTCGATTTGAGAGGCGACGTTCCGTCTGGGTTCTGACGAAAAGAGACACGTGTGCTTTCTTCTTGTAAACTTTTTCTTTCTTCCTTTGATCACTTCAGATGATTCCTTCTACAATCTGCGATTACAAAACCATCACGGTAGAAATGGTTCCTGTTCAATCACACAACTCCTTTCTCGACCAAAGATCTCGAAAAGTCATTGTGCGATTTCACAGGAACCATCTTTGTACAGTCTGAGAACACTGTCCAAATGGGTAGCAAGCAGCGGTATTTCGTTGCTGAGCAACTGTTTTCCTGAGATTCCATTAAAAACGCTGCCATGGCTGAACATTGTGAAGGACCCTCGTCGTAATGTAGCTCAGCACAAGTCACCTCTTGTGAGTCTCGGCGGTACGAGGCGCGTCACGTGCTGTCACGAGGCAATCAAGATTCCTGGTGCCCAGACGCCTGCAGGCATTTTTCCTCCGAAATAGGAGTCATATTTCGCCCAGGAGAAACACCTGAACACAGCAGTGGGTTCAGCACGTCCAGACAACCTGACGCGGCTTGATAACATGATGAAAAAATTTTGTTCGGCCGAGTCATTGTTGCTGTCTGTTGTGGCGCACAATGATCTGGGAATTATCTGAATTCCTGCAACACGTGCAAGAAAGCTTCCAAACAATGTCATTACGTCGTAAAATCCAATTGGCAACGTGACACCTATTTCTATTGCCGGGGAGCGGGTCCACCACAGATTGCCAACGATAAATGGTGAAGCAGCAAGCGTGAGACACCAAAGCGCCCCTGGGATGGTTCCGGCGTCAAAATGTAAATCCTTGCAAATTACTCTGCGAACACTTGGGGGTTTCGCACAACGCTGTATCTCGTTTGTCAGACAGAAACGATTCACTCACCTTGGCTCTCGTTTTTGACACAGGCCCAGTTTTATTCACTGCAAGCCATTTTGGAGGAGAGTTTTATCCGTCATGTTTGCTGTTCGAGCATTGACAACAACAGTGCGCCTTGTGGGTCAAACCTTTGACGTTGTGTGCAAAGGAAGCTAATCATGTCTGTCCGCGCACATCTATGTAATTAGTCCATCATCTGTGTACTGTGCTGCGGGATACACAGTGTGAAGCTGCTCCCAATGTGATGTCATTTCGGTTGTGGTGCTCCATTGTGTACGTACTCAAGGGACTGCACGCCTCGTATGTATACAACCATGCAGCGCTTTAACAAGTGTGCGATGTGAAGCTGATCCACAAATGAACCAAGGCACCGGCTTGCGAGGCCGCGGTCTTCACCATTTGTGCACGTGTTGGACCGATTGTCCGCCCTGGGTCTCCAAACCATTTTGTTGGGGGATCGTTTTGAATTGCGCTCTTCAGCCGAAAGTATTTACGATCGATATGGGTCGTGCTCGTATTTGTCCAGTTGTTCGGCTGTTCTCGTGGTGACACAAGTTTGTATGCTGGGTGCGAGGTGCGCCCAGCAACTTCCCATGAATATGCGCGCACACTGCCCTGTGTAACCAAGTTTGGGATCGTGCGGTGCTGCACAATCAGTCGTCCGAGTGCTCGCCAGTCCGATCGGATTTCTGTCAAATAAAGTCTCCCTGATACCAGAATGGAGATTCGAGGGAATTGGTTTCCCAGCAACGCAATTATGTGCATTCCACTGTGAAGAAGAACAAAGGCGACTTTCATGTGTTTCTGTCGCTGCAAACTTGCTGGCGCTCCACAGTTGATCGCTCTTCAGCATGTCTCCGCTCACAAGCGCATGCGTTCAGTTCCCAATAGGAGGTCACGACATTTTGATTGAACCTTCGCTTCGGTGTTGTGAGATCTACGACAACGTCGCTTTCAGTCGATCCTGTGAAATTGCGACCTGTGCACAAATTCCAATCTTTGTGTTGCCCCAAATTCCTTGCTCACAGTTTGCGCGGGGTATGATGGGTGCAATGCTGTGGAACGCCCTTATTTCCTGAGTTGCACAGAACACGATCACACGACTCGTGTGAGACTCTCAAGAGATATGACACTCACACAACACTGTACTTTTCTTTGGAAGGCGTTCACATACTCGTGAATAATTTTTATCCTTCAATGCTTCGTTTCTTTGAAGAAGGAAACAAAAGCATTGCAGCTTGTGCTTCTTGTGTTCATGTTCTTCGAACAACAGACATTTCACACATTCGTGTGCGAGTACGAGGTCTGAACTGGAATTTATTTGCTGTGTTCAGAAATAATTCACACACTGCACGAGGGAGGCACAAATTTTACTTCCCGTCAACTCATCATTCTTCAACTCTGCGAACACAAGACCTGTCGTATGTGCTCGCATTGTGGTAGAAATGGGTTCTCACCTTGCAAAAAGTTTCCCGTTCAATCACACAACTCCTCTCTTGACCAAAGGTCTCGAAAAGTCATTGAGTGATTTCACAGGAACCATTTTTGTACAGTGTGAGAACCCTGCCTGATACCACTGAAATTCACTGGTGTCAAAATCAGGTCGCGAAAGGCAGAATTGGATTCCCTTCCTCTAGTCTGTGAGCAGGAATCACTGATTCAAAGGATTGATGTTCAACCGAGTCACCACAGAAACGGTGTCCAGCGAATATGCTTCGCTCGTTTCAGGTTCAGAATTGATCTGTTAAGGGTTTCTCTCTTTCTCCTTCAGTCTTTGGACCCATTTCAACGAAATCACTGGGAATTTCTCTTCCTGCCCCAGAGCCCAGGGGAGTCCGAAGTTACGCTCTGGTGTTCCATAGTTCCACGAATTTTCTTGCAGAAATCAGTTCATCTCGAAGTGACGTCCACAAACAACAACGGTACCAACTCAGAAAGGACGGATTCCTGTGTGTGCCGCATCTGAACAAGAACAGCGAGGGGTCAGGCTATGCAACGCTCTGTCACACAACTCCACGCACTGAGTCTATCACAGTCTTTCGAAGACCCGAACGTTATCACTCAGTTGAACAATCCCATTCTCTGTGCAAAAGATCCACACAAAAAAAAACGGAGAAAAAGAGGCAGTAAACTCGGGCGTTGTCTCCTGACAGCGAGAGACTCTGAATCAGCGCTGACGAGAAACACGACGCTCTCTTGGCCGACACGCACATGAGACGTCGACACTAATGGAGCAGTTTCGGGTGAAAACAAATGATGGTGAGGGAAACAACGACGGAGGGACGGAGCCCGGTCCCTCAGAGCCTCCGGAACCCTGGTTTTGGGCAGTCAAATGTCTTTGTGCACATTTCATTGTCAAGACTGATGGGCTTCCCTCATGGTTGACTTTCCTCTGAGCAAATATTTGATCAGTCTGTGAAATGTCTTGCAGATTCAGCACCTGAAACCAGAAACTGCTGCCTTCAAATTTGAGTGGCGTGCACGGGAAGGTTGGCTCTATTTTTGTTGGGTTGGCGGGGAGGGGATGTGGAGCTGGGCCTCTGGGCCCCAGGATTTGTGCAGTGGGTCAAAGACAGTACACCAACCACTAGAATCCATTTATGGTTTCTTTTGTGGTGAAAATCACAACAACGACCATTTGGTTTTCTTCAAACGCGAGTCTGTGAGCAGTGCGTGCGTGTGAGTTGTGTGAATGAAAATGAACGGATTTGCAATGGTTCTTGAACGCCATTGGTGCGCAAGCCCTGCAAGATTCACAGGTCGTGTTGAACACACTGTACTGGAAATGCTGAAAACGCATGGGTGAATATTTCTGCAACCATAGCAACAGGGACACAACAATCACATTGTTGACCATTCAGCTGAACAAACTTTTCGTTGTTAACATGCAATGTCATCTCCTAAAAAGCAGCTTCACAAGCCATCACTCTTCCATATGGTCTTCCCCCTTCTTGTGCTTTTCTCTTGCCCAACACCACTGTGCCAAATGACACTGACAAGTGTTGAACAGCACACAAGCAGCCGTTTCTCATGCATAAGACCAGAAGAAAAATCTTACCTTGGAAGGGAATCTAACGGCGCAGTGCGGACAACATATGGCAGGTCTGGATGCGGCAGTGTCGCGGGCTGAGGCTGAGCACAACCAAGGCTGGATAAGCAGATGCAGAAGCTGCAGAGCTTGCAGAATGGGCAGGACTCCTCCGGCAGAACGAACACGGACCTGTTGACGGGGAGAAGCCGAAGCTGCAGCCGCGCCTGTGTTTCGCCTCGTCAGCGCCGCCGCGCACACTGCAGGAGCCGGTTCTGTGCTGGTCAAGAAAGCCGAGAAGGGAGCCTCGGGCTTTTGAAGGGAACCTGGCTGGGTTTGTGAAAATGTACCGGTGTGAGTAAGTGAGGAAATGTTTGTCTCACAGACGGCCAGTACTGCCAATGTCAGCCATTCACATTGAAACAGGTAAATTTGTGTTGAAGTTCAACTGAGAGGAACGCTCTCTGCAAAACAACGTCGTGTTCACGGTTCGTGTTGTGGAATGTCCTGGGAGTCTGACTATGTCTCTACTTCTTGGAGTGATAATGAACACTTTGAGAACCGTCGATGCATTCATGCCAGGCTTTTCACTTGAAAGGACTCTCCCGCGGCCTGTGAGCACCCCGGCACCCTGCGTGCTCAGCAGACCCTTGAAGCTGTGCGAAGCCTCCTTGCCTCAGCTCTCGACGCTCCACCGATCATTACCCTCCTTAACAGCGTGTCACAGCAAATCCATTAGCCGTCGTCGCTTCCCACAGCGCAATCCTTTCACTCCACGATGACTTCTCCAAAGGTGATAGTAAGCTGCAGATCGCGGCTTTGTGATGGATCTGCAGCAGTTGACGAGTGACTTTGAGTTGAGCTTTGGTGAGTTTTCCATATGGATCAACAAGTAATGGAACAGGAAGCTCTGCAATGGTTCACACCCTGTCCAAGAACAGTTTCATTTGCAGTACTACAAGCAAATCGTCAGCACTCACGACAACGTGAAACAAATCAATTCTCTCACAAATCATCAAAACAACTGTTGGGGCCAGACCCACCCTGCCAACCAGGCCTGGTCCACCACCACACCAAGGGGTGGTGTGGCCACCCCAGGTTCATGTCGATTTCCAAATCTGGTGTGGCCAGGATTTTCAGCTACAACGCAAGAGGTCCTGTTTCTCTTGCTTGAAGAGCACAAGTGTCATGCAAAGCTAATTTTCCAAGGAGCATGGGCGCCTTTGTCACCAATGTTGCCAGGTTCTCAAGAGTCATACGATTCTGACATTTCTTGTTCTGTCCATGTGTGTCCATGTTCTGCTACAAGCATTTCGCGCCCCAAAGAAACGTTCAGTGACTCAGGAATCCAAGCCAAACAACCTTTCCATCCACTCTCTGTGTGCGTGTGTGTGTGCGGTGTTTGGTGTGCGTGTGAGTTCGCGTGCTTCGCGTGCTCGTGTGTGTCAGGAACTCTCATTGACAGAATGTGCGAATGGCTCCTGCCTCAACAAAACAGAATCCTGTGGACAATGAATCTCCGCAGCGCTTTTTTGTCTGACTTGAGATTTTTCGGGAGAACGCGACGTTCATCAATCTTGAGAACCAACATCCCAACTGCATGCAAAAGGAAACAGCTCCTCCTGGAATTATCTCCACGATTCATCCTTTTCATGAAGCAGTGGAAGTTTCTTTCCAAGACGAAGCTGGGCAGACGGTCTTGACTTGGTGTTGTGTTTTGTCACCAGACAGTGTGAAGGCGAACGAACCCAGGAAGGGCCAAGCCAAGCTGAGAGGCTCTGACTGATGCAAAGTGCAACCATGACGCTGAAACCTGGAGTCAGCTGGAGAGAACAACATTCTCCCAAGTTTTCGCCACAACCACACTTCCACACTTTGGTTTGACAATTCGCAGTGCTCCCCTGGGTCAGACCCCAGGTCGTACCGAGTCTCGCATCACTGAGTGGCTTCTCCTGCCGCGGGTCTTGATTCTCCCAGGAAAGGACATACATGGTCAGGTATCGGTGGACAGAGAGGCCAAAACAAACACTTCTTCCGGGGAGGTTCAGATTCAACCCGTGTGGGCCTCGGCCAAGTCTCTTCGAACCAGACTGCCTTTTGTGGCACCACTGACTCCCACGCAAAAAGCTCCTGCACTGGACGTCAGACTGGACTCAGGACCTGTCACCTGACGTTCGATCTGCGCATATGTTTTGTGTTCGTATTCTGTGATTTCTGATGAATATTTTCGCCACACAAAAATCAATATCCCATTTTCTCCGACTGCAATATTTCGTTTCAATCTCGTGCCACAGCCATAAAAACATGCGCGGCCGCTTCTCACTCTTCCCGGTTCAGTTTTGCGTCATTTCGTTCCCTGGGCCGTTCTGATTTGAGTTTCACACATTTGACATGGCACACTCAGGCTTGCACTCCACATCTCACTCAGATCAAGCAAAAAATATTTCCGGAACTTCCAATCGACCAGGCGGTGGGGCCCTATGATCCACTTGTTGTCGTTCAATCTCGCACTCTGTTGAACTTCAAACCCTGCGCATGTTTCCTGCCATCAAACTGCGAGAAAAGAACCCCCCCCCCAATCAACTTCTCCCACAAAACACAACGTCGAGGCTTTCGTCTCGTCTTCCCATCACGCTTGAGTACGTCAGGTAAATTCCAGAAACGCTCAATTCCCTCCGACACAAACTGACAGAAGATCCTCATTACGTTTTGCTAATGGGCAAAATGGGCTGATTCTCGGGTAGATCCGTTCATCAGAGCTTCAACATTAGTTTACGTCGGATCCATGAACAACAATATGCTGGCAGTTTGGTTCCCTTTGTGATTTTTTTTACTTCTCTTGTTTTTGAAGAGTTTGGACATTCTGTTTGTGTCCAAAAGGTTGAAAACTTGGTTTCGTAACGAGAGGGACTTGTTTCCCAGAGATGCTTTCAGGAATGGGATTGGAAAAATACGTCCTGCAAAAACATCACTTGTGCTAAAAACATGTGCCGTTGCTGTCATGTGTGTTTTTCAATGAAGCACAAAACTGCGAGTTCCATGCAACAGGAAACATTTGGATTGGAATGTGCGCGTTTGTGCGGGCTCAAGTTGACTTGTACTTGGCGATGCCCTTGGGAAAAGGAAATCAACAATCTGCACTTCCTTCGAGTGCGATTGTAGTTGGGCATCAAAAGAAAGCACAGCTCCAGCACAACCATGTGCACAAAGGCGTGCAAGCGGAGAAGACGAATTGAAAGGAAAATTAGCCAAATGGCACGTTTGAACTTGCAATGAAGATTCTACAAATTAGAAAAATAAGAGACGCCTAATTTTTCTGATGTTCATGTGACACTCGTTTTGCTGGCAACGCCCTTCGCTTGATCATCGGTTGAGACTAAGAACATATCCCAGCAGAAGCTCAGACCATTTCTGTTGTCTTCGTTGTACGCGACCGGAAGGACGAATGCGAGAACGTGATTTCGTGTGAAGAGTCGCTGCGTTGTGCTTCCTGGAATGGTTGATTGGCCTGTCTTTGGACGTTGAAGACAAAAACGTATTTCAGCTCTGTTATCGCTCAGTGACGTTGACGGCAACAACGAACACAAACAGAAAAGCAGAGGGAAGATGGAATGAAACGACGGAGCGGCCCTCGATCCCGCTTGGCATTTTCAGGCGCAAAGATAAGCTGCGCTTGACAGATGTTTTTCACGGCCTCGAGTGCGCGATGGAAGTTTGAGCAGCACCCGGGCGAGGCAGATCCAGCTCCCCGAGCCATGCATAGAGCAGCGCTGTGAACAATCGAAGCAACGTTTCTCAGGCCAAGACTGACAATTTGTGTGTTCGTTCAAATGGGTGAACACGTGTTGCTTGGGCCATCCAATTTGCAATGATCCACTCAAAAGCAGCAAAGGCTTTCGGAAAAAAAATGAACCATTTTCATTGGGGTCAAAGTCTTGTTCGTGTTGAAGACCGATCCACCCGTGTACAAGGACACCTCTTTGACCCAAAAACGAGTCCCAAAAGTTGGAGTGTGTCTTTTCTGAGTATGAGGTTGTTGTACATGTAATTCTATGTGGCCTGATATAAGAAATTCAAGGCAAAAGTTGTGGTACGTCATTTGTTGGTGTGCGAAGGGTAACAACTCTGAGCCAAAGGCGTGCGAGTTCGCAAGGGGTTCTCTTTCCCAAGCCCAAAAATGATTTTCATGCCAAGAAGCTGGAAATTCCCTTCGATGCCTCGCTCCCCTGGATCCGCAGCGCTCCCCGGCGCCTGGTCGCACCATTCCGCTCACACCTTTACCGCGCCAATCTATCACCGGATCGCTTTTAAGCTGTTTACCCTCGCTCTCGTCGCCTCAAACAACTGTCCCGGAGCCGCGACGTTCTCAGACGCTCCCTTGTCATTAGCTGCGCGTGGATTGTTTGAGGTGACGTGATTACATATTGTTTCACAGTCTCTAATCTGATAAGGAAAGTGAAGGGTTGAGTTCGTCCCACGCACCCGGGCCTACCAATTGTAAAGTGTTTTGAGAAGACGGGTGTGGTTGTAGTGAATCGAGACATGAATTGTAAGATCTTGGAAGCTGGAATCTTAAAGATTTTGTATCTGTACTGAAAGAGATAGATCAACGCCCTCGCAGGAAACGGTGATTGGACGAAGCACGTCCCAGACAGCTGCGCCTCGTGGACGAGTCAGGTTCGAGTGCAGCGACACACGACACAAGCCACAATTTCCTTTGAACAAGTGCAAAGTTCTTCTCATTTCCTCGTGCTTTTAGCGAGGTTCAGGGCATGAAATTGTCATTTAAATGATGCAGATCATTTCAAATTCCAGTCAATGCCTGACGCCTCGGAGCGCTTTCAAGACCACCAGCTTCCACTGGGGAAAATGTCTCGTTCAACTTTTGTGTGTTTTCAGTGCAATGGACCCGATGTGCTCGTACGACACGCCTTCAGTTGTTTTTCACTGGTATTGAAGGGAGACCTTCTGAGACAAGACCCCTGTTGGCAGAATGTGCTCAATCTGGCCGAACATCTTGAGAAGGAATTTGGTTGGACCAAGAGTTCTGCGTTCTCAGGGAACCCTTTTTTGGTCGTGTTTCAATGTTATTTCCTGGCACCCACTTGGTCCTTCCTTTTTGTGACTTTTCACCTGTTATGACCCAAGTTCAAACTCACAGAAGAGAAGTGAACCACCAGCTGTTGAAGTTTGCCTCTCCTCCCACACTCTTTCTTGCTGTTGTGACACTTAGTAATCCTTGCAAATTGGTTGGTTCCAGCCGCCCCTCACGACTTTATCAGAGGTCAATTTGCTGGTCTTTCAAAAAGTATTTCAGTGCTCAGTTCAGGGTAGAGGAGTTACCCATTTCAGGTCGAGAAAGAAAAGAGAGTGAAGCAGAGACAGAAACAGAAACAGACACAAGAGGGATGGGAGGTAGACAGAAAGGCAGAGAGGCAGACTTAAAGACAGACACAGAGAAAGAGGAGCCAGAGAGACAGAAAAACAGAGACAGAGTTCCGGAACACATTTAGTTCAAGCTCAACCCACACACTCGTTTGATTTGATAAAACAGACCAGACAGAAAAGCAGCTTTCAGATTAGACTGTCGGAGCACCCTGGATATGGCGTCTACTTTGAGCTGAAATACGGATTATGAGTCCCCACAATTGAAGGAATCAAGGAAAAGTGCAACGATTCAACGAGTTCTATTTCTGCACACCAAAATCACCTTGCATGCTGCAAATAGATGTTGTCACTGAACTTTGCTCTCACAAAATCAGCCCTTGGACCTGAACAAACAATCCATGTGCACCAAGACTTGGGGCAAAGATTTTTTCTGACTGTGAAAGAACTTTAAATGCATCATCAGGCACAAAATAGATGTTACTAGTTGGGGGCCACATCCAAAAATTGCCCCTTTTGGTTTGTTGTTCCAAAAAATAGCTCCATGGAGCTCGCGGTGATTTGAGGAAATTCTGATTTCACTCACTCTGATTTCCCTCATTCTAATTTCCCTCACTCTGATTTTGCTCACTCTGATTTCCGTCACTCTGATTTTGCTCAATCTGATTTCCCTCACTCTGATTTTGCTCACTTTGATTTCCCTCACTCTGATTTCCCCCACTCTGATTTCCCTCACTCTGATTT
>JAAUXT010011561.1_pt1 | contig 10827 bp, 12 predicted proteins | sample 7278171 | NCBI WGS metagenome assembly JAAUXT01 (sample SAMN14350112, study PRJNA611818) | marine sediment metagenome | isolation source: surface marine sediment (1.8m) | place: French Polynesia: Moorea | collected 2018-08 | reverse complement strand
CCAATCACCAATTCTAAAATTTAGCCCAAGCAAGTATCTACATTTTCTCAATATTTTTCCTTTAACAGATATCAACCATTTCTGAGCTATAAAACCATTTATACAGCCATATCCAAATTTCACCATGTCAGCCATATTGGTTTTTTGGCCATAAAAATATGTAAAATCAAGAATTTGTTCTTTTGACACTTCATGCATCAACTACAGCCTGAAAGTGAACGAAAAAACCAAACATGACTAAAATTGAACAAATGGAACACTTTCAAACTCGCGTTCACACATTTTGCCTCTTGATGCCTGTAGGTGATTTTCACCACCACTCGCTCCAGTCTGGTTGTGGTTCGAATAGAGGCAGCAGCGACTGGTTCGTGTACCTTGTGTCCGTAACGAAATGAAACGAGTTCATGCAGCAAAATCTGTGATAAACGTGGCCACATCATTGCGTCAGATGAAGCTGCTGGGTCTGCTGGAACAGAACTTATTTATTTGGATTCTCTCTCAGCAAAAACAGCAGTCGCCCCCCCCCCTCAACAACCAAACGAACTTTTGATGTTGGCAGAAAAATTGTGAAGATCGCAGTTTCTATGCTGTGTGTTGTTGATTCTTGAAATGCTTCAAGTGAACAGTTTGTCGTTGATGGATCTCCCACGATGATGTGCTCATTGTTCCCGAATTCAGTTTGTTCATTCTGCAACAACTTGTTTGCCACTTTTGGCTTCGACATTTTCGCAGCAAGGAATTGAATGTGAATGTCGGAAGCATCTGTCGCCACTTTTCGTTGGAAATATAGCCAAGAACGTCAATTGCAGATTTGCAAAATGTTTGGATTTGTGGATGACTTTCTTCCAAACTCCCATGATGAAGATGAACTTTGTTGTTCGCATTTTGTTTCTCCCGTTTTCATCCGTGTTTTGATGCACCTTGTCACCAAAATGAGACTTCAGAAGTGGTGAGTCTTCGTCGCGGGTAAAGTGATCTTCAGTTTTCCATTTCTTCAGTGGGACCTTGGCACCAGAAAATGGAAGCAAATGTTGGGGTGCGCAATAACAGCTTGCGCACGGGTAAATACGGTGCTCGTGTGTCATTTCAATATCTTTTGCGAGAACAAGATCGAGCGAAATAAACTGCTGTCGCCATGGGTGAGAAAATTTGCGTTGATTCGTTAAAAACACGTTCGCGCGGAACATACCATAATCAATTCTCACTCTGTTACTTTTCCGACTCGGAAATGAAACTTTAATGAGGATGACATCAAAAAGACGAAGCCTCGAGTTCTACCGTTTACTGGCGAGCGTGTAGATCTGCTGATGTGAAAAATGGCGCGTTTTGTGTGGTGGATTCGTCGATCAATAGCGGTCTGATGTTTCTGACAAAACTGCTTCGCGCAAAAGACACTAAGTTTTGTGCGTGCACAACAAGAGATGCACGAAGAGGAACAACCAACCGTTGGACTTTGCATGGTTTCCTCACGTTCGCAGTGCGAAACTAAAAACAGCCGTGTGGACTGAAGTTTGTCGAGGGCACAAAATGGGCGGCAGAGGCGCGATCACATCCGGACTGGCCTGGCTCTGGATTCTCGCCTCCCTCACCGCCTGTCTCTCAGAACGCACAGGTCAGTCAGTTCTCATTGTCTGGGGATCTGCACAAAATCTTATTTGGAGAACAAAAAACACTTCTTCCCAACATGCATGCACAATTCTAATTCTTTTCCGTTTTCGAAAAGCGGAACAGGACACAGGAAGTTTTCCTCGGCATTCCAAAATGTCTATCGTTGTACTGTCGCGCCTTGAGAAGGAGCGCGAGTTTTGACTCTTGGTGTGCGCGCGTGTCAAATCTGTGGTGTTCTTGTTTGTCCCTGCATGCATAGTTCGCAGGCTTGCGTCCAAAAGAGTGACATAGCTCTTTGACCAGCTGGCCTGGTTGTGTAACCCAGCAGTCCAGGGGGCGTGTGTGCCCCCGACTGATGATGCCTGTGTACAGATGCAGAGCCTTCCGTGCACTTCAGTCAGGGTCCTGCATGGAACCACTGAACTGAAAGTGTTCTGCAGCTGCATGTGAAACGAGATATCTAAGCGCATTAAATGTTTTACAAGATGTGCATATGCACCACCCATAACGATGTATCAAGTTTCCAGAAAACAGGAAAAAAGAGACAAGTTTCATTCAGAACAAATTGTTCCAACTGAAAAGGGCCTGAAAAATTCATCAGGTACCCTCGGGTTTTCACGCGATTTTAACGGGAAGCTTTCCCAGTTGCTCAAATGAAATTCTGAGCAACCAGAAAAAGTGACTGGAAAATCACTTGAAGGCAGGCATCTGATTCCAATTTCTGGTGTGGGCTGTAGTGGTCAGGTTTTTGGTACAAATTTTGGGCTCATGTGCAACCACACCACTCCAGTTGCACACAATGATTCACGAGTGTGGCATTGTCACCCGAAAATTGCATTTTGGCGTGCACAGCGCGCGCTTGTGTAGATTTCATGCCGGTTGTGTTGGTCTGGTTGTCCTGGTCCAGTTGTGCTGGTCCAGTCACACTGGTCCAGTTGCAGCCTAGCTGCACGCACTGGTCTGATACCGGTCCAATTTCACCACCAGCGTACAATTGGCCCTGTGCACAAAACAACAATTCTGGTTCCTGGGTCGCTTTCATAAAAAGCAAAACTCTACATTCTGCCAATTCTGTCTCCATCAACAAACATCCCAGGAATTGGACTGAATGCCTCTTTGTGAACTGAAATGAAGCCTCCTGCGGTGAGATGAATAAAAGAACAAAACACAATGCTTCTGCTGATCAATCTGTGTTTGCATGCCATGGATCTCAGCGTCATTGGGTCGTGATGAGAGACCATGCACTTCTTTGTGGCACTGTCGCGACAAGGGTTTTGCAATTGTTTTGAAATAATTTATTTCCCGCGGCGACAAGTGTCTACAAGTAAGTTTTCACAAAGCCTATTGAATTAAATCTGTAGATTGCCTCTTCTTCTGGTTTCATCGACAGGTACACAACTCTCACATCTGTACAACAGCGAAAATTGCTGCCGTTTTGCTTCACTGCAGTGTTTATGCAATGCGAAACTGAGTCGTTCGGTATGAACATCATGGGCTTCTTTTGACGCCACGGTCTTGTTGCAGAGATCTACGCGCCTGACTGCGTGCGCATCATGGACGCCGTGACGTCAGCGGAGACGCCGTGCGTCACGGTGACGGCGGCGGATCCTGGTCTTCTGTTCCGGGAACTCGCGTCCATCAGCGTCCTCCCAGCGTGCACCGCGCGCCTCGGGAACGAGGTACCGGAAGTCTTCACACGCGCATGCGTGTCCGAGTCACGTGCACAAAAAAGGAACGCAGATTCTATCGTTCGTTTCAGTTTTGGTTCAAGTTCGACGTGACCTCTACTGGCGGAAGCGGCTCCTGCTCGGCGCTGAACGTGTTCTACGAAAACATCATTTCCGGTTCCGGGAGCTGCAACAGCAAGAAGCGCTGCAAAGTCAGCGGTGCGTGGTACGATATCCAAGGACCCAAACCTCATGCCACACTCGGGGAACACCAGGAAACGGATTCGGGAGACCAAGTCCCAGACCAGCCCCGTTCGTGCACGCTTCACAGCGTGTACGGAAACACTTCATGAGGACTGGTTACCCCTGGATCCGAACGGTTGACTCTGGTTGAATTCAAATCTCGAATTTGTCAGTACTCTACGTGTCATCCTCAACATTCAAAGCTCTCTCCGAATCGAATCGATGGCGCAAAGCACAATCACACACAGGCTTCTCTTCACGAAATCGTGTTTGACAAATTACTGTTATCTTCTTCGCAGATCGAGTGTTCGCACCTTGAACCAAAGTGGTTTGAATCCTTCATGACAAACGAGCTATTGATTTGTGTGTTCTGATGTCTGCACTTGCCATGGCAGATTTTTGTCGTCTGCCGCTTTGAAAACGTTCAACACGCCAACATCAGAAAGAAATTTCATTGGTACTTTCAAACCACGTTTTGTGTAGTCAGGGTTGCAGCGTTGTTGCCACCAAAACATTTCACAACATGGATTCAAAGCTCCCAAACGACGTATTATCAGTTCGCAACCCTGGACCTGTTGAAGATGCACACAGGAAAACCAAGACCCCCCCCCCTCGTGCTCTCAGCTCTCCACGCGTGGTTTCAGGGGACCCGGTGACCGGCTGCTCCACCAGCTGCTGCAGCGATGCTGCCAGTTGTGCCGTGGGCGTGCTCAGTCTGACCAGCTCCTCCGGTGTCGTCGGGTGGACCCTGTGCAACTTCACTCTCGTCTACGTCCAGGACATTGGTGAGTCTCTCTCTCTCTCTCTCTCTCTCTCTCTCTCTCTCTCTCTCTCTCAATCTCTCTCTCTCTCTCGATCTGTCTGTCTCTCTCTGTCTCTCTCTCTCTGTCTGTCTCTCTCTCTCTCTCTCTCTCTCTCTCTCTCTTGACACGTTTCGCTGATCTCCACGCGTTGTCGAGTCTCCAAAGCGCAGTCCTTGGTGTTTGTTCCCCTGCATGCAGACACAGCGGTTCTGTCGAACGTCGCTAAGAACAAACCGTCCACCGCGATCAGTGTGAAGTATTCAGGAGACGCGTCGCGAGCCGTCGACGGAGACAAGTGAGTTGATGCAAAACAAAGCAAATTGCAGACCCACTTCAAAACAACCAGGCAGAGCGGATTTCAAGCCTTTCGAGCGACAAGCATGTTTAGAAAAGTCACAAAATTTGCTCGCGGAAGGAGCATCGCACCACTCAATTCGTTGAAACGACGAGCCTCTCTTGAAAAACGCAACCAATACAGAAATTTTTGGCGGAAACCGAGGCCAAAACGCAACCTGACAAATGTTCAACAAGTTTCGAAAGTTGATCATTGGAATGTTTGTCTCAGAAACACTCAGTACGGTGGGAACAGCTGCATGCACACGGACGACAGCGAGCCGGACGCCTGGTGGAGGGTGGACCTGGGAACAGAGCACGTCATCACGAGGGTCATGGTCACAAGCAGAGGTGAGGCGGCGCCACAGTCACATGCACCAGCGATTCGTACAGAAACGTCTGGTTTGCTTGGGAAACAAGGCGGCTTTTCGAGGTCTGAGAAGGTGACGAGTCCGGTGAACCTCGGCCAAGCAGAACCAGACCAGACGATTGGCCTGACAATACAATACTGACTTCTGTCATGTATCTTATTTGACCATCTTCAGGTGACTGTCTGGGGCATCCAGATTGCTCCAGTGCTTGTTACTGTAGCCCAGCCTGCGGTGAGTAAGCGTGCACTCCCCCGTCTAAAATGTCTGCCTGACACAAGGGCCAACCAAACAAGCTTCACTCTGCATGTTCTTGATCATGCAGCTGGACAGAATTGAGGTCCTGGACTCCGTATTTCACCTACATCATTGATGCAAAGAATGTTTCAGCATCTTTCACAGAGGACACTTTGTTGACCAAGATAAAAATTACTCCTTGTTTTGCATTCAGCAAAATCTTGTGTCCTTGTGCAACTGTTCTGGTTTGTGAAGTCTCTTCATTTCTTTCACCCCTTCGCAAGTGAAAACGTTTCGTCCTTGCCCTTCTGGCCATGCAGCTGCATGGATGTCCAACTTCGAGATTCGCGTTGGGAACCACGACAGCGCCGACCTGAAGAGCAACAGCCTGTGCGCGTTCAGACCGGGTAACATGCCGTGCGGCGTCACAGAGACGTTCAGCTGCACACAGCCTCTCACTCCGGGCAGGTTCATCTACCTCCAGGTGTGTGTGTGTGTGTGTGTGTGTGTGTGTGTGTGCGCGCGTGTGTGTGTGTGTGTGTGCGCGTGGTGTGTTACTTCGCAGACGTGTAACCTTGCGTGCATTCTTACGCTTGGAAACACAGGCGCCGCAAACCCAAACAGGAATTTCTTGTTCACAGGTTTTCTGCAAGTTGAACTTTTGGGTCCACCTGAAAACCTGAATTTCTTTTCAGGTTGGGGATCCCGTACCTTTCCAGGACTCGCCCCGCAGCCTGACGTTCTGCGAACTCGAGGCATTTGGGGAACCAGTCTCAACCATCTGAGTTTCCTTCCTGAATAACGTCCCTGAACGGCAACAAAATGTTCACGAGTTGCGCATGAAATGACACCAACAGCTGACACACTGCACTGCTGACAATCATTTTCTCCTGCAGCCATGGTCGTCTGCGCTCGTTTTCTACTGATCAAGAACAACCTTGTGAAGGATGATCGGAAATAGATCTAAAATACTGAAGCAACAAATCTCAACCCGTGACTCCTTGTGTCAGGAATCTCATGTTTCTTCAGGATCAGATACAACACGTTCAGCTGCACGGAGTCATTCGAACGTTTTGATCCTGTCCACGAAATGGAGAAAACACACCTGATCCACACTGGAACTCCCAAACGGCTTTGATCTTTATTGCAGAAGCAAACAACAAACAACAAATCAATTCTTCGCACCACTCGCCAGATACAGCCTTCGCAACGAACCCAAGTCAACACCACAGATTCCCAACATAAGCGGGTGCCCTGAAATTCAACAACGGCACACGTGCGAGTCCCCAGTTGCACACCCAAGCACAATCACCAAAATCAAACCAAGAATGTGTCACATTCACAAAGAGCACCGTGTTGCATTTTCAAAGCTGTGTGGAGAGGAACAGAACCGTGCCCCGGACGGTTCATTGACTTTTCAGCTGTCCAATTTCTGGCACAAAAGGCCTGCACAGGTGGATTCCGGCCGTAGAATCTTCATCAGTCACAGAGGGACAGAGGGACCAAACCTAATCTCCAAATGAAACAATGCGGTGTTTCTTCCATTTTTTTGGGGACAACCAAAACCTCTGATCTGGACACAACAGTTCTTCCCCTCCAGTGCGTAACCACAAAAGGTCATCGGTTGTGGCATCCCACTGTAGTTGGGGATTCTGGCGCCTGCCACACCAACCTTGACATGCCACATCATATGCGATAGTTTTACTTACCACTTGTTTTCAAATCCTGTCAAGCTGTCCAAAGGGAGCTCGCATGCACTCGCGGAGCCCTCTTCACTCAGTATTCATTCACACGCAGCTGGAATCTTCCGCATTTTCTTCGCACGACGAGCGAGTTTCAAGTGTCAGTGCATCACAGTGTCCCTCAGCTCTGGGTGTCGCTTCGTCTCACTTCTTATTGGTGAACCAGATGGTGCTCATGTTGATGTTGCTGAAGAATGAGGCTGCTGACTGCGACATGTGCATCCCCGGCGCCTGGGTCCCCGCCCCGGCCGGGATCGCGGGTGGGGGGCTGCTCGGCAACTGCAACACATCACCGCATTCTGTTTACTCGCCGAAGGTCGGGACTTCGCGCAGCCCATGAGAAGGTCCATTCACGCATTTTGTTGATTTGGTAAAAAGCACGTTGCGAAAAAGGTGCTGCGCCGTAACGTTGACGCAGCACTGAGACATTTGAAGAAACCCAAGTTTTCATCGAACCCACCCACCATTTCAGCCGTCACTCGCGTGATTTCGTGATCATTTTCAAATGGGCCACACTAAAAGTCAACAAATTCAGGCTCAGACGTGAAAACATATCGTCATCCTTGTGCTCTCTGTTGCTTTGTCCGCGTCCAGCTGTACTCAGTCTGCGCAGCATCCAAGGCCTCGCAATTCTGCAGGGTGACTCACCTTGGCTTTGGGCGGCTGGACGATAGGGGGCGCCATGGCGCTGCGGGTCTGCACGCTGAGCGGCAGCAGCGGGAACCGCCCCGACGCCGCCGGCGCCACCAGAGGGAGCACGTTGTGCTGCTCCTGCTGCTGCGCCGACGCGCGCGCAGGCGTGAAGCGGGCGCCCGTCAGGCCAGCGCCGGGGCTGCGGTCCAGCGACATCACAGCGCCGTACAGCACCTGCGGCACAGAAAGACGTGCAGGACACTGCTTTTTGGCCACGCAAGCATTCGTCTGAACGCCTCCGCCTTTGACATGTAATTCCTGACGAACCGTGTGTGTTCTTCGCTGACAATAAAATAACACACACACACACACACACACGCGCGCGCGCGCGCACGGACGGACGGCAGATTCAACGTCAAAAGACGGGTTTGATCTGACGAGTCAATGCACCACACGGTGGCGTCTCCGTCAAGTGCAACTGAACGTGCACGCGTGCATTGCATTGGTGCATAAAATCGAATCTGGCAGAATCCGTGATTTATCACCCGCGCAAGAACTCACATTGGCCCTCTGCGTTTGCCTGGCGAGATGGTCCCTGATGTAGGGGGTGAAGACGTCCAGGTCGAAGGGGTCCACCTCCGCCTCCAGCTGGTCTATGACACTCTGAACCCGCTTCGCAAGCTGCTTGCTGGAAGCCTGAAGTCAAACGAAGCCATTTGGCTAAATTCAACAACCACAGTGAATGGTTTGCTGGACTCCTCTCACAGCCAGACTATCACTTATCTGGCAAGACTTTTTTGGCGTGAATGTGCAACTGAGGAACCGCGCACTGACCAGAGTATCGTCGTTTTTGGGCAGCACACTCGTGATGAACCGGACGTCGAAGAGCATCTGCAGAGCGCGCGTCTGCGTCATGGGCATGCACGCCGCGTCCAGCGACGCGCGCTTCCGGTCACGTGCCTCGCGCAGCGCGCTCTCATAGGCGGAGACGATCCCGTCCGATAGCTGCTCCACCAGCGCGTACAGAATGGACCTGCAAGAATGCATTGGCCAGTGGACTGAGCTTTGTAATCTCACCCACAACAGGGAGGCCTCGGAAAAGGCGCCAGTCAGTCCGGCAGATAAGCCAGACATCCACCGGATCAAATGTTACCGAGTGGATTCTGAAATCCGAACAACACAGAAATGAGCATCCCGACGGACAACGAGGGTCCTCAGTCAAACACCGAACCAAACAGCAGCAACCAGCGGATCACGTTCACAGAGCCTTCGAAACCTGATCAACATGTATTCTTTACAGACGGGCAGGTAAAAGCTTTGAAAACATACCGTATCCACCCGTGTAAAGATGCACCTTTTTGTCCCAAAACTGAGCACCAAAACCAGGGGTGCATCTTTTACATTGGTATGAGATAACTGTTATATTTCAATGTAATCCCACACCAGAAAATCAAGGCAAAAGTTGGGGTGCGCTTATACTTGGGTGGGACTTATATGCGGGTGAATACGGTGGACGTCTGTGAACACTTTGGTCTTCGCTCGACCTCACAATGTTGTCGTGCGATGTGATTCGAAATTCGGCGCGGTGGTTGTGGCGCACACAAGAAGTCTGGTTCGGTTTCTTCGTACCCGGATTCGCGGTTCGTTCGCACGTGTTGCCAGGGCACCAGGAAAACATCGCAAACGAACTGGTTGATTCGTGTTTCCGTTTGTCCGAAGGTAAAAGGCCTGGAAATGTTGGTGGCGTTCGATTTACCGACACCAGCGACCAGCGCAACCTGCGATTTCTCTCAAACCGGTTTTGTTGTCCGGAACCACACAACCGTGATTCCTTGCCAACAACCGCGGAGATAACGCGGTCCGTCTGCACCGACCGCGAGACGAACCGCGAGGTCGACAAATCGAACGGCACCTCGGTTCGGATTGCGCGACGCCGACTGTACCTGTTGAGCGCGTGTCCGCCGATCCGGTTGATCTCCTCGCACAGGTCGAACAGCAGGTTCTGCGAGAACCACGAGCACTGCAAACACACAGAGCAAAACGTTCACCACTCAATGTATTCAAATTTCCGTGACAGACTTGAGGGTTCGGCGAAGGTAAATGAGCAGTGACGCTGAACCACGCAGACCGCCCGTAGTTGTGGACAACCAGCAGGCGCCGTCAGGGTGGACGAAAGAACACTGCGCGCAAAACGCGACAAAAATGGCACTCTTGCAGACCAAGATACACCATTACCCTCCAGTTTGACTGTCACTCACAAACAAACACACTCGGATTGTGGAAAGATTCAAGCCGATAGAATAACGTTTGTCCTCTGGACACGCACAGCAATGCCATCAAACCCGTCCTCAAAGTTCCGCTGGAAAACATGAGAAGTAGACCACGCTTTTGTCACACAGAACTGTGTGATCAGACCCCTTTCCTTGCAGAGGATTTTACAGGGTTCCCACTGCGGCTGACCAACAAAATTCCATGATTTTTCCATAATTTTTCCAGGTTTTCAAAGTTTTTTCCAGGTATTTTTTGTCTTTCTTGTTGGCTTTTTTACCCTTTTTCCAAAACAAATAAAGTGAAATGAAGCAATTTTTTGCCAAAAAAAAATTTGCAACAAGAATGCTATGCATAAAAAGTATGTGGTCCATACAAATGTTCACAGTTCATAAACACCTTCAAGTTCACCAATGGAAAATCACTGATCATTTTGAACCCATTTTTGAAAAATGCTCCCAACCCAGGGGGGAGCATTTTTCCAAAAAATGGTCAGCAATCATCACTGATCATTTTGAACCCACTTGTCCAAAAATGCTCCCAACTCCAGGGGGGGGGGAGGTTGGGAGCATTTTTTCAAAAATGGTCAGGGATCATACAATAAAAAACAAAATTTTAGTCTCTCCAACTTTTGTTGGTTATGAATTGAAAAACAACCAGTAAACCAGTTCTGATTAGAATTTTTGAGATTTTTTACCCTTAATACTCAAGCTTGAAATGAGTTCTTCATAACAGAACTGCATTTTTGAAGTTCCAGCAAAAACCAATAATTCCTAAACCTTTGTCTAAATAAAGAAAGAAAAATCTGGGACCTCTTCCTTGACTTTGATTTTTTTCAGATACTTTTTTCTGTTGAGGCTTTTGGGCTTTTTGGAGGTGTGGTAAAAAATTTTTTCTAGGTTTTGTAATATTTTTCCAGGTTTTT
>JAAUXT010076169.1_pt1 | contig 10831 bp, 10 predicted proteins | sample 7278171 | NCBI WGS metagenome assembly JAAUXT01 (sample SAMN14350112, study PRJNA611818) | marine sediment metagenome | isolation source: surface marine sediment (1.8m) | place: French Polynesia: Moorea | collected 2018-08 | reverse complement strand
GTGTGTCTATTCCTTTTTCTGTGTGTGTGTGTCTCTCTCTCTCTCTCTCTCTCTCTCTCTCTCTCTCTCTCTCTCTCTCTCTCTCTCTCTCTCTCTCTGCCTCTCTCTCTCTCTCTCTGCCTCTCTCTCTCTCTCTGCCTCTCTCTCTCTCTCTGAGCTTGTCTGTGTCTGTCACACTCTCACTCTCTCTCTTCTTTCTCTCTCTCTCTCTCTCTCTCTCTCTCTCTCTCTCTCTGCAGACGTTTGCACAGAGGTTTAATCTTCAGGGGGAGCGATTCACTGGAGAAGTACAAGAAATACAGTAATCAGATGGATTTTGGAAATTTGTGGGGTGGAGCTTTTCGGAGGAGGCGCTGGGCACCTGGATCCGTCCCTGACGTGTTCTCTGTGCTCTGCTGGGTGGAACAGTTCAATCTCTTAGGACGTGTGACGGTAGAGACAGCTGCCCGAGGCTGGTTGCACTCAGGGCCCTTCTGGTGGTGCGAAAATCCGTCACAGCCCCACACAGCTTCATTCACCGCCGGGACAATGATGACAACTTTATCATCTCCATCAAAGACGAAATGCATCGGGAATTTATTCAATTAGAAGCTCATCGATTGATCGGTGCAGTGAAGCTTGTTTCGTTTTCAGCTCCAGGCCTGTTTCACACTGCGTGCGTGAATTCATGCGAGTGAATAGGCTCTGCATCGAAAGCGACGAAGCAGCGCCCAGTATCTTACAGAAGTGATGTTTCTGGAGGCACAAACAGTGTGCATCCATCCATCAGGCTGAAACGCTTGTTGTAGAGACGCAGTGTGAAGACGTCTGCAGTTGTCCTGAGAGATTCCGTCGCAGAGCAGATGACTGATGATTTGTGGGTACGGACCCGGGTTCTGCTCGAGGGGACGACGAGTCTGTATCAGAGTGGCGGGCCGAGAATTCAGCTGTGTTTGCAAACTCTTAACAAACACATGTTTTGGTAACATTTTGGCTTTGTACAAACAGATTCTTTTGTGATTCTGTTGCAGTATCCATTGAAGAACTGTCTTAGGCAAGAAAGTGAAGCACTCTTCAGATGTGCCCATCAGAGAGAATCGGCGACTCTCAGCCCTTTTGCATGCTGTTGATTTCTTTCAACTCACATCACTGCATTTGACGAGGTCATGCCATCTTTCCGCATATCTGCATATCTGCATAACTTGTGCATCACTGAGGCGGACCTGACACTGTCGGTTTGCATGTTGTAACAAGGCTGAGGACGTTTGGTTGGTGTTGGGGACGCGACGCATTTCAGCCAAGCTCGGTGTTCCAGCCTGTGACGAGGCGGTCCCCTTGGTACGTGCCAGTCACTGCTCAGGACTCTTTGGTGTGCTGATCAACACCTCCCATCGTGACGGAGCTGCCAAGCAGATCCCATTGAGGTGTCAGGTACTCAACCCACGACACGTGCAAAGCAGAAAGGAAGCTCTGTGTCTGGTTGACAAGCAAGAGCAGATTAAAGAAAATGCGAAGACAGAAAGAACAGTTCCAAGCCTGTTGAGAGACAGAGAGTTCTTGGGAGGACTCTGATTTAGCCAGGGCCCAAGTCCTCAGGGGATGTTTGTTCTTCGACAGTGAAAAGGCGAACTTGGAGTTTGCGCCTGCGCCACTGAGGGTAAGTTGGAGGCCCCTGGATCCACCCCTGGAGTGACAGCAGTTCCTTTGTTTCTCCGTCTCTTAATGCAAAGCTCCGTTCCACAGCTGACTTGTTCTCTGGTGTGTTTTTTATCAACAAGGAGCTGCACGAGTGCGACACATCTGCCTCATTCTCGCAACAGCTGCGTCTGCTTCAAAGACTTTTGATTGTCACTGCAGAAGTCAAAACTGTGGAGCGGAATAGCTTGAGCCCTGACATCTGTACTCGGCAACCTGTGTCATCAGAACGCAGCAGTCATTGTGCCTGACTCTTTCGGATGATCGTTGTGCTGATCCAAACAAACAGCAATGACATTGAATGTGTGTGGCAACTGGAAATTACATTGTTGTGGAATGGTAACTGTTGTGTCTGCCAGAGTCCGTGAACTTTCCTTGTCACCACACAGTTCCAGCCCTCCGTTTGCTGTCCCAACCCTCTCAGAACCATAAGTCAAACAAATGCCTCAAATGGTGACCCAGTTGGACTTCTCGCTTGGCTGAGAACTACACGGAAACTGGCCATCGGCCACCAAACACAGACGTGGGGACACGGGGCCCTGGATTTGGGTCCGCCTCTGTTTCCACTTCGATGTCCCTGCACCATCAAGCTTTGGTCACGAATTCAGGTCTCTGGCTCAGAGACCGTGCCGCTGAGTCACCCTGACTGCGGTCTGGACCGAGGCCAGCATCAAAGCTGGGCCCCAGCCTGATTCCCCATGTAGCCTCGTTCAGGGTGCATCTTTTCGCACAAGAAGTGCACCGCCAATTGGCACGTGCATCGAAGAAGCGCAAAACGTCACAAAATCCGCGAGACTACAGTTGCAAAATGACACTTCCGCACGAAGAACGGCTTCATATCACATCAAAAACTCTCAGGCTCAGAACTGAATGCCAGGCTTGTCCACAGAAGAAGCCAAGGGTAGAGAAGGGGTACGGGCTCTTTGGAGTCAGAGTCAGATCTGAGCTTGGTTTCCCTTTTGCCCTTCATCTGGACCCATTGCAACCTGTCTCAACCAGAACGCGATCAAATCTGTGGGCTACCAGACCAACTCCGCACCACACAGAGCTTCATGCAACCAATCTGAACGTGATATGCCCCGAAGGCTTCCTCACTTCTGGGCAGATTGACTCTCCCTTGATGTGGAAGATACCGCGGGGATCCAGGGTTTGTTTGAAATAGCTGGGGATCAGGTTTCAGGTTTACACATTTCTCCCTGAAATGGAAGGACAATTGAACCTTGCATTGCAACTCTCAGGTTGGAGGGTGTCCCCACATGGCCTCTGAATCCTCCCCAGGACCGACCTCGTGCACCGTGTCTCTCTCTACCGAGATTCTCAGATCCCAGTGTGACTAATTAGAAACCTGCTGCAGCGTCCTCCCAGGGCGGATCCAGGATGAAGGCAAAGGTGACCTGAGTGCAGGGAGGTGGTATTAAAATTATTTTTTGTCCTGGGAAAGTGAACAACCACGCCTTTGACTTCTGACGGGGCTTAATTTTGGGGGATTCACACTGTCATAGCGCTTGCGTCTGAATTGAATGTTTTCCCATGGCTGTTCTCCCACAGCACTGGATCAGCGACCCCAGGATCCGCTCCTGATTATCCCATCAATAAAACGTTTCCGCCATTCACGAGGCGCCTGATTATTCTCGCCTGTCAAGACGTCTGACGACATCAAAGCGAAGCTAATCAGCGGGGATCCCTCTGAGGACGCACCTTCTCCGCGGGCGCGCTTCCAAAAGAGGTTTGGTCTTCCAGAGAGAAGATCTGGCTTTCACTGCGATCAGTCTGAGGCCGGATTTACACCAGGTGCTTCGTGCACTGTCGCCACTTTGACGAATCACAGGCCTTACGACACTGGTGCTGGCACTCAAATGAAGTCATTCAGTGATCTCCGTTGAAGTATTGACGGTTCCTACCTGTGAAGCTGGGCGGGAGTATGCGCAGCGCCGTCAGCAGACACGACGTGAGGCTCCCGGACCCGACGCCCACGTCGAGCACGCCCAGACCCAGCACGACGCCCGCGCACCACAGCGCGCGCCGCCACACGCTCCTCATCCCGACGAGACGGCGCCGCCGCCGCCGACCCGCCGCCGCCGCCGCCAGCATCGTGTCCGAATCGATCCAACCGCGCACGGCCCGACGCTCCTCATTCAATGAGCTCAGGGTCGCTGTCCAGACCGAGTTTGCTTTGCTGCAGTTTTTCAGTATTTTTCTGGTACTGAACGGGGAGAAGAAGACAAACCCTCGTGACGTTCACATGAACATCAGGCCTATTGGGGCACGTCACAAGAGACAATAGTAACCGTGGCTTTGTGTCTTCAAATGCCGCAGCAATCAAAATCCAAGTTCTGTGCCAACTGTCAATCCTTCACATATCCCAGTTTGAATAGCTCTTTTTGTCCCTAAGTCCAGCACGCCCTGTTTCCAGAACTATTTGTCGATTAATTCCTCCCAGATAGAGAAAGTTAGAGCACGGCTTTATCCACAGGTTTCAGCGAGGGAATCCAACATAGCTCCTCGCACCTCAAACATCCCATCAGCTGTCGCCCCGTCAGTCGCTCATGCTTGTTTCACACGGCGCACGCCTCGGAATGCGTCGTCGTGTCACGTGCACAGAGATGCCACCCAAATCCCTGAAAATAGGCATGAGAGAGATAAAACAAGGTGCAACGAGGAGACATCCAGGTGTCAACCAGGCCTGGACCTCGTCGCCTCAGACAGGCTTCTCATTCTCCACTGTCTGCGGTTTTGCGGTTTCTACTGGCCCGGCGCGCAAAGGCTTCTGCTGTTTCTTGTCGCTGTCCCTGTCACCTGTGCTTGCCCTTGCTCCTGACGAGGCTTTCCCCACCTTGCTCCGCCCCTTTTCCTGGCCCTATCTCTGTCCCCCTTGCTCTGGTGCTGGCTATGGCCTTGGCCTTGGCCCTGGTCCTGGTTCTGGTTCTGAACCAGCCCCTGGCCAATCTCAGGCCCTGACCTTGGACTCTTCCCTTGCCCTGTGCTAAACCCCTCCCTGATCCTGGCACTGCCCTATTCTCTGGGTCCATCCGTCTTCGCCTCAGTCTCTATCCTCGCACCTTATCCTTCCTCCCTCTCCTCGCGCCCTCCTCCCCCCGTCTCACCCTCTCGTGGCTCCGCGGCTAAACGGCGTCTTCCTTCCTGGAGCTGCACGCGAAGACGCGGTCTCTCTGTGTGTGAGGGAATCCGTGTGAAGGATCGCCTTTTCATTACTTGAGCACCTCGCCACCGTTTCCGCTGCAGCTTCGTGAGTCGGAAGGAGCTGCTGGGCCTCGGAGGAGGCTTTGAGGAACTTGGTGGAAGAGGAGCACTGTGACAGCGATGCCTTCTGTTCCACGTCGTCGCTGGGGAACCAGCTCCAAATTTTGATGACCACAACTCTGCAATCCAGGACGGATCCAAAAGGTCACAGGACTCAGCCCCTTGAACCCCCGAGCTCCAGTCAATGAAATGTTCACTCATCAGGCACAACTTTCTTTCCGTTTCTTTTCGTGGTTTCGACCAGGTCCCAACAACCTTTCCTGAATCCAGCCCTGCTGAATCCAAACAGTTTGTTAAATTGGTTCCGCAAACCTTTCCTCTACTTCTGCAAAATGTGTTTTGTTGTGTTTCTGATATTCGCGTTCAAGCAGGATTTCATCGCACTCGAGATGGGGATTTTCACAGTGGCGGCCGCTTCCATAAACCGCGGGTCCGGTGTGACCAGCTTCATCAATAGGAAGATTGAACGCGCTCCTCCGGTCTCCCTCACACAGGACGCATCGTCCGATGCGTTTTGCGCAAGTGAAGGAGTACCGCATCATTGCGTGAAACACTGGATGCGTCAAGCCCCGCGTCCCTGTGCCACACGACGCAGCACCGATTCAGATTTTGCCTGGAAACAGTGGCACAGTGCGCCCAGTGTGAATTCCAGGTCTGTTGGTTGGTTCATTCACCGAAGTAACAGGTAGCAGCGTGCATACAGCCATCTGTGACGCAGCTCCTTTTGATTGAGACTCTTGTGTGTGTGTGTGTGTGTGTGTGTGTGTGTGTGTGAGTGTGCGTTTGTGTGTGTGTGAGTGTGTGTGTGCGTGTGAAACACAACGCGGAGCGCACGCAGTGTGAATCCGGCTTCCTCCCCACCAAAGTCCTCTCGTGCCCAAGCGCACCTCAACTCCATTGAACTCTCTGATTGGCTCAAAATTGACTTTGTCGCCTTTCTGCGCAGACGCACACATGGGCCCTGGACTACGGGCGAGTTGAGGGAGCGCGAATGGACCGAACGTGCAGCGAGAGTGCCATTCATGCACCGCAGAAAACTGCATAAAGACGCCTGTCACGCATTTGGAGTGCACCACAGCAAGAAGAACCTGGTGCAAAACGAGGCAACTCCATGGGTAGCGCACCCGCTGATGCTGTTTCTGACCCAACCCATGTCAATTTTTCTCTGGCGTTGTACTGATGGGCTTTTCAACCTGTTGTCAATGCAAATTCAGAGTTGAGAGCTTGTCCTTTGCAAGCAACAACCACCACCTGAAAGCACAATACTGTGCCTGATAGCACAAACTGATGGACATCCCAAAATTTTCGGGGGCATGAGTGTTGCTGAATGTGGAACCTTTTTACCAGGGATCTGTATGGATACCTGCAACTTTTTGTCAAGTCAGCAGCACAAATTGGTGAAGCGCGCCGCCCACACATCAGAGCGCGTGCGCGTTGTGTGCGCCTCAGGGCGTCTTCTCCTCCATTACCCGCGCTGCGCGGGTAGAGCTGCTCAGAGGAGCCAGGCAGCTCGAGCCGTGGGGTGATGTGAGGTGCGTGACCTGCCCCAATCCATGTGGTCATCCCGCCGTGCTTGTTTTCCACGTCGCAGGTGTGTGCGGCACGTCGAGAGGAGACGCCTCGTGGTGACGCTACGTGCAGACGGCGCGTACAGACGCTGCGTGGAGACGCCACCCAGAGACGCTGCGGAAATCGATTCCCGTTCCCTTCATCCCACATCAACACAAATTGCCTGTTTACTTTGCTTCTGAAGTTTCTCAGAGGGATGCAGAGATCCAACAGTCTTTTTCCTCTGTGCTATTTTCAGAGGAAAGGCAGAAAGAAGAAAGGCATCGTTTCCCACCGAAGGGAAATTTGCAGGAAATCCATTGAACACACACGCAACGCGCACCAGCGGGACAGATCCAGAATAGAGCCAGGCAGCCTGTTTTGATTTTTAGGACTGGCAAAGAAGAGAGAAATTACAGCAGCAACACAAAATTTAAAGGCAGAACAACTTTCAGGGAAGCACGCGCTTGGATCACTGGATTTCAACATTTAGCCCTGTTCAGTCATCCGGTTTTGAACCAAAATCACCAGCATTGCTGCTTCTGCGCTTTCCTGTAGCTCCAGACAGTCTGGAAATTACACTGATTGCATCCATTTGACTCGAAACCAGACGTACGAGTACCAAGGGCTTTGGAAGCTCAGCCCCGTGCATGACGCACCAAAGTAGAAACAACAATGTGCCCTCCATAGAAGTGCAGCAGTAGGAAAGTGGTCAGGTCTGGGCTCACGTCAGGCCCAACCTTGAGAGAATCCTTGGGGTAGGCTCTGGCCAAATCCTGGCTGCGGAAGACTGATGGTCTGTGGACGGGATTATACCGTCCCATCGTTCGGACTCTCGCTGCGTGTGTGCGAGGCTCGGTCCTCGCTGAACTCTTCTAAACACAAACTGACAGCTTCGGCGCCCGCGCCGCCCCCATAAAAAGCCTCGGCCTCCGTGGGCGGCACCTCTGTGCAGGGAAAACCATTTATCACAACCGGCTTTTCATTCTCCCTTCTTCCAGGGAGCGTGGTGGGATCAAGAATTCGCTCCCGAAACACTTTTTTTTGTGTCGCGGATGATTGGATTCCTTACAGTGGACAGTCATCAGGTCTCTCTCTCTCTCTCTCTTTCTCTCTCTCTCTCTCTCTCCATCTCCGGCGGTAACTGTTGCACCATTTCAGGCCATCTACCGGTTACACGGCGCCGCCCTCGATGCCCCCGACGCCGCCACCGACGCCCTCCCCTCACCCGACGCCGTCGCCGACGCCATCTTCGCCGCGATCGATCGGAACCGCGATGGAACGCTCAGCGTCGACGAGTTCGTCAAGGGCGCCAAGACGGACGCGACGCTCGTCACGCTCCTCTCGGGCGACGTCAAGGCCCTGCGCGGACTTCCGGTCTGAAGGGCACTTCCGGTGTGGACAGCGCCATCTGGTGGTTTTCCTATTATCTGAACTTGAATGGAACATCACCGTTCTATCAAGGATGAACGTGTGTCCGTGCACGTTCCCCCATGGCTGACGTCAAAAATTCCATCATTGGGTTCAATGTTAAATTTTGACGCCGACGTCAAAAAAAAAAAAAAAGACCGCGTGTCACCAATGTGAACACCGCTCCTTTCTCAGTGCAATTCAACGGGATCAAATAACGTGCACAAGAAGTTACAGCAGAGCCACGTGTGAGCCCCATGTTGAGATGTTTGTAAACAAGCGGCGTCCGAACACCACGTGTGAGTCCAGTATACGAACTGACCTTGGAACCCAAGGTCACCGCGAGGCCGTGTAAAAGTGTTTTTGTGCAAACGAAATAAACGATTGCGTTTTCCCAAACGAAAGACTTGTGTCAGTTCAAGTCCTTTCAAATGGTGCTTGGGTTGCTTTGTTCAAAGCCTTGCTGTGAACCAACTCGTGCTGCCCCCCTCCCACCCACCCACCCACCCACCCACCCAGTATTTGGTGCCGCTGGCGCAAATGGACAATGTTTCCTGTTCGTCATGTTTGTGTACCGTAACCACCCGTGTTTCAGAAGTACATTTTTGTTCCAAAATTGAGCACCAAAACTAGGGTCACATTTTTTTGACTGGGTGTGAGTTTTGTTCTTTCAATGAGATCCGATGCCAGACAATCAAGATCTTTGCTAGGGTACGTCTTATACTTGGGTGCGACTTGTACATGAGTGAATACGGTATTTTAGAATCGGTCGCAACCTGTGTGTGTGTGGGGGGGGGGGCCGTCGCCATATCCTTGCTCGCCCCGTCCTTGACCCCAGCAGGTCGCCAAGGTTACAAGTTTACTTGACTGTGTTTCTGATGAAACGCCGAGCACAGGAGGATGAGACGGGTCGGGTTCCAGGGAGCAGGGCTGTTGATGTTTACAGCGCCTGAGGCGAACAATGGAACAGGCAGTGGAGAGAAAAAAGTTTGTTGAGCCAACGTATCCAGGATACATTGTTTCATTCTGGATGTTTCTGGTGTTGCGTCCTTTGTTCATGTCAACGTGCTCTGCGTGCTTCACGTGGTTTGCGTCAGATGCGTCAGATGCGTCACGCAACGTTGCGTCCATCGCGTCTGGTCAGTTGGCGCAGCTTTGCAAAGCGACAACGCCTCACGTACGAGTATCACGTCACAAACGTGACGCGACCCCAGGCTCCCATGCACTCTGAAACAAGCCTGACTTACCGTATTCACCCGTGTACAAGTCGCACCTGAGCATAAGACGCACCCCCAAATTATGCCTTGATTTTCTGGTATCAAGTTCACATTATAAATACAGTAATTTCATACCCATGTGTGAGATGCACCCTTGCTTTTGGTGCTCAATTTTGGGACAAAAGGAGCGTCTTTTTCACGGGTGGATACGGTACACAGCAGCACAGCGCATTCAGTGTGTGGCTGCAGTGGTGCCCAGGGAAGTGCCCAGAATCCAGGACTCCAGGGTACACACCCTGTCCCACCCCTGATTTTCTTTTGTCCAACTTTTTTTTGACACCGGTGTATAATTCAACTTCACTCCAAGTTTTTGTCCCAAAGACAAAATGTTCTTCAACAACTTCGTTCCTTATTTGCCAATCGGATTGTTGCAGTTGAGGTCGCCCCTGACCAGATCCTGGAAGAGTGTTCCGGACTATTTTTAGCCCCTGTGTCTGGCTGCGCGCTGTCTCCGCATCTCCTGATCAACGAGCGAACTTTGTCGGCTCGGGTTCCAAGAGTCTGGCTCCCAGATGAAACGCGAGTGGAGCAGACCGCCGCCAGGAGTCGCTTCGGGATCTCCCACACCGGAAGCGTTACGACGTCGACGTCGACGTCAGGATGCCAACGTCGACGTCAAATTTTTGACGCCGATGGATGATGCCAGCGTGAAAACCCATTCTGCTTTTGATGGCCGTCACTGGACGCCGACGCCAACATTTTTGACGTCGCCGTCAAAAAGAAACAAACGACGACGCGTTGTGTCCCTGTGCCAAGCTGAGTGCCCTCTCTGTCGCCTCTCTATTTGGGTGCGCTTGTGCCACAATGTTTTATATTTTTATTTTGCACGCAGAGGGTGTGTCAGGCGCATCCAGTGCGCGACAGGGAGACGCACCATGCAGGGGATGCTGTTGGCCCTGGACGCAGAACGCATACACTGTGCAGCAGGTCTCAGTGGTGTGCATGGAGACTCAGCCCACAGCCGTGGTGGGTTTGGCAGGGTCTGGAGCCCGACCTGGTTCCCGGAGCCAAGTGCAGCGGGAGCCAGGTTTCCCGGGTACCAGGCGGAAGTGGCGAGGGACGCGCGCGGAGTGGCTGCGGGAACCAGTGCGACACTACGCTGTGAGATAAGTGGCTCTGCCGTGGTGGGGACTTTTATTGGGAAGAGTGGGTTGGGAATTCAACCTCGACTTCAATGGTTTCAGCTAAACTGACACCAACAAGTCTGGGAGATCAACGATCTGTGTCTCTCTCCCCTTCCACTGTCTCTGGTTTTCTTTTCATTTTCTCTGTCTTTCCTCTCGATATGTCTCTCTCTTATACATGCTCTCCTTCTTGCTTCTCTCTTGTCTGCATCTCTCTCTTTCCCTCTCTCCCCCCTCTCCCTCTCTCTCTCTCTCTCTCTCTCTCACTCCCTCTCTCTCTCCCTCCCTCTCTCTCTCCCTCTCTCTCCCTCTCTCCCCTCTGTCTGTTTCTCCCTCTCTCTCCCTTTCTCTCTATCTATCTCTCTCCCCTTCTCTCTCTCCCTCTCTCTCCCCTTCTCTCCCTCTCCACCTTCTCCCCCTCTCTATTCCCCTCTCTCTCTCTCTCTATCACTCCCTCTCTCACTCTCCCTCCCTCTCTCTCTCCCTCTCTCTCCCTCTCTCCCCTCTGTCTGTTTCTCCCTCTCTCTCCCTTTCTCT
>JAAUXT010060896.1_pt1 | contig 10831 bp, 9 predicted proteins | sample 7278171 | NCBI WGS metagenome assembly JAAUXT01 (sample SAMN14350112, study PRJNA611818) | marine sediment metagenome | isolation source: surface marine sediment (1.8m) | place: French Polynesia: Moorea | collected 2018-08 | reverse complement strand
GAGATTGATCACGGCGACTGGACCACAGACGTGTGCTCGCCGGCCCCCCTCTGTCCATCCCTCTGTCCCTCCCTCCCTCCCTCCCTCCTTCTGTGTGCGGAGCCCGCGGGGGAAGCGTGTTCCTTCCCTCTGTTTCTAATGGATTTCTTCAACCGGCGCGGTGGTCTATTCTGAGGCGCGCGCTTTTGACACGTCTGTGATGCATGAGGCTGGGTGGAGTTTTGGGGATGGGTGGGTCACACTGGGTACGTCATGCATTTGTACAAACTGAAGGGCAGACGCAGTGCCTGTTGGTTGGCATGGAGACGCCGCGCGTGACGCCACTGGCGTGACCTTGGGTTTCACCGTATTTCCTCTTGTGCCCACAGGTGCGGACTGGAGCGTGTGGAAAGTTCTGACGGAGGAGTGGTCCACGCCTTATGGTACGTCCCAGAACGTGTTCGCGCCGTCGTGTTTGACGCGTTGTCGATGTCGGGTCCATTTAACTGTGCGGGAGCAAACAGACTGGTCTCTCGCTGAACGCTCCGCTTTTGTCCAGCTTCATCTCGCGAGATCCGCATTTCGTGATGAGACTCCGTGTTCCCTTCTGTGAAACAACAAAGAAAGGCTGACCCTGGAAAACAACAGCGCTTCCAACAGAACCGAGTGCGCACATGCGCAGTGAAACCGACCTGCATTTGGGGCTCATCGTTGGGACGAAGACGTCCGCATCACGCGCGACCTGATCTGATCCACACTCAAAGTTTTTCTCCCAGAAACGTGACGCAAGTGGTTTGTTTATGTGGCGCAAATCTCCCCCTCGTGCGCAGCTCGTGTCTCCTCCCAGCACAACGTGTCTCAAGCAGGCGTCCCACACTGACGGCTCGCCCTTCGACAAACCGTGCCTCTACAAGCAGCATCTCGCATCTCTACCAAGCCTTACGTGTACTGCGTCCCCCCCCGCCTTGTATGCAGGCACACTGCATCTCTCCAGCAGCTGAACCGCGTTCTCTCCCCACCATGTACCTCGCCCCTTCCATGCCATAACGCGCCGCATAACGCTTGTCTCTCTCCGCAGGGATCCTGGTGACGGTCGGACTGGGCGTCACTCTGGGCATCGTCATCGGGATCCTCCTGCTCGTCTGCGTGCTCGTCTTCATGAAGAGGTCAGTGCTCGTGTGTGCGTGCGTGCGTGGGTGCGTGGGTGCGTGTGGGTGGGTGTGCGTTCACGTTTTCCTTGCGCGTGCGAGAGCGCGCAGGTAAACGTGTGCACGTGCGTTATCCCTCTACGTTCATCTTTACTCGTATGTGCGCTTGTAGGTGTTTGAGTGTGTGTGTGTGTGTGTGTTTGTGTGTGTGTGTGTGTGTGTGTGTGCGTTCACGTACCTGATGTGTATCTTTACCACAACAATGTGGCAATCGACGCCAATCTCAACGAAAGCGAGCGTGCCACCCTGTTTTTACCAGTTGTCGTTTGACTCAAGGTTCAGCCATGCACGTACAACAAACAATTGAAATTTGTTCAATTCTCTTTCAGAAGGAAGGCGTTGCGTCCCCCTGAGGACATCCGAACCTACGGCGCAGGGGCGATAATAGAGGCAGAAGACGCCATCAACCGGAAGTGGGACGCCGGGCCGGACTACCGGATGTCACGTGACTCGGAGGACAGAGCGTCTGGGCCGTACGCGCATGTGCAGTGGGACCCGGAAGTCTCGGACGGAAACGGCGGCGGCGTGGACCCGGGCCCCGTCCACGCCGCTGATCACGTCAACGTGATGGCGAGACAGTACGGCATTCCGCGAGACTTGCTCGTGGACAACAAGCTGCCCCAGCCCCATCAGTACGGGATTTACGATCGGAGGACGGACCACGTGTACGAGAAACCCACGTGATTGATGAGCACGTGACTAAAACAATAGTAAACAATGGGAACTTTTAGCACGTGCCCCATCTCACGTCACCACCAACGTGGGGATGTGGCGTGTGGCGGTGACGTCACAATAGGGACTTTATGCAACGGCGTTTGTTTCAAACGTCGCGCCACTCATCGCGTCACTTGGTGTATGGTGATTGGCCAGTGCCATGGAAACTGTGCACAACATCACCAATTTGTGTGCTCTTTTTGACGTTGGCATTAACGCGACGTGCACCTCCAACGTCGTGCATAAAGTCCCTATTGACGACAAGCCTGGAAGCAGGAAATTTTTTGTCTCTTGGTGTGGCGCGCAGTGAACAAGAAGTGTTTCACAATGGAGTGGTGTACAAGTGACTACACCAAAGGAACGTGCTGACTATGGAATCCGCTGTGAAAAGACACGCCTGCACAGTATCAACATTCAGCCAATGTTCAGATGACCTGGAGTTTCGACTGGAGATACAGTGTGGACCGAGGCTCGATGCTAAATATCGCGTTTCCCGTGGCAACAAGAGAATTGTGCAGCTCACAGCACACATATTTCTTCGAGTCACCAGAATCAACCCCGTGAATCCACCCCGGATCCACCCTGGATGCACCTCCGCTGCAGTGCAGTGGGAATATTCACGCTGGAAATGTCACACAACAGGTGGACTATTCTCTTGCGGATCCAGGGTTGAGGTCAGAAGGCCTGAACCTCAGGGGGGGGGGCAACTCCAACTGTGAACATTTTCCACAAGGAAACGGAAACATTGGGCGTGTTTGATTTCCGTGTGCCCGCGGCTGGCCGAGTCATGCAGCCCAAATGACTGACTTCTCCCACTTTACCCCATCTCTCAGCCAGGGGTTAAGTGGCGCCACTTCGCTGACGCCAAGCCGCACACGTAAATTATGGAGCACTGCCATTTTTATTTTGAGTCTGCGACGCAAAAGTGGCTGGAAAATGGCTGTTGTTGGGTCGGGAGACCCAGGCCCTGCACCCTGGATCCGCAGGGGACGATTTCAGTGTCACGACTCAGTCACGTTTGAATAGGAGGAAAAGTTTCCCAGCAACTGCCGACACGTTTCTCTTCAAACCACATTCTGTTTTTTTTTCATCACCGACCAAGCAAACAATAGGACATTCCATATTGCGCCGCCATTGCTGAAATGGACACCATTTTCGCGCGGAATTGAAATTGAAATTGCAGAATTTTGTATTTTCTGTTTTTTTATTTGCCATTTCAGATTTCCCGTTTTTTTTTCCAAGAAACATTGTGTTCACATGCGTGATGCTATTGTATGAAGACAAAGTCTAAATTAGTTTTGTTGTGCGTGTTTTTGTTGCGAGGTGCGGGGCAGTGATTGTGTGAATAATGCGGACGCGCTGCCCTTTCTCACCGACGCCTTATTAAAAAGCTGTGAGCGCCAGGCGCCTGGGAGAGGCTTGACGAATTGGATGAGGAGGGAAGCGGACAGCTCCGCTGATGAAAACCGCAATTTGTCTCACGCGCGTGTCGGGTGTTGTTACAGCGGGGGAGAGAGGGCTCCCCTTGAGGCCCCAGCCTCGCTCCCCCCCCTTGGGGCTGCTCTCCCCTCCCCCACGGGTCCAGTCTTCCCTCCCCTGGGGCCAAGTCTTCCCCCTCTATCAGCCCCTGGTGGTTCCCCCTATCATGGGCCCCACTCTCCCTTTTCACACGGCCCTCTCGTCCCTCCCTTGGGACTTGCGTTTCCAACTCTGTTTTCCCTGGTTCCCCCTCTCATGGGCCCCAATCTACCCACTCCTGGGCTCTGCTTTCCCTCTTGCACAGCGCATGGCTCTTCCCCCATCATCAACGTCTACGTGTGGATCAGCCATTTGGTGGGCCCATTCACGCTTTCACGGGCCCCACTCAGCACATGCTGGAGGGGTCTTTCCACGGGTCCCATTCTCCCCTCTCCACGGGTCCCCGCTCCTTTCCTCTCTCGGGTCCCCTCTCGCCGTCTAATGGCGGCACGCCGCCGTCTCACGATGGCTCCTTCAAGAGGTGAAGTTGCTGCTGAGTGGGCACGGGAATCGCGTTGAGGACGGTTCACAGCAAACGCGTGAGGCGGTCATTACGCAGGCGTCCGCAGTATGTGTGTGTGTGTGTGTGTGTGTGTGTGTGTCTGTCTGTCTGTCTGTCTGTGTCTGTGTCTGTGTGTGTGTCTGTGTGTGTGTGTGTCTGGTGTGTGTGTGTGTGTGTTCGTGTGTGGTTGCCTTTGACTTGAACCCATTTGCCAGCAAACACCACAGACCTGCGCCTATGTGCGGCCAAAACTCTTCCCGCAATACACCCTGCATTCACAAGACACGCCCAGCGACGCACGCACTCACGTGACCCACACAACGTGAACCCGGCACCAGGGGCGCCACATGCGTCTTCATGCGTCCACCATCCTCAGAGTCCTCACCAGTGAAAACAGCCCCGGACGAGAGTGGGCGCAGATTGTCAGAATCGCGGGCAATTCGCGTCCATCAGACCCTCGCGGGGCGCCGGAGAGCGTCGTTTGACGACTCCATTGCGTGGCTTTAATTGGCACTTCGCAGGCGGTGAGTATGTCGCCGTCCATTCCGCCCCAACGCGCCACGCATGCTAAATAGCGGACAGGCTTCCTGTGCCAGTCAGAACTGCGCTTTCTTCCAAATAAGGAAATTTGAGCCTTCGCTCTGATTCACACTGGTTGCGTCGCGTCGCTGTGCAAATGGATGACACGAGGCATTCGAATCCAGTGTGAATCCGCCCCTCCTTTTGTATTGCAAAAGTGAAAAAAATAATTGACGCAGATTTGTGAAATCCAAAACCCGGCAAAAGAGAGAACAAAGCAAAGCCATTACATTTGGATTGGATGACAAAGGAGAAATGCAAAGCACAATGGAAACTTCCGCTGTTTTGAAATGGGGTCTTTCCGTGAAACTCTCAAGCGTAGAAAGCGCTCCTGCACCATTGCGTCTCCTCTTCACACAGGCCTCCCTCACCGGTATGTTTGATCAAAGATTTCTTCGCGTCTGGAGAGAGGGGAGTCGTCTCGTTTGTGCAGGAGACTCTGACTTCCCAGTTGAGAACCGGCACCGCCTTCGCCTCCTATTCCAGGCACCGACAGCGCCAGGTGTCTGGTGGGGCGGGAACCGTCTCGCGTCCCCGTGCTTTGCGACGCAAAGCGTGGACTGAGTTTTAGCAAACGCGTCCGCTCTTACCCCCCAGTCCACACCACGTGCGCAGCGCACGACGCACCCACTTTTATGACATCCACACACAAATAGGGTTGAAGCCCAATTGCAATCACAGTGACATGTGGAACTGTTGGTGTGAACACAACTACTCACTGCCCATTAACTTTGCCTTTTGTATGTGTGATACCTATTTTTGGTGCGGTGTGACCTTGGTGTGCATTGCGTGGACGAGCTTGGTGTGGATTTCCCCTCAATGCGCATCACTGCGGTGGGTGCTGTTTTCTGTGAGAAAACTCACAAAACAGGAAACAAATGTCTGGTGTGTTGTGCCTCAACTGCCATGTTGGTAATCTTGTGGCTGTACCACCGCGTGTTTGAATGTTGAGGCTTTGCTTCCCCTCGTCACTAAGTCCGGTATGATGTTCTGCGTCTTACCCAATGATACCCGCTCAGAAACAAGACGAAGAGACAAGACACGAAGAAAGTTCCTTTGTTGCCCATTGTTTTGTCAGACAAAAGAGTCGAACCTGCCAGATTCAATTTTTTTTCAGTGTTCACCGTGGAGCCATTGGACGCGGGTGGCTGTTTCCAGACAAAAGCTGACCAGCCGATTCTATTGTCCTTCACGGAGTCGCAAGAACATGCTCAGAATGCTTTGATTCTGCACAGTCAATGAGAGATATTCTCAGCTTATGCTTCCTTGAAGGTGGGCACTGTGTGTGCGAGAAAGTTGCTTTGTTGAAAAATATCTCAGTGCAAACAAAGCTTTTGGTGATGAAAACTTTTGTGGACCAAGAATGGGGCCCCCGTCGGAAAAATCTGCTGTTGAAAAAACGGCCAAAAACACTGATATGTTTGGTCGAGAATCATCAGCATTGCATGGCGTTTGGTCTACTGGACAAATTCTGAATGTTTTTCTTCGCTGCCTATTCCAGGCACCGCCAGCGCTGTAAGTCTGGTGGGGTGTGAACCGGCTCGCGTCCCCGTGCCTTGCGACGCAACGCGTGGACTGAGTTTTAGCAAACGCGTCCGCTCTTACCAGAGGGAGAAAAAGTTTGGAGTCTCCCCTCGCGTCTGCAGCGAGACGCATCATGTGTGATTCCGTACACACCCCGAGGCCTCCCCACCCAGCTACAGCTACAGCTACAGCAGCAGCAACAGCGGCAGCGGCGACGGCATTACCTCCCACGTCTGCATCATTAATACCCTGGAATTAAAGCAAATCTGTTTTGTCTCAAGGAGAATTCTATTCCTGCGGCACTCCGGGAGCCTGACAACTGCAAATGCCTTATTCATGGGGCTGCTGCTACTGTAGGGAGGGGAAGGTAAGGGGCGGGGCCGGGTTCACACGGGATGCGTCGTGGGTTGCGTGTGCTGCGCGTCTCAAGTTGTCTCAATAGCCAGATTAGCGGCACAAATGACCAAATGTTATAAGAAAAATGCGAGGTGAAGCACCCAAATAAGGTACCACGACAAATTAGGCGTTTTCACATTGGTGACTAACGCGGTCGTTTTTTGGACGTCGGCGTCAAAGTTTGACATTGAATCCAATGGTTGAATTTTTGACGTCAACCCAAAAAAAACGACCTCGCGTCACCCAATGTGAAAACACCATCAGGCACCACACGCAACAAATTTCAGGGCAGGCTAAACCTCGCTAATGAGCGCTTTGTTTGCAAGTTAACGCAGCGCTGTTTCTCTCGTGCATCCAGGCAACGCGTGACGTATCTAGCGTGACCCCACCCTTGAGGGGGATGTTGAAGACAATTAGCAGTGCAGTGTGAGACTCGGCCCCCCGGGGGGTTAATTGCGCGGCGTGGAAAGGGAAGCGCTGGAGTAGGCTTTCAGAGCAGCCGGAAAGCATTCCAAGCGATCCCCCTCCTGACACACGAGCAGAATCTGGTGCTGCTGTTGCTGCTGGTGCTGAGAAGAAGAAGACATAGACACTGCTCCAGTGGATCCAAAGGGGGAATGGAGTCTGGGGCATCCCCCAGCCCCCCCCCCCCCCGAAAATTTTTTATCCTATTTGGGCGCCACAGGCAAAACCTGGTTTGCTCTCTGAATGTGTTTATTTTGCAATTGGGGGCGGCGTGGGGGGGGGGAGGTTGAACCCATTCGCCTTGTCTCCCCCCCCCCGCCGCCGACCTCAATCCTGGATCCACCAGAACTCCGTGCTGTCATTTTCAATTTCAAAAAAAATTGAGCACAGTTCTCTCGAGACAATCAGTTGCACGAATTTTGAAAAATGTTTGGCATTTTGAAAAAGTTTGTCTGATTGGAGCAAGATCTATGCACGCGAGCTGCGTAGCACGAGGCTGCGTCGAGCAGGGTCACGTGAAACTACCATCTGTCACTGAGCATGCGCAGAAGGAGTGTTGTTCCGTGGGAGTGTTTTCAAATGTAATCAGACAGGCGCCCCCCCCCCACACACACACACACCAGTCTCAAGTTTCACCAAAGTGGGAAATTCATTACGCGGGAAAACACGGGAATGTGTTTTTCCTCGACGCGGAAGAGGCTGAGTTATGGAGACGGGTTGTTCGGTGAACACACGGAGGAATTAATCTGATTAGGCTTGGATAATCCTCGGGGGGATAATCCGCAGGGAGTCCTGAGACTGGGGGATGCTCCGCCCTGCAGTGATCCTGCTGCTGCAGGGTGTGTTCCGCCGTCACTGCCTCCTTCGGGAGGGGCTCCAAATAGCGCCCAGGGGGGGAAGGTCCTGATGCTGTGGGTGCGTTGGATGGAACTGGTGAGGGTGGGTCTGCACATGGGGGAGGGGGGATTCAGCAAGAAATGCGTGCGTACACACGTGAGTGAGACACTGTAGGAGATTATCCGTGTGTTTCCGCTTTCTTGACAGATCTTGAACTGTCTGCCGATTCACCAGTGGTAAAGAAGTGTAATGAGTCCATTCTGGATGCTCTCATGTCTGTTTTGCGCCCTTCCACACGGCCATGGACGCGCGCCGTTTCTTGGACGATCCAGAATCCAGCTGAAAGTTGCGTTGGTGAGGCTCTCTGAGGAGTTTGAGGAAGGATGGATCCCAAGAGCATTCCAGCTTCAGGAGATACAGGTTCCTGGACCCTCCAACAGATTCCGCAAACACCCCTGGATCCTCCCGTGGACCACTGGTCCTCCCACAGATCCATTTGACAAACCTCTCTGCATCTTCCAATGGATGCTGTTTCCAACACAAATATCTTCTGAATCCCACCATGGACCCTGGGTACACCAGGGACACCCTGTCTCTGGATCCCCAACAGACCCTGACCCTATCCATGGACCCTCTGACAGACCCCTGGATCCCCCACCCTGGAGCGGCGCGACACTGGAGGGTTCCGCTGCTTTGTCACAGCTCCCCGAGCCGCGCCCCGGGTGAGTAATTACCTGAGTGGCGCGGGAAGGAGCCGGGGCTTTGTTTCTACACAACTTCATTAGCGGCCGTCTTCACTGCGGCTCCCGGGGGAGGGGAGGGGAGGGGAGGGGAGGGAGGGGGTGTGGCTGGGAGGGAGGGGGACGTCAGCTTGGGAAGGGTGGCTCAGGGAGGGGAAGGGGGCACAGGGAGGGGGAGGGCCACAGGGAGAGGGAGGGGGCATGGGGAGAGGGAGTGGTGACGAGGGGATGGGGAGGGTGGCACAGGGAGGGGAATGGCGACTCGGGGAGTGGAAGCTGTGGCTATGGGGAGAGGGAGGGTGCAGCCCCGGGGAGGGGGAGGGCATTTGGCTCTGCAGCAATGGTGGAATTCGCCTTGCTGGGGTCGCGGACAAACCACATTTCAAGAAATTTGCATTGGGCCACGGACGCAGCAAGGTATCAGCTTGATGACTGTGTTTGTTCGGGAGTCTGGAAGTCTTCAGGCAGAAGCGCGAATGACAATCGACTCGAGCAGACACTGATCTGCGCTACTGTCGTGTGTGTGCGTGTGTGCGTGTGTGTGTGCGTTTGTGCGTGTGTGTGCGTGCATGTGTGCGTGTGTGTGTTTGTGTGTGTGTGGTGTGTGGGTGCGTGTGTGGTGTGTGTGCGTGTGTGGTGTCGTGTGGGTGCGTGCCACGCAATCAAAACCAGAAGCACAAAAGGACAGTTCTAACTCAGGTGAAGAAAATTTAGCTCAAAGCTGCACAAGTTTCATTTTTGGCTCTGCGAAATCTAACCACTTTCACTGGAAGAAAAAGAATATCTCTGACACAGGGCAGAAAATCCATCTGCATTTGATTGAAGAACTCAACGTGTACCGAGGTGGTGTCGTTTGCCCAATTGAGAATCGATTCTACTGCACTCCGTCGTCTCTTTGTCTCCGGCGCCTCCACCGAAGGAGGGCGGTGCAGGAAATTAACTGGTAAAAATTAACCTTTTAAACTTAATACCTCCTCAAGCTTATTCTTCAGCTGTATCGATTACCACAGCAGCTGACGCCCTTGTTCGGTTGTGAAGAGAAATATGTCTTTTTTGCAAAGAAAAAGAAAACTCTTCTCGTGGAGAAAGGTTGTTCTTTTTTTCAAAAATGCGAAGATGAGAGAAACAGACCTACCACGGTGGAGATATGGCAACTGCGCGTGCGCAAAAAGCGCCATTTCGACTGGAGACCTCGCGGTTTGCCTGGAAGGATCCAAAAGGGGTCTGGCCCCTGAGATCCCTTCGCCCCCTCCTCTTTTGCACAATTTTTTGCTTTTTGAAACATGTTCACCTTTGAAAGTTGTGCGCACGCGAGTTGAGTCCCCCACCCCCGCCCCCTGTCGGCTTTGGTTCGAAGGACGCGCTCGTGCTTTTGTTGCTTTTCTGCGCTGTAAAGTTCTACAGAAGCCAAGGTCAAGTTTTGTTTCCTGTGGGTCTTCATAAAGGTGACTTCATATAGAATTGTTGCGTTTTGCGTTTTGCGGCAAAAGTCATTGACTCCTGTGTCCGCACATTTCTTACCTCATGAATCGATTCCCAGCGATTATCTGCGGCAAGCTACTTGCATCACATTGGGTGTTATGTTGAACTTTGAAGCTGAATTCATATAGAACTGTTTCATTTTGTTTTTTACGGCAAAAGTTATGGGCAGCGTCAAACTTTTACATGATGCCCAAAGTGATGCAGGTAGCTTGCCACAGATTATTGCTGGGAATCAATACTTGACGCAAGAAATGTGCGGTGAATGACTATTGCCGCAAAATGCAAAACGCAACATGAAGCCACCTTGAGGCTGCCCAACAAAACACAGAACGCAAAGGAGTTTGCCGCAGCTCTGTATGAAGTTACCTGAAGTTGCGTCCTCAACATGACCCTGTCCCTGCCCCATGTCTTGGTGCACTGTGGTTCCGCCATTATCCCCAAGAAAAACATTGCCACCATTGATTGGGCTGCAAAAGTAGCTGCGTTCGCTACATTTGCGTTTATGGAAGTTTGTGTTCCAAGTGGAAAATGCCTGTTGAACACGTAAATGTGCGGATGCGGAACGGGACGGGCGTGTTTCTACAGGCTCTTTACGCATGCGTGCGTGTTCACGGGGGGATGAGTGCAGAACTTTCACAAACTTCCAGTTTGTCGCACATTCAAATTCTTGAGGCGTGGATCCAAGAGACGTCCCACGCCGTCACAGTCAACGCCTCCAACTCAATTTGTTTCTCACGTACTCTCTCTCCCTCTCTCTCTCTCTCCCTCTCTCTCTCTCTCCCTCTCTCTCTCCCCTCTCTCTCTCTCTCTCAATCTCTCTCTCTCCCTCTTTCTCTCTCCCTCTCTCAATCTCTCTCTCTCTCCCTCTTTCTCTCTCCCTCTCTCTC
>JAAUXT010055669.1_pt1 | contig 10831 bp, 10 predicted proteins | sample 7278171 | NCBI WGS metagenome assembly JAAUXT01 (sample SAMN14350112, study PRJNA611818) | marine sediment metagenome | isolation source: surface marine sediment (1.8m) | place: French Polynesia: Moorea | collected 2018-08 | reverse complement strand
TTTAAGAAAAAATTTGTGTTGGTTTTTTGTGGAGTGTTTGTTCCCACAGGGTGAATTTCTACGTGTACGTTCACGTGTTCGTCTACGTTTCGTGTTTGCCGAACTTGGCTATTGCGGAACCTCACCTGTGCCTTTTCTGCGGCGAAGAAATTGAGTGAAAGTTGAAGAGCAAAGTGAACTTTTGTGTTTGTGTGGGAGTGTCCTCAGTACCTTATGATCTGAGTGTTTGCACGAAGAACCACGATGATGGTTCAACAGTGTGTTGAGCTTTTGGAAAGCACCCAGGTCGTCTCGATTTGCGTCAGGCTGGCAACAAACAGCCTTCAAAGATCAGAGAAGAGAGACAAGATGTTTCATGTATCAAGGTTGGACTGGACCAAAGTGCCGAAAGACGTTCAGGTTCTTGTTCTGTAAAGTCCAATAACTTGTGCCTTCTTCTGATGATCGGCATTCAACTTTGTGTTCACATCAGCTCCAACAGCTATTTTTGGAAGATGAGTGTTTATTCAGCCAAAGTTTTCGGAAAAAAGGCAAAACAGTTTCTTGCCTTCCATTTGTTTTGCTGTGCTACTTTTTCCTAAAATCAAAAGTTTTTGTGTGACAATGAGTGAAAGAAAAGTTTGGATGATCAAAGGGGAGAGACGGTGCCGTGTTTCCGGTTCTTGAAGAAGCTGAGAAGAAACTGGGAGATTCCACAAAGAGACAGCAGCATCCGGCGGAAACAATGACGCACACAACAATAGCTCCACGCAAACCTGGACATCAATACCCCCACCGGGTACTGATAACAACGCAGCTGCGGAACAAAGGAACAAACGAACACCACAAAAGCCTGTGATTTGCGTTTCTTTCCTTTCTGCACACTCATTCCAAGACGAAAATCTTTCGTCCATTGTCAGCCCATTTATCCCCCCGAATCGGTGTAGTGTAGCAGAAAGCACTCATTAACTGGAAACTTGAGAAGGCAATCTGTTTGATGGCTCTTCAGAACTTCGGGTTGATTTTTGCTTGAATTTCCCAGCTGAATTACCTTTTATGGTTCCTCGTTACTGTTGGCCAAGCTGCACTGGATCTTTTGCGTTACCCTTTCTTCACTTGCCAACTTTCTGCTTTCATGAAGGTGTTTTCCAGGACTGCAAGAATCGCTCGCTGCTTGTGGAATTCGTGTTTGCCTGCAAGTCAGACGTTGTGTTGTGTTTTTCCCCTTTGTCACGAGTCATTGTTGTCAGTGAGTGGCGAGTGCGTGCGTCAAAACGAGCCGACACCTGGTCTCGTCTCAGCAGATTCTCCCTGTAAATGGCGATCTTTCCCAAACACCAACCTCACCAGGCCTCACTCTCCCCATTTCCCACAGCATCAAATATTCAACTCTTGTAAGGAGCAGAGGGGCCTGCATCTCATTCACCCCCAAGATCCTGCTCCAGGGTGATGTCAAATGCTTCTGTACTTGCAAGTCAATTTCAACCAATTATCCTGGGGCCACCATCAGCAAGTTCAGCCTCCTGACAAAGTTTGGGAACAGAAAAGTATTTTGTTTGACCCAGACTACATGTTATGAAAACGGACAATTGGCAACAGTCCGAGGCAATTTTTGCTTTGTTAAATTTTACTTCAAGAGTTGCACAGAATTTTTGGGTTGGACCATTGTGGATCCAATTCACTTGGGAAAAGTACAAGTACTTGAATTGGGCTGTACCGAAGATTCTGTGTGGAGACCGGACAGTCAGGTGTCCAGCCTCTCTGGGTGGGAAAGTGCGAAGTCTGTCGTATGGTCAGAAGCTCAAATACATTTATTGCACCAGATAAACCGCAAACAAATTAAGTTCTGCAAAACAAAATATAACTGAAAGCAATCGGCAAGATTCCTTCAAACTTGCAACGCGTGTGTGTCTGTGTTCTACCCGAAGTTTGAATGGTTCTGCAAGCAGTGCCATCAATTATGAGTTTCAATTGTCCTGCAGGATGAATCAACCAAGAATATTTGAGTTACTCATCACCATCGTAAGTTCAGCACCCGAGAGCGCGCACAGGTACGTGTCACTTTGCAATCGTGGCCATGCAGAAACACACTGAACGAGCAAGGGAAAAGAATACGAATTGCACCGGGTGCTTTTACCCTTGTTCTGTTTCTGGACAATACAACCACAAATGTTGCAGGCGATCGAGAGGCACGTTTTGCTTGTGTCTCAGAGGTATGTACAACATGCTTTGACAAACTCGCAAGCCGGGAATATTCGAGAAGACGAGTACATGTTGGTCCGCAATATATGTTCTGGACATTTTTGCGAGAAATGCAGATTGAAAAAGTATCACCAGAACATCTGCAGTGGAAAGAAAATAGACACAGACAAATCTGGTGCACGATCAAACTATCTGCAGGTGTGTGCACGAGTTCGTGCAAATTCTGCAACATTTCGTGTGCAAACCGGTCAACAAATCACTTTTGTTGGTTAAGTTTTTGAGCTTCATGTTGACAAGCCACAACGATAGTTTCCCGAAGCCATGACAATCCATTAGTATTTTTCTGGGAGGCATTTTTCCAGAAATGTGACATTTTTATCCGTGTGAATACGCAATACTTGCTCGTGTTCACAAAACTAATGCAGCTAAATCACAACAATGCAAAAAATGTTTTGTACGTGCGCCACATTTGCACATTAACCTGCACCCGGAAAGTAATCTTTCTTGTGACCGTGGGACTTCGATTTTGTCACCGAAGCGTAGCTACAATTTCAATGAAAATGTTAGAATTACAGTTGAAAGGATTTCTACCCTTTTGCCACAAAAATGCTAACTGGTGAACGAGAGTAACCCCAAAAATCTTTTTGTGGTGGTTCCACTGCAGTGAAACTCACAAACTCTGACTTCGTTGTTTTGCTTCAGCACAAGTTTGCAAACGGCATTTGCCCCAGACTCTGAAAAAGCTGGCACTGATGACATTCTGGAGCAGGAAAGGTTGGACAGAAAGAACACCCACAAACCTTTCCTCTCGGACAACAGCGGAGTTGCAAGGAACGGCGTTCGAGAAGCACCCGTCGAAGCTCCGCTGCGCCAACTTCGCGTCACGTCACGTCGCGTCGCGTCAACGTAGCGTTGACGTCGCGTCGGGAACAAAAATTTTGACGTTCGCAGCGACGCCATCGTTGGCGCTACGGGCCCCCTACCGGTGCAACAAACGCAGTGCTGAGACTCTCCGTTTTTATCACGTCCCCACGCATAACGTCTAAATCTTGACTTCGCTGGCGCTCTGGCGTCGCCACGTGCGGTTGGTGCTGCTGTAGTAATCTCGCACCGGGTTGGTGACAGGCATGTCGTAGTCAGACGACGAATACTTGGTCTTGTTCTCCATGCGACCACACTTGCAGATCTCGCTGACCGACCCGCTGCACGCAGGCTCGAAGAGCACGCACAGGTAGAACTTGATGCTGTAGTTTAGGAGCAAGATGACGCGACAGACGAGGTAGAGCTGGTCGAGCTCGGAATCGGTCAGGGAATACTGCTGCGTCGGCCGGTGCTTCTTGATGACCCCGATCATGTCTATGGCAACGTTTGGCAAGATTGTGATGATGAATATGAAGGTCATCAAGAGGATTACGCGCGAGAACTGGGGCTTGACGTAGTACTCCTGCGCCTGGATCTCTTCTTCGGTCGCTGAGATGGTGCCGGTTCTCGTGAGCCCGTGGCTGATGAAATACTTGGCTGTACTGACGATCAAGAAGCAAATGGGGACGATACCGGACACGGTGATGTTCAACACGGGATCTTTGTAAGTGTCAAAGAAGAGATTGTACTTGGAGGTGCACATGTCTTCACCGCCGGCGATGGTGATGACGAGGAACGGGAAACACGCGGCGAGGCTGATGAGACACACGGCCATGGTGACGTAGGCGGCGCGACTCTGGATGTAGACGCCCTTGCTACGCTGAGGATCGCTCCCGACCATACACATCTCAATGGACAGGGCCACGACCAACCACGACGAGATGGTTCTCGCTGTCTCGTACAGAAACGTGGTGACGCGGCACCTCCAGTCATTGTTCCCGTAAAGTAGGTCACCGGCCGTCACGTTGTCAATCACGTGAGCGACGTCGTCAAGGACCTCGATTGACATGACGACCAGGTCGCTGAGACACAATGCAAACAGAAACAAAGCGGAAGAGTACACCTGGAGACGCCGCGTCGACATCATCCGGGCTCCGAGCAGGTTGCCAAGGAGACCGAGGCCGCCCAGGGCGATGCCGATGTACGCACAGACGCCCTCCAGTGATGCGTCGATCTCCGCCATTTTTGACGTCTCGCTTCTTTCTTTTCAAAGTGTTGTCTTCACAATCTTGAGTGTCCAGCTATTGCGTCTTCTGAAAGACATTGAAAGAACACAATGCAGTATTTCTAACCGTGCAAAGCAGATTGATCACTCACAAAAGAGTGGTTCAGACGCGTCCAGTGTAAAAGGCCTTTCAGGCTGGTTCGGTTTGATGTTTTGTGCTGAGAGCCTCGGACTGGATGGACTGTTATTCGAGGAAGCTTGAGGTGCCACGCAGGACGGTGCGGCCCCATGGAACCATACAGAGGTTCACGGGTTGCATCTAAACCTCCTAAATGAGAGGAAACCTCATTCGTCAGGTGTGTTGAAGTGAGAGTTTGCGTCTGATATTTATGATATTTCTGAGAGTTTGATTTTTATCTTGTCTTACAAACACCTCTTTCTGGACATTTTCTGCATGCGCACTCTCTTTCGATTGGGTTTTCCATTTGATGTCAGATTTCAACAACAACTGCTGCGGCTAAATTTTGGTGACATTTCATTTCAACCGATTCGTCTTGGGATGGAAGGCACGTTGGCTTGTGCATTCGCTACCAAAAGCTGTTGCGGAAATCGTCATGATTCTTTTGTGAACATATTGAATGCGAAGATGAGAGCTTTTATTCCCAGATCAGTTCTCAACTGATTCTTTTCCTTTTGCGGCAGAAAACAACGGAAGCGCAATGGCAAAACAATACCTGCGTCTTCCTTTCACAAAATTTCTTTTGAAGTCAGAGTTTCTGTTGTTATCCAAATGCGTGTTTGGTGTTTCTTTTCGCGTTCATAAATTTTTGTCCCAAAAGAAAGAGAAAGAAAAACATTTCTGCATTTCTTGATGACCCTGCATGCTGAACATATTTTCAGCTTTGCAAAATTTTTCATGTCGGATGTTTTCAAACACTTCAAGCAAGTCTGGTGCAAGAAGGGCAGTTTTCTCTGGGTGTCAGTGAACAAGCGGCCAATTGCGTGTTTCAGTGCAATAATCAAACCAGCTTCCAGCAGCTGTTTTGATTCTTGCACTCGGAACGCCTGGAACCTGAACTCAGGGTTCTCCTGCAGCCAAAACATCGGAGCATCCACCAGAAACAACGTGTCGCGAAGGTGGATCAAGTACAAACGTCTTGATTCCACTATTGCCTGTTGTCTGTCATGATCAAAGCCGATTGTGACAGGATGAGAACCCCACGCATTGTGACATCATGAGAATTTGTTGAGCTGTCATGACCTTCAGCGAAATCTCCAGTTTCGGGGACATTGAGGCCATTAGACTCTCGGATCATCATTGTTCCGGTTTCCAAATTATGCACAATGGACATGGAAATGTGCAATGAAAGGTGTGGGGTTCTGTTATCCTCATTATCTGTTGCATAGGTGCAATCACAGAGATCCGGTTTCCTCAACACGCGAACATGTTTGAAAGTATAGGACTGTTTTCATTCTCATCACCACAAAATCCCTGCAGAACCACTTTGAAGAACTCTTCCACCTCTTTCTCTTGGTGTGCGCATGAAGAAGGGGAACTTTCGGCAGAATGTCACGCATCAACCCTTCCCTTGAAACTACAAATTCTGTTCGTGTGGGAAGTTTGTATGACATCCCCCCCACCCGCGCGCCTTTCAAAAGAACATTCAACAAAAGAGCAAAGGCAAATTCCCTACATGCAATCCATTTTGTGCTTGCGTCAGAAGTTGGTGACTCCATCGAAAGTAACAAAGTGGATCCGGGATAACGCAACAATGCTGTTGTTTCGTCTGTCAAATGGAATTGGAATGCATTTTTGTTCTTTTCAATGAAGAGTGCTGTAAAGTGCACAGAAAATGGGCTCATCTTGCCATTGTAGGACAAACACAAAAGGGATACAATGTAAAGTTAGTCACTGAACGACAGATCGATATGGAGGACTTTTGCATAAATGACTTTCACGTGACATTTAATCCGAAAAAACAGATTCATCAAGAGTTTATTGCAGACTAATCAATATCTAGATGAATTGTGTTGAGAGCAAATGAATGAATGCCGGTGAATGGGTGGAGACAAAGCACTGTGACTGCGTTTCAACCAAATGTGCAGTAAATTGGAAGCTTTGCGCAATAAGGGTTTCGTATCCACCACAAAGACTCAGAACCACCACTGTGATTTCAGAACAACAGACTAGTGGGGAACACAAAGCAACGATTCCAGTAAGTTCTTGTAAAATTGATGGCGGTTCTATTGATACACCAAAAATAATAGGCATCAGTCTCAGTGACAAAGCTAGTATTATCCACGATGGTATGGAAACGCATCGGATCTTGTGATTTGTTGTGTCATCAGCTCGTCTGCCGCGCTGAACTCATCCGCAAATTGAAAAACACTCAAAGCCCAAAGCGTCAGATGCGATTGGGGAAAATTCAACTGTGAAGCTGTTGAATTGCAGTACTCATGTGTGTCTGTTCTGTTCTTTTCTGCCAACAGAGGGACTGGTGCTGATTCTCCACATCTTGAGAGTTTGAATCTTCGAGGGTCCACTCTGTGGTGATGCGTTCTTGTTCCGGACCTGTTTGTTTGGTGGCTCTTACCTTTTGATGCAACGCAAACAGGAAAGGGCTTTTCTGGGTGTGTTACCGAATGGGCCTTGTGTGATACGCTGACAATTCAAGGCTTTAAGGCTCAACACAAGTCATTCAATGTGTTGATGTGTTTTCACCACAAAAGAGCCAGAGGCCCGCGATCGGTCGGCCGAACTCAATCTTCCACGTTGCTTCTGTTCTCACTCCAAAACAGAACCACAATGCTGAGTCTTTCTGAGCCTTGAGGCAGAATTTGGCTGTTGAATTCGTACCTTGAGTAAGATTTGTCAATGCTCTGCTTTGGTTATTTTGAAGTCTTTATTTTGACTATTGTCAAAGGATTTGAAAATCACACAATTTAAAGTCGGTGAAATCCTTCTCTGCCGAGTATCTGGCTTCATCTAGTTTGTCATCGTTGAGACTTTGTTGGCTTAGATGTGAAGAGCCCATCTGCAGGTGAACCTATCGTTGCGCAGTCGACTCGGTTTGATGTCAGACAGTCACGAAACGTTCTCAGCGGACCCTGGTGCGTCTCGCGTCGCGTCACGTGTCCCGTTAATGAAGGGCGGAAGCGATAGGTCCGGCTCCAGCGTTATTTATCACCAAGGTAACGTCCAGCTTCCTGTTTCCCTCGGCCGTCTGTCTCCAGAGGCAGGATATGACGGTAAGGAACCTTCACAATCACACCAAACAACCAACACGCACAAAAACAGTTGGACGCAGGCAGATTTCGCACTCTGCAATTTGCGGTAAGATCACACAACTGATCCAGACGTTTGGTCAAGAAAAGAGTTTGTGGTTCATCAAGAGACCTTTTTGCATGGTTTGTATGGTTTCGGCAATGATGACGGCACACCCGTGCTTTCTGCGTGTGTTGGTGTCCAGACCGTGCTGTTTGTTCTCAGACAGATTCACTCAATGCACTGTTGACAGGTGGTCTTTTCCGCTACAGCGGACGCAACAAACCTGCACCATCTTTCCTGGACTCTTGCGCAACATGATATGAAGCCATAGCAACGACACCACAGGAAACTTTGTAGATATTTTCAAAAATCTTTTTTGGCTTCATTATTCTGCCCCAAAACAAACCAGACGCGTGGCATTGTGCCCAAAAAGTAAATTTCAAATATTAAAGCAAAGCCTGTCGAGTTGCTGCTTTGAAGGAGAAAACATGAAGCAGCATCGCCTTTGCTGGTTCCTTTTTATCAACAGGAAACATTTGACAGAGTATTTTTGGTGAGTTGTTTGAAAGTAAAAGGCAGAAGACCTTGGGTTTCGGCAGGTCGCAGGCAGACGTCTGAGGCAGCTTCGACACAACACGTCGTCGCGTGTCGTTCCCGCACGTTTTTCTTTTGTTCCCTTCCAGACTCAAACTTCAAACCAAACATTTTTTGCCTGCCGTTGCTTTTGTGTCTTGGTGGGCCCTACTTCATTTCGAGTAAAACTCTGAAGGTCAGAGCACAAGCAGGAATAATCTCCTGCATCTTCTGAGACAATTCTGGACCGACAACAGGGAATTTGTGGCATCGAGGCCTCATCTGGACAAAGTTCCTGTGAGGAATCTTCCCCCACAAAGCGAAGTTTGGTTCTCGGTGACTTGTCAGACTCTGTTGCCTCAGAATCTGTTGAAACCCTGTGGAAATTCAAGTGTCAAAAACGAATTTTTCTCCGCAAGGTGCAAAAAAACCTGGTTCCTGCACAAGGAACCACATTTGAATCAAATGAACCATTTTTTGTCTCTGTCAACAAAACACCCCAGTCAAATTATCTTGGCGTGTGTACACATGAGGAAATTTCGTTCCGACAGGCTCAGCAAGCACGGCTTGGTGCAGAGGAAAGACACATTGTCTGGAGAACTGAAAACAAACATGCAGGATGCAACACTCGGCAAACACACCCAGCCTTGATGGATTCCCTCCGGATCCATGACGAACGAAAAGAGCCTTTGCGAAATATACTGTACGTGTTGGCACGTTGAGTTTCTTCAATGTGCAGGTGTGTCAACATTTTGTTTTGACGCCACCGGTTCAGAAATCACAGCGAGATTTCGATCGCGTCAAAATCAAAGGGATTGAGCGGCTGTGAAGCGCGTTGGGAGGAGGACTGAAAGGCTGTCATGTTATTTCAGAGCAAGGATGAGGTTGTGATTCTCTTCTCTCAGACGTGTCCTTGTTGCATGTCAGTCTCTCTCGCATCCTGAAGTGGTCGCAGTTGAACTGCTGAGGAAATCCTTGGCTTTCCCCACGCCTCCGGCTGTTGTCTTGTGGGACACGTTATACGCGCTTGATAATGAGAGGAACCTTGCCCGTCAATGGTACAACACCGCAGTCACTGAAAACCTGTGCTCAACGTAGTTTCTCAAGAAGAAGAGAGAATTCTCGTGAACACTGCGCAGAGAGGGTTCCTGTGAAATCACGCAACTAAAGGGACTCTGTTCGAGGATAGAGTTGTGTGATTGAACAGGAGTCTGTTTGGCCAGGTGAGAGCCCGTTTCTACAACAACAGAGGTTCTTCCTTTGTCATCAGTTGAACGAGAACCGCCGCCCCCTCAAGATGGGACCACCGCTCAAATGTCCTTGAGATCAGTCTTCGGACTCTTCAACAGTTTGTCGTTGAGACGAATGCGAACCGTCCGCACATTTGTTCTCTCAGTGTCTCACGTGTCTTTCTTTCAAGATCCTTCGCACAAAATACGAGATCGAAAACGGCTTCAGTGTTGCGAAAGGGGAAATTTGTTTTCGTGGCAGTCAATCACTGAAAAGCACACAGAGCAATTTTGACACAGAAGCATGACTATGAATAAAATACCTTCACCTACCGTCATTCCCAGCGCTCGTCGACTGCAGTCTCCCGCATTGAGAGACGAAGCTGTGATTTCGAGATCTCTCCTGCCTGTTGGTTCCTTTGTGTCGCGCTTTAGCCTGCCTGCTGGTCGCACGGATTGTCCCAAAAGGCCTACAGATCGTTGTCCTGCTTGGGCTTGTTGTCAGTTTGGTTCAAAGTCATCCGGATGTCCGAATTGTGACAGAAAGAGCCTCAGGTGTAGCAAAGCAGTTTGTTCCCAAGACAATAGTCTTGTGGCCCGAAGCAACCCACTTTCCTGCATTAAAGCTGAATAATCAAAAGCTGCGGACTCGCCTCAGGTCCATTGTCATCGAGTTATTGTCAGGCCACAGGTACACTCGGTTCGATCTGCCCTGTGAAACGAGAGTCGTTTGCATTCAGACGTGACTGTGTCCGGTTGTCGCTTCACTCCAGCTTCACAATGAACATTCTCCTTTTCCCTGCGGTAGCAACCCTCAATACTCACCCGTCGTCAGGACAACATCAGCGTCACAAACATCGCGTGGTAACCAGGAGTCTCTTGGTGTCCACATCCTCGTTGTTACAGCGTAAATCCATACAGCGCACATCAGAACAGGCGCAGGTGGGTCCAACCACAACTTGCATTATGGATGGAGACTACAAAGCGAACCTGAGCGGAGCCCGTATGTGGAAGCTGCGACGCACCTTGCTTCTCTCGCGCACAGCTTCACTGCGTGCCGAGGGAATGAGCTGCTGTCTGAGCACACAGGTGACAGCAGTTCTGAAGCGCTCAAAAGACTTGATCTTTACGTCTAAAGGCTTTTATCTTTTCATGTGGAAACAATGCGAGTGGAAATGTCAGTGTCAGTCTGTCCGAACAGCGCGGCTTGCTTCGTGTGTGTGTGTGTGAGAGAGAGAGAGAGACAGACAGAGAGAGACAGAGACAGAGACAAAGAGAACTCACTAACACAGGCACAAGAGTATCATGGTTTCCTCTTCATGACCAAAACGACGCTTCATTTCTACAACTGTGGCATTTCGTCTCGCTGTTTGACCTGTTTACGATGCAGTGTGCGAGTGGTGCTTCTCACACTGCATGTGAGCCGACCTGCCATCATGTTGTAGAAATGGGATCTTACACCACAACTGGTTTGAGAATTTGTTTCTGCTCACT
>JAAUXT010065850.1_pt1 | contig 10832 bp, 6 predicted proteins | sample 7278171 | NCBI WGS metagenome assembly JAAUXT01 (sample SAMN14350112, study PRJNA611818) | marine sediment metagenome | isolation source: surface marine sediment (1.8m) | place: French Polynesia: Moorea | collected 2018-08 | reverse complement strand
TTTTGACAACATGTCAAACTACTTCTTGTTGGACATTTCAAACTTGAGACTGAAATGCATTTCTTTTGCTTTCTTGTCAACATGATCATCGATTTGTTTGAGAACTTTACATAGACTTGTACACACTGTGTTGCTGTCAGTCAGCGGATACGGACATTTGTGCACTCAGGTTGGGATCGTCATGACATCCTCGACAAATTGCGCATGTTCGGGGTCACAGTTTTCAAAGTCTTTGAAGGCTTTTGGTTTGATTTCCAAGGATGGCTCATCACATACCTCTGACTTGGTTGCACTTGACACAGTGCTGCTTGCTTTCCTCAGAAGACTTTCACTGACTCTTTTGTAATCGCGGACAGCGTCCGATTTGTGACCAGTAAAGGTTTTTATTAACTGCTCGTCAACCCCTGCCTCAAACATTCTCGTGGCGCATGTTGCCCTCAGCGAATGATTTGTGTACTTGCCTTCTAGGCCCCCCTTGGACATGAGATTGCGCACAACTTTCTTCAGTTGATTGGCACTGATAGGTCGGTCGGAACACCACTGCAAAGCAGTCTGCTTTGACTCCGGAAGTGAGTACTTGTACAGGCTCGGATTTTTTGACTCTGTCAGCAGTAAACATGTGTACTGAGCAAACAAATTGACAATATTTCTGCTTGGGTTTGAAGATCCATAAACCTTCAGAGTCTGGGGCTTCACTTTTGAAGTCAACCCACCTTGATGAGTTTTTCCCTTGACATCCTCTCTGTACTGGAGGAAGCGCTCATGCACACGATCTTTGCCCAAAGTGAGTTGCGGGTTGTGGCCTGGTGCTCAAAGGTTTATATGTTCTTCTCCCCCGTGCAGTGCAAAGTTGATGCCTAATAGGAAGAATACAGTGTCTCTGAGTTGATCCGGACCAGAATTTCCCAGGACATTTTCCTCCCAGAGCTTGTCCTCATCATCCAAATCAATTGACAAGGAACTGTCTTTGTGGCCCAACCCATCTGCCGCTCTCTTTTTCATTAGATTATCCAGAGTATTTCTGAACTTGGACATGAGTGGGTCGTCGATAAGTTTGTAGTTGAACCCTTGTTTTTCAAGGTAAAGTTAGAGCATAATCACAATTTGCTTCAAGGTTTCCCCCGGAAATTCTTTCTTGTCCTTCCGTCAAACCTCATTCATGAAACAGCACAAAGAGTTTTGGAAGTTTGTGAGATGCAAAGTTTCTGGTTTCTCAATATTTGACCATCTAATTTGGGGGGGGGACAACCAGGTTGAGAACACCTCCTGTACCACCATTCGCGATACAAAGTGACAGCCCATAACATTTTCTTCTCCGTGTTTTGAGCAAACATTTTGGTTGACAACAACTTCAGAGTGTCCACATTGGTTGGTTTCTTGAAGCAACCAGATTCGTCTGAGGACTCAGGATCTTCGGCGCCAAAAGTCGCAAAACTCTCTTTGTAGTTGTCACTGAAGAACCAAGATGGGAAAGGACTTTTTGCTCAGAGTTCCACAGACAAGTTTCCAACAAATTCCACAAGCCAAAGATCCGAAATATCCCGTACAGAAACAGTAACTCACCAAAGCAAAGTTGCATCGAACGGCGCGACCATCTCATCATGTTGACTGCACTCAGGTGGAATCTGCATTGATGTGATGCCGCCACTGGAGTCAAAAATTGAGACATGAGATGCAGGAAAATAATTTGCACAAATGTCGGACATACATGTCTTTCACCAAAAAAATTTTCAGAAGAAACACTCATAAATTTTGCCTCATTCCGTACAGTCAAAATGCAAATAAAAGTTCTCTCACCTTCCGACAGGATCAAAATCGATGTCCGGGAGCATCTCGTTCAGAACAGTCCGACCTTCTTCACAATCCACTGCTGTTTCCTCAATTTCCAAATCACAAGACTCTTCATCTTTGTCAGCAGTACCGAACATTCCCTCATAGTTGAGGTCAAACTCTGGCAAATCACACATTTCAACAAGTAAACCGCACTCAAACAACGCCACAGACAGACTGAAGTACTCCGTGACAAAACGGCACACATCAACTCCTGTACTCAGTTTGACACTCTCAAAAAAACAGTCTTTGACACATTCAAGAAACTGCTGCTTGAGGTGTACGACAGATAGAAAACTCCACTCGATGTTTCCGGTGGTTATGGAACTGTTCTGGTTGTGGAACTCGTGCTAGCGCACTCGTACCATAACCAGAAACGTTCCATAACCAGCCGGGAAACATCTCGTTGTCGTTCTATATCTGTTACGAATCAAATTGGTCACGAGGCCCCAGTAAACTTGCAAACTCGCCGGAGGTCCCAACTTTTGGACAAAGCAGAAACACCTGTGCCGCCCGTGCATGACCGTCATGTGCCACAGTGTGGAAATGCGTGTCCCTGTACCTCGGGACGATCACTTGGCAGATCGTACATGGTGTGAAACAATAGGTGTTGGAAATAATTCCACCTGACTCAACACTGCAATGGACTTGATGAGTTCACTGTTATGGATATTTTCTGCTTCACACCTGTTCGCTTTGTTCGTCCTTGTCGTTGCAATTTCGCTGATCCTGGAATCTGAGAGATTTTCTTCTGCTGACATCAGGTGAGCTAAATTCACGTCAATTTTACCACTTTGTTGTGGTTACGTTCCGCAGAAGATATTGAAGGAGCTCCACGCTCAGTTTTATTCGTTTGAGAACTCGCGTTCTCTTTGCAGCGGTCAGCTGCCAAAGCAGAAGTCGTTCGTTTTTGTTTAGCAAGGCGCTGGATAATGAATGTTGATGTTGTGTTGCTTTCAAACGTTAACCTGATTTACCTTCCTGCAACAGGTAGCCGCCACACTTCCTCTCCACCAGTGTGTGCAGGAAAACACGAGGCGGGACGCCGGTCCCCTGGCGGCTAATACGATTACGTGCCTGATCCTAATTAGCTCTGTGAGATTAAGTAATGTAGAGTTTGTGTGCTTTCGCAGGCCAAAGCACTGCGCACAGGAAATACTCATTTGATCGATTTTGTCATTTGACCAGATTGGCTCGGGAACTCCACTGCAGTGAAAATTTAGTGTGTTGGTGAACAAGTGCGATGTACTGTGAAACGAACATGGACGGCGATTGGCGACTTTTCTAGGTGACCTGGCTGAACCGAGTAATCCTCCGTCAATCCCCGGGATCTTCCCCCGTTTGCTGTCACTTAGGCGCAGGCGGACGTGCGAAGGGAAGTTGAATAGGACCAGGGTATTAGAGTGTCATCTATCACTGGGCATGCACAGCCAGTGTGCAGGAGCATTTCATTTCCTGCTGATGCCAAACGCGCACTTTAAAATCCTTGTTGGGTTGCGGGACCCACTGAGGAGAATTATCTCGGCATGTTCATTGATAGTGGCTGCTGCATGTTGCTCTTTCGCCTTGAAGTCTTTTTGGGTGTTTTGATATTTGGAAGAAGCTTCCACTGCAACCCACCGTGGATTATCCATGTTTTCAAAACTTGCGGCAGAAACCTTGGCATCTGGTGATTTTCGGTCAATTGTAACTTCGGCGAGAGGTCTGTCAGAACTTGTGGAGTTTGTGCAGTTCTTCAAACAACGCAAGTGGAAGTGCTGTATCTGGTTTGTGTATTTGAGATAACGCGGGATATGTGATGTGAGGTAGACAACGCTATCAGGCAGTTCGAGGCAGGTGTGTTTTCACATCAGGTGGAAGAGAATTGCGACTGGTGCATCTGTTCCACCGGGATACTTCTTCATTTTTCTCGGGGGACATTCGCGCAGGATCAGATTTGAGGAAAACAGATCAGGTTTTTCGACACACGCAGGAGAACCTATCTGTGTGTTTTCTCGGGCTGCGCGTCACATTCACCGTCGATACATGTGCAGCAGGTTGAAGCAGCTTCAGCTGCTGCTGCGCTCCTCCTCAAGCTGAGCGATAATTCCAGTCCTGCTGTCTGCCGCTCACTGACAGTCAGCACTGGCCATTTTGTTTGGATTTGTATTCAATACATTGTCATCATCAACAAGCGTGGATTTAATTACTCGAAGAACAAAAGTTTGGAAGTGCTCACCAGGATTCAGTGGATACGTTCAAGAAAGCTCGGGCAGTGACTTGTGGTGAGTGTTTTGTGTTGCTTTGAGCTTCTGCGAGAAAGTAACATGCACGCAGCAACAACGAAATGTGTGCAGGTCTTCTGAATATGAGAACTGTCGAGTCGTGTGCATTTGAAGTGACACGATCATTTTGTTTCTGGAAGAGCAATTATAGGTATGTGCCACACTGAAAAAGCAAAACGTCACAATTGTGGAGCAAGGTGCAGTCAAATGTGGCGCGCGTGCGTGCCTGTTTGATTCTGCTTTGCGCACTCGGAAGGTGAAAAGAGTAGAACTTCGAAGTCTGCAAACATTCACTGCAGCGCAGTTCAAAGGAAGTTCCAATCGTGGACCCGGTGGATTGTCGAGACGGTTTCAGTCGCTGAAACTTCGCTGCTTGAAGTTGTGCGAAGTTGTGCAAAAGGATCATGTGAAACGATACAGAGAAACGTGTGGCTCTTTGTGTGAAACTTTGAAGAGATCTATGGCCGAGGATCAAGACTCGGCTCTCCCAGAGGAATTTCGCAAATGGTGTGGCAAGTTTCCTGAAGTCGCTCACAAATTGACTTGTTCTTGTTGAGCGCGACGCAAAGTGGTCACTAAATTTGGTCCAGCTGTTTTTGAGGAAAACCCAGTGTGCTTTCTGTACATGTTGAAAATAATAACGAAAGCCTGATTGTTGTTCAGGGAGCATAATATCAACACGTATGTTATCCAATGATCGGGCGCTTGCGTGTTGTAGTGAAATTAACCGGTCGATCTGCGGCGCTAAATTTGCCAGACGTGAACCAAAATTGACTGCATTGGTTCAAGAATTTCATGAAACTGGCTGGGGCTGAGATTGAGATTTCAGAATGGGTCTGTGAAAAATAAAAAATTGTGACCATCCTTTTCAAATCAGACCGGAACTGCTGTCGGGCGATATGTACTCTGGTGTCGTTACTTTTGTCTCAAGTGGTTTCGGATCCAGCGCAAAATCAAGTTTTCTGCAGACATGTATGGACAGACACTTTCTCAAGCATCTCACGTTTTAAGAGGACTTTCATGTCGCGACGACTTGATTGCCTGCATTGGCCATGGAAGCTGATCCTACTTACGTGACCTTCAAGTGAGACCCTTTTTCTGTGGACACAGCTTGAAACCCCTTGGAGCTGGATTTTGCAACCTTTCAGCAGCAGGCAAAGCTGTGACTTCATGCAGCTTTGTCTTACATGGTATCAAAATTTACATTGAATGTCTTGCTGTTTTTTCACGGGTTCATCAAGAGTTGTTTGACGACGCGAGGTCGCCCTCTCGATTTGTTTACCCAAGAAACCAAATCTGATCCATCATGAAAAGAGAGCCCGGTTACAGGTCAGAGTGCTATTGACAGCATGATATTGATGATATTCAAGAAGATGAGACGGTGCAAGATGAGTGGAGATGTCTCGCTGGTGGTCTGTGTGTGGCTTCCCCTTGAGACTTGATGATTTCCTCCTCAAAAACTCAACTGCAGACCCATCGCTGTGTTGCTTTGTCCGTTGGGAGCTGTCTGTGGCAGACGAAGCGAACGCTGCGAGGATGAGTCACCCCGTAGAATGATACAGCTCTCCTGATAAGTCTTCTCTCTTTCAGCTGTCATGTCCAAATGTGAAATGCTGCTTGCAGCTGCCCAAAAGACGAAGCTGTATTGCATTGTTTTTTGGCTCGTGGATCAAGAAAGAAATGCTTTTGGTTGCCAAAAGCAACTGTCACTTTCGACAACAAAGGAAAAAGGAAATGTCCAGAGCTGAAAGCATCAAAAATCATCTTCGGTACTCTCAAACGCGAGTGTTTTGTTTTCATTAGGTCTGTGGTTGCTGAAATGAAGAACATTCTGAGAAAACTGCTTCAAGTGTTTGAAATCCTCTCACGAGACTCTCTCCCTCTCAGCTCGTGGACGACATGCAGGAGCAGATTTGTATGGTGTGCACGATCGAACACTTAGTGCCATCAATATTCAGAGCCTATTCAGTGGCCAACATTACATCAAATGTGCTGTGACAGAACTTACTCTGTGAGTAATAGTAATTAGGCACAAATCACAAGTTGGTCGCTCGAGTTTCTATGGAAACACGACAAGTCTCTCGGGCACTTGATAAAACAAGTGTCGCGTTGCATCCAGAATGGAATGAATCCACAATCCCCCGCATTTTGAGGTCGATGCTTTTCATGGACTTGAAATATTATTCGGCTACTTGATTTTATGGCTGTGGGCAGCCGCCAGCATTATGAGAGTCCGTGAATGATGCCACGCTTGTTAAATTGGAGAGCTTCATAGTGAGGGACATGACAGTCAGTCTGGATTAGTAACCGCGTCTGTTGCGGCTGTCTAATCGCGACATCCCTAGTAATTAGCTCGAAAAGCTTCATTTTTTCTGCTTGTTTGATGAGAGGCCGTTTGCATGCGCACGCTACATGTGGGAACAAAAGAGGAGATGCAGAGGGACGAGGGCACTCATTGATCCTATCCGAGCCCTGCAGCACGCCCCGAGGGATCATCTCCTGTTTTAATCAATCAGCTCTGATCAAATTCATTTCTTCCCAATCAAATCTGCAATACCTCACTGTCCCGATCAAACAACCCACCGCGAGATTTGTGTGCGTAGCATTTCTTGGAGATAAATGACAGCAGTGCGGACTTTCAACATGTTGAGAGGCAAAAGCAGCGGGAGCAAATTACGGACAGAAAGCCCAGATCAGTTCCAAAGCCAAGGGAATACATTTTATCCAAGAATTTTTGTTTGTTCGCAACTATCGTATTCAGTCGGCGTTCAATATATTTCGTGCTGCTGCATAAGTACACAAGCCGTTGCAGCTGTATTTTCTCAGCTTTACAGCCGTGCCGGATAAGTTATTGATCTTTGATTGGGGCCATTGTGATTGATGCATTCATTTCTCGGTTCACTTGGTGGGGACATAAAATCATGACACACAATTAGTCACGCTTTACTTCTTGCTGCTGCGGCTGCTTGTTGATGTTTTTCTTCGATGATGATAATCTGGGGATTAATTGATCAATACGTAACGAGTCCAAATGAGTGTTGATTTTGAAATTGACTCGTGTGTTGGAGCCATCACACTCATGTTCATATAATGCACAGATGTGCTCGTATGAAAATCATAAATCTGTTCTTGAGCCAGATTGAAAATCCTGTCTGCACAAAATTGTTGCGAGACCCGCTTTGTGGCAAATTGGATTTTGGTCGTCGCGCAGAGAAACGGCCTCCACCCACATCCAGCCAGCGTCTGGAATTACTAATTGCTGCACCGAAATAAATAAGCTTGCCAAACACTCATTTTGTTGGGCTATTACAAACAAATTATCTCAAATAAACCGTCGGTGCTGTGCAATTTTACCCCCGAAATGTCAAGAACAAATGGAATCTGCTCGGTTTTCCGGCATCCCATTTCGAAGCGAGCTGTCATTGTCCTGTTTGAGATCTGGCTCGACAGTTCGCTGCGGCTGTGTCAGCGCTGATAAATTTTCACCGGAGATCACACATATAGATCTGTGCTCGAGCTCCGATGAGCAGCAGGAGTTCGCAGTTCTGCAGGCAAAACAAACACCGCATTTTCTCTCAAATTTGCAGTGTTTGTGATGGCAGAAAGTTTTCTTGTTGATACAGAAGTGAACAGTGTGAGTTCAGATATTGTTTACTTACAACTCTTGTTCATTGACTGGGAAGCTGAAACATAGTGACTCATGTCAGAAAAAACTGGAATGTGATGTAAAACTTGCAATATCCTGGTTTTCGAAGTCAGTTGTGTTGGTGCCGGCAGACCAGGAAGCTGCCTTTTGTCTGGAATGTGCAAGTAGACCTCATTGGACAATTGAATTGTCTCCTTCGACGAGAGAAGATTGAATCCGAAGCAGTGAACAGTGACGAGATATCTGTTTGGTTGAAGTTGGGATTTACAGGAAACTGAGTTGGCGAGCCTGAGAACAGAAGATTGGCCATCGCAGGGGGTTAACTCGATCAAAGCGTCCTGCAAAACACTTACGAGATTAACTCGCAAGGCTGTTGGGACACTAATCGGTGTTTATGTGAACATCGGCCCAAAATGGTGCAAATCGAGTAAGTTTCTGTCATCAAATTGTTTGTGTCGTCTGCACTAACTTCTCGGAATGTCGCACTGTTTTGATGGATTTAAACGCTGTTTGTATTCAGCTCAGTGAAAAGCTTATGACGTGCAAGAAAACACGTTGTGATGTACGAGTGTGGGAATATGTATATTTTATCAATTTTGTCAGTGCACACACAAGTGTTTACATTCAACAAGGAAATGTATCTGCTCTTGTGCCAGTGCGTCATGTTGGGCTTGGTGCAAAGTTCCCTCACTGAAATAGAGGAAGTTCGAAGACCTAATATGGCAGGGAAGCATAAAAGTTTGCAACAACCGTTTTGAGTTTGCGCGGAAAGAAATAACCAACACCTCAGTTCAACTTGTGAAACTGCAGCGTTCTGTTCCTCTGAAACAGTGGAAGAATTCAGTCAGACAGAAAATATTCTTCGCAAGTGTTCAGCATGGTTTTCACCAACACAAGGTAACTTCTCACGGTCTTTTCCAGCCGATAGATGAAGATCTGTTTCTTATCTGATTTGATAAACACTTCCAGTGTTTGGTGGAGTGTGAGAGCAGAAGTTCAGCTTTCCATTGTGGAATATCATATTGTTGTGTAACCATTACTCAGGAAGCTGCACCTGTGTGCTCCCTGGGGAGGTACCAGGCGAATACTCATTGAAAAGTTGCTGCTGAACCCAGGCTTCCCGCTGCAGGACACGACCCTCCCCCGTGGGGAGCGGCGCATTCCGAGTCCAAAGCAACAAATAGAACCCGCCCAGTCGCTGGATTGCAGCTCAAATTGCTCTGTATCACCCCTGATGGATCCAACATTTGTGTTTCCATGATTCAGCAAGGTGAACTCACGACAGGTTCGGCAAGTAGTCAGTTACCCTGGAGTATTTGTGCGAAGCGCTTGAGTATTTTGTGAGTCATCCAGGATAAAGCTCTGTGTTATCAACTCAACTCGATGGCACATGCAGCAGAAAGTAGCAAGTGTTGAAACCCTTGGATGATCTGTGTACACATGAATGGAGTAGATTACAAACTCTGAAGTGGATTGTGTTTCAGACGTCGCTGCAATCAGCGAAACTGTGAGTTACTTCTTCGCACAGGTGAAGCAGATGTGTGCGCGGCTGATGTCTCACAACGGACGTGACTTGTGTTGGGCATAAAATCCCAAAACGGTGTCTGGAATATTTGTGTTCTCTGACATCACTGCTTGCATCAAAGTCTTCAGTTTCAGGATCAAAAGTCTGAACGCTTTTGGAAAGATTTACACACTTGCACTCAGTACCGAATCTGTGGAATTTTGCAGATTACCAGCTCTCAAGGGAGGAAACAAGTGTCCGACCGTAACGCGCCCCGGTGCAAAAGATTCGTCGAACGCGAACCAGGTGTCGAACATCAACAAGGCCCGAGGCCCGGGCGCGTCGCTGGCGGACAGGCAGAGGTCGGAGAGCGCCCAGAACAACAACAGTCTTCCCAGCTCCGCAGCTTCAGGTGAGTGTCGACAGGAACCTGATGGCGTGCAGTTTTCCACTGAAAACTGAAAAGGTGTTGAACAGTTGATAGAAACCTTCAGTGCGGGTTGCTTTGAGCATGAATGTCCAGAATAGTTTTGTGAAATTTATAGCTTACCTTTCCGAAATAGACACTGCGTGCAGGTGTGCTGCATTATCTCTGCAACTGTTCACGATTCACATTTTTGCTCTGATTTCCTGTTTACCCTGCGGTAAATATCTGGTGAATGTGATATTGCGCGGCACCTCAGACCCGCCTTGCTTGCTTGCATAGGAGATACCCGAAGGGAGAACTTGGGGCAGAAATGAATGCGCTTTTGATCACTGCTGGATATTTTTGGTGCTACCTACCACAGACTTTATTTGCCTGGTCTTTGACACTTGCAAGCCAGGGAGATGGGGAAACTTTTTTCTTGTGTAAACGTCTGAGTTGGCGACTGACATGATGCAGTGACGTGAACGATAAAACTGATTCGTCTCCTGGGTTCATCTGCGGTAAAAACGCTGAACGAAAGTGCTTCTGACCTGTGGAACATAAAATTAGATGTCTGAATGGGATGTTGTTGAGATCGACTTCCGTTTTAAATTTACACAAGCTTCGTTCAATGTTGAGAGGCATTTCCATGGATTTGGAAATTAATTTTAGCTGTGTAAACCGGAAATTGTTGTGAGTCGGCATGGACAATTGTGCTTTGAATATTAGTGACTGACGTTTTGTCCTGCAACATTTGGAGTCAACTTCAACTGAGTGTGCGCACCGTTGCGCATAATAAAAATAATGTACGAGGGGGCCTCCAAAAGTTCTGAGCGCATGTGGGTAGTTTTTGAGCGCTTGAAACTTTGCAGTCAGGACTTTTTGGTCAAAACTTTGTTCAGTTATGCGGTCAAGACTTTCCAGTCGACATTTTTCAGTCAAGATTTCGTCAACATGTGATCAAAACTTATGGCTTTTGCAACCAAAGATGAGAAGACATAGAGGTTTCTGCTTCATGCAATTCTTCAAAACTATGCTCATAAAAAGTTTGACATGCACTTCACAAAATTCTGGATTCAAAAAGAAACAACTGCAGGCAACAACAGTCAACATTCAGTCAGTAATCCTGGTCATCTTCGTCATCCTGGTCATCTGGTTCCTCCGACGATTCACCTGCTCCCG